>Ga0187872_10000102_pt1 | contig 101520 bp, 90 predicted proteins | sample June2016WEW_16_4_FD_132973 | JGI IMG/M metagenome (GOLD analysis project Ga0187872, IMG submission 132973) | Peatland microbial communities from SPRUCE experiment site at the Marcell Experimental Forest, Minnesota, USA - June2016WEW_16_40 | ecosystem: Environmental > Terrestrial > Soil >... | reverse complement strand
GCAGACCTACGCGCCCGGCACCTGGTATACCGAGTGGCTGATGGAGGAGACGCCGGAACAGGCGCGCTACACCGCGTCGCTCAACCTGTTCTTCGTCGATCAAGAGAAGAATCCCTTCCCTGATACCTTCGTCTTCGTGCCGGCCCTGCGCCGCTCGCTGCGCCTGGCCAGTACCGCGCGTTGTTCGCCGGTGTTCGGCTTCGACTGGAGCTACGATGATGCCAAGACCAATGGCTTCAACGGTAGCACCTCAATCTACACCGGAGACTTCCTCGCCGATCGCAATATCCTGACGCTCGCGCACTTCAATCAGGATGGCGCGATATTCCCCGGCGGTTACGACATGCCGCTTGGATTTCCGAAGCCCTCGTGGGGCAAATGGGAAGCGCGCCCGATGGCGGTCGATGATGTCCATCGGATCGCGAGCGAGGCCCAGGGTTATTGCTACTCCAGCCGCATCATCTACGCCGACAAGGAGCACTGGAACGGCGACTGGGTTGACCTCTACGACTCGAACAAGAAGCTGTGGAAGTCAATCTCCTACTACAATGATGCCGGCGATGTCCCGGGACTCGGTTCCGCGTGGGATGGCGTTGCTTCGTCCGCGATGGATTTCCAGAACTCGCACGAGACCATCTGGTGCGGCTTCGGCAACCCGTGGAAGCGTAAGCCGTTCCTGGATAACAACGCCCCCAAAGAGTACCTGGACGGCGTCAAGTACGGCAGCCCAGGCGGCCTCATGATGATCATGCGTTAGCAGATCGAGGCCACTGCCGGGCGCGCCGCCCGCGTTTACTCAACGGCGCACCTTGACCGGGAGCGGTGTCAACCACCGCTCCCGGTTTCCTTTTTTCTGATCCCCCGAGATTGACATTGAAGCGAAGAAAAGACGAAACTCTAGAGGTCTATGAAACTCCTTGGCGCTTCGCTCAGCGATCGGCTTCTATTCGATCCGGACCTGGCCCCGGCCCCCGCCGCGGTGCGCGACGTCGAGTTCGTCGAGATGCCGGTGCGCCGGATACTCAACCGCTGCGACAACCCCAGCTTGCGCTTTCGCTGGACCATCAACCCGTACCGCGGATGCGAGTTCGGCTGCGTTTACTGTTACGCGCGCTATACCCATGAGTTCCTGGATTTGCGCGATCCGATGGATTTCGAGCGGCGGATTTTCGTCAAACGGATGGCGGCGGAGGTGCTCGCGCGCACACTTTCCCGCACGCCGATCGGCGACGACCAGATTGCGATCGGCACCGCGACCGACCCGTATCAGCCGGCCGAGCGCAAGTTCGGGCTCACCCGATCGATGCTCGAGGTGTTCGCGCGCCTCGGCGGTCTCGACCTGTCGATTACGACCAAGTCGGCCCTGATTACCCGCGACCTCGAGCTGCTACGCGAGATCAATTCGCGCTCGCGCCTGTCGGTCAACTTTTCGCTCATTACGATCAACCGCCGCTTGCAGCGCATCCTCGAGCCGCGTGCGCCGCGGCCGGCCTTGCGCTTGCGCGCGCTCGCGCAACTGACGGCGGCCGGTATCCGTTGCAATGTGCTGATGATGCCGATGATCCCGGGGCTGACCGACGCGCCCGCCGCGATCGAGAGCGTGATTCGCGCCGCGCGGCGCGCCGGCGCCGCCGGCGTATGGTGGCGATCGCTTTTCCTGAAGCCGGCCGCAGCGCGCCGCTTCATGCCCTTTATCCGGGCTAATTTTCCCGAGCGGGCGGCGCGAATCGACGACTTCTATGGGCGCTCAACCTATGCGCCGCACGCCTACGATGAAAACCTCTCCGCGATCTTCGCGCGTCTCAAACGCAAGCACGGCTACGACGCCGACACCGCCCGCGATCGCGACTCGATGAAGCAGTCGGCGGCCACGGGCACACGAACGTCAGCGCCGCGCCAACTGGAGCTAGTAGTCCCGCGCTGAATAGGGAAAAGACGAAAGAGAAAAAGAGGGTTGTTGAGGAACGCAAAACTTTTGAGTGTCTTTTAAAAACTGAAACGTCACGAGGTTTCACGGCATTCCATGCCGACGGTGGGCTACGCTCGCGTTGCTCGATTGTCGGCGTGAACGCGCGCGGTATTCGGTTACGATTGTCGCGCGAGTGAGGATCGCGAGCTTAGCGCATCGTCCGCACGAAAATGCCACTGAGCCCTCACCGGTTGGGGGCCGCGAGGTCTGTCAGACAGTTCGCGCTCTCGGTTATCGCAGGACTTGGCCGACTAGCCGAGCATCGCGAGCGGCAATCACTTAGAAAAGCGTCAAGCAGTGAAAAAAAGAATGCGCGGGGCGGGACTTGAACCCGCACGGTATTTCTACCACGAGCCCCTCAAACTCGCGTGTCTGCCATTCCACCACCCGCGCACATCGGGTCGGTAATCCAGAGGGTCGGACCGGTCAGCGATACCGGGGTACTACTTGGCCGGCGCTGGAGCGGCCGGCTTGGACGCCGGAGCCGCCGGTATCGACGAGGCGGGCGCCGCCGGTCCGCCGGTTGGAGGCGCACCTGCTGGAGCCGTCGAATGTATCGGGACCGGTATCCTGCGATCCTCGAAAATACTGCCGCTGATGCGCTTGGTCGAGGAGTACGCGAGGAACAGCGAGGTCAGCGCGAAGACCAGCGCAAACGTCCAGGTCAGCTTGAAAAGCGGGCTGCTGGCTCCGCCCGCGCCGAATACGGTCTGGCTCGAACCGCCGAACACCGCACCGACGTCGGCGCCCTTGCCCTGTTGCAATAACACGACGATTGTCAGCGCGATGCAGACAGTTACATGAAGCACGATTACCGCAGTGACCATCGTGAAAAAGCCGCCTGGAGCTGTATTCCCTGACCCTGCCCGACCCTTAAGCTGATTTGGCCCGCACTATCCGGGCGAACGAGCCGGCCTTCAAGCTTGCCCCGCCGACCAAAGCCCCGTCAATATCCGGTTTGGCCATCAAGGTGTCAACATTCTCCGCTGTTACACTGCCGCCGTAAAGTATGCGGATGGCGGCGCCGATTTCCTGGCCGACGCGGTCGGCGAGCGCCTCGCGAATGGCGCCATGGACGCTCTGCGCCTGTTCGGGCGTGGCGGTGCGACCGGTGCCGATAGCCCATACCGGCTCGTATGCGATCACCAAGTTGTGCGTCTGATCGGCTGAAAAATAATTAATTCCGTGCTGCAACTGGCGCAGCACGACCTCGAGGGTGCGGCCGCCGTCGCGCTCCGCGGCCGACTCACCGACGCACAGGATCGGTGTCATGCGGGCGGCTGCGACCGCGGCGGCGCGCCGGCCGACGCTCTCGTCGTCTTCGTGGAAGATGTGCCTGCGCTCCGAATGGCCGACGATCACGTAGCTCACGCCGAAGAAACGGAGCATCCCGGCGGAAACTTCGCCGGTGAACGCGCCGGCGTGCTCAAAATGCATATTCTGCGCGCCCAACGCGATGGCGGAGCCGGCCAGCGCCTGCGCCGCCGCCGGAATCGAGAGCATTGAAGGCGCAATCATCACGTCGCGGTCGCGGGCGAGCACCGCCGCGTCACGATCGAGTTCCGCGCGAATCGCGGTAATCAGCGTGCGGCCCTCGGCGGGCGTCAGGTTCATCTTCCAATTGGCGGCAAACAGTTTCCTGCGTTGTTTCATAGATTGACGCTCGCGATGCCCGGAGATCCGGCTAAGTCCTGCGAAATGTACGCCGCGTCACCCTGAGCGCAGCGAATGGGTCCCGATCCGCCCGATGTGGGCGCTGGGATTCTTCGCAAGCTCAGAATGACAAACGTACACGTCCATCGTGATTTTCTAATTGCTCGCGATGCGGACCGACGATTAAACGTCGAGCGCCTTCACACCCGGCAACTCGATTCCTTCGAGGTACTCGAGGGTCGCGCCGCCGCCGGTCGAGATATGCGTGAAGCGGCTCGCCCAAGGCGCGCCTGCTACTGCCGCCGCCGTATCGCCGCCGCCGAGTACGCTGGTGACGCCCGGCAGATCCGCGATCGCTTCGCCGACGGCGAGAGTGCCGTGCGCGTAGGCGGGATTCTCGAAGAGCCCGAGCGGCCCATTCCAGATAACGGTCTTCGCCCCGGCAAGGTGTCCGATGAAATCAGCGACGGTCCGCGGGCCGATATCGAGTCCCATCCGATCGGATGGAATGTCGTCGACGGTCTCGGCCACGGCGCCCGCCTCGAGGGTCGCGGCGACGTGGTCCACTGGTAACACGAACGCGACGTTGCGCCTGGCGGCCTCGGCCAGAAGTTCGCGCGCGAGTTCGAGCTTGTCCTCCTCGACCCTCGACAAGCCGATTGGCGTGCCACGAGCCTTGAGGAAGGTGTAGGCCATCGCACCGCCGATGAGGATCGCGTCGACCTTGTTGAGGAGGTTGCGGATGACGCCAATCTTGTCGGAGACCTTGGCCCCCCCGAGGATCGCGACATACGGATGCGCCGGATTTTCCGTGACCGCGCGCAGTGCTTCGAGTTCGCGAATCATCAGGAGGCCCGCCGCGCGCTCGCCCAGGAATCGCGTGACGCCGACGGTTGACGCATGTGCGCGATGGGCGGTGCCGAAGGCGTCGTTCACATAGACCTGCTTGCCGCGCGCGAGTTCGTGGGCAAAGTCGCGGTCGTTGGCCTCTTCCTCCGGATGGAAGCGCAGGTTTTCTAGCAGGATCGCCGAGCCCATCGCGAGGTCGTTGACCATCCTGCCGGTGGTATCGCCGATACAGTCCGGCGCCAGCGCAACCTTCTGGCCTAGCGCGACGCTCAGGTACTCGGCGACCGGCTTCAGGCTCAGTTCCGGCGTACGCGACTTCGGGCGCCCCAGATGCGAGCAGAGCACGGCGGCCGCACCCTGGCCCAGGATGTAGCGGATGGTGGGCAAGCTCGCGTCGATGCGGGTGGGGTCGGTAATGGTGGCGCCCTCGAGCGGGACGTTGAAATCGCACCGCACGAGGACCTTCTTGTTCTTCAGATCGAGAGTGGTAACGGAAACCGCAGGCATTTTTCTAGACGATCAGCCCCTCCCCGAGGAAGAACGGGTGCAAGAGATTATTGAGGAACTCACACGTATCGTCTCCACATGCTGAAACCTTACAAGGTTTCAGACTTCCCTTCACGATGGACGAGCAGCCCAACAGTCTTGACCTGATTTTTCGGACTGCTCGCGCTGCTCGGGAAGGCGGCAAAGTCGTGCGTTAATTTGCGGCGCTAGCACCCGGTTCAGAGTTTCGAGGCGACGAAGGCGGTGACGTCGGCCAGCCGATTCGAATAACCCCATTCGTTGTCGTACCACGCGAAGACCTTGACCAGCCGGTGGCCGAGCGTTTTGGTGAGGGGCGCGTCGTAGATCGACGAATGCGGGTTATTATTGAAATCGATCGAAACCAGCGGCGCATCGCTATACTCGAGAATGCCCTTGAGTTCCCCGTCGGCCGCCTTTTTCATCGCAGCGTTGATCGATTTTTCGTCGGCGTCGCGCGCGACCGAAGCGGTTAGATCGACCAGCGAGACGTTGGGCGTGGGCACGCGCACCGCAATCCCGTCGAGTTTGCCCTTGAGCGCCGGCAACACCAGCCCGATCGCCTTGGCCGCGCCGGTTGACGTCGGCACCATCGAGAGCGCCGCGGCGCGAGCGCGCCGGAGGTCCGAATGCGGACCGTCCTGCAGCATCTGATCCTGCGTATAGGCGTGGACCGTGGTCATCAGGCCGTGCACGATGCCGAAACTCTCATCGAGCACCTTGGCGATCGGCGCGAGGCAATTCGTCGTACACGAGGCGTTCGAGATCACGTCGTGCTGGCGCGGGTCATAGGCCTGTTGATTGACGCCGAGGCAGAGCGTGACGTCGGCGTTTTCCGCCGGGGCGCTGATCACGACCTTCTTCGCACCCGCGCTCAAATGCATCGCGGCCTTGTCGCGCGCGGTAAAGAGACCGGTCGATTCGACCACCACCTGGACCCCGAGCTTGCCCCACGGCAGTTTCGACGGGTCGCGCTCGGCAAAGACCTTGAAGGCCTTTTGATCGACCGTGATCTGATCGCCGTCAGCCTTGACCGCATGCGGCAGATTGCCGTGGACCGAATCGTATTTGAGCAAATGCGCGAGCGCCGCCGCATTGGTAATATCGTTGACCGCAACGATCTCGAGTTGGCTGTTAGTGAAAGCCGCGCGATAGAACATGCGGCCGATACGGCCGAAGCCGTTGATAGCGATCCTAATCGCCACCGCTAATCCTCCCTGGCGAGTGCGCCGAAGAAATTGTCAGAACCTAACGGTAGCATAATTGGCGCGGTGTGCCATGATTTCGTGCTTTTGAAACATAGGATGGTTTTCTCCGTCTAACTTATTCGAGATTCGGCGCAGCGTCTGCGGCACGAGGGAGAGTTCCGCCCGTGAAGGTGCTGGATCCAAAATTTGACTACATGGACACGCACATCGATAATGTTTGCGACCAGCTTCGACGGCGACGCTGGTGGCGCCGATCACGGCGCGGACCTGGCGAATTCCCTGAACACGCGCGCGTGGTCCGCGGACAGTACGCAATGGCGCACGAGGTAATCGATTGAACGGCGGTGGTGGGATGAGCGTAGCCGATCTGATGATCGGCACGGGGCCGGTGGTTCAGTTGGTACTGGTGACGCTGGCGGGATTTTCCGTCGGCAGTTGGGGCATCATCCTGTACAAGCTGGTGCAGATTTCGCGGGCGCGGCGCGAATCGGAGCGCTTCATCGCGATCTTCTGGGAATCGAAGAATCTCGCTGCGATTCATACCGCCAGCGTCGGCCTTAAGAGCAGCCCGGTCGCGCAGGTCTTCCGCGCCGGCTACCAGGAATTGCTCCAACTGACGCGGGCGAAGCGCCAGGCGGTCGGCGCCGAAAGTGGTTTCTCGACCGACCTCGGCGGCGTCGAAAACGTCACCCGCGCGATGAAGCGCCAGACCAACGTCGAGTTGGCGAAGCTCGAAAAGGGCATCACGTTTCTCGCCACCACCGCATCGACGAGTCCGTTCGTCGGGCTGTTCGGCACGGTGTGGGGCGTAATGACGGCATTCATGGGCCTGTCAGCGGCGCATACGTCGAATATCCAGGCGGTGGCGCCGGGAATCGCGGAAGCGCTGATCACCACCGCGTTCGGCATCGTGGTCGCGGTTCCGGCGCAGGTTTTTTACAACCATCTGGCAACCCGAGCGCGTGAGTTGGCGACTGAGATGGACAATTTCACGTCTGAATTTCTCAACATCGCCGAGCGCCATTTCCTGTCGTAGCGGGGCATTGAGAGGTATGGGCAAATCGCGATGTTGCCTTGCAGCCGTCTGCCCTCACCCGCGCTCGCTTCGCGAGCTTCCCCTCTCCCTGGACCAAGAGAGGGGTAAAGAAAGCTGCAAGGCCGCGCCGCGAGTCCGTTCACTAGAGAGAGCGCGAACGATATAAATGGCATCTGATTCTCCACAGCGCGGCGCACTGGCTTCGCAGATCAACGTCACGCCGCTGGTTGACGTGATGCTGGTGTTGCTGATCATCTTCATGGTCACGGCGCCCATTATTCAGCAGGGGGTCGAGGTCAACCTGCCCAAGGTGAAGGCGCAGGCGCTGCCCGGCAAGGAAGAGCAATTCATCGTCTCGATCACGCGCAACCGCGAGGTCTATCTAAACGACACGCGCATCAGCACGGAGCAACTGAGCGAAAAGCTCAAGGCGATTTCGGCCGAGCGCCCCAACCGGCAAGTGTTCCTGCGCGCCGACGACGCGGTGCCGTACGGCGAGGTGGTGCGCACGATGGCGGCGATCAAGGCCGCCGGTATCGAGGACGTCGGGATGGTCACCGAGATGCCGGTGGGGAGCGCGGATTCAGCGGGGGCGGGAAGCGGGTCGAAGCATGGCAGCCCCGGGCCATAGCGGCGACGAGCGGCCGGCGCGCCGAGGATACCTGATCGCAGTCGCGGTCTCGGCGATCGCGCACATCGGTATCGTGATCTTCGTGCTGTTCGTCGTGCCGAAGCTGTTCGGCGCGGAAACCGCGCCGCCGCTCGCCTACACGGTAAAGATTGTCGATTCGATTCCGGCCGGCGATTTGGGCACGCGCCTGCCCGCAATCAATTCCGAGCGGCCGCCACCCGAGCGTCACGCGGCCAAGCCGGAGGAGCCGCCACCGCCGGTCAAGGCGGCGCCGACACCGCCGCCCGCGGACGACAAGAATGCCATCGCGCTCAATTCGCTAACGCCGACCGCATCGCCATCGCCGACCCCTACGCCCACGCCAACGCCGATCGAGACCCCCACGCCGGAGGCAACAGAGACGCCAGTGCCGGAGCCCAGCAGGACGCCGAGGTCCCATCGCACACCGCGTCCAACCCCGCGACCGACTCCCCGGCCAACGCCGCGAGCGAAACCATCGCCGAAACCGAAGCCTGGCCCGACGCCGCTTGCGCTGGCAAAGGCCGAAGCGCCGCCCGACCTGCACAAGGAGCTCGACAAGGTGCGGCAGCAACTGATGAGCGATCATTTGAGGGCGCTCAAGGAAGCGGCTAAAGCCGAGGACGAATCGGCCAAGAACGCGAAGCCGAGTGAGGACACTGGCAGCGGGCCTGTCGTCGCCGACAGGGAGCGCGCGGGCGCCGGTATGGGTGTAGGCCCGGGTAAGGGCAGCGCCGGGATGCTGCAGGACCCGGGTTTTGTCATGTACTATCAGGAGGTGCAGGATCGCATCAGAAAAGCCTGGAGTTTTGCCGGGGGAAATCCGGACCTGACCGCGACTGTCAAGTTTGGCATCAACCCGGACGGCAGCCTCAATTCGCTCAAGGTCACGCAGAGTTCGCGCGCCCCGGCTTTCGACGATTCAGTCGCGCGCGCGATTCGTGCCGCCGCGCCGTTTGGCGCTCCGCCCGAGAAGTACCGCGACGCTTTTGCGGGAGGAGTCCCGGCCATCTTCAAGCTCAGCGAATTGCAGTCAGGGACCGCGTCGGACAACTGACCGGATTCTATCGAAAGGAATTCAAGCGGCGACGGCGAAGCCCGCCGTTCGGCGGAATCCAGACCGGACGGGCGCGCCAGGAACGGAATTATCATTGAAGGATGATGTGATGGGCGTGATGAAAAGTATTGTGGCGCTGCTGGCGCTTGCACTGTTGACAATTCCGGCTGCCGCCTTTGCGCAGGAGGCGTTGCCGCCAATGCCCATCACTTCGGCGCCGCGGGCGCAGCCGATCGCGGTCTCGGCGTTGAAGAACCTGGGCGGTGACGACAACCACACCGTTTCCGACACCTTCGGTAAGGTGCTGATGCGCGACCTCACGCTGTCGAGCTTCTTCCGCATTCTGGATCCCGCCTCCTACATCGAGGATCCGCAGAACTCGGGCTACGACATCGGCCAGTTCAACTTTGGTGACTGGAGTTCGCTCGGCGCCGATTACCTGGTCAAGGGCTCGGCCACGCGCGAGGGCGATCTAATCAAGGTAGAGGCGCTGTTGTTCGACGTACCGCAGCAACGGCGCATCATGGGCAAGAAGTTCACCGGCAATCCGCACGACGTGGGTGAGATGGCGCGGCGCTTCGCCGATTCGATCCTGCAAGCGGCGACCGGCAAGCGCGGGCCTTTCGACACCAAGCTCGCGTTTGTCTCGACCCGTGGCGGGCGTTTCAAGGAAGTCTATACGTCGTGGCTCGACGGCGGCGGATTGTTCCGCGTGACCGACAACCCGACGATCAATCTGTTCCCGGATTTCAGTCATGACGGCAGTCATCTGCTCTACCTCTCCTACAAGAGCTACAATCCCGAGCTTTACGTGGTTGACCTGGAGCGGCAGATCGAGACGCGAATCAATCCCGGCCTGGGGCAGGCGGTTGGCGGGGCGCTGACACCGGATGGGCAGATCGTCGCGGCGTACGAGCGCGGCGGCCGCACCAATCTTTATCTGCTGACACAGGCGGGCGGCATGGTCCGCGAGTTGACCCACAATAGCGCGATCAACGTGAGCCCTTCGCTGTGTCCCGACGGCGGCCAGTTCGTCTTCACTTCGGATCGATCGGGCACGCCGCAGATTTATGCCGCGAGCCTCGACGGCGGCGACGCGCACCGGTTGACCTACAAGGGCTCGTACAATAGCGCACCGTCGTTCTCGCCCGATTGCAAGCAAATCGCCTACGAAAGCCGCGAAGGGGGCGGTTTTCAGATTTACGTGATCAATCTCGATGGCTCCGGCGCGCAGCGGTTGACCCAATCGGGTTCCAACGAGTCGCCCACCTGGTCGCCCGACGGACGCTATATCGCATTCAGTTCGAATCGCGGCGGCGGCTCCAGGATCTACCTGATGCGCGCGCGCGACGGTTATGTAATTGCACCATTAACGGAGGGACAGGGTAATGAATCGAATCCAGCGTGGTCGTGGTGGATGGGTGGTTGAGATGGGCGGATTAACCCGCGCGGCCGGTCTCGCGCTCCTGGTAATCGGGCTTGCGATCGGCGGATGCTCGACCAAGAAGAAGCCAGGCGAGGGCGTTGCGGGAGGGCCCGGAGGCGGCCTCGGCGAAGGTGGTATCGGAAGCGGAGGCGGCAGTTCGCTGCAAAACAATATACAGGGCGGCACGATGGGGCAGGGGCCGCTCGGTGACATCCATTTCGACTACAACGAAGCGACTATCCGCCCGCAGGACAACGACGTGCTCAAGGCCAACGCCGATTACCTCACGTCGCATGCGCAGAGCCGTGTGCAGATCGAGGGCCATTGCGACGACCGCGGCTCTGAGGAATACAATATTGCTCTCGGCGCGCGGCGTGCGCAGGCTGCCAAGGACTATCTGGCGACCCTGGGCATCAGCGGTGACCGTATGTCGACAATCAGTTACGGCAAGGAGTTGCCTCTGTGTACGGAAGAAGCCGACGACTGCTGGGCACAGAACCGGCGCGATCATTTTGCCCTGTCGCAGTGAGCGCCGAGTCCCTAGCTAGCCCTGCAAGCGATTTCCGGGCGCGCCTGCTGAGCGGCCTTGGTCTGTCCCTCGTCATGGTCGCGACGATGGCGCTCGCCGGATGCGTACTGCCCGCTGACAACCAGCAGACGCAGAACAACGAGGACCTGCGCGGCATCGTCGCGTCCGACCGCCAGCAGATCAACGCGCTGCAGGACCAGGTGGCCCGTCTCAACGATCGCATCGCTGAGATGGAGCATAACGGTGATGCGGGCGACAACTCCGCCGCCGACAAGACGCGCTTGGCCGATCTTGAGCGCGAGGTTCAGCAGTTGAAGTCAGGCAGCTCGGCGCCGCCCGCGGGACCTTCCGGCCCCGGAGCGCCGCCACCTTCCGGCGGCCCCGGAGGTCCCCCAAGTATCAACAGTATCAACGGAGCGCCCAGCGGACCGCCTGGATTCGGCGGTCCCGGCGGCATGGTCGCGCCGCCGCCTGACGCTGGAGCCGGGCCGCCCGAAGCATCCGGTTCAAGCGGCGTTCCCAACGTTGCTATGAATGCTCCCAGCGGTGCGCCAAATGCCAACAGCGCCGACGCTGACGACGACAATTCACCCGGCAGCGACGACAACGCGCCCGAGGTTGCTTCGAATGCTCCCGCGCCGCCCGCGGCTCCGCCACCGGCGCCCAGTCCGCCGATGGTCAGCGGCTCGCCCTCGTGGCGCGCGCTGCTCGGTCAGGAAATGGCAGCGGCGCAATCGAGCAATGACTCGGCGGCCAAGGTTTATCGCGCCGGTCTGGTCAACATGAAGGCGGGCAAGTACGCGAATGCGGCCGGCGTTTTCCAGGGGCTTCAGCGCAAGTATCCGAAATCGTCTTTCAGCGAGCCTGCCGAATACTTCTCGGCCAACGCGCTCTATGAGCTGGGCAAATATGACCAGGCGATTTTGCAGTTCAACGATCTCGTGATGCGCTTTCCACGCGGGCGCTTTGCCAGCGCTGCGCTCCTGAACGAGGCCCAGGCCTTCATGAAAATGAACGATCGCATCGACGCGCGACTGACGCTGCAGAAGCTGCTCGGCGAACATCCGAACGCCGCCGAGGCGCCGACCGCCCGCGCGATGATGAACTCGCTCGCCAACGGCTGACAGGGATCGTACGCGTCGAGGTATGGTTGACGTTGATGACTACTCGCGATGGTAATGCCGGGAGTGGAGCGCGATGGAAATAATTCGCGATCTCACCGGCCTGCGACCACATCCGTTTCCGGTCGTGGCACTGGGCAATTTCGATGGCGTGCATGCGGGTCATCAGACGATCCTGCGCACGGCAATCGAACGTGCCCACGCCGAACACGGCACCGCCTTCGCGCTGACATTCGACCCGACGCCGGCGAAGGTGCTCGCGCCCGACCGGGCGCCGCGGCTGATTCTCACCCCCGATGACAAGCTCGACCTGCTCAGCAAATCGGGCATCGACAGCGTTGTCGTGATCAATTTTACACGCGAGTTAAGCCGGCTCACGCCGCGCGACTTCGTCCGCGCCTACCTCATAGGTCATCTCGGCGCGCGCGCGGTGGTGGTCGGCCATAGCGTGAGTTTCGGTCATAACCGCGCCGGCAACGCCACCGTGATGTCCGAGCTGGGACGTGAGCTGGGCTTCGATCTCACGATCGTCGGGCCGGTGAAAGTCGCCGGCATGGAAGTGAGCTCGACCACGGTGCGTCAGGTGATCGCGGCGGGCGATCTGCGGACCGCGGCCAACCTGTTGGGGCGCTGCCACTTTCTCAGTGGTCAGGTGATTCACGGACGCGAGCGCGGGCGCAAGATCGGCTTTCCGACCGCAAATATCCAGAGCCGCACAGAATGCCTGCCGCCCGACGGCGTTTACGCCACCCAGCTGATTCTCGACGATGGGCCGCACGCCTCGATTACCAATATCGGGATGCGTCCGACGTTTGCCGAGCCCGAGCGCACGATCGAGGCGCACATCTTCGATTTCGACCGTGACCTCTACGATCGGGAAGTGCGGCTCGAGCTGGTCGAGCGCATCCGGCCCGAGCGCAAGTTCGAATCGGCCGAGGCGCTCGCCGCGCAAATCGGCGCCGACTTGAAGCGTGCCCGACAGATCCTCGCGCCCGCGTAGCTACGATTCGCCGATCCCCCACGGCCACACATCGCCGATAAAGCACCGCCGCGCCCGCAGATGCAGACGCGGCGGCGAATCGATCACCGCTTGAAATGATCAGACGAGTTTCGCCGCCGGCTCGACCCAGTCACGCGCCATCTGCTCCAGCACGCCCGGCAGCTTTGCTTCGTCGTCAGGAATCGGCAGGAGCTGAACGATCTCGCTCACGCCCGCCGCATGGTAGGCGTTGAGGCTCGCGGGCGCGACTTTTTGCAGATACGGCGAGATGATGATCTCGACTTCGCCAAGCGCGCGTCCGCGCTCGCGCATCAGACCTTTGAGCTGCTCGACCTTGGCAGTGGCGCCCTCGGGTGTGAGATTGAAGCCGAACCAGCCGCTGCCGTACTCCGCGACCCGCTTGAGTGCCGGGGTGCTCTCGCCACCGAAAATTATCGGCACTTTGTCGCCCTGCACCGGCTTGGGAAAACTGCGCGCCGCGTCGAAGTTGACGAACTCGCCGTGAAATGTCGTGGTCTCCTCGCCCCACAATTTGCGCATCACGCCGATGTACTCGCGAGTACGCTGCGCGCGCCGCTCGAAGGCGACGCCGAGCGCCTTGAATTCCTCCGCCGACCATCCGATTCCCACGCCCAGCGCGAAGCGGCCGCCGCTCAGGTAATCGAGACTGGCGATCACTTTCGCCAGCACCAGCGGATTATGCTCGGGCACCAGGCAGATACCGGTGGCGAGGCGAATCTTGCTGGTGCGAGCGGCGACGTAAGTGAGCGCGACGAACGGATCCATCCAATCGATGGTGCTGGGCGCCGCGAACGCGCCGTCCTGCGAGTAGGGATACTTCGACTCGGTGTAGCGATCGAAAAGGACGACGTGCTCGGGTGCCCAGAGCGTGCCGAAGCCGAGACGCTCGGCGTGTTCCGCAATCGCGCGCAGCGTGCGTGGATGCGCCGCCTTGCCCAGTCCCGCAGTCAACAATCCTATCTTCATATAATCTCTCCGAGGCGTCCCGAATCGGCAGGCGCATTCTTTCAGTCAGTTATCTTGATTGGCGACAAGTGCGATCACGGCTTCACGAACATGAGGATGAAGCGGTCCTGCGTGTGATTGATCTTCCAGAATGGCTCCGTGCGCGGATCTTTAGGATTGCGCAGGACGTCCGAGGTCGCCACGAGCTTGAAGCCGTCTTTCTCGACCTGCTTGACGACGAAGTCTTCGTCGATGCGATGGAGCGTGTTGGTGTCGCGCGTGCCCGAGCTTGCCTGCGCACTGTTATCGACGATGCCGAAAACGCCGCCCGGTTTGAGCGTGCGGAGCACGGCCGCGTTGAACTTGTCGGGGTCCGCGCCCACGTCGAACAGGTCGTGGTAATTGAGATTGATGAAGACCGCGTCGAGCGAACCAGGCGCGACCGGCAGCAGGTCGGGAGCATCGAAGGCCTTCGTCACCTCGACTACGTTGCCCATTCCGGGCTCTTTGAGACGGCCCTTCCAGGTGGTCTCGGCCTTCTTGAATTTCTCGGGGAACTCGGAGTTCTGCGAATAAACCTTGCCGGTCGGGCCGACGATTCGCGCGAGCAATTCAGTGGTCGCGCCGCCGCCGGCCCAGATATCGGCGACCTGCATCCCCGGCTTCACACCGAAGAACGCCATCACCTGCGCCGGCTTGCGCGACGCGTCGGATTCGCGATCCGCGGCGGGACGGTCGGGCGAATTGATCGCGGCGGTGATGTAAGTCGGAATGTCAGCCGCGGGAATCGCGCTCTCATGTTTGACGGCCGCGGCTTCGGCAACGGAGAAGCTCGCGGCGCCGCAGAATATCAAGCCAAGAGCTATCAGGAAGAAAACGACGGAATTGTAACTGCGGCGATTCATCATATGCACCTTCTAGCGCGCGGTTGATTTCTGCGATCGTCCGCGTTCCATCACGGCCTCGCGCTGACGATCGAAGTCCTTGAGATTCGAGCTGCTGTTGTAGGCGCGGAAGAAATCCTGCTCGATGCGGACGGCGTCGTGCAGCGTGGCGCGCGTGCTCAGATCATAGAGCCGCTTCAACTGGCGCACCACAGTTTGATTGGCGCTCAGGATTTGCGTGGCGATCGCCTGCGCTTCCTTCAATGCCTCACCGGGCGCCACCACCCGATTGACGAGGCCCATCCGCTCGGCCTCGCGCGCGCCAAGATAGTTGCCGGTAAGCGAAAGCTCCTTGGCCTTGCGGATGCCGACCGCGCGCGGCAACCGCGCAGTCATCCCGCCGCCGGGCATCACGCCCACGCGGGCATGCGTATCCGCGAATTGCGCGTCTTCCGATGCGACGATCATGTCGCAGGCGAGTGCAAGCTCGAAGCCACCGGTGACCGCGAAACCGTTGACCGCCGCGATCACCGGGACATTCATCTCCTCGATCACGGTGATGAAACTGACGGTGGTGCCGTCGCGCACCAGGGCTCCGCTTTCGCGCCCGGTATCGGTGCCGAGTTCGCGCAAATCGAGTCCGGCGCAAAAGGCCCGGCCAGCCCCGGTGATGATCACGACCTGGGCCTCGGGATCGTCGCGCAATTGCTGCATCACCTTGCAGAAGGTCGTTCGCAGCTCGCGGTTGAGCGAGTTGAGCTTCTCGGGGCGGTTGAGCGTAACCGTCGCGATTCCGCCCGCCTTGTTCACAATCACTACGGGTTCACTCATGACGCTGGTGGAACCTCCAGCGGGCAGTCGTAACACAGCCGGCGCGGTCCTGCCAAAAAGGTTGCGCCAAAACGGTGCATCCGACCACCCTCTTTGCGGCGGCCCCGGTGAAGGCTACGCTCGTGCTGCGCGCCTGCACGGCTGATGGCGCAGCGCCGGGCACCACTGCAATATGTCGGATATGATTGTTCACGCGAGCGGTATTCGCAGGTCGCAAAGTTGAATGGAAGCGCCAACCGATAGCGCCGATACTACCGGCTTCAACGGGATGCGCGTGGTCGCGTTCGAGAGCCGGATGGCGAACGAGACGCGCACGCTGATCGAGCGGTTGGGGGGACGCGCGATTATCGCGCCGTCGATGCGCGAGGTGCCGCTGGAGGACAATCACGCGGCGCTCGATTTTGCCGCGCGGCTGATCGCAGGCGAATTCGACGCGGTAATTTTCATGACCGGCGTCGGCGTGCGCGAACTCTTCAAGGTGATGGAGACGCGCCATCAACGCGCGGCGATCGTTGCGGCATTGGCGCGAATCGTGACGGTGGCGCGCGGACCGAAGCCGGTCGCCGCGCTGCGCACGCTCGGGCTGACGGCTTCGATCGCGATTCCCGAACCCAACACCTGGCGCGAAGTGCTCGCCGGACTCGCCGCGAAGCTGGAGCTCGCGGGCAAACGCGTCGCGGTGCAGGAGTACGGCGTCACCAATCGCGACCTGAGCGCGAGCCTCGAAGCGCGCGGTGCGAGTGTGACCGTGGTTCCGGTTTACCGTTGGACGCTGCCCGAGGATCCAGGGCCGCTGCACGACGCGATCAAAACGATCGCCGCGGGCAACGCCGACCTCGTCCTCTTCACCAGCTCGAACCAGGTCACGAATGTGATCGAAATGGCAGAGGCTGACGGGGCCGGCGCGGAGTTTCAGCGCGGACTCGCCGCAACGGTGGTCGCGTCGGTCGGCCCGGTCTGTTCGCAGGAGTTGCGCCGGCGCGGAATCGCCGTCGATATCGAACCCGAACATCCCAAGCTCGGCCATCTGGTGAAAGCGGCGGCGACGCGCGGACCTGCGCTGCTGGCGCGCAAACGCACCAGCGCAAGCAAGCGTGCGGCGGAGGCAGGCGCTCGCGTAATCGATCAATCGGCTGGCGTAACCAATCTCCATGACGCCGGCCTCGAGAAATCGCGCGATGCACAGGTCAAGAGCGAGTTGGACGACTTGCCGTTCATGCGGGCCTGCCGGCGCGAGCCGACCCCGTACACGCCGATCTGGCTGATGCGCCAGGCCGGTCGCTATATGCCCGAGTACCGCCGCGTGCGTGAGAAACATTCGTTCCTCGAGATGTGCCGGCAGCCCGATCTGGCCGCGGAAGTGACGGTCACGGCGGTCGAACGGTTGGGCGTTGACGCCGCGATCATTTTTGCTGACATCCTGCTGCCGCTAGTGCCGATGAACGTCGGACTCCATTATGAATCCGGCGACGGACCGATTATTGATCGCCCGCTGCGATCCGCCGCCGATCTCGATCGTATCGCGCCGGTGATCGCGCTGGAGTCGCTGAGCTTTGTTGCCGATTCGATTCGGCTCGTGCGCCGCGCGTTGGCCGGGCGCGTTCCGCTGATCGGTTTCGCGGGCGCTCCGTTCACGCTCGCGTCGTACCTGATCGAAGGCGGCGGCTCGCGCCAATACCAGGCGACCAAGACGCTGATGTACACGCAGCCCGCCACCTGGCATCGTATGATGGAGATGATCGCGCGCGTCACGGCCGATTACCTGAACATGCAAGTTGACGCCGGCGCAGACGTCGTGCAGCTCTTCGACAGTTGGGTCGGCAGCCTCGGGCCCGACGATTATCGCCGCTTCGTGCTGCCGCATACGCGCAACGTGATTGCGGCGGTGCGCGCCGTACCGGTGATTCATTTCGGCACGGTCACGGGCAACCTGCTCGAACTCATGCGCGAAGCGGGCGGCGACGTTATCGGACTCGACTGGCGCGTCGATCTGGGCGAAGCGTGGAACCGGCTGGGCAATAGCGTTGCGGTGCAGGGCAATCTCGATCCGATCGCGCTGTTCGCGGAGATTCCCGAAATTCGGCGACGTGCGGGAAACATTCTCGATAGCGCCGGCGGTCGTCCCGGGCACATCTTCAACCTCGGTCACGGAATCCTTCCGCAGACGCCGGTCGATCACGTAATCGCACTGGTCGATGCGGTCCACGAGATGAGCCGGCGATGAGCGCGGGCGCATACACCGATGCTCGCTCCGACGCCGTCGATCCTGGTTGCGATGCGATAATGATAATCGGCTTCGGCGGACCGACCTCTCCCGACGAAGTACGGCCCTTCCTCGATCGCGTGCTGCAAGGGCGGCCGGTGCCGCGCGACCGTTACGAGGAGGTCGTGCATCACTACGAATTGCTCGGCGGGCGCTCGCCCTACAACGATCTCACGATGCGGCAGGCCGGGGCGTTGCACGAACGTCTACGCAACGAGGGGATCGACGTGCCGGTGGTCGTCGCGATGCGCAACACGGCCCCGTTCATGGACGACGCGCTGCGCGAACTGTCCGCGCAGCACGTTCGCCGCGCATTCGGGATTACCCTTGCGGCGCATCGCTGCGAGGCCAGTTGGGAGCGCTATCAAAGCGACCTCAACGCGGCGCGGGAACGAGTCGGCGCCGCGGCCCCCGAGATCGATTATCCGCAGCCCTGGCATAACCATCCGCTCTTTATCGCAGCGGCCGCGGATCGTGTGCGCGACGCTATCGCTCAAATGGCGGCACCGGATCGTGAACGCGCAGAGCTGATTTTCACCGCGCACAGTATTCCGCTCGCGATGGCCGCGCGCGCACCGTACGTCGATCAATTGAAAGAATCGGCAGCGTTGGTCGCGGCGGCGGTCGGCAAATCGAACTGGCGCATTGCCTATCAAAGCCGCAGCGGGAGTCCGCGCGAACCGTGGCTCGAACCCGACATCAATGAAGTCCTGCGCGGGCTTGGCGGCAGCGCGGCCGTGCTGGTGCCGATCGGTTTCCTCTGCGACCACGTCGAGGTGCTGTACGATCTCGATATCGAAGCAGCGCAAATCGCGCGCGCGGCCGGCGTCGCGATAGTGCGGGCGGCGACCGTGAGCGACCATCCGAGTTTTATCGAGATGCTCGCGTCCCTCGCGCGAGCGCATCTGAAATCTTAGCGGCCGGTGCTGAGCGCCTGATTGCACGGCCTGGCGTCAATCGCGTAATCCGATGGACAGCGCAAGACCAACACGGCGGGTCGCAATAATCGGCGGCGGCATCAGCGGCCTCGCCGCGGCGTTTCGTCTGGGCGAACTCTCCGACGCCAATCAAATGCCGATCGAAACTGCGCTCTTCGAGCGCGGGATGCGAGTCGGCGGCGCGCTCGATACGATTCGCCGCGACGGGTTCGTCATCGAAACCGGCGCCGACTCGTTTCTCTCCGAAAAGCCCGCCGCGGCGCAACTCGCCGAGCGTCTCGGCATCGACGGGCAGTTGATCGGCACACAGGAACAATTCCGCAAGACGTTGGTCGTGCGCGGCGGCCGGTTGATCGAAATACCGGAAGGGTTCTCGCTGCTTGCGCCGGCGTATATCGGCCCGGTGCTCAGGAGCCCGCTTTTCAGCGCGGCGGGCAAGCTGCGGATCATGATCGAACCGCTGATTGCGCGGCGCCGGTCGCTCGAGGACGAAAGCCTCGGCGCGTTCGTGCGGCGGCGGCTTGGGCGGCAAACGCTGGCGCGCGTCGCGCAACCGCTCGCGGGCGGAATTTACACGGCCGATCCGGAGTTGTTGAGCGTGCGCGCGACGATGCCGCGGTTCGTCGAGATGGAGCGGCGCTACGGCAGCGTGATTCGTGGACTGCGCGCGGCGGCGCGGGCACGCAGCGCCGAAGCGCGCGGCACCAGCGGCGCGCGCTGGAGCCTGTTCCTCGGCTTCAAGGACGGCATTCGCACGATCGTCGACGCGCTCGTCAGCCGCCTCGAAGGATCGATCAGTTACGGTGCCGAAGTCGTCGCACTCGCGGACGCGCACGAGGCGGGCGCGCCGACCAGTGAACCTACGCCACGATGGCGGCTCGGGTTTCGCGACGGCACCAGCTTCGCTGCCGACGCGGTCATCTGCGCGGCGCCCGCGTTCGCAACTGCGCCGATCCTTGAATCGATCAATGGCGAACTCGCCAGGATGCTCTCCGCGATTGGATACGCCTCGGCGGCAACGGTCAACCTGGTTTTTCGCTCCGCGGATTTCCCGCAGCCGCCGGCAGCCTTCGGCTTCGTCGTGCCGGTGGCCGAGCGCCGTCGCATAATCGCGGGCAGCTTCTCGAGCCTGAAGTTCGCCGGGCGCGCTCCCGCCGGAATGATCCTGGCGCGAGTCTTTCTCGGTGGCGCGCTGCAAAGCGAGATGATGGCGCTGAGTGACGCCGAAATGATCGGCGCCGCGCGCGACGAGTTCGCCAGCCTGCTCGGCGTGACGGCCGAACCGGCGCTGACCTGCGTCCGACGCTGGCCCGAATCGATGCCGCAATACGCGGTCGGTCACCTCACCCGAGTCGCCGAAATCGAGCTCGCGGCCGATGCCATCCCGGGACTCGCGCTGGCGGGCGCGTACTTGCGCGGCGTCGGCATCCCGGATTGCATCGCGAGCGGCGAGCGCGCGGCCGAGACAATTTTCTCACACCTCAAATCCCACTCGTGACCGCGGGTCCCTCCGTTTCGAATCGACCACGACGCCCTGCCTGATGCGCGCCAGCCGGGCGCGATGAGATAATGAGCGAGGGCTCCGAACCCGTGACGGATTCGATCGACATCAATCATAGCGATTCGCCCGGCGACTTGGTGGGCAAAGGACCGGCGCGCGACAGTTCGACGGCGGGCTGGGAGCGCGTCATCGCGCACGCCGACATGGACGCTTTTTACGCGGCGGTCGAGGTGCTCGACAATCCCGCGCTGCGGGGCAAGCCGGTCATCGTTGGCGGCAGTTCGGCGCGCGGCGTAGTCACGTCAGCATCGTACGAGGCGCGCAAATTCGGTGTGCATTCGGCGATGCCGACCGTGCAGGCGCGTAAACTCTGCCCCGATGCGATTTTCGTGCGCGGCCGGATGGATCGGTATGTCGAAATCTCGCGCTTGATTCGCGACGTCTTCGATGCGTTCAGCCCGGTGGTCGAACCGCTATCGCTCGACGAGGCGTTTCTCGATCTCACCGGCAGCGAGCGCTTGCTCGGCCCGCCAATTGAAGTGGCGCGCGCACTCAAGCGCCGGGTATTAGAACGCACGGGCCTGGTCGTGTCGGTCGGAGTCGCATCGACGAAGATGGCGGCGAAAATCCTGAGCGACATGTCCAAGCCGGACGGCCTGCTCATCCTCGGCCCCGATCACCTGCGCGGGTTCCTCGAACCGCTGCCGGTCGAGCGGCTGTGGGGCGTCGGCCGGGTGACGCTCGCGCGGATGCATCAGGCGGGAATCCGCACGATCGGAGAACTCGCGCGCCGCGACGTGGCGGATCTCAGAGCGCGCTTCGGCTCCTTGGGACCGCACCTTTACGAACTTGCCAACGGCCGCGACCCGCGCGCGGTGGTGGCCGACTGGCAGCGCAAATCATACGGCGAGGAGAACACCTTCGAGCAGGACCTCGCGCTGGATTCGCTCGAATTGCGGCGCGTGCTCGTCGCGCATTCCGAAGCCCTGGGCCGCCGCCTGCGCGCCGACCAGGTGCGCGCCCACACGGTGACGCTCAAGCTAAAACTCGCGCGTCCGCTCGGCGGCGGTCGCTATCCGATTATCACGCGCAGCTTGTCGATCGACGATCCGACCGACGATAGCGCGGCGATTGCCAAGCTTGCGATCGCGCTGGTGGCGCGCGTTGTCTACGGTGAAAAAGTGCGTCTCGCAGGAATCCAGGTGCACCACCTCGAGCATGCGGACCTGGCGCAACTGGGGCTTTTCGATTCGCCGGCCGACGCCGCCGCGAAGAGCACACGGCTTAATCGCGCACTCGACGCGGTCGCGCAGCGCTTCGGAGACGACGCGGTGACGCGCGGGATGGCTCGCGCCGAGCGCGCCGCACCGACGCGCCGAATCAAGTAGCGCCGCTCACCCGGGTTTTGACGAGGGTACCTGCACTTCGATAATTCTGCTTGAATAGGGGTTTCATTCGGAGGCAAAGTTTCCAGCCATGGCCGCGCAAACACTCTTTGAGAAGATCTGGAATTCCCACGTCGTGCACGAGGCGCCCGGTGAACCGGCGCTGCTCTATATCGACCTCCACCTGATTCACGAAGTCACGTCGCCGCAGGCCTTCGAGGGGCTGGCGCTGGACGGGCGCAAGGTCCGCCGTCCAGAGCGCACGTTTGCGACGCTGGACCATAACGTCCCGACGACCGATCGTTCGTTGCCGATTACCGACCCCGACTCGAAGCTGCAGATCGATATGATGCGCAAGAATTGCCGCGACTTCGGGGTGCGGCTGTTCGACCTCGGGGAAGTCGAGCAGGGGATCGTGCATGTGATTGGGCCGGAGCTGGGGCTCTCGCAGCCGGGGATGACGATCGTGTGCGGCGACAGCCATACCGCCACGCACGGCGCGATGGGCGCGCTCGCGTTCGGGATCGGGACCAGCGAAGTCGAGCACGTGCTGGCGACCCAATGCCTGTGGCAGGCGCGGCCGAAGACCATGGAAATCCGCGTTGACGGCAAGCTCGGGCTGGGCGTCACCGCGAAAGATATAATTCTGGGGATTATCGGACGTATTACGACCGACGGCGGCACCGGCTATGTGATCGAGTATCGCGGCTCGGCGATCGAGGCGCTCTCAATGGAGGAGCGCATGACGGTGTGCAACATGTCGATCGAGGGCGGTGCGCGCGCGGGGATGATCGCGGCGGATCGCAAGACGGTCGATTACCTGCGCGGGCGGCGCTACCTGCCGAGCGGCGCGCAATTCGATCGGCTGGCGGCGCAGTGGCTGACGTACCGCACCGACGAGGGCGCGAAGTTCGATCGCAGCATCGCCTTTGACGCGGCCGCAATTGCGCCGCAGGTCACCTGGGGCACTAACCCCGGCATGGTAACGGAAGTCACCAGCAAGGTGCCGGATCCGTCGAGCTATGCCGACGCGACTTCACGGCGGGCGGTCGAGTTGGCGCTCGAATACATGGGGCTCGCGCCGGGCACGCCGATAACCGACGTCAAGGTCGATCGCGTGTTTATCGGATCGTGCACCAACGCACGGGTCTCGGATCTGCAGGCGGCGGCCGCGATCGTCAAGGGGCGGCGGGTCGCCGCGACCGTCCACGCGATGGTCGTGCCGGGATCGCAACTGGTGAAGAACGAGGCCGAGAAGCTTGGGCTGGACCGCGTATTTAAGGAAGCCGGCTTCGAATGGCGGGAAGCGGGATGCAGCATGTGCCTGGGGATGAACCCCGATATTCTGAAGCCGGGAGAGCGCTGTGCAAGCACCTCGAACCGCAACTTCGAGGGGCGCCAAGGCAAGGGCGGACGGACGCATCTGGTAAGCCCGATCATGGCCGCGGCAGCCGCGGTCGCGGGCCATTTCGTCGATGTGCGCGACTGGGCGAGCCGCTAACGGCGCCAGGACTTCGCAGACCTTTACCTTTGGAGAGATAACCAGTGATTAAGCCGCTCAAGAATTTCACCGGACTGGTCGCCCCGCTCGATCGTCCGAACGTCGATACCGATCAGATCATCCCGAAGCAGTTCCTGAAGGCGGTGGTGCGCAGCGGGCTCGCCAAGGGCCTGTTTTACGATTGGCGCAATCAGCCTGACAGCCAGTTCGTGCTGAATCAGCCGCGCTTCGAGAAGGCGACGATCCTGGTGGCGCGCGCGAATTTCGGCTGCGGCAGCTCGCGCGAGCATGCGGTGTGGGCGCTCGCCGATTTCGGCTTCAAGGCGGTGATCGCGCCGTCGTTCGCCGACATCTTCAAAAACAACTGCCTCAAGAATGGCATCCTGACGATCATCCTGAAGCCCGCGGAGACCGACGCGATTTTCGAGGCGATCAAGGTTCATCAGGACTACCGGCTCGCGGTCGATCTGCCGGCGCAAAAGGTTACCGACGAGTTCGGCTGGTCGGCGCATTTCGAGATTGATCCGTTCCCCAAGCGCTGCCTGCTCGAGGGGCTCGACGATATCGCGCTGACGCTGATGCAGGACGAGAAAATCAAGGCGCACGAATCCAACCATCCGGTGCCGTACAAATTCTAACGCGGCGACCGCGGGCGGATAGGCGGTCGAGATCAACCTGAGAGGTGGAGCCTCGAGAGCTTACCGCCGGACCGGAGCATGAGCGGATGCGGCTCGATCAATTCGTGGCCGGCGCGATCGCACCCGAGTACTCGCGATCGCAGGCCGCGCGGATGATCAAGGCCGGCTTCGTCACGGTCAACGGAATCGCGGCACGCGCCGCGGCCACGATTCGCCGCGGCGATCGTGTCGTGATAACGCCGCCGCCGGCACCGCCGATGCCATCGGCGCCATCGGCGGCGCCCGCAATCGAGGTCGCGTTCGCGGATGCGGAACTAATCGTCGTCAACAAGCCGGCCGGGATGGCGGTGCATCCGTCGGCCGGCAATCTCCACTCGACCCTGGTCGATGCGCTGCTGGCGCGCTTCCCGGAACTGGCCACGATGGCCGAGCCCGACGGCGTGATGCGTCCGGGCATCGTGCATCGGCTGGACAAGCAGACCTCGGGCGTGATGGTGGTGGCGCGCACGCCGTTCGCGCGGACCGCGCTGGCGCGCCAGTTCAAGGATCGCAGCGTCCGCAAGATTTATCTGGCGATCGTGCGGGGAATCGTCGCGCGAGACCGCGTGACGATCGCACGCCCGCTCGGACGGCATCCGACCGAGCGCAAGCGGATGTCGGTGCGGTCGCGCAATCCGCGCGACGCGGTCAGCCACATCACGGTGCTGCGGCGATTCGCCGATAGCGAGCCGCCTGCGACGCTGGTGCGGGTGCGACCGGAGACCGGCCGCACCCATCAGATACGCGTGCACCTGGCGTCGATCGGGCATCCCTGCGTCGGCGATCCGCTGTACGGTGGCGCGGCCAACGCACCGAGCGCAACGGGTGGCGGCGCGGCATTCGAGCGCCAGGCGCTGCACGCGCTCGCACTGGCAATAACCCATCCGCGCAGCGGCGAGCGGCTGGAGTTTGTCGCAGCGCCGCCGCGCGATATGACGACCTGGCTCGCCGCGCACGGCGTTGACGCGTCCGCCGCTAGTATCCGTCAATGGGTGGAGCGCGAGTGAGACCGCGGCGCGTGGCGAAGCCCGCAAAACCGTGACGTTGTCGTGGACCGGCGATTGACACACGGGTGGAGCTTGGTTACTTTCAAATTGAGCCTCCGCACCAAGTGCGCCGAAGTAGATCGAGTTTCAGAGTCCGCCCGTCTCCAGACGCCCGCTGTTCTCTCTTAGAAAAGGCGTCCGCATTCGCAACTTAATCGGCTATGCGCGCAGGGCAACCTGGAAGCGGTCAGCGCAAAGCGGTTGATTGTCGGCATCGCCGGTCAAGTGACGCGCGCCAGAGCTCATCGGGCGGCTGCGAACTCTACAAATACAAATTAAAGACTGCGAAGGGGGGAATACAGGTTGCGGGGAGCTAACATGGGCAAGGGTCGAGGAGCTACGAGACACGAGACTCGCGAACAGACCGACGACGGCAACGCGGCGCCGACCGCGATCATCAGACCGCGCCATAGTGCACACCCTGCGGCGCAAACGCAGGCTGGCGAAGACCGTCCTGCAGTCGAAAATTTGCAACGCGAATCGGACGAGCGGGTGATTCAGCAGCCGTCGCTCTATGTGCCGAATCGCCACGCCGTGGTGCCGGTGATCAGCGAGACCGGCGGACTCAACCTGAAGGCGCTCAAGGGCGCCAAGATCACGGAACTCGCCCAGGTCGCGCGCGATTACAACATCGACGGCGCGACCAACATGCGCAAGCAGGATATGATCTTCGCGGTCTTGCAGGCGCAGGCCGCCCGCAACGGATCGATCCTGGGGGAAGGCGTACTCGAAATCCTGCCCGACGGCTTCGGCTTCCTGCGTGCTCCCGATTACAACTATCTGCCGGGGCCCGACGACATCTACATATCCCCGAGCCAGATTCGTAAGTTCAATCTGCGCACCGGCGACATCGTTTCCGGACTGATTCGCCCACCCAAAGAGGGTGAGCGATACTTCGCGCTGCTCAAGGTCGAGTCGATCAATTACGAGGAGCCCGACAAGGCCCGCGACAAGATCCTGTTCGACAACCTGACGCCGCTCTATCCCGAGGAGCGCATCAAGCTTGAATACGACCATGAGGACTACACCACCCGCATCATCGATTTGATTGCGCCGATCGGCAAAGGCCAGCGCGGATTGATCGTCGCGGCGCCCTTTACCGGCAAAACCATGATGATGCAGGCGATTGCCAAGGCGATCGCACGCAATCATCCCGAAATAATTCTGATCGTGCTGCTGGTTGACGAGCGTCCCGAGGAAGTCACCGACATGCTGCGATCGGTGCAGGGCGAGGTCGTCAGCTCGACCTTCGACGAGCCCGCCACGCGCCACGTGCAGGTGGCCGAGATGGTAATCGAGAAGGCGCGGCGCCTGGTCGAGCACGGCCGCGACGTGGTGATCCTGCTGGATTCGATCACGCGGCTGGCGCGGGCCTACAACACGGTGGTGCCGCCGTCGGGCAAGATTCTCTCGGGCGGCGTCGATTCCAACGCGTTGCATAAGCCCAAGAAATTTTTCGGCGCGGCGCGCAATACCGAGGATGGCGGCAGCCTGACGATTATCGCTACGGCCCTGGTCGATACCGGCAGCCGCATGGACGAGGTCATCTTCGAAGAGTTCAAGGGCACCGGCAACCAGCAGATTGCGCTCGACCGCCGCTTGCTCGAAAAGCGCATCTTCCCGACCATCGATATCCAGCGCTCGTCAACCCGTAAGGAAGAGTTGCTGCTGCCGCGCAGCACGCTCAACCGCGTCTGGATTCTGCGCAAGCTCCTGTCGCAGCTCAACGCGGTCGAGTCGATGGAATTCCTGCTCGACAAGATGCAGGGGACCAAGACCAACGAGGAATTCCTCGAATCGATGAACGTCTGACGAGGGGCTGGAGACGGGGATACGTGAGCCTCCGGCAGGGAGGGGCGGCACGGGTGGCTGAATCGGGGTCAAGCGGGGGGCAGCCCAAGGACATTTCCGCCGGTAGTTGACGCGCTAGGAATCAAGCGCCTGAAGCGATACGATTGAAGGTTAGCGCCGCAAAACTGCCAAGCGAGAGAGAAGAGAGAAGACTTTCTATGACCGAAATCAGCATGAAGCAGCTGCTCGAGGCCGGCGTTCACTTCGGCCATCAGACCAGCCGCTGGAATCCGAAGATGAAACCGTACATCTTCGGCGCCCGTAACGGCATCTACATCATCGACCTGCAGCAGACGGTCAAGATGTTCCGCGCCACTTTTGACTTCGTCCGCGACCTCGCGGCACAGGGCGGGACAATTCTGTTCGTCGGGACCAAGAAGCAGGCCCAGGATATCGTGCGCGAAGAGGCCGACCGCTGCGGAATGTTCTACGTCAACAACCGCTGGCTCGGCGGGATGCTGACCAACTTCCAGACGATCCGCGCCTCGATCGACAAGCTCAAAAAGCTCGAAGAGGTGATGGCCGATCCCGAGATGATCCAGGCGCTCACGAAGAAAGAGATGAGCGACAACGCGAAACATCACGACAAACTGATGGGCACGCTCGCGGGGATCAAGAATATGCGCAAGCTGCCGGATGCGCTGTGGGTGATCGACACCAAGAAAGAGGAAATCGCCGTGGCGGAGGCCAATCGCCTCGGAATACCGGTGGTAGCGGTGGTCGATACCAATTGCGATCCGGACCTGATTTCGTATCGAATTCCGGGCAACGACGACGCCATCCGGGCGATCAAGCTGTTCACCGCCGCCGTTGCCGACGCCGTGATCGACGGCAAGCGGTCGGCTGAAGAGCGCGCCAAGGGTCAGGAAGACCTCGCGCCGGCCGAGGATATTGGCTCGTCGGTCGAAGAGCCGCCGCCCCAACAGGTCTGACAATTTTTCGCGCCGGTGCTCAACGCTGGCCGACAGGAATATTCGGGGCGGGAGCCAAGCTCTCGCCCCCCAACAATACCGGACTGAACCCGGAACCCAAGCTCGGAAACACGAATGGACGTAAACGCGAATCTGGTCAAGGAACTGCGCGAAAAGACCGGCGCCGGCGTGATGGACTGCAAGACCGCGCTGGCCGAGACCAAAGGCAACCTCGAGCAGGCGGTGGTATGGCTGCGCGAGAAGGGGATTTCGCAAGCCGCCAAGCGCGCCGGCCGGGTTGCCTCGGAAGGCACGGTCGGCTCCTATATCCATGCGGGCGGCAAACTCGGTGTGCTCGTCGAGATCAATTGCGAGAGCGACTTCGTCGCCAAGACGCCTGAGTTCCAGGCCCTGGTGAAGGAGATCGCGATGCAGATTGCAGCCACGAATCCGCGCACCGTGCGCCGCGAGGAATTGGCCGAAGAGGTGGTCGCGCAGGAACGCCAGATCTACGCCTCGCAAGCGGCGGGTTCGGGCAAGCCCGAAGCGGTTATCAGCAAGATCGTCGATGGCAAGCTCGAGAAATTCTTCGCCGACGCGTGCCTGTACGAGCAGGCCTGGGTGCGCGATCCCAATCGGCTGATCAAAGATGTAATCGGCGAGTATGTCGGGAAGCTCGGCGAAAAGATTGAAGTTCGGCGCTTCGTGCGCTTCCAGTTAGGCGAGAATCTCGGCGCGAAAGCGGCGTGACGCGGCACTTTCGAACGAACGATCACGATCCGCACAGCCGGCACAGCAAGCCGCAACCAGGGGGCACCGATCGCGATGGCCGAAGCGGAAGCGGTTAAAGATGGCGGCCCCCGCTTTCGCCGCGTGCTGCTGAAACTCTCGGGCGAGGCGATGGCGCCGGCCCAGGGCAACGGCATCGACCTTGACGCGCTTGGCGAGATCGCCAAAGAGGTCAAGGAGGTCGCCGCGCTCGGCATCGAACTGGCGGTCGTAATCGGCGCCGGCAACATCCTGCGCGGCAGCGAGTACGAAGCGCGGGGCATGGACCGCTCGACCGCCGATCAGATGGGCATGCTGGCGACGGTAATCAACGCGCTCGCGATGCAAAACGCGCTGGAGCAGATGGGCGTGCGCACGCGCGTGCTCTCGGCCATCGAGATGCACTCGGTGTGCGAGCCGTACATCCTGCGGCGCGCGATTCGCCATCTCGAGAAGGGCCGCGTCGTGATCTTCGCGGCCGGCACCGGCAATCCCTATTTCACCACCGACACGGCGGCCAGCCTGCGCGCGATGGAAATCGGCGCCGACGTCATCCTCAAGGCCAGCCATACTGTCGACGGGGTTTACGATCGCGACCCCATGCGTGAGCCGAACGCCCGCCGCTTCGACCGCCTCACCTATATCGAAGTGCTCCAGCAGAACCTCAAGGTGATGGACTCGACCGCGATTTCGATGTGCATGGATCACGATCTGCCGATCATTGTCTTTAATTTGCGCAAACCGGGTAATATAAAAAGAGCCGTGATGGGTGAATCGATTGGCACCCGGGTGGAGAGCGGCCGCGAGAGCGCGTCGCACCATGAACCATGAACGAGGAAATCGAGCTCGCGCAGATGGAGATGGAGGAGGCGGTCCACGCCTTCCGCAATGAACTGGCCCGCGTGCGCACTGGCCGCGCCTCGACCGCCTTGCTGGAAAACCTTCACGTCAACTACTACGGCACGCGCACGCCGCTGCGCCAACTGGCCGGGCTGGCGGCGCCCGAAGCGCGCCTGCTGGTGATTACGCCCTATGACAAGGGCGCGATGGGCGAAATCGAAAAGGCCATCCAGACCTCCGACCTCGGCCTGAATCCGATGAATGACGGGAAGGTCATCCGGATTCCGATTCCCGAGCTGAACGAGGAACGGCGCAAGGAGCTGGTGCGGCATATCCGCAAGACCGCCGAGGAATTTCGCGTTTCGATCCGCAACCATCGGCGCGACGCCAACGACAAGTTCAAGCAACTGCACAAGGAAAAGAAGCTGACCGACGACGATTTCCGCGCTGCCGAAGCCAAGGTGCTGCAGCACACGACCGAGTTCATTGAAAAGCTCGACAAGATTTTGGCCGCCAAGGAAGCCGAGATAATGGAGGTCTGATCGGACTCGCCCGGCCGGCGCCGATTCGCATCAGCCACGTGGCCTCATCACTACCGCTCGACGAATTCCCGAATCTTTCGCTCGATCCCGCTCGTTTGCCGCGCCACATCGCGATCGTGATGGACGGCAACGGCCGCTGGGCGCAGGGACACGGACTGGCCCGTTCCGAGGGCCATCGCCGCGGCAAGGACTCCGTGCGTGCGGTGGTCGAAGCGGCGCGCGAACTCGGCATTCCGTTTCTCACGCTGTTCGCCTTCTCCAGCGAAAACTGGGCACGGCCCGGCACGGAAGTGCGCTTTCTGATGTCGCTGCTGCATCGCTACCTGGTGACCGAGGTCAAACGCCTGATGAAGCGCGGCATCCGCGTGATCGCGCTGGGCGATCTAGCGCGGTTGCCGGCGCAGGTGCGGCGCGCGCTGCAGCAAACGGTCGAGATGACGGCCGGTAATCAAACGATGACCGCGGCGCTCGCGCTCTCTTATGGCGGCCGCCAGGACGTCGTCATGGCGACGCGGCGCATCGCGCAGGCGGTCGCCGCCGGCAAGCTCGATCCCGCGCAGATCGATGAGCAGACCGTCGCCCGCGAACTCGCCACCGGGGGCATGCCCGATCCCGATTTGCTGATCCGCACCTCGGGCGAACAGCGCATCTCCAATTTTTTCCTATATCAACTCGCCTACACCGAACTCTATTTCACCGATACGCTGTGGCCCGACTTCCGCGAGCGCGATCTGCTCCGCGCGATTGCCGCATACCAGACGCGCGAGCGCCGCTTCGGCACGGTCGAGGCCGACTCGCCCGATCGACTGCGTGCTGCGAACTAGGCTCTGGACCGCAATTGTCGCACTGCCGGCGACGATCGCGATCGTGCTGTTTGCGCCCGCACCCGCCTTCACCGCGTTCATCGCGATTCTGAGCGCCGTCGGGCTCTATGAAATCATCGCGATGATGCGGGCGAACATCCGCGAAGCGCTGTTGGTCGCGACGGTCGGCGCAGCGTCGGCGATCGTGCTGCTGTCGAGCGCCGGCAGCGGGTTCAGCGCGGCCGCTGCGATCATGGTGACGGTGACGATGATGCTGCTGGTGGCGCGCGTGGGCTGGGAGGGCGCCGAGCAATTCGCGCGTTGGCGATGGGCTCGGCGCTGGCTGCTTTTGATTGGCGCGCTGTGGGTCGGCGTGCTCTTCCCCTACTTCGCGCTGCTGCGCAATCACGCGGGCGGCGTGCCGATTATCGTACTGATGTTGCTGCTGGTGGTCGCGAGCGACAGTGGCGCCTACTTCGCCGGACGATCGCTGGGACGCGTCAAGCTGCTGCCGCGAGTGAGCCCCAACAAGACCGTCGAAGGGGCAATCGGGGGCCTGAGCGCCTGCATAATCGCGGCGGTCGCCCTGCGTCCGCTGCTCGCGCCCCAATGGAGCATCGGCGCTGCCGTGACCATGGCGGCTGCGGTGGGGGTGCTCGCACAATTCGGAGACCTGGCTGGATCGGCCTTCAAGCGTGTGGCGGGAGTGAAGGACTCCGGCTGGCTTTTCCCGGGCCACGGCGGGTTGCTCGATCGAACATGCAGCCTAGTCTTTGCGGTGGCATTCACCTACTATTATTTCCGCTGAGAGGGTTGACGGACAGTTCGTCGTTCCGCCTGCATATATGATCACATCGATTGTTGCTGCCGTCGTGATTTTCGCCGTACTGGTGCTGGTTCACGAAGCGGGTCACTTCGTGATGGCGAAGCGGCTCGGCGTGCGCGTCATCCGCTTTTCGATCGGCTATCCGCCACGCGTGTGGGGCTTTCGCCGCGGCGAAACCGACTACTCAATTGGCGCCACGCCGCTCGGCGGTTACGTGCGGATGCTCGGCGACGAGATCGCCGAGGAGCCCAGCGCATCCACGCTCGAAGGCTATATCAAGGAGATCGAACTCGACCTGCTGGAGGACGCACGCGAGACCGGATGGCTCGCGACTTCCGGCAAGACTGGCGACGACGCCCTTGCGGCGATCGCGAGTGCCCTTGCGCCTGGGGCGGACGGTTCGATATCGCCGGAGCAGGCGGTCGCGATAATTGGACACGAGCCCAACCCGGAAGAGGCGCTGGTGTTGCGCGAGGTGGCGCGGGCCGGCACCGTCAAGCGCGCGCGCGAGCTGCTATGCGAAGGGCGTCCATCGACGCTGATCGAGCGCTTCAACCTGCATGCGTTTCCCAGTCAGCCGCTGTCGCGGCGAATCGCGATCGTACTCGCCGGGCCGCTCGCCAACATTCTCTTCGCGCCCATCGTTCTCAGCCTCGTCTTCATGCTCGGAGTACCGGTGACACTGCCGGTTATCGGACAGATTCTTCCGGGTAAGCCCGGCGCTGCCGCGGGCTTGCGCACCGGCGACCGAATCATTTCCGTCGACGGAGTGGCGATCGAAAACTGGGAGGATCTGTCGCACACGATAAGGCAAAGCAACGGCAAGGTGCTGCAGTTCATGGTGGGTCGGCCGGCCGGTTCCGCCAACGTCATCAGAGTCGCCGTTCAGCCCAAACAGGTAGTCGAGGAAGCGCCAATTTTCGGCGACAAGTCGCCCGTCTGGATGATCGGGGTGTTGCCCCGTGGCGACGAAATCAAAAAGCACGAGTCGCCGCTGAATGCGATGCGCCGGGGCGTAGTCGGGACCTGGAACATCTCGCACGACATCGTGGTCGGCATCTACAAGATAATCGATGGCTCGACGCCCGCGCGCAAAGCCCTCGGCGGGCCCATCATGATCGCGCAGATGGCCGGCAAGGAAGCTCATCAGGGCTTCGCCGACGTGGCCTTGTTCACGGTCATGCTGAGCCTGGAACTGGGCATCATCAATCTGTTGCCGGTGCCCTTGCTCGACGGCGGCCATCTGGCGTTCTTTGTGATCGAAGGTATTCGCGGCAAACCGCTCAAGCTGCGCCATCGCGAGATCGCGATGGAGGTGGGGTTGTTTCTGCTGTTCCTGCTGATGGCGTTCGTCATCCTCAATGACATATCGCGTATTATCGGCTGAGCCTCTGCTCGCCGCCGGTGCGAAGGCGGGCGTGGTCCTGGGCCTCGATACCGGCAGTTCCGTGGCGAGGATGGGGCTGGTGAGCGGCGGCCGTGTTGTAGCTGCGCTGGCACGGCCGGTAAAGTCTCATGGCGCCGACCTGCCTGCGGCGGTCGATGAGCTTTTGAGCGCCGCGCGCGTCAGAATTCAGGAATTGTCCGCGATCGCAGTTGGAACGGGCCCTGGCTCATTTACAGGACTTCGTGTGGGCCTGAGCTACGCCAAAGGTATTGCGGCTGGCGCTCACATTCAAATTGTAGGAATCCCATCTTTAGACGCAATGGCGCTTTGTGGTTATGGCTCTCCCGCGGCGCGTCCCGGGATCAAGATTTGTCCGATTCTCGACGCACGCAAGGGAGAGGTCTACACTTCTCTTTACGAAGTTGTTACGGATGCGCTAGAGAAGGAAACGGACGATCTGGTAATTCCGCTCGATGAATTCGCCTCTCGCATCACCGGCGAAGTGCTTTTCGTCGGAGAATCAAAAGCCGAAGACGCACGTGTACTCGTCGTACGAAACGGCGGGAGGGCGACCGTCGCTGGAACTGCGGAGTTATGGCATCAGGGGAGCTTCATCGCCGCGCTGGGCGCGGTGCGGGTTGCGCGCGATGACGTGGACGACGCTGCCACTGTGGAGCCGTTATACGTTCGCGCGCCCGAAGCGTCCGTCAAATCAACCGCCGTAGACCCGGGAGAAAGGACTCATGGAACACCGAGAGGAAGAGTTGATCCAGCAGCATGCGGTTCATGACGCGGAGTTGAGGACGCTTTATCAGGAACACCTGGAACTCAAGCATCAACTGGAAGCCTTCCGCAACAAACTGTACCTTACTGCCGAAGAGGAATTGGAAAAGAAACGAATTCAGAAACTCAAACTGGCCTCAAAAGACCGGCTGATGGAACTGCTCAATCGCCATCAGCACGACGGAGCGCATTAGCCGCGCAGCGGCGAGGCCGGCAGTGGTTTCCCACACGAGATGCCAAGTCATACGATATCGGTACTGGTCGAAAACGAATTCGGCGTGCTCTCTCGCGTCGCCGGCCTCTTCTCGAGCCGCGGCTTCAACATAGAGTCGTTGACCGTCAACGAGGATCCGCTCGATCCGACGGTCTCGCGGATGGTGGTCGTCGCCACGGGTGACGACCAGATCCTCGAGCAGATTAACAAGCAGCTCAACAAACTCGTCTCGGTCATCAAGGTCACCGACTTCAAGGAGGTCGAGACGGTTGACCGCGAGTTGGTGATGGTCAAGCTCGCGGTGGATGAGCGCACGCGGATCGAACTGGATACGATCGTCAACGCGTTTCGCGCGCACGTGGTGGATATCGGGCAGCGTTCGGTGACGGTCGAGGTGACCGGCGACAGCGGCAAGATCAAGGCGTTCATCGCGCTGGTGCGGCCGCTTGGGATCAAGGAGATTGTGCGGACGGGGAAAATCGCGTTGGCGCGCACGGTCCAGCCCGAAACCAGCAACCATCGCCACGCCAAAGAATAAAAACCGCTCGGGAGAACAATCACGATGAAAGTCTTTTATGATCGCGACGCCGATCTGAGCGCGCTGCGGCCCAAGAAAATCGCGATCCTCGGCTTCGGCAGCCAGGGTCACGCCCACGCTCTCAATCTGCGCGACAGCGGCATGGACGTTCGCGTCGGCCTGCGCAAGGGCAGCCCGACCTGGGATAAGGCCGCAAAACAGGGCCTGCGGGTGCTCGAGACCGCGCAAGCCGCCAAGGAAGCCGATATCATCATGGTGCTGGTGCCGGACGAGATGGCGGGCGACATCTACAAGGATGAAATCGCGCCGCATCTGACCAAGGGCAAATACCTCGCCTTTGGCCACGGCTTCAATATCCACTTCAAATTCATCCAGCCGCCCAAGGATGTGAACGTCTTTATGATTGCGCCCAAGGGCCCCGGCCATCTGGTGCGATCCGAATTCGTCAAGGGACGCGGTGTACCGTGCTTGCTCGCGATCGAGCAGGACCCCTCGGGCGATACCGAGAAGATCGGACTCGCCTATGGCAGCGCAATTGGCGGCGGCCGCGCGGCGATAATCGAGACGACCTTTCGCGAGGAGACCGAGACCGACCTGTTCGGCGAGCAGTCGGTATTGTGCGGCGGCCTGACGGAACTAATTCGCGCCGGCTACGAGACCCTGGTTGAGGCCGGCTACGCGCCCGAGATGGCGTACTTCGAATGCCTTCACGAGGTCAAGCTGATCGTCGATCTGATTTACGAGGGCGGCATCGCAAACATGCGCTACTCGATCAGCAACACCGCTGAATTCGGCGACATGACGCGCGGTAACCGCGTCATCGGCGAGGGCACGCGCGCTGCGATGAAGCAGATCCTCGCGGACATCCAGTCGGGCAAATTCGCCAACGAGTGGATCGCGGAATATCGCGCCGGGCTGCCGAATTTCAAACGGCTGCGCAAAGAAGCGGAGAACCATCCGATCGAGGAAGTCGGACGCAAGCTGCGTTCGTTCATGCCATGGCTGGGCAGCGACCGGCTGGTCGATCGCGCCAAGAATTAGGTGTCTGTTGCCGGCGACCATCGACAATGATCCCCAGCCGGATGCGACGGGATTAATCGGGCGGCTCGCGACGGCGATCGGACTCGCGCCCGAAGGCATGCCGCTGGTTCTCGGCGCCCTCGCGATCGCGTTGGTCTTGGTCGCGATCGGATTGCTGTGGCTGGGAGCATTGGCATTGGCGCTCGCGAGCGCGATTGGTGCGTTCTTCCGCGACCCCGAGCGCATATCGACCAGCCCCGAAAGTGCCATCCTGTCGGCGGCTGACGGCAAGGTCACGGATATTCGCGAAGGTCCGCTGCCGGGGGACCAGTCGGCGGAGCACTTTCGGCGCGTCTCGGTCTTCATGTCGCCCCTCAACGTGCACGTCAACCGCGCGCCCGCCGCGGGCGAAGTGGTCGCCGTCGAGCACACGCCCGGGGAATTCCGCGCGGCCTTTCGCGACGACGCCAACGAGTATAACGAGCGCAACCTGATCACCTTCGCCGACGCCGCGGGCCGCCGCTATGCCATAATGCAGATCGCGGGCTACCTCGCACGCCGAATCGTCTGCCGCATCCGGCCGCACGACCGGGTCGTACGCGGCCAGCGTATCGGCTTGATCATGTTCGGCAGCCGGGTCGATCATTTCATGCCGCTCGCCTACCGGGTCACGGTGCGCATGGGCGATCGCGTCAGCGCCGGCGAAAGTGTGATCGGAGAACCATCGCAATGAATCCCAATGAATCGCTGCGGCAATTCGAAAGCCGCGCACGTATGCGCCTGATCTCGGGGCGGCTCAGGGAACAGCGCAAAAAAGTGGTCGATCCGCTGCGCCGCGGCGTTTTCGTCGTCCCCGCGACGATCACCTCGCTGGGCCTGCTCGCGGGCTTCTACTCCCTGATCTCGTCGATTAATTCGCACTTCGAGCTGGCCGCCGTGATGATCGCGATCGCCTTCATCTGCGACGGCCTTGATGGACGTATTGCGCGCCTTTCGCACTCATCGAGCCAGTTCGGCGTCGAGTACGATAGCCTCTCGGACGTGGTCGCCTTTGGCGTCGCACCGGCCGGCCTGATGTATAGCTGGGCGCTGAAGCCGCTCGGCACAATCGCGATCGTGATTTGCGGGCTTTACGTCGTATGCTCGGCGCTGCGCCTGGCGCGCTTCAACGTTCAGACCGGCAGCACCGACAAGCGCCGCTTCACCGGACTGCCGGTCCCCGGCGCCGCTGTGATGATCGCCGGATGCGCGCTGGCCTACAGCTATTTCGAATTCAGTTCCCCACGCACGCTGTGCGCCCTGATGGCGCCGATGACGCTGCTGCTGGCCGTCCTGATGATCTCGAGCGTGCCCTATCCGAGCTTCAAGTCGATTCATCCGCGCAAACGCGCGCAGGTCGAAATCATGGCGGGCGTGCTGGTGGTTGCCGCGATGTTTCTGGCGATGCCGCAGTTCACCTTCTTCATCCTGGCGCTCGCCTATGTTGCTTCGGGACCGATCCTTTTTGCGCGCGGCGAGCGGATTCAAAAGCTCCCGTTCCTCCATCCGCTGGAGCCGGTCGCCACGGACGCGGCGACCGCGAATGCAGATCGCGACGAAGGGCATGACGACGCCGACGCCGCTCATTGATTGATTTGCTGGCGGCGCACTAAAAAGATCGCCGCCCGGTGTGCTGAGGTTGGAGGGTTGACGGGGGTTCGGACTACCGCCTAGAATAGCCGCAATGCGTAAGCGACTGCACCTCGAACTGCTACTTATTCTGGCCCTTAGATGGGCCCACGCCGCCGGCGTTGAGGTGCAGGCCTGACCAAAGGCTTGAAACTTTGAGATCAACGCCCCGGGTGGGCCGAGCGAGCCAACCCGGGGCGTTTTCTTTTTTGGAGCGCGCGGGTATCGCCGGCCCGGCCCTCACGGGGCGTCAAACGAGGGAGAATTTTAATGGCCACGACCCACACCGACCAGATCGCCGACGACTACGTCCGGATCTTCGACACCACGCTGCGCGACGGCGAGCAAGCGCCGGGCTGCACCATGAACGTCGAGGAGAAGGTGGCGATCGCGCGCCAACTCGAGCGGCTCAATGTTGACATCATTGAGGCCGGCTTTGCCGCGTCGTCGCCCGGCGACTTCGAATCGGTGCGCCGGGTCGCCGACGCCATGAGCAATCCGACTGTGCTCAGCCTTTCGCGCACGCGCGAGGAGGACGTCGATCAGGCCCTGCGCGCCGTCGAGAAGGCCAAGCGCCCGGGCGTCCATATCTTCATCGCGACTTCCGAAATCCACATGAAGTACAAGCTCAACATGACGCGCGAGGATGTACTCGATGCGGCGACTTGGGCGGTGACGCGGGCCAAGCAGCACCTGGACCATATCGAGTTCTCGTGCGAGGACGCCTCGCGCAGCGACTGGGACTTCATGGTGAAGATCTGCACGGAGGTGATTCGCGCGGGCGCACGGATCATCAATCTGCCCGATACCACCGGCCACGCGATCCCCGAAGAATTCGGCCGGATGTTCGCGTACATGCGCGAGCAGGTGCCGGGCGCCGACAAGGTTATCTGGAGCGCCCATTGTCATAACGACCTGGGCCTGGCGGTGGCCAACTCGCTCGCCGCGATCCGCAATGGCGCGCGCCAGGTCGAATGCACCATCAATGGCATCGGGGAGCGCGCGGGCAACACCTCGATGGAAGAGGTCGTGATGGCGCTGAAGACGCGCTACGATCTGATGGAAGCGCGCACTGGAATCGACACGCGGCAGATCTACCCGGCTTCCCGCCTGCTCTCGCAGATCATCGGGCAGCCGGTGCCGCCCAACAAGCCGATCGTCGGCGATAACGCGTTCGCGCACGAAGCCGGAATCCACCAGGACGGCGTGCTGAAGAACAAGCTGACGTACGAGATCATGAAGCCCGAGGACATCGGGATTCCGTCGAACAAGCTGGTACTCGGCAAACATTCGGGGCGCCATGCGTTCGTCAATCGCCTGGAGGAGCTCGGCGTCGATCCGCTGACGATCGACGTGCAGAAAGCCTTCGCCGCGTTCAAGGAGCTGTGCGACAAGAAAAAAATCGTTTACGACGACGACATCCTCGCGCTCGCGAATGAGGAGAGCCGGCGCACCGCCGACCAGTTCGAGCTGGTAGATCTGATCGTTACGTCTTCGACGCGGACGACGCCGCGCGCCGAGGTCACGATGCGGGTGGCAGGGGTCGAGCGCAACGCCGATGCGACGGGCGACGGCATGGTGGACGCCTGCTACAAGGCGATTTACAAAATCGCCGGAATTACGCCGACGCTCGAGCGTTACTCGGTCAAGGCGATCACCGGCGGCACCGACGCGCTCGGCGAAGTGTCGTGCCTGGTACGCGAAGACGGCATGACGGTCGCGGGCCAGGGAGCGCATAGCGACATCGTGATGGCGAGTGCGCTCGCGCTGGTCAACGCGCTCAATCGTCTGAAGGCGCGCAGCGAACGGGTCGCGCGCCGTGCGACCGAAGGACCGTAGGCGGGATCGCACGGGCAACGGCGCGGAATTGCGGAGGGACTTGCCGGAGCGATGCACTTGGGCTAAGTGCTAATGCGTTGATCTCAGAGATTTTAATAGCTCTTTTGTATTCGCATCGGCGCGATGGCAGGATGATCTTGAGCCACGGACTCGTGACGCCCTTATGATCTCAGCCAACGCCCGCGCGGTACCGCACGCAATCGCAAAAGCCCAAATTTCACCAGCACGGAAAAGCGCATCACAGGTCCGCATGATTCGCGGCCAAGCTCTGGCACCTCGTAATGGCGTATAAAGTACTAGTTCTCAAAGGTGACGGTATCGGTCCCGAAGTCGTCGGCGAAGCCTTGCAAGTGCTGAAGGTGGTCGCCCGCCGGGATGCTGTCGATCTCGAATTCAAGGAAGGCTCGATTGGTGGCCACGCGATTGACGCCTTCGGCACCCCGCTGCCCGAGAACACGCTGGCCGCGGCGAAAGATTGCGACGCGATTCTGCTCGGGGCAGTCGGCGGTCCCAAGTGGGACAATCCGAAAGCCAATGTGCGTCCCGAACAGGCGCTGCTCGGACTGCGGAAAGAACTCGGTCTCTTCGCCAACCTCCGTCCGGTCAAAACCGTCAAGGAACTGGTGCCGTCGTCACCGCTGCGGCCGGAGATTATCGCGGGCGTCGATCTGGTCGTGATCCGCGAACTCACCGGCGGCATCTATTACGGCAAGCCGAGCGAGCGGCGCGAGGGCAAGGAAGGGCGCGAGGCGGTCGATACTTGCGTGTATTCGGAGCGGGAGATCGAACGGGTGCTGCGCTACGGGTTCGAGCTGGCGCGCGATCGGCGCAAAAAGCTGACCTCGGTTGACAAGGCCAACGTGCTCGCGACTTCCCGCCTGTGGCGCGAGATCGCGACCGAGCTGAGCGCGCAATTTCCCGACGTCAAGTGTGAGCATCAACTCGTCGATTCGATGGCGATGCATCTGATTCGCCGGCCTCGCGACTTCGACGTAGTCGTCACCGAGAATATGTTCGGCGATATCCTGACCGATGAAGCGTCGGTGCTGGCGGGTTCGATGGGCTTGCTGCCGTCAGCCTCGCTCGGCGAGGAAATGAACAGCGCGGGCTACCGCATCGGCCTGTATGAACCGATTCATGGCAGCGCGCCCGACATCGCCGGACGCGACGAGGCCAATCCCCTCGCCGCGATCTTGTCGGCTGCGATGCTGCTCGAGCATTCGCTCGGGATGCGCGGAGAGGCCGAGTTGATCATGCAGGCGGTTGAAGCCGTGGTGCGCGACGGCTTCCGCACGCGTGACCTGGGCGCGGGCGCCGGCGCGAAAATGGTGGGTTGCAAGGCGATGGGCCGGCTCGTGCGCGAACGTATCGAAAGTCTGAACGGTGAGAACTAAACGACCATGCCGAGCGGCCGTGAACCTCGGGTGGCGGTGGTTGGCGCCACCGGCACGGTCGGCAGCCAGATTGCCGATCTGATTGGCGAGCGCGAATTTCCCTGCTCCGAACTGCTGCTCTTCGCCTCCGAAGCGGGATCGTCGGACTCGGTCGAATCCGCCGGCCGCACGCTTACGGTAACGCGGCTCAACGCGCCCGCCGATCTCGCGAATTGCGATATAGCGTTTCTTGCGGTCCCCGAACTTCGGGCGCTGGAAATAATCGAGGATGCTCCGGGACCGGTGCTGATCGATTTGAGCGCGACCGGACGGCTGCCGTCGGCAGCGCCTCTGATCGCGCCCGGCTTGGTCGCACGCGATCGCGTGCAGGATTTCAAGGCGCACAAGGTGATCGCGGTGCCCCATCCCGCGGCGCAGGTAGTCGCCACGGTGATCGGCGCGCTGGGCCTCGAGAGCGGATTTGTCGGCGCGACGGTACTTGCGGGCGCCAGTGCGGGCGGGCGCGAACGGGTCTCCGATCTTTTCCATCAGACCGCGGATCTGCTCAACGCGCGCCTCGATATCGGCGAAGAACAAATACAACTCGCGTTCAATCTTTTCATCCCGGAAAACGGCAACGCGCTCGCCGACGCGATCGCGGCGCAAGCCACGGCACTGGCCGGTGGCGGCCCCACGATTGCCGTACAGTTCGTGCAGACGCCGGCCTTTCACGGCGAAGCCGTCGCGATCGCCGTGGCGTCACCGATGGGCGATGCGCGCGAATGGATCGCCAAAATGCGAGCGGCGCCTGGGATCCTCTTCATCGAGGGCGACGACCCGGCGGGTTTCGTCGATGCGGTTGGACAGGAAGCGGTCATCGTGCGCATGCGCCCAAGCGGCAACGGCGCGGTGATGTGGTGCGTGTTCGACAGCGCTCGTGTGGCCGCGACGACCGCACTGTGGATTGCGGAGAGCCTCTGGTTCCCCTTCTCTTAGGGTCGTCACGGCGCCCCCCTCGGTTGATCGCCGCAAGATCGCGCGCATCATCGCATAATGAAAATCCGGATTACGCTCGAGTACGACGGCTCGAATTATTCCGGCTGGCAACTGCAGGCCGGACAGGATTCGATTCAGGCGCAGCTCGAAGCCGTACTGGAGCGGATCTTCTCGCAAAAAATCCGCGTCCACGGTTCCGGCCGCACCGACGCAGGCGTGCACGCGCTCGGCCAGGTCGCGGCCTTCGATCTGCCGCGATATTTCGCACCAGTCGAGCTCAAACGCGCAATGAATTCGCTGCTGCCGCCCGACATCGCGATTATCGAGGCCGCGGCCGCGAGCGAGGATTTCGATCCGCGCCGCCACGCCCGCTCGCGCGCGTACGAGTATCGCGTGATCAACCAGGATCGGCGATCGGCCTTCGATTTCCGCTACGCGTGGCTGGTGCCCGCGCCATTGGAATTCGCCGCGATGAACGCGGCGGCGCGGCGGTTCATCGGCGAGCATGATTTTGCCGCATTTCGATCGCTCGGCTCGGAAGAAAGAACCACGGTGCGCCGCGTCTTCGTGAGCGAATGGAGCCGCAGTGGAAATCGCCTCTTGTATCGCGTCGAGGCGAGCGGCTTCATGCGCCACATGGTGCGGACGATGGTCGCGACGATGCTCGCGGTGGGACGCGGCAAGCTCGCGCCAGCGCAGGTGACGGATCTGATCGATGCGCGGGACCGCGCGCTGGTGCCCGCTTCCGCGCCGCCTTGCGGTCTGTTCCTGGTTGAGGTCCGTTACTGAGCGATGTCTGTGACCATTTCGACGGCTGCAAAAGTCGCTGTCAGACCGGCGCCGGGTGCGATCGGGGTTCAAAAACCCGCACCGGACAGTTAAAAACGGCATCCTTGTGCAAAAAATCGCGTGCTTCTAGGGAAAAATGGGCTTTTTTGCAGATTCGTACTTGAAAATTCGCGCGGAGTAGTCCACGCTGGGCTTTGAGGCCATTTCGGGGCCGCAAGGAGGAGGATGATGACGCAGTCGCAGGTCGCAACCCATCTCGCCGACAAAGTCGGCATCAACAAGAAGCAGGCGAAGTCGGCGATCGAAGAACTCACGGCGCTGGTCGTGCGCGAACTCAAAAAGGAAGGCGCGCTGCGCCTCGCCGGGCTCGGCATTTTCCGCAAGCGCAAGACCAAGGCGCGCATGGGGCGCAACCCGATGACCGGCGCGGCCATCAAGATACCGGCGCGCACGCGTCTGCGCTTCACACCGGCCAAGGCGCTGAAGGATTCCGTGCTCGGAACGCGCTGACCATCTTTCGCATCTGATTTTTTTCATAACTGCGAGGCCGGATTCGCACATCGGCCTCGCAGTTATTTTTTTGACACCCGCAAATCATCGTTCCAGCCAGGCTGGCCGGAGCTATCGGCGAACGCGTTCGCCGCTCGCGCCCCTGTATCACCGCGAGCGCAACCGTCAATCGCGCTTTTTCCCAGTGAGAATAGCGGCGGCAGCGCGCGACGCCGCCCGCATCGCACGCACCCGGCCGAGATACTCGCGCATGCGTGCCTCGTACCCGCGATCTGAAGGTGAGTAATAGGTTCGCCCTTCGATTTGTTCGGGCAGGTAATTCTGATCTACGACCGCGCCGCCGAAATCGTGCGGGTAAAGATAATCCTCGCCGTAACCGAGCTTGCGCATCAACGGCGTGGGCGCGTTGCGCAGATGGAGCGGTACGGGTAATGCCCCGAGCTTGCGGGCGTCCTCGCGCGCCGCGATCATCGCGCGGTACGAGGCGTTGGACTTCGGCGCGCCGGCGAGATAGGTCACGCCCTGCGCCAGCGGAATGATGCCCTCGGGCAGGCCGACAAAATCGACCGCCTCTTTGACCGCAAGCGCCACCTGCAACGCTCGCGGATCGGCGTTGCCGATATCCTCCGCCGCAAAGATCACCATGCGCCGCGCGATGAACAGCGCGTCCTCGCCGGCCTCGACCATCCGCGTCATCCAGTAGAGCGCCGCGTCGGGATCGCTGCCGCGCATGCTCTTGATGAACGCGGAGATGACGTTGTAGTGCTCCTCGCCCGAGCGGTCGTAGAGTAGTGCCTTATGTTGCGCCGCCTCGGTAACGTCGTCGGGTGTGATCGTGCGCCGCTTCGCGGTCTGCGCCAATTCCGCCGCGACTTCGAGCGTGCCGAGTGCGCGGCGTCCGTCACCGGCGCCGAAGCGCACGACCTCGGCCAGCGCAGCGTCGGCGATCGTCAGTTCCATCGCACCGAGCCCGCGTTCGCGATCCGCCAGCGCGCGCGATACCAGCGTCGTAATGTCGTCGTCCTCGAGCGGCTTGAGCACGAGCACTCGCGCCCGCGACAACAGCGGCGAGATTACTTCGAACGAGGGGTTCTCGGTGGTCGCGCCGATCAGCGTGATCAGACCGCTTTCGACCTGCGGCAGTATCGCGTCCTGTTGCGCGCGGTTCCATCGATGGATCTCGTCGATGAACACCACCGAGCGCTTGCCCTCGAGGTCGAGCGCACGGCGCGCCTCATCGACGGCCTCGCGCAGATCGGCGACACCGGCTGATACCGCGGCGATCGTTTTGAACCGTGCGCCGGATTGCTGCGCGAGCAGCAGCGCGATCGTGGTTTTCCCGGTGCCGGGCGGACCCCACAGGATCATCGAATGAAGCGCGCCCGCCGCGACCATCTGGCTGAGCAGCTTGCCGGGGCCGAGCAGATGTTCCTGGCCGACGACCTCGTCGAGCGTGCGCGGACGCATGCGATCGGCCAACGGTTGCGCCACCGGATGCCGCGGCCGGAATAGTCCTTCACTGTCGTCGGCTTTGCGCCGTGTCATCGCGAGAACGTTAGCACATCGCGATTTACGTGGAACGCGGCGGGCGTCTGGAGGGCGCTGATGAAATTGGCGATCAGCGCGTTCTCAAGTCGAGCGACCGCCGCCGCGTGCGCAATCCTCCGCGACATGGGTCAGCGACCGTGGCGTAGCGGAATTTCGCCGTTTGCACAGATGATTGGCGATGTTCTAGCCTTCAAGCGGGCCGGACAGGAGTCGGCACCCCCCTATGCTCGTCGGAATAGACATTGGCGGTTCTACCACTGACGCGGTGATCCTCGACAATGGGGAGATCCACGTCGTCACGATCGAAGCGAACGACCCGATTGCAGCCGCGGCCGGTGCGCTCGGCAAGCTGGTCGAGACCTTCAACATGCCGCTCGAGAAGGTCGATAGCGTCGCTGCGACCGGAGCCGGATCGCGTGCGTTGGCGGCCACTCTCCTCGGCCGCCCGGTGATCAAGGTCAACGAGTTTTCGGCGATCGGAATCGGCGGCACATCGCTGGCCAAAAAAGATCGCGCGCTGGTGGTCTCGCTCGGCACCGGCACCGCGATCGTCTCGGTCAACGGCGCCAAGATCGATCATGTCAGCGGCACCGGTCTCGGCGGCGGCACCTTGCGCGGACTCTCGAAACATATGCTCGGCGTATCGACCTTCGAGACGCTCGAGGCGATGGCCTCGCGCGGCGACTTGTCCCACGTCGATCTGACCGTGCGCGACATCGCGGGCGGCGCAATCGGCGATCTGCCGCCCGGCACCACGGCCTCGAATTTCGGTAAAATCGGCTCTGACGCAACCGCCGAAGACAAGGCGCTGGCGATTATGAACATGATCGTGGAGGTGGTCTCGGTGCTGAGTATCGCGGCGGCGCGCGGATGCGGCCAGGAGGATATCGTGCTCACCGGCAAGCTCACGCGCATCTTCCGTTTCATGCAGAAGATGAAGCGGCTCAACTTCGCGTTCGGCGGCGGTTTTCTGATTCCCGAGCATGCCGACTATGCAACCGCGATCGGGGCTGCCCGCGCGATGATGCAGAAGTAGATGCGTTCGGTACTGCTCGATGGCATGCGGATGCTCGACCTCACCGACGAGAAGGGCGCGCTCTGCGGAAAGATGTTCGCCGACATGGGCGCCGAGGTAATCAAGGTCGAGCCCCCGCAAGGATGCTCGACGCGAAGAATTCCGCCCTTCCTCGACGATGAGCCCGGCTTGGAACACAGCCTTTACTTCCTCGCGTTCCAGGCCGGCAAGCGATCGATCACGCTAAACCTCGAAAGTGCCGAAGGGCGCGAACTGCTGAAGCAACTCGTGAAGCGCTCGGATTTCCTGGTCGAAGCGTTCCCGCTCGGCTACCTGGAATCGCTCGGCCTCGGCTACGACACCCTTGCCGAGCTAAACCCGCGCCTCATCCATGCTTCGATTACGCCCTTCGGCGACAAAGGGCCGGGCAAGGATTACAAGGCGGCGGATATCGTCTCATGGGCGTCGGGCGGTGCGATGTTCCTGATGGGTCAGGAAGGCAGGCCGCCGCTTCAAATGAGCGTGCCGCAAGCGTGGTTGCACGCCGGCGCCGAAGCCGCCGTCGCCTCTATGATCGCGCACTACCCGCGGCAGGCGGACGGACTCGGCCAGCATATCGTCGTCAACGCTCAGGCCTGCGTGGTCTGGACTCTGATGAACGAGCAGGCGATGCCGCTCCTGCACGGCGATTACCTGCGGCGCAGCGGGGTCTTCACCGGTGCGATCGGCGGACGCCGCAAGACCGTCTATCAGTGCAAGGATGGGCACGTCTCCTTCCTGATTGCCGGCGGCGCATATTTCAATTCGACCAACGCGGTAATCGCGTGGATGAAAGAGGAAGGTGCGGCCCCCGCGTGGCTTGCGGAAGGGGGCGGTCTGAAAACGCTGACGCCGAGCGGTTTCATGGCGGCGTCGGCCGCCGATCTCAAGGAACTCGATGACGCTGAGGAAGCCGTGCAAAGCTTCTTTTTGACCAAGACCAAGAAAGAGCTGTGGCAGAATATTTTGCAGCGGCGGCTGTTCGGCGCGCCGCTCGCAAATGCCGCGGATATCGCCGACGACGCTCAACTGAAAGCGCGCGACTACTTCGTCACCGTCGATCACGCGGGACTCGGACGCAAGTTCACGCTGCCGGGTGCGTTCGCGAAAATGAGCGAGACTCCGGTCGGACCGCAGGGCGCCGCGCCGCAACTCGGACAGCACAATCGCGAGATTTATGGCGGCCTCCTCGGTCTGAGCAAGACCGAAATCGTCGAGTTGCGCGCCGCCGGAATTATCTGAGTTCTCGGGAGAATCCATCCGATGAGCCATCTTCCGTTCGCGGGAATCCGCATTCTCGATTTCACCTGGTATGCGGTCGGCCCGGTCACCACGAAATATTTCGCCGATTACGGCGCCGACGTCGTGCGCATCGAATCGGCCGCGCGCCTGGACGGATTGCGTCTCGCGCCACCGTGGAAGGATGCACATCCGGGCGTCAACAACAGCCAATTCTTCGCGAGCTTCAACACTTCCAAGCGCGGCCTCGCGCTCGACATGAGCAAGCCGCGCGCCCGCGAGATTTTTCTGAAGATGTTGCCGTGGGCCGACGTTGTGACCGAGAGCTTTACGCCCAAGACCTTGCGCAACTGGGGTCTCGATTATGCGTCGATGCGCGCGATCAAGCCCGACCTCATCATGCTGTCGACGTGCATGCAGGGCCAAACCGGACCGCATCGCGACTACCCCGGCTTCGGCAATCTGATGGCGGCGCTGTCGGGCTTTTACCACATCTCTGGCTACTCCGAGGCGGAGCCGTGTCCGCCGTACGGTGCATACACAGATTTTATTGCGCCGCGATTTTCGGCGTGCGCTCTGATCGCGGCCCTCGACTATCGCCGTCGCACGGGCAAGGGCCAGTTCATCGACATGGCCCAGTACGAAGCCTCCCTCCACAACGTCGCGCCGATGCTGGTTGACTACTTCGCGAGCGGCCGCGTGCTTGGTCCGACCGGCAATCGGTCCGAACGCTATACTCCGCACGGCGCCTACCGCTGTACCGACGAAGACGGCCATGAGCGCTGGATCGCTATAGCGGTCGCCGACGACAGTGAATGGCAGGCGTTGATCGCGGTGATGGGCAATCCTCCCGTCGATGCGCGCTTCGCCACGATGCTCGGGCGCTTTCACGATCAAGCGGCGTTAGACGAGTTCGTCGGATCGATCGTCCGCACGCGCGGCGCCGATGAGCTCACCGTCGCGCTGCAAGCCGCAGGCGTTTCCGCGTATCCCGTGCAGAACTGCATGGACCTCCATCGCGACGAGAACCTCGAAGCGTTCGGCTTTTGGCATTGGCTCGATCACAAGGAGATGGGGCCGTCGCCCTATGAAGGCCTTGAACATCGCATGAGCCGCACACCGGGGGGTTTGCAGCGGCCGGCGCCGGCGCTCGGGCAGCATACCGATGAAGTGCTCGGCGAAATCCTCGGGATGGCGGCGGCCGAGATCGAAGAGCTCAAGCGCGAGAAAGTGATATATTGACGGCGCGCCGTATGGTGGCGGATGCCTGAGAGAGCCGCGCATCCGGCTCCGCGCGCAAGCAGTACTTCATTTGCGATTCGAACTTCAGATAGCCGTGCGTTACCTGCGTGCGCGCCGGCGCGACGCCTTCATCTCGATCACGACGATCTTCACCGCGATCGGCGTGATGATCGGAGTGGCGGCGCTGGTAGTCGTGCTCGCGGTGATGGGTGGCTTCGAACAGAGTTTGCGTCAGCGGATTCTCACCCTTACGCCGCAGGTGCAAATCTTGAGTTTCAATGGTTCGATTTCGGGCTACGACGCGTTGCTGGCGCGCGCGAATTCAGTCCAGGGTGTTGCGGGCTCCGATCCCTTCATTGTCGGGCAAGCGATGATCAGTTCGCCCCGCGGAATCAGCGGTGTTATCGCGCGCGGCATCGATCCGGACAACGCCGCGATCGTGGCCCAGCTCCTGCACTATATCCAGCACGGATCGCTCGGCAGCCTCTCCGTGGTCGGTGCGCCAGGGGCGCGTACAAGCTCGACGGCGACACCGTCGAAGTCGCGATCGGCTACATCGCCACCCGTCGACGGTGCGATCGCGATCGGGTCGACGCTCGCGGAAAAGCTCAAGGTGACGGTCGGCGATCCGGTGACCGCGGTGGTCCCCGTGGCCGGTGGTGCCAATAACGACATCACCACCAAGACCGGCCATTTCATCGTGGGCGCGATTTTCGAATCAGGCGTCGCCTTCCTCGACCGCGACCTGGCCTTCATGGGTCTCGGCAATGCGCAACGCTTCTTCGGCCGCGAGGGCAAGGTGGACGGGCTCGAGATTCAGCTCATTAACCTCGACGATACCGACCTCGTCACTGCGCAACTGCGCTCGCGATTCGGATCGTCCTTTCGCGTGAGCAACTGGATGGAGTTCAACGAGGCGGCGGCAGCCGGTTTCGAAATGCTCAAGCGGGTGTATGCGATTGTGCTGCTGATGTTGATCGGCGTGGCCGCGTTCAACCTGGTCGCGACGCTGATTATGGTCGTGATGGAGAAGCGCAAGGACATCGCGGTGCTGATGTCGATGGGAGCGACACCGCACGAAGTGCGGCTGATTTTTGTGTTAAAGGGGCTGATCGTTGGCGCCTTCGGCACCGTTGCCGGCCTCGTGCTGGGCGCCATCGGATGCTTCGTGCTGTCCCACTACCACTTCATCCATATTCAAAAAGAAATCTACGGTATGTCCACGATACCGATCGCGGTGCAACCGCTCAGCTTTGCCTTGGTCGCCATCGCCTCAATGATCCTGTGTCTGGTCGCGACGTTTTATCCCGCACGTCAGGCCTCGCGCGAACTTCCAGTTGAAGTCTTTCGCGGTTGAGCGCGATTACTCCCCGTTGACCAATCTCGTACTGGACGCGATCGGTCACTCAGGCTGGATCAACTTGCGTGACAGTTTCGTTGGGATGGAGGGAAAGCGATAACGTCGGCCTTGCGTACTCATGGCCAGCCGCCGGAACTCGGCTTCCAAACTATTTTGATCGGCTTGGGAGAGCTTGTTAGTTGTTGCCCTTGCGGTCGCTCGTGACCGGCGGCTTTGAACTCAGCTTGGGCTTGCGGACTACCAGCGTTTCATGTCCGCGCACCTTGATCGTGCGAGCCGCCTCCGTCTTGAAGGCGCCGTTTAGCCCATCGTCGTGACGAGGCCCTCCGGTGGTTCGCCGCCGCCGCCAGTTGCTGAGCTCTTTCGAGAGCTTCGAGGTGAGCAGGTCGCTGTTCTGCTCGTCTTCCCGGCCAATCTCTTCCTCTCCGACCGGTTCTTCGTTCATGTGCTGCGCGCTCATCTGTTTCCTTTCGTACTTCCTTTCATTGTTGGATTAGGGTTTCCCTCACCTTTCGATGCGACCAATGTCACATCGCTTAAAGTATTACCTTCGTTTCGTTAGTTCTGCCGCGCGTGTCTATACACCGCAGCCGCTCTACAGATGAAATATCGATTCGCTATGCACTTCGTACCGGTTCTGTACTCGTGCGGAGCCGTTCGCTTGAAATGTTTTTATTGGGGAGAGTGATTCGGCTAGCGGTCAATCCATCTCGGGCCGTCGAACTTGAGGCCCGCCGTCGAGAGTCTGTGTCCTTCTATTATCGCGCTATGCAAAGAGGCTCTGCAAGCGCAGCGCCAAGCCCATGTCACCCGCAATTCGCAGCTTGCCGGTCATAAAGGCCATCTGGCCGTTGAGCTTTCCGGCCAGCATGTCAAGGTAATCCTGCGCGGCCATCGAGATGGTGATGTTAGGCGACGGATGCGCGCCCTCCTTCACCTCGCATTTGTCGTTGCCGATCTCCACCTGCCACTTGCCGCCGCCATCGCCCGAAAGGTCGAACTGATAGACCGCAGTGAGCCCCTTGGCCGCGTCCTTGTTGAAACGACTCGGCATCAGGTCGAAGGCTTGCTTACAGGAAGTGGGCGCGTCTGCCATGTGAAACGGGATCCTCCTAGCGGGAACCGGGAGCGGAAACTCTCTGTCCGCCATATAAGCGTTGACGCTAAACAATGTCAATACCACTTGCCTGGAGGCAGGCGCAGGCGCTCGTCAAAAGCCGAAGAATCCTGGGTTAACTTTGATCAGGTTCGTACGCACTTTCACGTCCGCCGCAGAAACCGCGACAGTTTCCGCGCGCTGGCGGTCGAGGTCGGTTTTCACCGTGCCATCGAGGTAGGCGTTTTTGCCGATCACTTTGGCCGTCACCCCGGTTAGGCCCTCCGCCTGCAGGCGCTGATTGATGAGCGACTCGTTTCGCGCCCAGACCGAGGTGTCGGTAGTCAGATTGTCGATTACGCCGCTGACCCCGCTGACTCCGCGCACGGTGCGCTCGGCAAGCGTCTTGGCATTATCGTCGAAGACCTTACCGGTGAGTGTCACCATCCCGCCCCCGCTCGAATAGGCCTGTACACGGCGCAGGCGCTTGTCCGCGGACAGGACCTCCGTCACCCTTTCGGTAATCGACGGCGGTGGCGGCGGCGCTACATGGCGCCGGCGACGCGGCCTTACTGCGGGTGCCTCGGGTGGTGGCAATGCCGCAATCGCGGGCGGGGGCATCGGCGCGGCCTCGGGCGTTGCGACGGCTACAGGTGGCGGCGTTGGAGCAACCGGCGGCGCGGAGGCATACTCAGGCGTTTCGTTCGGACCGAGACTCGCAACTTTCCCGCTCAAATCCGCCTCAATCGCGCCGATATCGCTACTGTTCGTCGCGAATATCAACGGATAATCCACATCGACCGGCGCGGCACCCCCCGCCGCGAACTTCCAGCCGCTCATGTTCCCGACCACTTCTGCGTCGAGACTCGGATTCGGCGTGGTCGAAATCACCACCGATCCGCCGCTGGCCGTGCCGTCGGAAAGCACGTGCAACCGCACGAGCATGCCGTCGTGCAGCGTGCTATCGGTTTCGAGCGCCCGCTTGTAGGTGTCGAGCACCGCGTCGCGATTGGCGTCGAAGACCTTGCGCATGCTGTCCTGGTTGCGATTCAACGCGCCGGCGAGATCCGCGCCTTTCACCGTAATCTGCAGGTTGCGCGCGAGTGCCACCGTCGGCGCATTGGTCGCCGGGGCCGGCGCGGGCGACATGGTCGCGACCGGAGCGTTGGCGCCACCCCTGCTCAGATACAACGCCAACCAGCCGCCGGCAACGATCGCGATAATTGCCGCGATTGTGTAGCCGAGGATCCGTGCGACGCGCTCGCGCGGCGACGGTTCCTCCGCCGGCGCGTCGTCATAGTGCGGCTCGCCGCCGATCTCGCTGGTGCCGAGCCGCCCGCGCGACGGAATAAAATCTTCGGGAGTAACCGCGCTGCGCGGCGAAACCGGAGACGCTTGCGGCGCCGCGGTGCCTCCGCTCGCGCCCGGCGTCCCCGCATCGGGCTGCAACTGCGTGCCGCAAAAATTGCAAATCGTTTCCCCCGGCTCGGCCTTGCCGTGACACTCGGGACAAACGGTCAATCCTGCCCCCGCGGCACCCTGCGCCTCGTCCGGCATGACAGTGGTGCCACGGCCTGCGGCGCCGCCAGCCGCCGCGACCAACGCGGTGCCGTCGGATTCACAAAACTTCTCAGCGTCGGGATAGGTACTCCCGCATCGCGGACAGCTCTTCATTGGCCAGGCACTGCCTCCACGCGTCGATCTTTATTCACGATCGATCATAGACGCGGAGTTGATGGGAAACCAAGCCCTCGCCAAGGTCTGACGCGGGCCGAGTGGAGCCCTCACCAGGAGCGGCGCTAGTCCCAAACGAAGGGCGTTAGCATTACTCGCCCACCGAGCTGCTCACTCATGCGCCCGTCTGGAAAAATGCCGACCTTGATGTTTGCCGATTCTGCCCGCGCTCACGCTACCGGGTCGCCCTCGAGGCGGAACCCGATGCGCACTTCGACCTGAAATTCCAGCTTGTCACCGTGAACCGCGCCGCGGATGTTCTGCACTTCGAACCAATCGATATTGCGCAAGGTCTGGTTCGCTTTGCTCATGGCGTTGCGCACGGCATGGTGAATGCTCTCGGTGGAAACGCCAACCACCTCGACGATCTTGTAGGTCTTGTTAGGCATCGAATCCTCCACGCGGCGAACGGATCGTTCCAGAGCCCCATCTATCTCCGCGCGCGGTCGTTTGGCAAGCGCGCGGGATGCGGGATCAGGTCTGGCGCGTCGCAAAGGCCACCGCCAATTCAGCCGGATCTTCGACCGTGCGCAGATCGAGATGAAACGCGCCGTCCGTAATCCGCCCGATCACCGGCGGACGGGCGTGGCGAAACAGCGCCGCGATCGCATCCGGCGAATGTTCCCGATGAGTGATCTTGAGCGCGCGCGATTCGATCTCCTCGGCCGGCAGCGCGCCCGAGCCGATTTCGGAGGCCGACACCACGACCTCGATGGTGAAGTCCGCGCCTAGGCGCTCCGCCAGAATCGTGCGCGCCCGCTTTGCCGCGCTTTCCAATTCCGCGGGCGTGCGCCGTAACAATCTTAATGTAGGTAAATCCGCCTCGAGGTCGGGACTGCGCAAATAGAGCCTGAGCGTCGCCGCCAGCGCGGCCAGCGTCAGCTTGTCGCAGCGCAGCGCACGCCGCAGCGGATTCGCCTTGAGCCGCTCCACCAGGTCGCGTCGCCCGACGATCAAGCCCGCCTGCGGACCGCCCAACAGCTTGTCCCCCGAAAACGTCACGAGTCCCGCTCCGGTCGCGATTCGCGCCGCGACCAACGGCTCGCGCGGCAGGCCGTAGAGCGCCATGTCGATCAGCGCCCCCGCTCCGAGGTCTTCCATCACCGGAAGCTTGTGCGCGTTGCCGATTTCGACCAGCTCGGCCAGGCTGACCTCGGCCGTGAAGCCCACGATGCGGTAGTTCGATGGATGCACCTTGAGCAGCATCGCGGTGTCAGGGCCGATCGCCGCGGCATAGTCGTCCGGATGGGTCCGGTTGGTAGTGCCGACTTCGCGCAGGCGCGCGCCGCTGCGCCCCATCACGTCTGGAATTCTGAAGGAGCCGCCAATCTCGATCAGCTCACCGCGCGAGACGATCACCTCGCGGCCGTCCGCGATCGAATTGAGCGCCAGCAGTACCGCCGCGGCATTGTTGTTGACCACGGTCGCCGCCTCAGCGCCAGTCAGCGCGCACAATTCCTCTTCGACCAGCGAATCGCGATCGCCGCGACCGCCGCTTGCGAGATCGTATTCGAGATTCACCGGCGACCGCGCCGCGCGCACCACTGCCTCGATCGCCGGCTCCGCCAGCAGCGCGCGTCCGAGATTCGTATGCAGCACCACGCCGGTCGCGTTCACCACCGCTCTCAGCGCGGGCTCGTCGGCAGCCGCGGCGACGACCGCCATGCGCACAATCTCATCGACCAGCGACTCGCGCGTCGGCACGGCGCCGGTCTCGGCCGAAACGATCGCCGACCTGAGCGCCGCCTGCGCCTGCCGCAGCAGCATCCGCAAGTAGTCGTGGGCGAAACCGCTCAACGCCGGGTCGCGCAGCGCCGCGCGCAGACATTCATCGATCGGGGGCAGTATGCGCAGGACTTGCGATCGCCGGTCGGGCGTGCGGTGATTTTCGTTTTTCCGGCGTGCCGCCATGGCTCGTGATTATAGACCGTGTATGCGCCGATGGCCCGCGCGGCGTAGTGCCTTTCTTCCGACCGGCACTCCACCGCGTGCAGCGGGCGTCAGCGCAAGCGCTATCGCCCGGCAGTTCATGCCGGCGCAGCCTCCTCCTGCGCCATCCGAATAAGGTCAAGACGGGTCAGCAGCAGCAGCGCGCAGCCGAGCGAAAGCCCGCCGCAAATGACCACCGTGGCTTGCGGACCCAGATGTTCGCCGATGAAGCCCACCATCAGCGCCCCGAGCGGCGCCAATCCGATGAACGACAGCGTGTAGAAGCTCATCACGCGTCCGCGCAGTTCGTCCGAAACAAAAATTTGCAGCATCGTATTGGTGGTCGCCATGTAATTGATTAGCCCCGTCCCGATGAACAATTGCGTGATGAGCGAAAACGCCATCGAAGAGGAAAAGCCAAAGGCGATAATTGCGAGTGCGGTGAGAAAGAGACCCGCCGTGAGGCTCTGGCGCAGCCCCCGCGGCGTGCCCGAGCGCCAGGCCAGCGACACGGCGCCGATCACCGCGCCGACGCCCTGCGCGCCCATCAGGATTCCGTAGCCGCGTGCTCCAGTGTGCAAAATGTCTTGTGCGAAGACCGGCATCAGCACGCTGTACTGCATGCCCATGCCGCTGTTTATCGCGACCACCAGCAGCAGGTAACGGCTCGGCCGATGTTCCCACACGTAGGTCATGCCCTCGCGCACCCGGCGCAGCATGTCGAAGCCGATCTTCTCGACCGTCCGGCGCGGCAGCTTCATCGCGAGCAGGCTCCAGATTACCGCGAGATAGCTGATGCCGTTGAGAAAAAAGCAGGTCGCGGTGCCGACCAGATAAATCAGCATCCCGGCGACCGCCGGGCCGATCATGCGCGCGCCGTTGAACATCATCGAGTTCAGCGCAATCGCGTTGGGCAGATCCTCCATCCCGACCATCTCGACTACGAAGGCCTGGCGGCCGGGCATGTCGAACGAGCTCACGATACCGTTGAAGGCAGCCAGGATGATGACGTGCTCCACGCGCACCGCCCCGGTCCAGGTCAACGCGGCCAGCACCAACGCGCTCAGCATCATCAGCACCTGGGCAACGAGTATCAGCCGGCGCCGATCGACATGATCGACCACGACCCCGGCGAAAAGCGCAACCAGCAATATCGGCAGATAATTCGCGAACGTGACCAGGCCGAGCATCAGCGGCGAGTTGGTCAGCTTCAGCACCAGCCAGGACTGCGCCACGGTCTGCATCCAGGTGCCGGTCAGCGAAGTCAGTTGGCCGGCGAAATAGAGCCGGAAGTTGCGATGGCGCAGTGCGCGAAAGGCCTCGAACAGACCGCTGGCGCTCTCGCGCGGCGCCTCGGACGGACTTGACGGCGCGGCGACGGGCGCGGTCTCCATTACTTCGTCAGACATGGGATGAATTCCCAGTCTTGCAGACCGTGCGGCGAAGCGCGAGCCTGCACGAGGCATTTGCGCCGATCGGGCGCGCAACGCCATCTTCGCGGCCTTCTACTCGAGCCTCGCGGCACGGCCCCGCACAGGGGTTCACGGCAGACCCGACACTGGGATAGAATTGATAGGCGGGATACTTGAGCTGCGCTGGGACGGGCGCTGCCGCGCAGATCGCCAGCCGCGAGGAAATAATTATGTTCGGCGAAATCACGCCACGCACCCATTCGCCACGAGCACCATTCATCTCGATCGAAGAAGCCCTCGAGGAGACCAGGCGCGGCCGCATGATCATCCTGATGGATGATGAGAATCGCGAGAACGAAGGCGACTTTTGCATGGCGGCGGAAAAGGCCTCGCCCGAAGCGATTAACTTCATGGCGAAATTCGGCCGCGGGCTGATTTGTCTGCCGATGGCTGCCGAGCGCATCGAGCAACTCGGGCTCAGCATGATGGTTGGTGACAACCAGGCGCCGCTCGGCACCGCCTTCACGACTCCGATTACGGCCCGGCGCGCGGCCGGTTCGGGCATCTCGGCGCAGGATCGCGCGACCACGATTCTGCAGGCCGTCCGCGAGGACGCCAACGGCGCCGAGTTCATCACGCCCGGCTACGTCTATCCCTTGCGCGCCCGCGACGGCGGGGTGCTCGTGCGCACCGGTCAGACCGAGGGCGCGGTCGATCTCGCACGGCTCGCGGGGCTCAAACCAGCCGGCGTCATCTGCGAAATTCTCAAGGAAGACGGCACCATGGCGCGGCGCGACGACCTGATCGAGATCGCGCGCATTCACGGCCTCAAGATCGTCACCGTCGCCGACATTATCGAGTACCGCCTGCGCAACGAAACGATGGTTCAGCTTATCGCCGAGGCACGCCTGCCCACCGATTTCGGCGAATTCCGTGCGCGCGTGTACCGCAACCGCGTGGACCAGAGCGAGCATCTGGTGCTCCTGATGGGTCCCATCTCGCCGGAGCGGGCGGTGCTCGTGCGCGCGCATCGCGAGTACCTGCCCGGTGACGTTTTCGGATATACCAAGCGCAATACCCGCAGACTGCTGCATGCCGCGATGGAACAGATCGCCAGCGCCGGCGAGGGCGTCATCCTTTACCTCAAGCGCGAATCCGACACTATCGCCAACGATATCGACAGCGGCACGCGGCGGGTCATTCGCCCGGCCAGCACGCGTTTCAATGCACCCGAGGCCGACTTCCGCGACTACGGCATCGGCGCGCAGATCCTGCGCGATGTCGGCGTGCGCAAGATGATCCTCCTGACGGACAAGCCGCCGCGGCTGGCAAATCTGCCGGGCTATGGCCTTGAGATCGTCGATAGCGCTCCGCTCTCGACCAACGGCGGCGAACCGCTCGACGGCTAGCGCGACTGCGCGAATTTCCGCAAAACCGAACGGGCCTGCGCGCATGTTGGCTTCGATGGCAGGTGTCATTGTCTCGATGAAAGTGTGCGCGCGCGAACTATCCATAATTTTTGCAGATCTTTCGCCAGAACTTTCGAATGACTATTCGGTGATTTGCCTGCAGCTGAAAAAATGCGACTGAGCTTGCGCGGCAACATCACGTGGCGTTCGCACCGCGCGCATCGATGCGCCGTGCTCGCGACGGTGTTCGTCACGCTGACGCTCGGGTACATGGGGTCAGCGCTCGCCGCCGATACAAATGGATTAACGACGGGCGGACTCGCAACCTCCGAGACCGCGATCGCCGGCATCTTCGCGGCCCACGGCTACTTCATCGGCTTGCTGGTAGTGCTGCTGGGCGGCCTCGCCCTCAACCTGACGCCATGTGTCTATCCGCTCATCGGCGTGACCATCGCATACTTCGGCAACGAGAGCGGCGCCCCGCGCAAAGTGATCGTGCTCGCAAGCCTCTACGTTCTCGGCATCGCCCTGATGTTCTCCAGCGTCGGCGTCGCCGTCGCACTCTCTGGCGGCCTCTTCGGCGCGGCTCTGCAGAATCCCTACGTGCTCGCGGTGATCGCTGCGATGTTGCTGACGCTCGCGGCTTCGAGCTTCGGGCTGTTCGTGCTGCAACCGCCCCAATGGGTCATGCAGCGCGCCGGCGTGGCGCGTCCCGGATATTTTGGCGCTCTCGTGATGGGACTCGGGATGGGTGTCGTCGCTGCGCCGTGCATCGGTCCGATCGTGCTGGGATTGCTCCTGATGGTGCAGCGAAGCCGGAGTCCGCTGTTTGGCTTCGTGCTCTTTTTCACTCTCGCAATCGGACTCGGACTCCCTTATATCGCGCTCGCACTTGCGGCGGGCAGCATCCGCCGCCTCCCGCGATCCGGCCAATGGCTCGCATGGATCGAACAGCTCTTCGGTTTCGTCCTGGTCGGTCTCGCGCTCTATTTCCTCGATCCGATCGTGCCCAATCGGATCATCACGCGCGCCCTGCCGTATTATGCCGCCGCGGCCGGCATCTTCCTCGGGTTCGTCTCGCCTGCCGGCCGCAATTGGCGTCCCTTTCTGATTCTTCGATTCGCCATTGGCCTCGTCTCTGCAGCGGCGCTGGTCCATCTGCTGACCCAAAGCCGCAGCATGGTCCCGCAACTCACCTTCGCGGCTTTCGATCCCGCACTGCTGCAAGCCGCAAGATCTGCACAGCAGCCCATCGTGATCGATTTCAGCGCCGATTGGTGTATCCCGTGCCGGGAGATGGAGCGGACCACCTTTGTCGACCCGACGGTACTGCGGGAGGCGGCCGGATTCGTCCGCCTGCGCGCGAATCTGACGGCAGAAAACTCCACCAACGAGGCGATTATGAAGGAGTTCAGAGTCGAGGGAGTTCCCACCACGGTGTTTATCGACGCCAAAGGCAATCTCCGCAAGCACCAGGTCGGCTACATCGGACCGGCCGAATTCGCGAAGGACTTGCGCGACTTCAAGTGAGGCCCGGGCCAGGCAGACCCGAGCCTCATAGGGGCGCTATCTGTCATTCAAAAACTTCGTTCTATTTCACTGGACCGTGAGTGTTCTAAGTCAGCCGCCGAGCACGCACGCGTTCAAACAAAATTACAGCATAAAAACAAGCATTTTTTGGCGTTTCCGGGTACTTTCCAAAATACTGTTTGAGAGAGCCGCAAATTAGGGCACTGGGCGCTTTACACCGCATCCATGCCCGCGTAAAATGAAAAGGCAGTTGGGGGCGGTTGGGAGTCAGTTCAGGTTCCGTCTTTTCCTATGGCAAACAAACAAAGTTCCGACGGCTACGGCGCCGAGTCCATCAGGGTTCTCGAGGGTCTGGAGGCGGTTCGCAAACGCCCCGGCATGTACATCGGCGACACCGCCGAGCGCGGTCTCCATCATCTGGTGTCGGAGATCGTCGACAATTCGGTTGACGAAGCGCTGGCGGGTTTCTGCACCGAAATAAACGTCATCATTTTGAGCGACGATCGAATTTCGATCGAAGACAACGGACGCGGAATTCCGGTCGGGCCTCATCCGACCGAAAAGCGCGATACGCTCGAAGTCGTGCATACGGTCCTTCACGCGGGCGGCAAGTTCGACCGCGGGGCGTACAAGGTTTCGGGCGGACTGCATGGCGTAGGCGCGTCGGTGGTGAACGCGCTCAGCCAGCAGTTCGAGGTCGAAGTCCGCAAGAACGGCAAGATCTATTTCCAGGACTACGAGCGCGGCGTGCCCATGCACAAGGTCGAGGAGCGTGGCGCGACCAAAAGCTCCGGCACCAAGACCACCTTTTCGCCGGACCCGACGATCTTCAAGGAGGTCGTCTTCAAGCACGAAATCATCGCACGCTATCTGCGCGAGATGGCCTACCTCAACGCAGGCCTTAAAATCCGGCTCAAAGATGATCGCACCGGCAAGGAAGAGGAGTTCCATTACGAGGGCGGTATTGCGGAGTTCGTCGAGTCGGTCAGCAAGGGCAGCGCCGCGCTGCACGACGTGATTTTCTTCAAGGGCGTGCGCGAAGGCATCGACGTCGAGGTCGCACTGCAATGGACCGACGCCTACCACGAAACCATTTTCGCCTACGCCAACAATATCCATACGATCGAGGGCGGGACGCATCTGTCGGGCCTCAAGTCCGCGCTGACACGGACGCTCAACAGCTACGCGGCCAAGAATAATCTGTTTGCCAGGAACAAGGAGCTGCGGCTGGAGGGCGACGACACCCGCGAGGGTCTGGTCGCCGTAATTAGCGTCAAGATTCCCGAGCCGCAGTTCGAAGGGCAGACCAAGACCAAGCTCGGGAACTCCGAAGTCGAGGGGCTGGTCTCGGGCCTGGTCAACGAAAAACTGGGTGAGCATTTCGAAAAGACTCCGGGCATAGCTAAAAAAATCATCATGCGCGCGATCGATGCCGCGACGGCGCGCGAAGCGGCGCGCAAGGCCAAGGATCTCGTGCGGCGCAAGGGCGCGCTCGATTCGGGCTCGCTACCCGGCAAGCTCGCCGATTGCCAGGAGCGCGATCCGGCGCGCAGCGAGCTGTACATCGTCGAGGGCGATTCGGCAGGCGGCTCGGCCAAGCAGGGCCGCGACCGCCGCGTACAGGCGATCTTGCCGTTGCGCGGAAAAATCCTGAACGTCGAGCGCGCGCGTATCGACAAGGTGCTGTCGTCGGTCGAGCTGCGCACGATGATCACGGCGCTCGGGATGGGTGTCGGTGACGAAAAGGATGTCGCCAAGCTGCGCTACCACACGATCGTGATCATGACCGACGCCGACGTTGACGGATCGCATATCCGCACGCTGCTGCTAACCTTCTTTTTTCGCCAGTTTCCCGAAATTATCGAAGGCGGCTATCTCCACGTCGCGCAGCCGCCGCTCTTCCGCGCCAAAAAAGGCAAGACCGAACGCTATCTCAAGGACGAGGCCGCGCTCGAGGATTATCTGACCGATCTGGGCGCCGAGGCGGTGACCTTCGAGACCGGCAAGGGCAAGGAAGCGCGCGAGCTCAAGGGCGCGCCGCTGAAGGGGTTGGTGCGCAAGCTGCTCCATCACGAGCGCATGTTTGAAAACCTTGAGCGGCGCTCAAAGGAGCGCGCGATTGTAAAGGCGCTCGCCGCGATGGTCAGCGACAAATCGATCGGCGCGGAGACCTTTCGCGATCACGCCGCACTCGAAGCGGCGGCCAAGGCGATCGAGCAGGCGGTGGCGTCGCCCAATCTGATCCATCGGATCGAACAGGACGAGGAATTGACTTTCAAGATCGTTTTCTCGCACACGCGCAATGGGGCGACGCCGCCCACGGTCATCGACCTGACGCTGTTCCATAGCGGCGAGTTGCGCGAGATCCGCCGGCTCGGTGCCGACCTCGACACCTACAAGGAGCCCTACAAAATCAGAACCGGCGACGATGAACGCACGGTCGACGCGCTCAAGGCGGTCGCCGACGCGGTCGTGGCGGCGGGTCAGAAGGGCGTCGAGATTCAGCGCTACAAGGGTTTGGGCGAGATGAATCCGGAGCAGTTGTGGGAGACCACCATGAACCCGGAGAAGCGCTCGATGCTGCGGGTCGAGGTCGGTTCGCAGGAAGACGCCGAAGAGATTTTCAGCCGGCTGATGGGCGATCAGGTCGAGCCGCGCCGCCAGTTTATCGAAGAGAACGCGCTCAACGTCCGCAACCTCGATATCTGAAAGTTAGTAAAAATGGCCGACCCGTTGGATCTCGAGGCGCCTGCGCTCCGGGGACGTAAGATCGAAGCAATCGAAGTAAAACTCAAGCAAGCGTTACGCAGGGTGGCAGGTTCCGGAAATCCAGCTGACGGGTTTGTCGTGCACACTCCTAAAGAAGTTTTCGAATATTTTTGGGACGACTGAACACAATAACCTCTCCCTGACCAGGGAGAGGTCGGCGCGAGGCGCGGAGCGGCGATGCGCCGGGTGAGGGTTTATTGCGGAAGAAACAACTTCTGCATCAACATGCGCGCAACCTCCGGCGCGAGCAGACACCGTTCGAGGCAAAGTTGTGGAGGCGCTTGCGGGGACGACAATTCGGCGAGTTCAAGTTTCGTCGTCAATTCCCAGTCAAAGGCTACATCGCTGATCTGTGCTGCCCGGAGAAAAAGCTGATCGTCGAGCTGGACGGCGGGCAGCATCTTGAGCAAGCGCCACACGACAACGAGCGCACGGCCAAGCTCGAAGAGTCAGGTTACAGAGTAATACGCTTTTGGAATACTGAGATTGCAGAGAATATCGACGGAATATTGGAAGCCATATACGCGGAGTTGAATAAACCCTCACCCTAACCCTCTCCCTGGTCAGGGAGAGGGGATTGTGGAGTGCCCCTCCCTTGTCAACCAGAGGGAATGAGAGGATCGACCGAGACTATATAGATGCCTGATTCAACCAACGGCAACGAACCGATACGCAACGAACCGGCGCGGCTGAAGATCGAAGACGACATGCGGCAGTCCTACCTGGACTACGCGATGTCGGTGAATATCGGGCGCGCCCTGCCCGACGTGCGCGACGGCCTCAAGCCCGTCCATCGCCGCATCCTCTACGCCATGTTCCGCGAGGGCCTGCTCTCGTCGCGCCGCTATTCGAAGTGCGCCGGCGTCGTCGGCGAAGTGCTCAAACGCTACCATCCGCACGGCGACAGTGCGGTTTACGATTCGCTGGTGCGCATGGCGCAGACCTTCAGCATGCGCTACCCGCTGATTGACGGGCAGGGCAATTTCGGCTCGATCGACGGCGACCCGCCCGCGGCCTACCGCTATACCGAATGCCGGCTCACGCGCCTGGCCGAGCGGATGCTCGCCGATATCGATAAGGATACGGTCGATTTCGTCGATAATTTCGACGGCTCGCAGCAGGAGCCGGAGTTTCTCCCTGCGCAGATTCCAAATCTGCTGATTAACGGCTCCGACGGTATCGCGGTCGGGATGGCGACTAATATCCCGCCGCATAATCTCGGCGAGGTCTGCGACGCGCTGCTCAAATTGATCGAGAACCCCGACCTGACGATGGAGGAGTTGCTCGAAATCATCCCCGGCCCCGATTTTCCGACCGGCGGCCAGTTGCTCGGGCGCGAAGTGATACGGCAGGCCTACCTGAACGGGCGCGGAATCCTGACCATGCGCGCGAAGGCGGGAATCGAGACCGACAAGCGCACCTCGAAGGCCTCGATCATCGTCCGCGAGATTCCCTACCAGGTGAACAAGACGCGGTTGATCGAGCGCATCGCCGAGCTGGTCAACGACAAACGTATCGAGGGCATCAGCGACCTGCGCGATGAGTCGGACCGCGACGGCATGCGGATCGTGGTCGAACTCAAGCGCGATGCCGAGCCCAAGATCGTGCTCAATCAGCTCTACAAGCTCACGCAGATGCAGGAAAGCTACGGGCTGATCATGCTGGCGATTCACGAGGGGCGGCCGCGCGAGCTCAACTTGCGCGAGATGCTGACGGAATTTTTGCGGCATCGCCAGCGCGTGATCATCCGACGATCGCAGCTCGAGCTGCGCCAGGCCGAGGCGCGGCTGCACGTGCTCGACGGCTTGCTCATCGCGCTCAAGAATCTCGACGCCGTGATCAAGCTGATCCGCGCCTCGGCGGACGCGGAATCCGCGCGGACCGGCCTGATGCGCCAGTTCTCGCTGACGCAGATTCAGGCGCAGGCGATCCTCGATCTGACACTGCGGCGGCTGACCTCACTCGAGCGCGACAAGATCGAGGCGGAACACAAAGAGGTGCGGGAGACCATCGCGCGCCTGCAAAATATTCTCGGCGACGAGCGCGAGCAGATGAGGCTGATCGCGGAGGAACTCACCGACATCCGCAAGGAATTTGCCGACGAGCGCCGCACGCAGATTATCGAGGCCGAGGGCGACTTCTCGATCGAGGATTTGATCGTCGAGGAAGACGTCCTCGTGACCGTCACGCACGGCGGATACATCAAGCGCACGCCGCTGTCGCTCTATCGCACGCAGCGGCGCGGCGGACGCGGCAAAATCGGGGCGAGCGCGAGTGCCGAGGATCTGGTCGAGCATCTGGTGGCGGTCGGCACGCATGACCGGCTGCTTTTCTTTACCAGCGCGGGCAAGGTTTACGAGAAAAAAGCCTACGAACTGCCCGAGGGTGGACGCGCCGCGCGCGGCCGCTCGATCGCCAATCTGCTGAGCCTCGCCGGCGACGAAACGCTTTCGGCGTTCCTGCCGGTGCCCAAGGACACCAAGGGCAAATACGCCTTTTTCGCCACCCGCCGCGGACTCGTCAAGAAAACCGAACTCGATCAGTTCGGCAACATCCGCACCAGTGGAATTATCGCGATCAATCTCGAAGACGGCGACGAATTGATCGGCGTGCGAATCACCGACGGCGATCAGCACATCGTCTTGTCCACCCGCGAGGGCCAGGCGATCCGCTTCAAGGAAGAGGAGGCGCGTCCGATGGGTCGCGGCACCTACGGCAACCTCGGGATGGACCTCGAGAAGGACAAGAAAACCGGAGAACTATTGGACGAGGTGGTCTCGATCGCGGTGTCGCGCGAAGACGAAACCCTGCTGACGGTCTCGGAGCGCGGCTTCGGCAAGCGCACGGAAGCGGCCGAATATCGCCTGACCCATCGCGGCGGCAAGGGCGTCATCACGATGAACGTGACCGAGCGGACCGGCAAGGTGGTCAACGTGCGGCAGGTCGGCTCGGATGACACGGTCGTGCTGATCACCGATCGCGGCCAGGTAATTCGGCTCGCGGCGAAGCAGGTGCGGATTACCGGGCGCAACGCGCAGGGCGTGCATCTGGTGCGGCTCGACGAGGGTGAGCGTGTGCAGGCGGTCGCGCGACTCGCCGAGGGCGCCGACGATGATGAATCCGCTAACGGCAACGGCGCGAACGGTGATGGCGCCGATGACGAGTAGGCCGCGGGGGGTGAGGCGGTAGCGTTGGACGTTGCGCGGGCGCGGCGCTAATAAATAGCTCATGCCACTGGACGCATCGCTGGTTGGAACCGAAGCAGAGCCGCTCGTACACGAAGTCGACGAACGCTGGACGATGGCCTATGCAGCCGGCCTCGGCGACCTGCTCGACTGTTACATCGATACGCGCCGCCCACAGGGAATCATCGCGCATCCGCTGTTTCCGGTCTGTCTCGAATGGCCGACGGCGCTGGCGCTGCGCGCGAAACATCGCGGCAAGATGCTGCCGGCCGAGGCCGCGCGCGGTGTCCATGCGACCCATCACGCGATAATCCATCGCACGCTGCGGCCGTCGCTGCGGGTGACCACGCGGGCGATGATCGCGGGAATCGAACAGCGCAAGCCCGGTGCGTTCGAGGTCACGAAATTCGAGACGGTTGACGATCAGGGTGCGCCGGTTTGCACGACCTACACCGGCAATATCTATCGCCAGGTCGAGCTCGCAGGTGACGAGCGGCCCGCGACAATGCCACCCGTGCCCACGCCCAAGAGTGCGCCGGCGCGGCCGCGCGCGGAGCATCGCATACCGGTTGCGGCGGGCGCCGCGCACATTTACACCGAATGCGCGCGCATCTGGAACCCGATCCACACCGATGCGAAGGTCGCGGCAGCAGCGGGACTGCCCGCAATCATGCTGCACGGTACGGCAACGCTCGCGCTGGCGGTTTCGCGGGTAATCGCGAGCGAGGGCGCGGGCGATCCCGAGCGCGTCGCGGAGATTTTCGGCCGCTTCGGCGCAATGGTATTCATGCCCTCGGAGCTGTCGCTGCGGATGATCTCGCGTGAACGAATCGACAACGGCCGCGATGCGATCTTCTTCGAGGCGCTAACTAGCGAAGGTGGGCGCGCGGTGCGCGACGGTGTCGTGATCCTGCGCGCATAGGTGCGGCTTTCTAATTTCGGAGAGTGAACCTATGAAAGTGAGGGCGGCGGTGGCGCGCGCGGCGGGGATGCCGCTGGAAGTAACCGAGGTCGATCTCGACGGGCCGCGTGCGGGCGAGGCGTTGGTCGAGATCAAAGCGACCGGCATTTGCCATACCGACGCCTACACCCTCTCGGGCAAGGACCCCGAGGGCCTGTTCCCATCGATCATGGGCCACGAGGGCGCGGGCGTCGTCGTTGAGACCGGGCCGGGCGTGACCACGCTCAAGGCCGGCGACCATGTAATTCCCCTGTACATTCCGGAATGCCGCAACTGCCCGTCGTGCCTCTCCGGGCGCACCAACCTCTGCACCGCGATTCGCGAAACCCAGGGGCGCGGCCTGATGCCGGACGGAACCAGCCGCTTCTCGAGTGGCGGCAAGCTCGTCCATCACTACATGGGCACCTCGACCTTCGCGAATTTCACGGTCGTGCCGGAAATTGCACTGGCGAAAATTCGCGAGGACGCACCTTTCGACAAGGTCTGCTACATCGGCTGCGGCGTGACCACCGGAATCGGCGCCGTGATCAATACGGCGAAAGTGCAGGTGGGCGATCGCGTCGTGGTGTTCGGGCTCGGCGGCATCGGTCTCAATGTCGTGCAGGGCGCGCGGTTGGCCGGCGCCTCGATCATCGTCGGAGTCGATTTGAATCCGGCGCGCAAAGCGATTGCCGAAAAATTCGGCATGACGCACTTCGTCAATCCCGCCGTGGTGCGCGGCGAACTGGTGCCCTTCCTGGTCGATCTGACCAAGGGCGGCGCGGATTTTTCCTTCGAATGCGTCGGCAACGTCAAGCTGATGCGCCAGGCGCTCGAATGCTGTCAGCGTGGCTGGGGCACCTGCGTGATAATCGGCGTCGCCGGCGCAGGCGAGGAGATTTCGACGCGGCCGTTTCAGCTCGTCACCGGGCGCACCTGGAAGGGAACCGCGTTCGGCGGAGCGAAAAGCCGCCGCGACGTGCCGAAAATCGTCGACTGGTACATGGACGGTCGCATCAATATCGACGACCTGATCACGCATACGATGCCACTCGAACGAATCAACCACGGCTTCGATCTGATGCATCAGGGCAAGTCGATTCGCGGCGTGGTGATTTACTGACGGATCGGCCGGCGCCACCCAAATTTATTGACCCTCAAGCGAAAGAGAATTGATCATCGGACGGGCGCGCCGATAGAGTTGGTGGTGGAGAATTCGCGGCCCACCCGCCGCTGGTTCTGATTGAAGACCGGCTGACGCCGGTGGTGCGGGAAGACTGCCGGATGGATCGCCCTTCGAACTTCATGTTCAAAACCGTTATCGCAATGCTTGGTACCGGCGGCGACTCGACGCAAGCGGCGCCCGCGCGTGGCGGGGTCTGCGTGACTCAAATCGTTGCCGCGACACTACTTTGCCTTTTGAATTTCAGTGCGCAGGGGTGCTCGCTGTTTCATCATGGCGACCCGCAGCAGCAACAATTCATGAACGCGCTCAATCGCGGCAATGGAGCCCAGGCGAGCCAGGTCTGGCTCACGATGAGCGCGGAAGATCGCGCGAATTTTACGCACAATATCGGCCTCAAGCCCAACCTTGATAAGGACGAAATTGGGCGCGATCTGCTCAAGCATCAGCAGGAGGCGCAGGCGAAAAAGAACGCCGATGATCCCGACCCGTTAAGCACCGGCGAATACGGTGACGCTGGTTCAGCTCAACAAGCCGAAACACCGGGATTCAATGGCAATCCCCCCGGTGGACTCTCCAATCTGCCGTCCTTCGCCACTCAGCCGTCGGCGACACCCATCGAGATCGGACCTCAGTAGGCGCTTCGAAGCACGGGCCGCAGTCGCGAAGCGATGGGACTTACTCGGGCCTTCATGAAGACGCTCGCGGCTGCGATGCTACTCGTTGCGATCGCCACAAGTACGTCGATGGCGGCCGCGCAGAAGCAGGCTTGCGGACCATTCGGGAACCCGCCGGCGAAGCTAATCGATACCGTCGTACCGAAATGCCCCGATGGGACGACGATTGGGCCCTGGAACGATGCCGACGGCACCGCGCGCTACGCGTGCCTCTACCAACCACCGACCGCATCGCCGTCAAAGCCGCTGCCGCTGATCGTTTACCTGCATCCGTCGCTCGTCAACGCCGATAGTGTGCGCCGCTACACCAACCTGCTCGACTTTCTGAAAACCGCCAATGTCAGCGACGATCCGTCGCGGCCGGGTTTCATCCTGCTGGCGCCGCAGGGCCGCAACACTTCGCATTACTATCCGCCACCCGATCGCACCGGCACCGGTTGGGACAATTGGTATCGCCAGCTGAACCCCGCGGGCGCGCTCCAGGCCGGGGGCGAGGACTATCCCGAAAATGTCGATGCTGAAACAATCGATCACTTCATCGCGGCGGTTGCAGCCACCGGTAAGATCGATCGCAACCGCGTCTATTTGACCGGCTGGTCCAACGGCGGCGCAATGGCCTACCTTTACGGATTGAACCGCCCCGGGATTGCGTCGGTCGCAGTTTACTCGGCCTCCAATCCGTTTCGGTTGCGCCCCGATCCATGTCCGCAGGATCCGGTCGCGGGCGCACCTGCCGACTATCGCCAGCTCAAAGTCCTTAATCCGAAATTACCGACCTACCAGGTGCATAATAGCTGCGACATCGGCGGCATCTGCCCGAACGCGCTGCTGCTCGAAAAGCAATTGGCGGATTTGGGGGGCAGCGTCACCGATACGATTATCGATCGCAATCAGCGTGCGACGTCGGAATGCAGTGCGATTTGCGGGTCTAACTCGAGCGGCGGCGTGGGGAATCCATTCGCCGCGATGATCGGAATGGCGCATCATCTGCGCTGGCCGCGGCCGTGGACGGCGGCGATGCTCGACTTCTTCCGGCTCCATCCGCTGAAACCCGAGCGCGCGCCCGCGCTCAAGAAAAAATAATGCGGCGCTATCCGCTGGGCGCCATCGATCATCTTGCGGAGAATCACGATGGATTTTTCTTTCAATCAGGATCAACAACTGCTGCGCGACACGTTGGCCGACTTCGCACGCCGCGAACTGCTGCCGCACTATGCCGATCGCGACAAGGAGGAAGACCTGCCGCGCAGCGTCGTGCGCAAGCTCGGCGAGATGGGCTTGCTCGCGCCGATGGTCGAGGCTCAATACGGCGGCCAGGCGCTCGATTATGTCTCCCTCGGCATCGCATTCGAGGAGCTCGGCCGCGGCGATTTCAACGCCCCGTACGTTTTGCTGCTGTCGGCGCTGGTCGGTGCGATAATCGCCGCGCGCGGCGACGAACGCCAGAAGAATGCCTATCTCCCCGGGATCTGCCGCGGTGAAATCGTACCCGCGCTGGGCGTGACGGAACCAGCGGGCGGCTCCGATGCTGCGCACGTCAAGCTCAGCGCCCGCCGCGAGGGCGACACTTACATACTCAACGGCGAGAAAACCTCCATCTCATTCGCGTCGTGGGCAGACACGATCCTGCTGCTGGCGCGAACCGGAACGATCGAGCAGGGCGCGCATGGGATCAGCGCGTTCTATGTCGATCTCCACGCGCCAGGCGTCAGCCGCAACCGTTTTCGCGATCTCGGATCGGGCGCCATCGGCCGCGGCCAACTATTCTTCGATTCCGTGCGCGTGCCGGCCGACGCGCGAGTGGGCGCGGAGGGCGCCGGTTTCGTGCAGGTGATGCAGGGTTTCGATTTCAGCCGCTCGCTGATTGGCCTGATGTGCATTGGTGCCGCGCAGCAAAGCGTCGATGAGACCTGCAAGTACGTGGTTGAGCGGCAGGCCTTTGGCGGCAGCCTCGCGCGTTTCGAAGGCGTGTCGTTTCCGCTGGCCGAGGCTGCCGTGCAACTGCGCGCCGCGCGGCTGCTCTGCTACGAGGCGCTCTGGTTAAAGGATCGCGGGGAGCCTCACGGCTGGCTGTCGGCGGGATGCAAGTGGTGGGCGCCCGAACTGTGCGCCCAGGTGCTCCATCAATGCCTGCTCCTGCACGGCCACCTCGGTTTCAGCATGGACTTGCCGCATCAGCAGCGCATGCGCGACGTCATTGGCCTGGAAATCGGCGACGGCACCGCGCAGGTGATGAAGCTGCTGGTCGCACGCGCGTTGCTCGGCAATGTCGCGCGCGGTTACTGACGGCGCGCGGCAAACCGCAACCGGATGTAGTCGCCGGTCCAGCGCCCCTGCTCATCACAGAGCACCGGACGCAGCATTTCGACCACTTCCTCGACTGCTTGCGGCCGCTGTTCGGCCGGTAACCGGTTCAGGAACGGCTGGAGGAAAAGTTCGATCCATCCGGCCATGTTGGTCGGCAGCGGCGTCGGTCGCGGAATCAGTTCGATGTATTCGACCTTGAAGCCGGCGCGTTCGAGCCGCGCACGATAGTCGTCAACGGTCGGGAAATACCAGGGGATGGTCGCCGCCCCGTCCGTGATTCCGTGCCGCTCGAGCACCGCGATCATCGCGACGGTGATCGCCGCCACGCACCCATGGCCGCCCATCTCAGCGACGAAGCGGCCGCCCGGCTTGAGCGCGCGATGTACGCCCGCAATCACCGCGTCGCGATCGTGCGCCATCCAATGGAGCGCGGCGTTGGAAAACACGGCATCGAACTCGGCTGAAAACTCGAGCTTGCCGCCCTCCATTACTCGCGCGTCGAGCCCGCGGCGCTTGGCCGCCGCGATCATGTCGGCAGCCGCATCGACGCCGACCACGACCGCGCCGGAGGCTGCGAGTTTTTCCGTCAGGACGCCATCGCCGCAACCGAGGTCGAGAATCCGCTCGCCCGCCTGTGGCCTGAGCAAGTCCAGCACGGGCGCACCCAGGGTGGGCACGAAGTGGGCATGCTGCGCGTAGCGATCGGCCTTCCAGTCCTGATTCGGCTTGCCCTCGGTTTCCATTCGATGCTCCTGTTCGACGGCGCTTAGTGGATGCCCATTTTCGCGACGCTGCCGGTTGATCGCAAGCGCGAATCATCACGCCGGCGCTCCCGCATGATGCTTGTGCGGCGACGCCGTACTAAAATCGCTGTGCTTGCTGTGAAAATATCGTCAAGCAAGCATTAGCGATGAGCAGTGTCCGACAGATTCCGCGCCTGGTAATTGCCGCGACCGGCAGCGGCGCTGGAAAAACCACGATCGCGATCGGCCTGATGGCCGCCCTGCGCGCGCGCGGATTGGTCGTCGCCGCTTTCAAATGCGGCCCCGACTACCTCGACCCGACCTACCATGCGCGCGTCACCGGCGCGGTCTCGCACAATCTTGACGGCTGGATGATGGGACGCGACGCGGTAATCGCGACATTCTCTCGCGCCGCACACCACGCCGACCTCGCGGTGATCGAAGGGATGATGGGCCTGTTCGACGGCGCCTCTCCGATCGGCGACGAGGGCTCCAGCGCCGAAATCGCGAAGTGGCTCGCCGCGCCCGCGATCCTGGTCGTCGATGCGTCCGGGATGGCGCGGACAATCGCCGCGGTCGCGCACGGATTCGCCCGCTTCGATCCGGCGCTGCGGCTCGCCGGCCTGATTTGCAACCGCGTCGGCAGCCGTGGTCATCTCGACCTGTTGCGAACGGCATCGCAGGAGGTGCCGGTCCTCGGCGGATTGCCCGAGCATGCCGCAGCCGCCTTCCCGGAACGCCATCTCGGGCTTTACAGCGCGAACGAAAAACACGTTCCGCGCGAACTGCTCGATCAAGGGGGCTTTCTCGCCGCCGAATGGTTCGACCTCGACGCGATCATCGCGCTTGCGCGATCTGCGCCGCCCTTGAAAATTGACGCTGAAATTCACGATCGACGATCGAACGTCGCAGCGCGCCGATGCCGCATTGGCGTCGCGCTCGACGACGCGTTTCACTTCTACTACGAGGACAACCTGAAACGGCTCGAAACGCTCGGCGCCGAGATCGTAAATTTCAGCCCCGTGCGCGACCGGGAATTGCCCGCCGTCGATGGACTCTATTTCGGCGGCGGCTATCCCGAGGCGCTCGCCCACGAACTCTCCTCGAATCGATCCATGATCGACGCGGTGCGCGCGTTCGCCCGGCGTGGGGGCCCGGTTTACGCCGAATGTGGCGGCCTGATGTATCTCACGCGTGCCCTTCGTACGCTGGACGGCTCGTCGTTCCCGATGGCCGGGCTCATACCCGCCGACGCGCTAATGCATGATCGATTGCAGGCGCTCGGCTATGTCGAGGTCGAGACCGTTGCGCCGTCGATTCTGGGCGCGGTGGGCCTGCGGTTTCGTGGCCATCAGTTTCGCTACTCCACGCTCGCACCGGAGCCCGCCGGCGTCGAACGCGTGTACCAGGTGCGCCCCCGATGGGGCAGCGATTTCGCCGAGGGCTACCGCGCCGAAAACCTGCTGGCTACCTATGTCCACGCGCATTGGGCGTCGAATCCATCCGCGGCGGCCGGCCTGGTCGAGTCGTGCGCTACATTTCGCGATCGCAATCGCTAGCGCCCGCGCTAATCCCAACCGCGGGCACCTCCACGTTTTCCTCGCCGTCAATGCTAGAGTCTTCGCGGGATAAATGACGATGCCAGCGCGCACATTGATGGTGCAAGGAACCGCATCCTCGGTCGGCAAGAGCCTGACCGTGACGGCGTTGTGTCGCCTGTTTCGGCAATCCGGCCTGCGCGTCGCGCCGTTCAAATCGCAAAACATGGCGCTCAATTCATTCGTCACGCCGGACGGCGCCGAGATCGGCCGCGCACAAGCCGTCCAGGCCGAGGCCGCGGGCATCGCGCCATCGGTTGAGATGAACCCGATTCTGCTCAAGCCCGAGGGCGACACGCGCTCGCAAATGGTGCTGATGGGCCGGCCGGCGGGCAGCTTCACCTTCGCCGAGTACCATCGGCGCAAACCCGAATTGATTCGAACCATCGCGCAATGTCTAGCGCGGCTGCGCGCAATCTATGACATCGTCGTCATCGAAGGCGCCGGCAGTCCCGCCGAGATCAACCTGGCCTCGCATGATATCGTGAACATGCATGTGGCGGAGGCCGCCAACGCACCGGTCATCCTGGTTGGTGACATCGATCGCGGCGGGGTCTTCGCGCAGTTCGTCGGCACCCTGGACCTGCTCGATCCGGCGCACCGCGCGCGCGTCGCGGCCTTCCTGATCAACAAATTCCGTGGCGACGCGGGGTTGCTGAAACCGGGTATCGAATACCTCGAGCACCGCTTTGCCATTCCGGTGATTGGCGTCGTGCCGTATATCCCCCGCTTGCGTATTGCCGATGAGGATTCCGTCGCTCTGGAGGATCGTCGCGGACGGACGGCCACATCGCCGGCGCAAATCGAAATTGCGATTCTCCGGCTGCCTCACATCTCGAACTACGATGACTTTCTCGCGCTCGAACACGAACCCGGCGTGGTTGTGCGTTTCGTCGAGTCGCCCTCGCAGATGGCGCGCGCCGACCTCGTGATGATTCCGGGTTCGAAGAACACTGTCGCCGACCTCGATTGGCTTCGTACGTGCGGATTCGCCGATGTGATTATAGAGCGATCGCGTCGGCGCCAACCGATCGTGGGAATCTGCGGCGGCTGCCAGATGCTCGGCGAGACCATCGCGGACCCCAACGCTATCGAATCGTCCATACGCAACACCAAGGGACTCAACCTGCTGCCGATCAGCACCTCCTTCGTCCGCGAGAAACGCACCGCGCAGGTCCGCGCGCGTGTCGCGACGCCAACGTTTTTGAGCGGCGAGGCCACCATCGAAGGCGAAATCAGCGGTTATGAAATTCACATGGGTCAAATCGAACGGAGCGCAGGTGCCGCCGCACCATTCAGGATCGTCGCGCGAAACACCGTTACCGATGATGCGCTCGACGGTGCGATAAGTGCGGATGGCACCATTATCGGCACGATGCTGCACGGAATCTTCGAAAATGACCTACTGCGGACCGCCTTGATCCGAACGCTCCGGCGACGCAAGGGAATCGACGCCCCCGACGGCCCTCCGGTTCGCACGCGCGAGGCGGAATACGATCGGCTGGCCGCGACGGTGCGCGCGAATATAGATTGGGAGACGATCCAACGAATCGCGGGCTTGAGCTAACGCTGCCGCGGTCGGCGACACTAACTGAATCTTTGCGCCTTCAGTGCGCGGCTAATGACTATGAAGCATTCACCTCGAGATGAGTCGTCCACCACCGCCCACGATTCCGCGGCAGCGCCCAACACGCTCGAAGGTTACAGCGTGTTGCATCAGTTCTTCCGCATTCGGCGGCCGCAGTGGAACGCGCTGGAACAGAGCCGGCGCACCGGGATTATCGAAAATGCCGAGCATGCTTTCGCGGCGATGGAGCGGCGCGAGGACGGTCAGACCGCGATTTTCTCGCAACTCGGACACAAGGGCGATCTCATCGCGATTCATTTCCGGCGCGGACTCGACGAACTCAACGCCGCGCAACTGCAGGTCGGTCGTCTCGCATTGAGCGAGTACCTGGAGCCCACGACGTCGTACGTGTCGGTGGTTGAAATCGGACTCTACGAAGCGACGGTAAAACTCCACGCGGAACTTGCCGCCCGAGGCGTGAAACCGCATTCGCCGGAATGGATCAAGGCGGTCAGCGACGATCTGGAAGAGCAGCGGCACAAGCTGGGAGTCCGTTTGTGGCCGACCGTCCCGGACCGCCGCTACGTCTGCTTCTATCCGATGAACAAGCGGCGCTCAGGCAGCGACAACTGGTACTCGCTGCCGATCGAGGAGCGCCAGTTGCTGATGCGCGAGCACGGCATGATCGGGCGGCGCTACGCGGGACAAGTGACGCAGGTGATATCCGGATCGATCGGCTTCGACGACTGGGAATGGGGGGTCGATCTTTTCGCCGACGACCCGCTGGTCTTCAAGAAGCTGGTGTATGAGATGCGCTTCGACCAATCGAGCGCGCGCTACGCGGAGTTCGGCCCGTTTTACATCGGGATTCGTCTGCCGCCCGCGGAACTCGGCCGCGTGCTCGGCGTTCCCGACATTCGTTAAACCCGCACTCCCGAAGCCGCGCGCTGCAGGACGCGCGCGTGCCGGCGCTAGCCCTTGTGCAGGTTGGCGAAGGCCTCTTCAACCTCGCCGTCGAGCGGAAACCGCCCAACCACGGCCTTCGAGAAAATCAGCTTGCCGTCCGCGATCACGTCGAATTGACCGCTCTTGCCCGGGGTCAATTGCGCATCTTCCTCGAAGCGTGACTTGAGTATGGCGGCCAGACTGGCCGCCCGTGGACGATAGCCTCAAACGGCGCAGTAAAGAATTTCCGTTGCCATGATTGGAGCGTACTCCGTGATCGCTATGCGCTCAATTACATCCGGCGCACACGATCGTTACCGCCTACTTGTTTCCTTCGACCAGATCGACGAATACCGCCGCGGCCACCACCGAGGTCCACAATCCGTCGCGATCGCCGATCGCCGATTGCGTGACGTTGCGCGTCGAAACGATCTTGTCCGACACGCGCCAGATATCCTTGCGCTCGTCGTAGCTCGCGTTGGGATCGAAATCTACACCGAGAATCGTCGCAAGCATCATCGCCGCGAGATCTTCAGCATAATCGCCGGTCTTCTGCTCGGTTTCACCGAAACTGTGATGCTCCGAAAGGTAGCCATACTGGCGCGAGTCGGCCGGAATCGCGACTCCCACCGAGGCCGCGCACAGGCGATGCGGTTCGTCGGTCGCATTATCGCTCATCACCGCGAACACGATCTGTCCGGGCCTCAGATAGCGCTGCCCTTCCTGCAGCGTAATCAGCTTGCATTGCGGCGGATAAATCGATTTCACCCTAACGAGGTTGTACTCGGCGATTTGTGCGGAACGCAGCGACAGCTCGAAGGCGTTGAGCTTTTCGCGATGCTTTCCAACGCCCTTGGTCAGAAACACGCCCTTCGGAACCGGACCCATCTATTTGCTATCTCCCGTGGCTAATGCTCCGCCCCCATCGCCATCGAATGACCGCGATGCGAACATTAATCTTCCAGACATCGGCAGTGGATGAAAGCCCGTATTCGCGAAATATCGCGCGCAAGGTTGCGGCGGCGTTACACTTCGTTTAACGGTTTGTATTCGCCGAACACCCGTCGCATCGCGTCCGCGATTTCGCCGAGCGTCGCGTGTGCGCGGACGGCGTCGATGATCGGCGGCATCAGGTTGGCCCCGTCGCGTGCGACCTGCTCGACCTTTGCGATCGCCTTACTCGCACTTTCCTGGTTCCGTTCAGCTCGAACATTCTCGACCCGCGTGCGCTGCTTCTGCTCGATCGCCGGATTCACCTTCAGGATGTCGCCGGGCGGCGCGTCGCCCGAAGTAAAATCGTTAACGCCGACGATGATGCGCCGCTTGGTCTCGATTTCGCGCTGGTAGATAAACGCGGCGTTCTGAATCTCGCGCTGCATATAACCACGCTCGATCGCCGCCACCGCGCCGCCCAGGTCATCGATCTTGCCGAGATACTCGAGCGCCTTTTTTTCGATCTCGTTGGTCAGGCTCTCCACGTAGTACGATCCGCCCAACGGATCGATCGTGTCGGTGACGTCGGATTCATTCGCGATCACCTGCTGAGTGCGCAGCGCCAGCAGCGCCGAGTTCTCGGTCGGCAGGGCGAGTGCCTCATCCTTGGAATTAGTGTGCAGCGACTGCGCGCCGCCGAGCACCGCCGCGAGCGCCTGCAGCGTCACGCGTACGACGTTGTTATCGACCTGCTGTGCGGTGAGGGTCGAGCCCGCCGTCTGCGCATGGAACCGCATCATCATCGAACGCTCGTCCTTGGCCTTGAAGCGATCTTTCATGATGCGCGCCCAGAGCCGCCGCGCCGCGCGGTACTTCGCCACTTCCTCGAAGAAATTGTTGTGCACGTTGAAGAAGAACGACAACCGGCTCGCGAACGCATCCACCGCGAGGCCCGCCTTGACCGCCGCTTCGACGTACGCGATGCCGTCCGCGATCGTGAACGCGAGTTCCTGCGCCGCGGTCGAGCCGGCCTCGCGGATGTGGTATCCGGAAATCGAGATCGTATTCCAGTTCGCGACTTCGCGGCTGGCGAATTCGAAGATGTCCGTGATGATCCGCATCGAGCCGCGCGGCGGATATATATACGTGCCGCGCGCGATGTATTCCTTGAGGACGTCATTCTGAATCGTGCCGTTGAGCTTGTCCCACGACACGCCGCGCTTTTCCGCGACCACCAGGTAGAGCGCCAGCAGAGTCGCGGCAGTCGAGTTGATCGTCATCGAAGTCGAGATTTTCTCTAGCGGCAATTCCGCCAGCAGCATCTCCATGTCCGCGACCGAACAGATCGAAACTCCTACCCGGCCGACTTCGCCGCGCGCCAGCGGATGGTCGGGGTCGCGGCCCATCTGAGTCGGCAGATCGAAAGCCACGGAAAGCCCGGTCTGGCCGTTGGCGAAAAGATAGCGATAACGGCGGTTCGACTCCTCGGCGTCGCCGAAGCCCGCATACTGGCGCATCGTCCACAGCCGCCCGCGATACATCGTGGGCTGCACCCCGCGCGTGAATGGGTATTCGCCGGGAAACCCGAGGTCGCTCACAAAATCGAATCCCTTGAGATCCTCGGGATCGTACTCGCGCTTGATCTCGATGCCGGAATTCGTCGCGAAGATATCGCGCCGTTCCGGTCCGCGCTTCAGCGCCGGCACCACGCGTTTCTCTTCCCAGGTTTTGCGCGCCGCGCCTATCGTGGGTTTGTCTTCAGGCATGATCATCGCCTCAATCGACTACTCTACTACCAGCAGCAGTTCGCCCTTCTCCACGGTCTGGCCAGGTTTTACCTTCAGCTCCACGATCTTGCCCGCCTTGGGCGCCTTCAATTCGTTTTCCATCTTCATCGCCTCGACCACCAGCAAGCCCTGATGAGCCGCGACTTCCTCACCGACGGCGACCAATACGTTGATCACGCGCCCCGGCATCATCGCCTTCAGCATGGCCTTGCCTGCCGGCGCCGGACGCGCTCCCGGATGGCGCGATCGACGGGCCGCATCTATTAGCGTTACACGAGCCGCATCGCCCACCCGCGAAGTCACCACCAGCTCCTCGCCCTGGCGCACGATTTCGAAATCGAACGAGCGGTTGTCGATCAGGATTGAATATGAAGAATGCCCGACGCGATGCACGTCAACCTCGAACTGGCGCTCACCAATCTTCAGGCGCAGGGCGTGCGCGGCAAGCTCTTCCACTTCCAGTTGATGATCGGCGCCGTCGAGGGTCGCCACGTATCTGATCGGCATCGCGTCGTTCTCCGCTACGAGTCCCTAGCAGGGTCTTGAGAAACCGGGAAGATTACCAACGGTACGAAATTTCAACTCAGCACCCTGCGTGAAAGATGGCTTCCTTCCTTACCTTCTCGCCCCTCCTGGGGAGACAACGAGTGAGGAGAGCTCGCTGTGAAAAGCCCTTTTCAACAGCCGGCTAGCGCCGCAGCATCTCGATGCGGCCCGCCGTCTTCCACGCCGAAACGTGTCCCGCGTTTGCGCCGGCCGCCGTTGTACCCGGTGTCGTCGCCGTATGATTCTGACTGCGATGCGCCGTCACCGCCGCCGCCAGCAGCGCCGCCAGCCGCACCGGGTCTTCACCGCGCGTGAGCGCCTCGGGGCGATACTCCTCATTGATGAAGTTGGTATCGAAGTCGCCCGCGAGAAACCGCGGCTGTTCCATCACCCAGCGATGGAACGCGAGATTGGTCGTCAGCTCGCCCGCGATCGTGCATTCTGAAAGCGCCCGCCGCATGCGATCGATCGCCTCGGCGCGGTCGCGTCCCCAGGTCGCCAGCTTCGCGATCATCGGATCGTAGTAGAGCGAGACCTCGGACCCTTCGTACACGCCGGCGTCAACCCGAACGCCCGGTCCATTGGGAAAGCGCAGCGTATCGATCCGGCCCGGCGCAGGCATGAAGTCGGCGGCGGGATCCTCGGCATAGATGCGGCATTCGATAGCCCATCCGTGCTGTGCCAGATCGGCTTGCTTGAACGGCAGCGGCAGTCCGGCAGCAACCTGAATCTGCGCCTTCACCAAATCGACGCCGGTGACCATTTCGGTGACCAGATGCTCCACCTGGATGCGCGTGTTCATTTCAAGGAAATAAAAGTTGCGCTCCGCGTCGGCGAGAAACTCGATGGTCCCGGCGCCGACGTAATTGACCGCCCGCGCCGCCTTGACCGCGACCTCGCCCATCGCGCGGCGCATCTCGGGCGTGATGAACGGCGAGGGCGATTCCTCCACCACCTTCTGATGGCGGCGCTGGATTGAACATTCGCGCTCGAATACGTGCACCGTCTCGCCCCTTTGATCGGCGAACATCTGCACCTCGATATGGCGCGGATGCTTGACGAATTTTTCGACATAGAAACGGCCGTCGCCGAATGACGACTTCGCTTCGCTCGCCACCGTGCGCACCGCCGACGCCAGATCCTTTTCATGCTCGACCAGGCGCATGCCCTTGCCGCCGCCGCCCGCAGCCGCCTTCAGCATGATCGGGAAGCCGATCTTTTTCGCGACCGTGCGAACCTCGTCCTCGCTTTCCAGTGTCCCCGGCGAACCGGGCACCACCGACACTCCCGCCGCCGCCATCAGCTTGCGCGCTTCGACCTTGTCGCCCATCTTCTCGATCGCGGTCGGCGGCGGTCCGATAAAGACCATTCCGGCCTCGGCGACCGCGCGCGCAAAGCCCGCGTTCTCGGAAAAAAATCCGTAGCCCGGATGGACCGCCTCGGCCCCTGTAGCTTTGGCCGCCGCTAATATGCGTTCGACGTTCAGGTAGCTCTCGCGCGCGGGCGGCGGCCCGACCGCCACCGCGAAATCGGCCGCGCGCACGTGCAGCGCGGCGCGGTCGGCCTCCGAAAATACCGCAACTGTCTCGATACCCAACTCGCGGCACGCGCGTATCACGCGAACGGCGATTTCGCCGCGGTTGGCAATCAGGATCCGCTTGAACATTTTTTCAGCCATGCGTCAGGTAATCAGCGCTCCCATAGCGCCCTCTATCGCAATAATTCCAGCCGCTTCGAACCACGCGAACGCCATCGGTCTCGCGTCCTCACAGCGGGATATTGCCGTGCTTGCGCGGTGGATTTTTCTCGCGTTTGTTCTCGAGCGCCTTGAGCGACCTGATCAGCCGCGGGCGTGTGTCGCGCGGCATCAGCACCTCGTCGATATAGCCGAGTTCCGCCGCCTTGAACGGATTCGCGAAGGTCCGCCGATACTCCTCGACCAGCCGGCTCTTCTCGGCGACCGGGTCCTTGGCCTGCTCGATCTGGCTGCGAAATACAATATTCACCGCCCCGTCGGGACCCATCACCGCGATCTCGGCGCTCGGATACGCGAAGTTGAAATCGCCGCGAATATGCTTCGACGACATCACGTCGTAGGCGCCGCCGTAGGCCTTGCGCGTGATCACTGTGATCTTGGGCACGGTCGCTTCGCAGAACGCGTATAGCAGCTTGGCGCCGTGGCGGATGATTCCGCCGAACTCCTGCGCCGTGCCCGGCAAAAATCCCGGTACGTCAACGAATGTGACCAGCGGGATATTGAAGCAATCGCAAAAGCGCACGAACCGCGCCGCCTTGACCGACGCGTCGATATCCAGGCAGCCCGCGAGATAGGCCGGCTGATTCGCCACGATCCCGACCGCGTAGCCGCCAATCCGCGTGAACCCGATCAGCATGTTCTGCGCCCAGTCCGGCTGCACTTCCAGCCAGTGGGCGTCGTCCACCACCCGCGTGATGATCTCACGCATGTCGTAGGGCTTGTTCGGGTTCTCCGGCACGATCGTGTCGAGCGCCTCGTCGCGTCGATTCGGATCGTCGGTGGCCACCCGAAACGGCGGGTCCTCCACATTATTCGACGGCATGTACGAGAGCAGTTCGCGGATCGTCATCAACGCGTTCTCGTCGTCGCTCGCCTCCAGATGACATACCCCGGACCGCGTCGAATGAGTGTCGGCGCCACCGAGGTCCTGCATCGTCACCTCTTCATGGGTGGTCGCTTTGATCACGTCGGGCCCCGTGATGAACATGTATGAGGTGTCGCGCACCATCACGATGAAATCGGTCATCGCGGGTGAATAGACCGCGCCGCCGGCGCACGGCCCCATGATCGCCGAAATCTGCGGGACCACGCCCGACGACAGCACGTTGCGCAAAAAGATGTCGGCGTAGCCGGCCAGCGAAACCACGCCCTCCTGGATCCGCGCGCCGCCCGAGTCGTTGATGCCGATTACCGGGCATCCGACCTTCGCCGCAAAATCCATTATCTTGCAGACTTTCTCGGCAAACGCGCCCGAAAGACTGCCGCCGAATACCGTAAAATCCTGCGAAAAAACCGCCACTTGCCGCCCATCGATAGTGCCATAACCGGTGACCACGCCGTCGCCCGGAATTTTGCGCTCGGCCATGCCGAAATCGGTGTTTCGATGGGTCTTGAATTTGTCGAGTTCGACGAAGGAATCCCGATCGAGCAAAAACTCGACCCGTTCGCGCGCCGTCAAGCGCCCCGACTCACGTTGACGCTTGAGCCGGTCCTCGCCGCCCGCGGCCTCCGCCTGGCGCGAAAGCTCCTGGATGCGTTCGATATTTTCTTTTAATCCCATCAGGTAAAACTCATGTACCGGCTAATCGCGAGTGTTCCGGCGCGCACTTAATCGAGTCAGAATACGATGCAACCGCGAAATATATCAATTAGGTGGGCACGCATTAAAGCTGGGGGCGGCCCGGAAGACGGGAAATCATGAGCGAAGGGATGGTCAAGGCGTTCATCGCATGCGGCTGGATCGCAGCCGGAATCGCGAGTGTCGGTAATCTGCTGGTGGCGACGAGGACCGGCGGTCTCAACTTCCCGAACCTGATCCTTACGCTGGTGTTCCTGGGCATCGCCTACGGGATTTACCGGCGTAGCCGGGCCGCGGCGCTCGCGATGTTAATTATCTTCGCGGCGATGCGCGTGCGTTTCTATGGGCTCGCCGAGCGCCTGGCTCCCACCCACGGCGGCTCATCGTTCATGACCTCCTTCTGGGTCTCCACCATGATCTTTATGTCCGCTTATCTCTTGGCCGTCATCGGGACCTTCGCCTGGCACGCGCGCCAGTCCGCCACCGCGCGAAAGTCGCTCTCCGCTTAGAGGTCAATCGGCCGCGTGCGGCACGAAACCCTCGAAGCGCAGCGTGTCGCCCGACTTGACCCCGTGGCGATCGCAGAAGCCGCCATTCACTTCCAGTACGTATTGCGAGTCCCCTTCGACCGCGTCGATCGCCTCGGAAAACGGCTCCGCCTTGCGCACGATGCCGACGATCTTGCCGCCGCTGTCCGCAAAAATCATGTCGAGCGAAATAATCGTGTTCTTCATCCAGAATTGCAGATGCTGCGGCGCCTTGAAGACGAAGATCATGCCCGCGTCCGCGCCGATCTGTTTGCGAAACATCAGACCGTACTCGCGGCTGGCGGGAGTGTCGGCGATTTCCACCGCGACGGCCGCCCGCGGGAACCCATCGGCGCCGACGATTTCGATTCGCGGCCCCTGCGCGCAGGCGCTCATCACAAACGTCAGCATCGAAAACAGCAGGACCGAGAGGAGCGCAAGTAGTGCGATGCCCGCGACGCTCGCCGCCACCCGCCCCCTTCCCTCGTGGACCCTGCCGTCATCCTGAGCCGCGGCATTCGCCTTGCCGTCATTCTGAGTGGAGGCTGCCGGAGCGAAGGATCTCGCGCGGTCCTCCGCGCGCCGATTATCGCGCGATCGAGCAACGCGAGCAGTCCGAAAAATCAGGTCAAGACTGTTGGGCTGTTCGTCATTCATGACGATGTTCTAACAGGGCGCAGCCCGCATCTTACAAACGGGAAGTCTGAAACCTCGTGAGGTTTCAATGAAGCTAAGGTTTTGCGTTTCTCAACCACACGCCGAACAATCTAGCGAATCGCGCCAGGCGTGGCAGCACCCGCCACTTCCGGCGAGATCTGCTCGAGTTCGCGGCTGGCGGTCTCCGGGAAAAACGCAAAAACTATGATTGGCGAGACCATCCAGAACACCGTCAGGTAGCGAATCGCAATCCAGTGTGACCCCGTCACGCCATAAAGGATGCCTTCGAGAAATAGCCCGAGCGCGCCGCCGGTCGTCCCCGCCACGGCTAGCGCGCTGCCCGCCGTCGTGCGATAGGAAGTCGGAAACAATTCCGCGCTGTAGGCGGCCAGGATCGTGCCCGACGCGGTATCGAAAAAGAGCTGTAATATCCAGTACAGGATCACCCAGTTGCTGCTGGTCGTAAACACCAGCATTGCGAACACCGGGGCTAGGAACAGGAACGCCCCGCCCATCGTGCGCCGGCCCAGACGATCGCTCATCCGGCCGGCCACGATATTGCCAAGAATTCCCAGCGCGCCCGCGAATATGAACAGCGACGACACCTGGCCGGGGCCCCAGTGATGCGCCTCCTGCAGATACTTCGGCAAAAAAGCTCCGGCTGAGTTGCCGCCCATTTGCGCCAGGAACTGCACCGAGATCAGCATCGAGAGCCGCCCCGGATACGACCTGAACAGTGCCGCCAGCGGCTGCATCACGTTGGTCGGGCGCACGCCGCCGAGCTTTTCGCGCTCAAAACGCTGACTTTCCGGCAAAGTCCGACGCAGCGGGATGATCAGCACGAGCGGGACCAGCGCGATCGCATACAGCCCGCGCCATCCGAACGGCATTACGTTGACAAAGGCGAAGACGCCTGCCGCCAGCCCGTAACCCACTGCGGTAAGCGCGCCCAGGTATCCGACCGCCCATCCGCGCACGCCGGCCTCGACTTCCTCGGTGAGAATCACCAACGCGACGGTGCCCTCGGCGCCCGCGAATGCGCGTGCGAGTATCTGGCAGCTCACGAAGTACGCCTGGCTCGGTGCCAGCGCGCTCATGCCGGTGAAGATCGTGTAGCCGAAGATCGTGTAGAGCAGCAGGCGGCGGCGGCCGAAGACATCGGCGAACGGCGTAATCATCAGCGAGAGCAGATAGCCCAGCCGGATCGTGGAGAGCATCGCGCCCAGCCGCGCCTCCGCGATTCCAAGCCCTTTCTGAATTTGCTTTAGCGCCAGGCTGATCAGCGCGCGATCGTAGTTATCGAAGAATCCGGCCGTGGCGGCGATTCCGAACACGCGCCACTGCCGGCGGCTGAACGGCGGCGGCTTGCCGAACATGCGCAAGCCATAGCGCAGCACCGGCGGAGCGTATTTTTCTTCGCCGGGCGGAAAAACCTGCACTTCAACCGTTGGCTCGGCGCCCTCGATTCCTGTGCTCACCGGAATTTCCATTTTGCAATCCTGATTTGGACTCGCAACGATATCCGGCGGCCTGCAAACGCGAAGTTCGCGCAGCTACTCCAGCGCCATTTTGAGCGAACTCAGCCCGCGCAGGAAGTAGGATCCTCTGTACGTGAGCGGCGCTTCCGGCTCCGCGATGCGCAATCGCCCAAACCGCTCGAGCGCGGCCCTAATCGCGATCGCACCCTCCATCCGCGCCAGCGGCGCCCCCAGGCAGAAATGAATGCCGTAGCCGAAGGCCAGATGGTCGTTCGGCATGCGCGTGACGTCGAACCGATGCGCCTCGGGAAACTGCGCCGGATCGCGATTCGCCGCCGCGACGATTACGAACGTCGGCGTGTTGGCCGGGATCTGCACGCCGCTGACTTCCACATCGATTTTCGGATAACGCGCCGTCGATTGCACCGGCCCGTCGTAACGCAACATCTCCTCGATCGCGCGCGGCATCAGCGACAAGTCTCCGCGCAGCTTCGCGAGCTGGTCCGGATTGCGCCCGAGCGCGAGCATCCCGTTGCCGATCAGGTTGGTCGTGGTTTCGTTGCCCGCGAGCAGCAGCAGCACCACGAACGCGATCAGTTCCTCTTCGCTCAGCGCGTCGGCCTCGTCGCGGGCGGTCACCAGTGCGCTGATAAGGTCGCTGCCGGGATTGCATCGCCGCTTTTCAATCTCGTCGATAAAATAAGCGCTCAGCGCTTTGAACGCGTTGATGATGTATTCCGGCATCTCGACGCCCGGCGCAACCATGTCGGATTCGACGACCTTGTCCGACCATTGCTTGAACTGCTCGTAATCGTCCTGCGAGACCCCGAGCATCTCCGCGATCACCATCACCGGCAACGGATTCGCGAGATCCCCCATCACCTCGAATTCGCCTTTCCGCGCCGCGCGATCGAGTAGCGTCGCCGTGAACTCGCGGATGCGCGGTTCCAGTTCCTTTATTCGGCTGGACGTAAACGCCTTGCTCACCAGCCGGCGCAGCCTCGTATGTATAGGAGGATCGGAAAAAACCACTCGCGGCGCTCGGCCGAATACGGTTAGCCGCCTCTCCAGATACGGTGACATCGGCGGCAAGCTCGAAAACCGCTCCGGGTCACGCAGGATCGCGAGCGCGTCGGCATAGCGCGCCACTAGCGCCATCAGAATAAAGAGGTTCATCAGATGCGGCGGGCGGCCGTAAAGCGGCTCGTAATGAGGATACGGGTTGTCGCGGTAGGACTCGTCCCACGGATTGAAATAGACTTCCGTGCTCATTGGCCGTTCACCTCACGCAGCGGCGCGTCAGGTACGCGAGGCGTCCACTGCTCTTGTCGGAACGTATGGTTGGGCAAAAATTATCGTCAAACTACGATAGCATAGGTGTTGCTGCTAACGGCCGCGAAAGTTCGGCCGGCGCTTCTCGAGAAAGGCCTTCACCCCCTCGCGATAGTCCTCGCTGTCGAAGCATTGCGCGACCATCGCCCCGATCTTCTTGAGATCGCGATCGGCCCCGTCCTTAAGACCCTCGCGAATCGTGGCCTTCGCCGCCGCCATCGTCAGCGGAGCGTTGCCGGCCATCCGGGTGGCATAGTCGCGCACGTTCGCTTCGAGTTCCGCCGGTTCGACCAGTCGATTGATGAGGCCCATCGCGAAGGCCTCTTCGGCGTCGAAGATGCGCGCCGACATAAGGATATCGCGGGCGTTGGCCGGCCCCGCGATCTGGCTCAGCGAGAGCACTCCTTCGAGCGGATAGGCCAGCCCCAGGCGCGCCGCCGGAATTCCGAAGCGGGTGCCGCGCGCCGCGATACGCACGTCGCACGAAAGCGCGACCTGCAAGCCGCCGCCGATACAGATACCAGCGATCATCGCGACTACCGGTTTGGGCGATTGGCTGAGCGCATTGGTCGCATTGCCGGGGGCATCGCGATAGGCGCGCGCCTGCTCGGCGTTTGCGCGATGGCTGGGGAATTCCGAAATGTCCGCGCCCGAGATAAACGAGTCGGCGGTGACGCCGCGCATGACGATCACGCGCACGTCGGGATCGGTGTTGAGCTCGTCCATCGCCGCGACGATCCCGCGCCAGGCCTCGTAGTTGAGCGCGTTCTTGACCTGCGGGCGATTGACGATCAGCCAGCCGAGCGGCGCTTCGTGCCGCGTCAGAATCGATTTCGCACCATCGCCGGCCTTGTCGTTGCCACTCGTCATCGATTTCTCGCTGGTACTATGCTTTTCGTTATCGCTAATGCTCATCGTCAACGCCTCAAAATGTGGGGGCCGTTACTCCTGAAACAGCGGGACCTTCGCCTTCGCGTAAGTCAGCTTCTGCACCAGCTTGCCGTCGGCGAAATGCATCAGGTCGAGGCCGCGCCACGAGGTCGGCTCTCCGTGGACGCTGAGCGTGCAGCGCCACGACGCCATCACCTTGCCGGTCGCCTCATCCGCAAACAGATCTTCGTCAAGGAAACGCATGGTGCCGAACGCCCCTGTGAACTGCGGGACGAAGGCCGCCCGAATCGCCGCCTTGCCGACGTTGCGCCGCCCATTGAACTCATCGTAGATGCCGTCGTCGGCAAAAAATTCCATCACGGCGTCGAGGTCCTCGCGGTTGAACGCCTCGAGGAACCGCCGCGTAATCTCGACCAGCTCCTCCCGATTCATAGGTTGACGATTCATACGTTCGCCTAAACCTTCGCGATGACCTCGTTCGCGATCCGCTCCAGCCCCGCTCGCAGTTTCGCCGGGTCGCTTCCCGGAGGCCCGAAGACCACCCGCGTGACGCCCACGTCCTGCGCCGCCTTGACCGCGTCAACCTTCGCCGCCGCCATCGACGTCAATTCGATTGCGTCGGGATTGCGCCCCGCCGCTTTCGCCGCATCGTGCATAATGCCGAAGATGTCCTTCAACTTCTCCGGATCGACGATCATCGGGAAAAAGCCGTCGCCGAAACGTCCCGCACGCCGCGCCGCCGCCGGCGAATGACCCCCGATATGGATCGGAATACCACCCGCCTGCGCCGGCTTCGGCAGGCTCTTCACGTCATGAAAATGGAAATGTTTGCCGTGATACGTCGTCGGATTCTCAGTCCATAGCGCGCGCAAGGCCTGGATCGATTCGTCGGTGCGAGCGCCGCGAGCGTGATAATCAATACCAACCGCGTCGAACTCCTCCTTCATCCAGCCGCTCCCGATACCGAGCAGCATGCGGCCGTGCGATAGCACATCGATCGTCGCAAGCTGTTTCGCGAGGTACAGCGGATGCCGCTGCGGGAGAATGACGATGCCCGTCGCGAGCTTGATCTTGCTGGTGATCGCCGCGGCATAGGCCAGCGGTATCAGCGGGTCGGGAATCGGGACGTTGTCGCCGCCGGGCATCTGCCCGTCCTTGGAGCCCGGGTAGGGCATGTGCGGCTGCGGAATCACCACGTGCTCGACCGTCCAGATCGAATCGAAGCCGCATTCCTCCGCCTCGCGCGCCAACTGCCCGAAAAGCTCGGGGCGTGAAAACGCCCCCGAATTCGCGAATATAATCCCTGCTTTCATTTTGTTCACCGTTGCCTTCGCGTTGTTCGGTCTGCGACGCGCTTCAGAGTTTCGCGATGATCTCGTTGCCGAGTTGGTCGAGTCCGCGCGTTAGGTTTTCCTTATCGAAGCCCGGCGGCGGCACCACGATGCGCGAAATCCCGATGTCCTGGAACTTCTTGATCGTATCGAGGCTCGCGCGGCCCATGCACGAGAGCTCGATCGCGTCGGCCTTGCGGCCGTGTTTGGCCGCCTCGTCGCGCATGATCGCGAACAGCTCGTTAAGCTTCGGGACTTCGCCGATCGCCGGAAAGAAACCGTCGCCCAGCCGTCCCGCCCGTCGCGCCGCTGCCGGCGAATGGCCGCCGACATGAATCGGCACGCCGCCTTTTTGCGCGGGCTTCGGATAGCTCAGCACCGGACCGAAATCGAAATGCTTGCCATGAAAGCTCGACGGATTGTCGTTCCACAGCGCGCGCATCGCCTTGATCGCCTCGTCGGTGCGCGCCCCCCGCGTATGGAAATCCAGCCCGAGCGCGTCGAACTCCTCCTTCAGCCAGCCGCTGCCGATACCCAGGATCGTGCGCCCGTGCGAGAGCACGTCGAGCGTCGCCATCTCCTTGGCCACGTATACCGGATTGCGCTGCGGCAGGATCATGACGCCGGTCGCCAGCTTGACCTTGCTGGTGATCGCCGCGACGTAGCTCAGCGGCAGCAGCGGGTCCGGTATCGCAACGTCCTCGCCGCCCGGAATCTTGCCGCTCTTCGAGTACGGATAGGGCGACTGGTAGCCCTGCGGTATCACCACGTGCTCGACCGTCCATAGCGACTCGACGCCGCATTTCTCGGCCGTCACCGCCAGATGCGCGAGCAGTTCCGGCTGGCTGAACGGCCCCGAGTTCACGAACATCAACCCGATTTTCATGCGAGACGCTCCCTCGACAAACTGTATTGACCCCGATATCTATCGCGCCGCGCTAATTTTGGGAAACCGTTACGCGGTTGAAGCGCGCGGCGCGTCGCGTTATTACCAAGTCATGGAAATCGGTAAACATGGACTCTGGTTCTTTCTCGACGGGATGACCGCGCCGCAATCGGCGGAGTTCGCCCGCAAGGTCGAAAAGCTCGGCTACAGCGCGCTCTGGATTCCCGAGGCCGTCGGCCGCGAGCCCTTCGCCCACGCCGGCTTTCTCGCGGCGAAGACCGACAAGCTCATCTTCGCCACCGGTATCGCCAATATCTGGGCGCGCGATCCGATCACCATGTCGGCGGCCTCCAAGACCGTCGGCGAACTCTCGGGCGGCCGCTTCGTGCTCGGTATCGGCGTCAGTCACAAGCCGCTGGTGCTCAACCTGCGCGGCCATTCGTATGAAAAGCCGTACAGCTACATGAAGGAGTATCTGCCCAAGCTCAAGTCGGCGATCTATCGCGCGCCGGCCCCGAAGGAAGCAGTGCCGATTCTGCTCGCTGCGCTGCATCCGAAGATGCTCGCGCTGGCAGCCGCCGAGACCCAGGGCACGCATACCTATTTCGTGCCCCCGGAACATACCGCGAAGGTGCGCGCCGCGATCGGGCCCAAGCCGTGGATTTGCGCGGCGCAGGCCGTCATTCTCGAAAGCGACGCCACCAAGGCCCGCACTGCCGCTCGCACCTATATGAAGACCTACGTGCCGCGCCTGCCGAACTATACCAATAATCTCAAAAATCTCGGCTGGAAGGATGAGGACTTCGCCAACGGCTGTAGCGACGCGCTGGTTGACGCGATTGTCGCGTGGGGCAGCGAGACCAAGATTCGCGATCGCATCGACGCCCATCTCAAGGCCGGCGCGACCCACGTCTGTATCTTGCCCGTAAAGGTCGATTCGGAGTCGCTGCCCGACGAGCGCGCGATGGAGGCGCTCGCGCCCAAATGACCCAGCCCGCGGGGGCGCCGCACTTGGGCGCGGCCGCCCTCGCAATTGCGATCGTTATCGGCGCCACCGGATGTGGTCCTTCCGCCGCGCAGATCCAGCAGGCGCAGGCACAGGCCGCGCGATCTCAGCAGGCCGCCGACCGCGCGCAAGCCGCCGCCGCACAGGCGCAAAAGGCCGCCGAGGCCGCGCACATCGAAGCCGATCGCGCGCGCAAGGCGGTCGACGATGCGGTGCGCGAAATCAATCGCGTGTCAGACCACGTCGATCAGATCAATCGCGACCGCGCCGCCCGCGCCGCCGCCGGCGACTGATTCACGTAATCGCAAGTTAACCAAATGAACCAAATGGCCGGTTGTCTTGCGGCTAATCGTCTGCGATAAGGCGAATTAGGCAAAACGATCGAAACAACTCAGGCAGAGAAAAATGACAATGAAACTCTACAACATGAATCTGTCCAACTTCGCGACCAAATGCCGCATCGTGGTGTACGAAAAGGGCGCCAATATCGAAATGGCCCCGATTCCGGGCACCGGCATGAAATCGCCCGAGTATCTCCAGATCAATCCGCTCGGAAAGGTTCCCACCCTCGATGCGGACGGCTTGATCATCGCGGAATCCGAGGTCATCAACGAATACCTCGAGGACAAATTTCCCAACCCGCCGCTGATGCCGAAAACGCCCGAGGGTAAGGCCAAGGTGCGCGCCTTTACGCGCTTCCACGACCTCTATCTCGACCCCCCGCTGCGTGCGCTCTTTCCCCAGCTCAACCCCAAGACGCGCGACGACAAGGTGGTGACCGAGAAGCTCGGCGAACTTCAGACTCGGCTCGATCTGCTCGAAGCGATGCTCGCGCCCGGCGGCTTCGCGGCCGGTCCCGACTTCACGCTCGCCGATTGCGCGCTCGCGCCGACGATCTTCTTCGTCACCAACATGCTGCCCGGCTTCGGCGCCAAACCCCCGCTGGATGGGCGCCCCAAACTCGCCGCATGGTGGACCAAGGTGCAGACCCGTCCGACCGTCGCCAAGGCAATGGGCGAGATGGGCGAGGCGCTGAAGGCAATGCTCGGCACCGCCCGCTAGGGACATTTCAAAGGACTGTGCGCGGTCTTCCGCGTGCCCGTTAATCGCGCGATCGAGCAACGCGAGCGTGGCCCACCGTCGGCATGGAATGCCGTGAAACCTCAGCGAGGTTTCAAACTTCCCATTTGGTTGAAGATGCGCGCTTCGCCATGTGAAAGGGGTAACGGACAAGCGGTCTTCAGCGAGCACCGTGCTTACGCGTCCACGCCGGGACCCTCCCGACGCGATCCGCAAGACCGACCCACACCCTGTTCACCAAGGGAAGTGTGAAACCTTTCAAAGGTTTCACTGCTCTTCTCCCCGATCTGCTGCTGGACTGTTGAGTTCCGGTCACCCCTTCTTCTTCGCCGCTTTCTTCCTCTTCCGAAAATGTGGAATCACCTTGTCCGCGAACAGCTTCATCGACGCGCGCACCTTTCTCGGATCGATCCCGGGCAGCGCCAGCCCCAGCGCCAGATGGGTGCAATACGATTCGATCTTTTCGATCTGTGCGATCGCCTCGTCGGGCGTCCCGACCATCAGACCGTCGCCGATCATGCCGGCGTCGCTCGCGCCGCGCAGCTTGCCGACCGGCGGAATCTTCGAATAGTTCTCGTCGCCGGGCACGTCGGCGGCCTCGCCGATCCACTGGCCGTACTTGGTCAGCAGATGATGCATCGCGAATTCGCATTCGTCCCACGCCTTGTCGTGCTTCGAGGCGACGTAGCCGAAGCGTAATTGCGCGATATTGAATTCGGCCGGATCGCGGCCGGCCGCGCGCAGCGCCGCGCGATAGACTTCGGCCTGAGCCGCGCCGGTCCCCGCCAGATGGTAGCCGTTGCGCGCGGCACGCTCGGTCGCCGATCGCGATCGCGCGCCGATCCAGATCGGCGGATACGGCTGCTGCACCGGCTTCGGATAGAGCGTCACGTCGCGCACCGTGTAATGCTTGCCCTCGAACGTCACGTGGTTCTCGGTGAAGACCCGCCGCACGATCTCGACGCCCTCGCGCAGGCGCCGGCTGCGCTCCTCGCGCACGATATTGAAGCCGGTAAACTCGCGCGGCACGTAGCCCTGCCCGAGTCCGAGGTCGAACCGGCCGTTCGACAGCGCGTCCAGCGTCGCCGCGTCCTCCGCGACGTGCAGCGGATGATACAGCGGCATCAGCAGCACGAAGGTCCCGATTCGGATCTTTTTCGTCCGCGCCGCAATCGCCGCCGCCAGCGGCACCATGCTCGGCGAGTAGCCGTCCTGCACAAAATGATGCTCGGTGAGCCAGATCGTATCGTAGCCCATCGCCTCGGCTTCGACCGCGAGGTCCACATGCTTGCGATACAGGTCCGCGTAAGACAGTTCGTTGCGCGAAGAATTGCGAAAGGACATCAACAGGCCAAAGTTCACGTTTGTTCCTCCGATTTGCCGCGCCGGCGCGCGCCAGCATGAGCGACGTTGGCGTTGTGGCCACCCGGTCCGCACCCCGACCTATCGGCCGCCCCGGGCAACCATCTGTTCACCGCGTAACGATTAGTAGCCCGGCGGCGAAAACGCCAGCCGAATCGTGATCGAAAAACTCGGCACATCGATTGCTCATTAATCGAGGACCAGGAACAGGGGGGCCAATGTTCCAGGCCGAATGTGACGTGTGAGGCCGAATGTGACGTGAAGACGGCACTGAGCCGCCAGGTGCGCCAAAAAAATGTCGCCGAACACCTGGTTCGCCTAGCATCGCGACCAATCGATGACGCCAGTGCTCCGGCGTCGAATGCGACCGCGGGGGGCTTTAATCAGATAGGCGTTGAACGGCTCGATAGACACTATTGCCCGGCAATGATTGGAGGACATTATCGATGAGCGTACGTGTTTTGATTGTTGAAGATGACCCGGTTACTCAGCGGGTCTTGCGCCAGCGTCTCGAGCGTATCGGATGTATCGTGATGGACGTGGTCGACAATGCCGCCGATGCACAGGCGCGATTCCGTGAACTTCTCCCCGATCTGGTCACCCTCGATATCGAGATGCCCGAACTCTATGGCATTGACGCGATGGGCTTGTTCAACTTCGTCCGCGCTGAAAATCCCAACTGCGAAGTCGTCGTAATCTCCGGCACCGCCTTTCCGACCTATCGTGAGAAATTCATCAAAGCTGGAGTGCTCGGCTTTTTCCACAAGCCGCTCGATTTCGACAAGCTGGCGATCGACCTGCGCGCATATTTTCCCGAATTGAAGACCGACCAACCGACACGCGCCTTATGAAAGTTCGGGGCGGCCCCGCGCCCGCCCGCGGCGGCGCCGCCCCGCCCCGATTGCCAGTTCACTTGGAGGCTGCCGACCCCGACCGCTCAAAATTCGCCAGCCTAATCGTCGGGTGTGCGCAAGACTGAAGGATTTCACCCGAAAAGCCGGGGGTGAAATACTTCACTACAAATGGGAGAAATATTTCCCCAAACGGGTGAAGTATTTCTCCCAAATTCGAGTGGATGAAACCTTTCCCCGGTGCAGGATTTCACCGCAAACAGACGGCAAAGATGTTTCACGTGAAACATTTTCGCCTGCCTCACGGGCGGCCGCGCCTGCAGGGCGCGGCGCGCCCGTTTCTCACCGCTCGTCGACGCACCTTTGCAATCGAGACCGCCCCCGCGAACTCGTCGACGCCTATTTCCACAACTCCTGCCACCACTGCATCGGCTTCGCCATCCCGGCGGGATCGAGACCTTCCTTGCGGTAGATTTCGTCGATCTTCCATCCAGTGAGATCGGCCAGTGCGACCGCTTCGGTCTGCCGGCGCTGGCGCAGCTCGTCGAAATAGACTTGCGCCGCGGGACAACTCCCGACCGGTCCCGCCCATGGATGCCGCAGCACGTAGCGGACCTGGAAATTCTCGCTGTCCTGCGTTTCCTGGAACATCAGGTCCTCCGGAAACGTCGCGGCCGAATAGCGCACGTGGAGGCGCGTGAACATCACCTGGCCCGGCCCCTGCCCTTCGTACGGCCCGGATTGTCCGCCCGGATAAATCCCGCCCTGGCGCGTTTCCGGATTGACCCAATAGACGCCGAGTTGCCGCAGTTCATCGCCCGACAACGGTGGCGCCGAGCACGGGTCGCAAAACGTCCCCAGATTCCAGACGTACTCGGAGAACACCGCGGTCATGTCGTTGCGCCGGACCTGCTCGCCGAACATGGCCTTGTAGAAGTCGCCGAAATCGTCGCGAATATAGGTCGGCAGGTCCATGCCGGTAGGCAATTTGACGGTCCGGTAATTGGTCGTTTCGACCCGCCCGTTTTGCGTCAGCAAGTAGATGATCAAATCCTGCGGACCTTGCGCGTTAATCATCCCGAGTCGGATCGGCAGCATAAAGCGCGGCGACTCGAAGGCGAACTGGATCGGCCGCAGGTAGGATAGCCCCGTGCGCGCCTGCTCCTTGAGATTAACCTTCGCCACGAAGAATTTCAGGTTCTGGCGAATATACGGTTGCAGTGCGCGATGCGCGCCCTCGGGTACTTTATATCCGCTTTGCTGCAAGTAAGTCTCGAGCCCCTGCGACTGCGTAGCCGATAGTATCTCGATATCATACTCGCCGACTGTATATGTTGCCTCAATCGTGACTCCGAGCGACCTGGCACGCTCGGCCCTCGCCTTTGCCTCCATCGGCGCCGCGGCGGCAAGATTGCTGGCCGCCTCCCTATCCATCATTCCGGCAAACGGCCGCGGGCATGGATCGGGATCGTAGTATTCCACCAGGCGCGGCGAGCTATACGAATCGAGATGGGTAAACAGTTCGCGATCGCCGACGTGAATCTGATCTTTGCGCAGCGCGACCGGCACCGGTACCACCAGGGCGAACTCCGAGGGCTCGCCCTCGTAGTCGTTCATGATACTGATCACGTTTCGATTGCCATTGCGAACGTATGCGACTTGCGACGCATGATTATACAGCTTGGCGTCGGCCTTGCCGACGTAAAAGCCGCAAAACGCCCATCCGCTCGACGTGCTTATGGCGATTCCGATCGCGAACGTCAGCGCGGCCAGCGCTATCCGCCGGACGGTTCTGAGAGTCTCATTCGGCATCTCATTTCCTCCTTGCATAGTCCATTCGAATTTTGGCGCGGGCCATAGCGCGTCCCAGATTGGAACCAACGGCGCCGCGCAGATTAGCGCCCACGGAAATCCGTTAATGCGATAGCACCGGAACTGCCAGACATAGGCCGCCGCGGCGACAATGGCCGCATGCACCATGCGACCGCGCCGGCTGTTTGGAATAGTCATTGGATCCGAAATCATGAAGAAGGCAAAAAGTAGTAATGCGCCGTTGCTGAACTGATGTGCCCACACGGCCCAGCGCTGGCCTAGCCACGCGACGCGCATTGCGATCGCGCCCAGATAGCAGGCGAGGAAACTCCAACTGATGTCGCCGCGGCGCGCGCGATGCGAAACCGTCGCGCCGAGCATCAGGAGCCATCCGGCGAAAGCGACGTCATGACCCCATTGACCGGCTGAGACCCAGGTGCCGGGAAGCACGCTCAACGCAAAGATGACGCCCACGTTGCCCGGGTTGAAGAGATGTTTGTCGCGCCGGCGAATGACGAATTTCGTGGATATCGCGAGCGTCGCGGCCAACGGATGCGCCCAAAGGCTGTCGGCGCGAAGCAGCAAGGTCAGACTGAGTGCCGTGATTATCGCGCTGCGGTAAGAGACCGGCAGGTGCCCGCGCCAGTGCGATAGTAAATGCTGCGAGACCAGCGCGGCGGCAAAAGTCAGAACGATTTGCGCCGGCCGCAGACTGAAATCGAGCAGCCAGACTCCGGCCGCCAGCAGCAGGCCGAGAAACACTATCTGGAACACGCGCGGGTCGGCGGGCAACCGCCGCGGCACGCCTCTGGCGGCGCCTGCCGAGATGGCCGCCGGCGCATCAGCCAGCGTGAAATGAGACTCGAACTCAAGAGGTGCCGGGAAAATCGCGCCCATTTTGCCACTCCCGCATCAGTGAACGGGGAGGGCGCCGAAACTTGCAGAATTTCTTTTGCGGAAGCTTGCGGCGTCGCCGGCTATTGCAGCGGACGCCAGGTAGCGCCGCCGTCCGAGGTCGCGAAGCGACGACCGCCAACGGCAAAAATAGTTGCGTCGGACGCGCTGGAGGCGACCACGTCGACGAAGTCATCGCTGACCGGCGCGATCACTTTCGTCCAATGCTCGCCGTCAACCGTGCGCAAAATCGTGCCGCCGTGCCCGACTACCCAGCAAGTCGTCGTCGACGGCGCCGATCCGCGGGTGAGGTCCGCGGTTACGCCGCTGCTTTGCGCAACCCATCCCGTAGCAGGGCTGTAGCGTGAGATGGCGCCGTGCGCACCGACCGCCCAAGCCGGCGCGCGGTCGGGCGCTTCAACCAGAATCGCATTTCCGCCGGGCGTCGAACCGACGGCCGCGGGTACGGCAGGGACGAGGGCGAGCGGTGCCGACGCGGCCTCCCGCCGTCCCCGCGAACTCGGGGGCCCGGCGATTGAAGCGCCTGAAGCGACAAGCGGAGCCGGCGGTGACGGAGGAGCTGGTGCTGAAGCTGCAAATACGGGGGCCGCTGCGGGTGGTGCGGGAGCCTCAGCGGTTGCGATAGCACCGATCGCAGCGCCCGCGCTCTCCGCCTTCTGTTTGTCCAATTCCGAGGCGCGTGTTTTTTCCTCTTTCAGCTCATCGCGTGAAAGCGTGCGTGCTTGTTCGCGTGCGAGTGACCCGGCCGCTTGCGGAGGCGCAAGAACTTTCGCGCGGTCATATGACTTTCGCAGTGGCTCAGGTTTGGCTCGCGCCGCTTCATTCATCGCCATGACAGAATTGCCCAATGCGGCACCACCGACCGGCTTCGCTGTGGCCGATGCTGCATTGGAGGCGAGCGATTTCGTCTGAAGCTCCGATCGGCCCTCGCCGTCAATTAGACCGCGCTGTGTTGGAAATGTCCTGAGGGCTACAACGATCAAGATAGCCGCGACCGCGGCGAAGACCGCGATCGGAATCGGTGTACGCAGTCTCGACCAACCGCGATTGTCTTCACGAGCAGCCTGCGTGCGCGCAGCGCCCCCAGTCTCGACCGCATCGTCGATGCGCGCCAATGCGGCGAGCGCGCCACCGCATCGTGCGCACTGCGCAAAGTGCCGCTCGCATTGCGCGCGCTCTTCGCGGGCGAGCGCGCGGTCACGATAGGCCGCGAGTTTCGACGCATCGGGGCAACGCGCATCGCCGGCGACACGGCCTACGGCGAGCCGCTGGCCGATAATCCGCTGGAACCGATCGCCCTTTTGGTCGCCTGCCAACTCAGTCCTCCGTGGTTGACTCGATCATGATAGGAACGCGTCCACGCGCTGGCCTTGCACCGAAAGTCATTTCATCGCGGCGAAGAGCGTCCGGCCCAGATCGGCCGGCCAGGCTTCCAGTGCATAAACATAACACAGCCGGATTTGCTCCTCGCTCAGACCTTTATCGCGCCGTAGGACCTGTCCGACGCGCCGGCGCAATTGCAGGCGCGTGCGCGTGAGGCGGCGCGAAACGCTCGATTCATACTCGCCCATGATGCCTCCAATTTCTTTCAGCGTGAGCTCTTCCAAATGATAAAAGTTGAGCCGCATGCGGGCGCGCGGCTTGAGCTCCGCCAGCGCGATCGCGATCGCCTCACCCAGCGCCTCGACGTAGCGTGCGCGATCGGGTTCCGGCGGATCCTCGTCCATCGCAGCCTCGCGAGGTTGCTCGCGTGCGGCGGCCGCGCCGATCGCCGCGGCGCGCTGATGCGCTCGATATTCGTCCACGAAGCGTTGCGCGATGACCGTCTTCAGCCAGGTGCGCAGCGAACTGCGCCCGTGAAAATAGCCGAGCAGCGAGCGGCGCTCGCCGGCGCGTTCTTCGAGACCGTACAATTCCGCGTAGAGCGAATCGGCAAGATCGCCGGCGCGAAGCTCGTCGTGAACCAGCGCGCGCGCCGCCGCCCGCAGCATCACGCGATATTGCGCCACGAAATGCTCCCACGCGGACGCTATCCCGGCCCTGCACGCGCAGGCCAGCACTAGATCCTCCGCGTTGAGTCCGTCCAGATATTCTGCGATCGCGCTCTCGGCCGGCGGCGCGGCGAGTCCACGCGCCCACGCACTTACACTTTCGTGCAGGGTCACGGCCAACGCGTCGGCATTGAGCTCCCATTTATCCGCATGCCCGCGCATGCCGACTCGCCCGATCGCACGGGCATGCGTGATGCAAAAGCGGTCGAGTGCGTCGGTTCCCATCGAGATCAGCATGATCAAACCATCGAGGGGCTGCGGGCGCCAGTGGCGGCGGACCCGATCGGTGGACGGTCCCACAATTGCTCCAGTCCCTGATGGAGAACGTGGAATGCGCTTGCGCATCGGTCGGTGCCGGCGCGCGACTGCGAATGCATGGGAGTTTTACGCGCATCAATCGATTGGCGGTTCCCCCCGTTATGATTTTGCGACCTTATCCGTCACACGACCTGTCCCGATGCGGGACGTTCGCCGCGGCGCGCGCCTTGCAATCTCGCAGCCGGAATTTGCGATGACGATGGACGCCAGCCGCGCCGCGGGAGCACTTTCCGCCGCCGAATGGGTGGATGCCGAAATATCGATCCGCGCTCCACGAATCCCGGGCCTCATCGGCGACTCGACCGCGCTGCGAGCTGTGTGCACCGCAATCGCGAGGGTCGCGCCGCATAAGGGCACCGTGCTGATCCTCGGCGCGTCGGGCACCGGCAAGGAGTTGGTGGCCGAGGCGCTTCATCGGCTGGGGCCATCGCCGAAGGGTCCGCTGGTGCGCTTCAACTGCTCCAATCTGGTAAACGGAATAGCAGAATCCCAACTCTTTGGTCACGTGCGCGGGGCTTTCACCGACGCGCGCGAAGCCCATATCGGATGTTTCCGGCAGGCCAACGGCGGGACTCTGCTGCTTGACGAAGTCGGCGAATTACCGCTGCGAATGCAGTCGAAGATTTTGCGCGCGGTCGAGAACCTCGAAGTTCAACCAGTCGGTTCGAGCGAGACCTTCAGCCTCGACTTGCGGCTGCTGGTCGCCACCAATCGTGACTTGCGCGCCATGATCGCGGCGAACGAATTTCGCGCCGATCTGTACTACCGCCTTGACGTCGCTTCCATCCGCATCCCGCCGCTGCGCGACCGGTTGGAGGACACGGGCGCGCTCGCCGCGCATTTTATCGCTCACTACAATCGATTTTTCGGCAAACGCGTCCGGTACATTTCGCGCCGCGCGCTGGCGCTACTCGAAGCCTATCAATGGCCGGGCAACGTGCGTGAACTGGCGCATACGATCGAGCGCGCGACGCTGCTGTGCGAAAACGATCGTATCGACTCATGCGACTTGCCGCCCGAACTGGTCGAGGAGGCGTTGGCGCGCATCGCGGCCCTGGCTCCAGCAGGCGCATCCGGGGACGGCGCGCGCCATTCACCCGAGACCGACGATAAGCCGCCGCCTGAACTCACCCTCGACGACATAACGAAAGCCGCGGTTGCCCAATCGCTCGAGGCTGCGCACGGCGATTGCGCCAAGGCCGCGCGATTCCTTGGCATCTCCCGTCCGTCGATCTACCGCAAAATGGCTCGCTACGGCTTGCGCAGATCGGGTTTTCGCGAACGCGGCGTTATCACGTCAACCCACGCACCACGGTCTATCTAATCGCGCCGGCGAGTGCTCTTGACCGTTCCGCGCCTCACGTCGCGCCGGTCGAGCTCAATGGTGGGCGCGCGCGCTTCACGATGATGGGTCTGGAGGAGCGGCTGTCGGCTCACGCGGTGGCGGCCACGGCGCGGCCGCCGCAATCGCGAAGCGGCGATGAACTCGCAACGGCGGCACCGGATGACAGCCCACGCCTGAGCGCCGCCGGATCTGCGGCCGTGTGGCACGCGCGTATCCCGAGGGTGTCGGCGATCAGCCGGTGGGCCTCGGCCATGAGCTCACGCCGCGTCGCGCCCCGGGCGGAAACGGGGTCGCCGAAGGTAATCTCCGCAATAATTTCCTGCTGCCCGAGAATCTTGCCGAGCGAATTGACGAAGGTCTGATCGCCGATGAACGGCACCGCGAGATTGAGCGCGCCGAATGTATCGAGATAGCGGATTGCTACCGTCTGCACGACGGCCCCAGCGTCCACCGCCGCCTGCGCGAGCGCGGGATAAAACGGCATCAGGGCAGTGCCGGTGCTGGTGGTGCCCTCCGGAAAGACCGCCACGCGCCAGCCATCGCGCAGGGCCTGCGCGACGCGATCCTTCACGCGGGCGGCGTCACGGATATTTCCGCGCGCGTGAAAAAAATTTCCATGGTGTTTCGCGATCGCGCCCATCACGGGCCAGCGCGCGAGGTCCGACTTGGCCACGAACAGTGCTCCGTCCACACTACCGATAGTACAGATATCCAACCACGAGACGTGATTTGCGATCATCAAGGCCGCTTGCGATCGCGGCACCATCGCGCCCTTGCGTACGACCGTGATGTTGAGGCTGCGCATCAGGTTCGCGCTCATCCGGCGAATCGCGTCGAACCGCTCGTCGCGATTGGTGTGCGGCGCGCGCGTTACGCTCGCGAGCCATGCGGCGCCGACGTTCAATCCGACTGCCGCCAGCCGCCGCGCGCGCGTCCGCTTCGGCAACGAATGCACGCCATCCCAGCTTCCCGCGCCAAGGCCCGCCGCCGCGGCCATCTCAGACCTGCCTCACGTAGCGGCCGAAGTAACGCGGATTCATGCGCGCCGTCGGCAGCATTATCAGCATGTCGGCGGTGTTGAAGCCGGCGTCCCAGGCCGGTTCGCCGCAGACCGATGCCCCGACCCGCAGATAGCCCTTGATCAATGGCGGCACCGGGGTTTCGAGCGAGCCCGCGAACTCGTCGAGGCGAAACGCGCGATGCGGTGTGACCCGCAGATGGGGATCGCACAGATGGTCGCGCAACAGCCGTTTGCAGATTGCGGCCGCGGCCTGACCGCCATCGGCGAGCGAAATGCTGCCGCAGCCGATTACATAATCGTAGTTGCGCGTGATGATGTACTTGAAGAGCCCGGCCCAGAGCAGCGAGATTACGGCGCCGCCGCGATAATCCGGATCGACGCAGGCGCGCCCGACCTCGAGGATTCTGCCGCGCAACTGCTTCAGCGGGTGCAGGTCGAATTCGGTCTCCGAGTAAAAGCCCCCGGCCGCGCGCGCACCCTCGCATCCGAGCATCCGATAGGCGCCGACCACGCGCCCGTGAATGGCGTCGCGGACGATCAGATGGTCGCAGTAGCGGTCGAAACGATCGCATTCGATCTCGACGCCACCGCTCGTGGCTGCGGCCTTCATCTCGCCGACGAATACCCGATGTCGCAGGCGCATCGCGTCCAGCACCTCGTCCGGGCCGGCCGCGACCTCGGTGACAAAACGCACGCGCCGATCGTCGTCGGTCCACAGCGCCAGCAATTCACGACTTTCCGCATCCAGCATCGCCGCCCCTCCTCCGGTCGTTGTTTTCGACCCGTATGGACCTCGGTCTCCCGCACGCAGGCGTCCGTGTTGGCAGATCGGTACCTACTCATCCAATGTAGATCACGCCTGTTAAGAGGCTGTGGATGGACGGTGAATAAGTAGCGAACGTAACCAGTCGCGCGAGCGTGGACGAGATTAACGGCGGGTTATCTGTTTGGCCGTGAGGTCAGCCAGTCGATGGCGTTGAGGGCATCACGGGATGGCGCCCGCTGCCGGCGATGCGCCCGCAACCGGCGTCGCGGCCGGTGATGCGGATTCCAGCGGCGTTGGATGCCCTGCAGGGCCGGTCGGAGCGGTCGCCGCAGCCGTCTCTTCGCTCGGCTTCGGCGGAGCAGCTACGGCTTCGATCGATTCGACTGTTTGATCGGGCGCATAAGTGACCACGTAGGTCGTGAGTTTGTGTTTCGTCAGCATCTCGGCCGGCGTCGCGACCGCTTCCCACATGCCAATCGTGAATATGTCAGCCACAGTATTGAACGTGGTTACCGCGGTCTTCGTGCCGGCATAGCGCCCGTTCGGATCGGCCTGAAAGACGTCGACGTCCTTGCCGTCTTGTTTGTAACTCTCAATCGGCTTGCCGAAAGCCGCCATCACGTCGTAGCGTGGCGTCCCCTTATGGACCTTGGTCACATCCGTATAGTCGGGGCGCTTATTCTCGAAATAAAGCGAGCATCCGCTTACGAGAGCAAGAATCAGGAACGCAAGTGCGCCTGGATGGCACGATTTCTCCGGCCTTTGCTGAACGGCTCTAGACGAACTTCGACGATCCTTGAATGGCTTCATCCTCATTATCCATTTTTGGCGCGGTGGATTTAGGTAGAGCAATAATATGAATCGTTGTGTTTTGAAACCATACTGGGAAGATTTATTGACTTTAAATATCTGCTCTCGCCCGTAGTAGGCAGCGTGCCGATCACCAAAAAAACATCCGCACGCCGGGTGGACGTGCGGATGCTTTGCCTGAATGTGCTGTGGCTGATCGCCTGCCGGTCAGCACCTAATGCCGCAGTTTTTCCGCCAAAGCCCCATAATGATCGAGCAGCGGCATCACCTGGTCGGCCTTCGCCGGCGGTAGCGGGAAGATCAGATGTGAGAAGCCCATCTCCATCACGCGCCGCGCCGCG
>Ga0187872_10000099_pt1 | contig 101989 bp, 88 predicted proteins | sample June2016WEW_16_4_FD_132973 | JGI IMG/M metagenome (GOLD analysis project Ga0187872, IMG submission 132973) | Peatland microbial communities from SPRUCE experiment site at the Marcell Experimental Forest, Minnesota, USA - June2016WEW_16_40 | ecosystem: Environmental > Terrestrial > Soil >... | reverse complement strand
AGGTTCCAGGGACTGCCGGGGCGCATCTGCTGGCTCGGATGCGATGAACGCGCGCAGTTCGGCTTGGCAATCAATGACCTGGTCAAGCAGGGAAGGATCAAGGCGCCGGTCGTAATCGGCCGCGATCACTTCGACTGCGGCTCCGCGGCTTCGCCTTTCGGCGAAACCGAAGGCATGAAAGACGGCAGCGACGCCATCGCCGACTGGCCGATGCTGAACGCCCTGCTCAACACCGCCTCAGGCGCATCGTGGGTTTCGATTCACAACGGGGGCGGAACGGGCATCGGATATTCCACGCACGCGGGACAGGTTACGGTTGCCGACGGTACGGATCAGATGGCCCGCCGCATCGAGCGCGTGCTGACGAACGATGCCGGCCTCGGCATTGCCCGCCAAGTCGATGCCGGATACGATGAGGCACGTGATTACGCGCGCCGCGCCGGGGTGAAGATCCCGATGATCTAGGCTTGAATCTGAATCGGAGCGCAACTCTGTAGAGCAATTCCCTTGCAGGTGTATCCAAGAATTCTTCAGAAAATGTCATGGCGACCGCAGCGAAGCGGAGTGGAGCCACCCTTTGTTTTCGGCAGCAAGAACAAAAGGTGGCTCGACTTCGCTCGCCATGACAGTCTGATCTGTCGTGGTATATCTTCTGTGGAGCTGCTCTGGTCCGCGCTTACATCAGTCGTAGCGCTCGTAGAAGATCTGTTTGCGGTCCCAGCCGATTTCGTTTTGCAGCAGGTCGCGCGTGGCGGAGACCATGTCATTCAGTCCGCAGATATAGGCTTGCATGTCGGTGCGCTTGCCCACGATTTCGCGAACGCGTTCCTGCACATAGCCGCGGTATCCTTTCCACTCTTCCTGGGCGCGGCTCAAAGTCACCACGTAATGAAAATTGGGGTGCTCGGCAGCCAACCGCTCGAACTCCTCGCGGTAGTAGATGTCCTTGGGATAACGCGTTCCATAGACCATCCAGAAGCAATGCCCGGCGTTGCGAGCCGGGTCGGCGAAGAGCCATTGCGCCATGGCGCGGAACGGCGCCACACCGGTTCCGGTGGAAATAAACAAAGCATCCTGACGGTGTTCACGCAGCATGAATAACCCGTGCGGTCCGTGGAAGTGAACCTCCGTGCCCACCGCGATGTCGCAAAGGTAGTTCGACATGAATCCGCTCTCGACCCGGTTAAGGCAAACATCGAAGCAGTTGCGCCGCGGCGCGGAAGCCACCGAGTACGCCCGGGTGATCCACTTGCCATCGGCTCGCTGTTCCCGTATGGAGACGAACTGTCCTGACTTGAAGTCAAAGCTCTCCACTTCGGGGATCTCGAATTCGAGGTGCTTGGTTTGATCGGAAAGTTCGATGGATTTGGTCAGCCGCGCAATTTGAAGGGGATGGGTCGTCATCGTGTTTGTTTCCCGCGTTCTCCGTCAAATTTACATTCTAATATGAAAACTGGCAGGGGACCGCTATCGGCAGCCTATCTGCCTCAACACGCGCAACCGCGGCGCGTGCCGGGGACTCCGGCTGAAGAGGTTCCTGAAAAGCTGCTTTCCGAGGTGTCATCCTGAGCGTAGCCGGGGTCCCCGGTAACGGCCGCTTTTGCCGTTGCTGGGGTGGGGGAGCGAAGAATCTGCTGTTTGCGCGTGCTGAGAATCAAGCAGATCCTTCGGTCGCGCAAAATCAGCGCGACCTCAGGATGACACTGCTACGAGTTCTTCAGCAGCCTATGAAGCCGCGCCCCTTCAAAGAAGCCCGGCGGTTAGGTATATCGACTGTGGAACCGCTCTAGTGGAGCAGTCCGTACTTGTAGACGGTGGCTTGGCCGGTGACGTAGAGATTTCCGTTGATGACCATCGGGATGATGAAATTGCCGCCCGCGCCAAAGTTGGTGAAATAGAGTTGATTGGCGACGTTGGTGGCGTCGAAGGCGCGCAGCCAGCCTTTGCCGGTGAGATCGTTCTCCGCCGTCCAGACAATGGCGTTGGCAGTGCCGTTGGCCGAGACGATGGTCAGCGGACCGCGTCCGGTTTGTCCGTTGCCCGGGTAGAGATGCGCCGACAGTGCCGTTTTCACCAGGGTTCCGTTGCTGATGTTGTACTGCCGCAGTGGCCCGAACGCCGAGCCAAAGTAGATGTTGCCGTTCCAGTAGGCGGGCGAACCGTAGACGCGCAGCGGGGCATTGGCGTTGAACGCCGCCTGTCCGCAAGCCGCCGGATTAAACAGCACCGAGCTGAGAATCTGGCTGTCACTGCCCGCGTGGAACTTGCCCAGATCGTTTTGATCGAGCAGGTAGGCGCGTCCTTCCTTGCTGCCGAGCGCAATGATGCTGTGTCCGGCAAACTGATCCGGAATCAGCGTCGGGCCGGATGAGCCCAAATCCAGGTCGTCCGCGCTCAAGCACTTGGCGTTGTAAGGCGAGAAATAATCCACCAGGGTCAGCTTGCCGCCAATCACCTTCAACTTCAGGAAGCTGTTGGGCAGATCGTTCGGCGGATCGAAGAGCGCGGTCGCGTCCGGGCGGCCGTTGCCGGTGGCAAAATAAACGTTGCCATCGCTGTCCCCTGCCGGCCCGGCGCCCGCCATCCAGGAGCCGCCGCCACCGCCGTTCGGGGTCGCGTTATAGGCGTCGATGAAGTCCAGCGAAGCGGCATTGAAGGCGATCACCCAGCCGTGATACGGATCGTAATCGCTGAACGAGGCGAAGGTCACGAAGACGATGCCGTTCGTCAGCAGCAGCGCCGGACGCTGGTTCTGGGTCAGCGGCAGGAAGGGGACATGGCCGGCGCCGTCATTGCCGAGTCCGGTTCCGCTGACCACGGGGTTGATCGCCGCGGCCGTCAGCACGTCAGCCCCCGTCGTGATGTCGATGGCATGCAGCCGCTGCACCTGGTTGCCGCCCTCGGTGGTGCGTACGACCACGTACATCCAGTTGGTGGCGGGATCGATGACCGGCGTGCCGGTGATGCCGACATTGCTGCCGATCGAGGTGCGTCCGCCGGTATAGCCATGGCCGATGGTAGCCGTCGCAGTCAGGAAACTGCGCTTCCAGAGCACGCTTCCCGGCACATCGGCGTTGAGCGCATAGATGCTGTCGTTCTCGGTGCCCACGTACAGCACGTTATAGGTGCCACTGGTGAGGGAAACGCCGGGCACGTACAACGGCTGCGTATAAACGCTGCCGTCCACGGTCCAGGTGCCGAGCTTGCCGAAGTTAGCTCCGTTGGTGACCGCCGCAACCGTCAGCTTGCTCTCATTCGAGTTCAGGCCCGTCCGCCCGTTATCGTACTTGTAGGTGTAAACGCCCGACGATGGAGGGTTATTCGCCACCGTTACAGTTGCGCTGGCGGTCAACGAGGCGTCAGAGTTCGACGTTGCCGTCACCGTGTGCGTCCCGGGCGTGCCAGGCGCCGTATACAGGCCATTCACGGTAATGATTCCCGTCGTAGCATCGCCCCCCGCCACACTATCCACCGTCCAGGAAACTGCCGTACTGGGCTCGTCCGTAACCGAAGCAGTGAACTGCCACGTACCTGACAACGCCAGCGTGGTCGAGCTCGGCGAGATCGAGATCGACGGCGTGGGCGGTGCTGCTGTGATCGTGACGTACAGCGGCGTTTTCATGAACCCGCCGTTGTAGGCCTGTACAACGAGGTTGTGCTTGCCCGCAGTCATGGGGATGCTTGCCGACAGGCTCGTGGTGTGGGTCGTGTACTGCAGTTGATTGTCGACGTAGATCTGCATGTACTGTACCGCAGGCGAGGAGTTGGTCGATGCGGTCACGGTCATTGGCGAGGCCACCGTGGCATTCGGCGTTGGGGTGCAGACGGTCACCGCGGTCGTGCTGGTCGGCGTACAACTGGCCGGCGTGCCCGAGGGCGGAGGAGGCGGCGCGATGATCGTGACGGACAGCGGCGTTTTCATGAACGTGCCGTTGTAGGCCTGTACAACGAGGTCGTGCTTGCCGACGGTCATGGGGATGCTTGCTGACAGGCTCGTGGTGTAGGTCGTGTACTGCAGTTGATTATCGACGTACACCTGCATGTACTGGACCGCTGGCGAGGAGTTGGTCGATGCGGTCACGGTCATTGGCGAGGCGACCGTGGCATTCGGCGTCGGCGTGCAGACGGTGACTGCGGTCGTGCTGGTCGGCGTACAACTGGCCTGCGCGCTGGCAGAGTTGGGTACGATTATGGTTAACAGCACCACCAAAACAAACAGAGCAAAAAGCCGTGTCAAGCGCAATCTGGCCCTCCGTGAACCGACTATCCCGCATTGCAGGGAGGCAGGTTGGCTGCCACTCCGACCTGTGCTGCTCGACAGAATTCCAGTGAGACGGAAATCACGTAAAGGCAGGAGTATCTCTGGATTACGGGCGCTGGCAGGTGAACAATAAATTGAACGCAGTGCAATTAATGAATATCAAAGTTCACCTAAGCCCGAACCCCGGGCATTTATTGGAAAGCTAATACCTAATGTGTGAACTTTCGTACCACAGCGGGGGTTGCGGTTTTCCCATGGCCCGGAGAGGTTAGGCTGACGGCGACCTTAGGTTAGCGTCGAACAGCCGAATAAGCCATTTGCTACAAATGGCACGGCCTGACCAGATTGCGCGGCATATCTCAAAGGAGTGCTTGGCGGCGCGGAACCTGGGGCCCCCATCCCGCCCGCAGCGAGCTACGCCGTGGCCGAGCTATGCCACATTCGTCTTTCGCCTCGGTTCGGGTACACTGCTGAGCATGTGGCGACGCTATCTGAGAATTACGTTGCTGTTCGTCTCGGCGGCCTTTGCCCAGGATCGTTTCGTCGCCGTGGGCGCAGACGTACTCCGCGTCTCTCGCGATAACACCCTGACGCGAGTATTGCAACTCGGTCCAGTTGAATTCGATCTGCGCTTCGGCTCTACCGAGCCCAGAATCTCGCCTGATCAGCATTGGATTGCCTACATAAAAGACCATAATGCGTGGTTGCGCCCCACGGGGACGGGTGAAGCGATCCAGCTAACAACGGCAGGAAAGGATTCGGCCGGACGGTATTTGCCGGTGAAGGTATTTGTCGTCGGCTTCACCCCCGATTCCAAGCAACTGATGTATTCAATCGCTCCCGGCAAGGATGAGTGTCCGGACTGCAAGCGCACAGAGCTGCTTCCCCGCAAAGCGGATTATGGGTTCTTCCTCTACACCCTTCGCAGCCGGCGCGCATGGAAACAGCCAGTGCCGGAGAGCACCCGCGTCTTTGATATCGTGGCGAGCGATCGCTTGTTCATCGCCAGCGTCGGCGCTTATGGCGACGTACTCGGGTTGCTGAAGTTGCCGGCACATGGTTTCGACGCGCTGCCCCCAAGATGTGCCTCGGCTTCCAGTTGCACGCTGGCGGCAAATGGAAGCCTTGCAACATGCACTCAGATTGGCAACGATCACAGTCAAATCATTGAATGCGACATCCGTTCAGGCACTGAGAGCACGGTATCTCCCGAAGGCGCCTGCATTACCGAGTTTCAGCGGCCATCGCGATCTCCCGCTGCATCGCATCTCGCCTATCTGCAAATACCCGACAGATGCGGCAGCTTAACCCGTGTGCTTTGGATCGATCAGAAACCACGTTTTCAATGTCTCAAAGCCGACGGATACGGCTGGATCGACGAAAACCGGCTGCTTGTCCAATGTGATCAAGAGTTCGTGGCAATTGACGTCGAAGGCAAGAAACTGAGTGCGATTCCTCGGAAGCCGAACTAAAGCGGTGTTAGGGCTGGTGTATCCCCAAGAACAATCATTCCAGTGTGTCATCCTGAAGAGCGTCCGTTAGGACGCGACGTGAGGGTCCAGGTATTTGCATTTTTACGGTGGCGTCGGTGAAATGCATAGATCGTCACGTCGGTTCGCAAAAGCGGCGAACCTCCTCACGATGACACCCGTGGCGAAGGATACAGTATCTCTGGTAATGCTCTGATCGAAGCAAGGGCACGGCTGCGGCCGTGCCCTTACCTGACCACTTGTTGTCCGGCATTGCTGATCACCGGATATTAAACACCTACACTGTCCGCGGGACGCCGCAACCGCAAAGGCACGTCCGGCTTAACGGCAAACCATGCCACCACCCCGATCAATGCGCTGGCGGCAGTAACCATGATGGCCGCCTTCCAGCCATATTGCGTGGCCAGCCAGGCAGTCAACGTGGGCGCCAATATTCCGCCGGCGTTGCCCCACAGGTTCATCCAGCCGGAGACCGAGGCAGAGAACTTACCGCCGAGGTCATTACAGGAGGTCCAAGAAGCGTTGAAGGTGAATCCTAACGACCCAAGCGATACGGTCATCCACAACACGTTCCAAGCCGGGTTTTTCGCCACCGCCGCCAGATAGAGCGCCCCGCAACAAAGCACCAGCCCAAGGATTCCAAAATATGTCCGCGCCTTATACTTTGAGACGCCTCTGGCAACCAGCCTGTCGCTGATAAAGCCGGTCACAAACACCATGGTGCATATCGCCAGCCACGGCAGGGCTGCGGCAAAGCCCATTTTCTGTAGCGAAAAGTGATTGACCTCCATCAGGTACAGAGGCAGCCAGGCAAGGAACACATACATGATGTAGTCGGCGATGAAATACTGGATGGCAATTGCCCAGAATTGCGTCGATCCTATAAAACTGCTCCATGGGGCAACTTCCTTCTTGTCATCGACCCGTTCCGGTCCCTGAATATGTTTCAATTCCGCGGCGTTGATGCGGCTGCTGGTGCGCGGCGAATCGCTGGCGAACCAGTACCAGGACATGGCCGCAACAATTCCCACCAGGCCAAAAACAACGAATACCGACCGCCAGCCAAAGGCGAGCATGATCGATACGGTAGCCGCCGGTCCAACCACCGGACCAAAAAACGTTCCGCCGAGGAGAAACGCGTTGGCTTTGGCGCGTTCGCTCCGGTTAAACCATTGCACGGCAAAATTATTAAAGGCCGGATAAATCGGGCCTTCGCCCACGCCAAACAAGAATCGCACGATAACAAACCACACGAAATTGCTGCAATATGCGGTCAGCACCGTGAAGGCCGACCAAAGCGTGACGGCTGCCGGCACAACCTTGCGGTGTCCAAACAGTTCCGTAAATATTCCTCCAGGAACCTGCATGAGAGCGTAGCCAAGGAAAAAAGCGGTTTGCACATAACCCATGTGCATCTTGGTAAAGTGAAATTCCTTCATAATCGCGGGGGTCGCGACCGATAGATTCACTCTATCCATGTAAACCATGAAGGAGAGAAAGAACATGAGGAATGCCAGATTCCACCTGAATTTAGTAGGCCTCGTATCCGTGCCGTCCGGCTTCCCCTTGGCGACGCCTTCTATCAATACTTGATTTTCCATAAGGCCTCTCTGGTCTAGAGCAATTTATCAGTGGGTATATCCCTTGAGTATCACCGCCGCTTGGATGTCACCCCAGCAAACGCCAAGCGTTTGCCGGGGACCCCGTACGCCCGGCTCCTTTGCGGGGCGCACCTTCCGCGAATCTGGTCTAGCATTTGACTTGCGTTAACATATCGACCACGCCTTTGGCATCCAGTCCGACCGGGCAAACAAAATCAGACATGGCCAAGGCGGAACTGAGTGGGGCCAATCGGCCTTGTACCAAACCCAAAGCCATTCCTTTCGGTGTGAGCACCACTTCGGACCACTTACACTTCGCCGCCAGTGCCGCGCATTCGCCGTAACATGAGCCGCAGTCGATGCATTTCAGCAGACCTCCCAGCCCCTGGTCGCGCAAAGCCGATCGCCCGTTATCCAACAGGATGACATGCACTTCTTTCGGGCCGTGCATTCCGTAAGCCATCCTGAACTCGATATCGGCGGTGCGGCTGGGGCCGGCAATTAAAGAACAATAGTTTGGTGTATTGCGCCCCATTCCATAAACCGCCGTCGTCTGGGCCAGTGTGACCGCGTCCTCGGCCAGCCACGTAAGCTTGTCCAGGCCGGCCACCGCCACGTGATGGTAGGGCAAGTTGCTCACCGCGCGGCCATCGCCCTCATCCTCAGGCAGCACTAATACACCGTTTTCCGCAACCACACTGTCGGCGCTGGTTATGCCGTATCCACAGCGCAGAATATCCTCTTTGATCCGGCGATAGACGGTTTCCTTCAGGCGCTTCGGAGAAACCTCGCCTTGAAAAGAGACAAATTTTCGCAGTGCCGCTTCGATTTCCTGAGGAGACAAATCCCACTGCGGAAGACGCGGGTGCCCGAGAAACGGAGAGCCTTGGCCGGCCCACACAATCTCTTCTATCCTCGACAGATTAACCACTGTCCCTTGAGCGGACATCAACTCATCAAAGCCAATTTCCCGCAGCGTCTTGCTGTAGGTCCTCACGACCTGCTCTTGGTTCTGCAAGATACTGCGAAGAATGGTCGCTGCTTCCGCCTTGTCTTTGGCCTGGTAGACGATGCATTTCTTGCCGGTTAAGCTCTGCTTGGCCTTCTCCGCCAGCGCAGGCAGGTTTGCCACCGCGCTTTCCCGAATCGCCGTAGCGCGGGAGGCCATGTCAGGATAATCTTTCAGTAGTGCGTCGCGACAGCTTGCGATTTGCTCTAAGCGGCGGCTCATTGATTTTCGCCTCCATCCTGGTTGTAAGCTTTAGCCAACAGTTCGATTACATGCATTGGCTTTTGCCGGCCATTTTCATGCGAAATCCCGTCCGCGAGATGGACCATGCAACCCGGGCAACCGGTCACCACATAATCGGCGCCGGTTTCCATGATCTGCTTAACCTTGTCATCATTGATCTTGCGAGACAGGTCATAGTAAAAGAGGCTGAAACTGCCGCCGAAGCCGCAACAACTATCCGGCTCCTTCATTTCCACCATCTCTATACCCGGAATCGAATTGATAAGCTGGCGCGGCTCATCTTTGATTTTCAAATCGCGCACAAGATGGCAGGGATCATGGTAGGTCACCTTGCAATTCACTTTGCCTTGCGGAGGCGATATCTTAACAACCTTAACCAGGTATTCACTGATGTCCATTACCTTCGCAGCCAGTGTGTTCGCTGCTTGCGCCAATCTAGAGTCTTGTGACAACAGACGCGGCCATTCCCGCTTTGCCGTGCTGGCGCACGTAGGACATAGGAAGATCAGTTGATCTAGGGTCTGTTGCGACAACATTTCCACATTCACAGCCGCCATCTTCCGGGCGTCGCTTTCATCGCCGCTGGTAAGGGCGGGGATGCCGCAGCAGGCTTCATCCGGAAACGTATTGACTTCGACCCCTTCGCGTTCTAAAACATCGAGCAGACTTCCTCCCAAGTCGGGGCGGAAGAAATTGACCAGGCAGCCGGCAAAAAATCCAACCTTATGACCCTTGCGGGCGACCGTCGCCGGCTTGCGCTTCTTGACGAGATCGGAGAAATGCTCCGGGGCAAGCAGGGGCACTAATCGGTCCGTGGGCAAGCCGTCGAAAAGTGACATTCGCGGCTTGGCCGTACCCTCACCCGACGCCTTGGTTGCGATGCCTTGGAGCGGTTCAGCCAAGCGCGCGTAACGGGGAAGCTTATTGGCCGCGAGCATCTCAAACATCGTTTTCCGCGCCCACGGCAAGCCTTTCTCACTCACTGCGGTTGCCCGCAAACGGGCAATCATGCCCGGAGTTTGCATTTCCACGGCACAGGCTTCTTCGCATCGTTTGCAGCCAATACAAAGAGACAAGCCGGCTTCTTCGGCTTTCTCGAGACTGGCGTGCATGGCCGTAAAGACCGTTCCCCGTCCACCCAGGTATTTGTATCCGTATTTTTCGCCAATCGCCGAGTAAACCGGACAGAAGTTCAGGCAGCTCCCGCAATTTATGCAGTACAAGGTCTCTTTGTAATCGTCGGCTATGGCTTTTTCACGGCCAGGTTTCAGGAATACCATGTGCAATTCCTGGGGACCTTGCGCCGCCCCCAGAAAGGCGAAATCGTCGTTCTCGAAGCGGCTCGGACCGGAAATCACGCTGACGTATGTGCCGATATCCTGGCCGACGCCATAGGCTGCCGCCGCCTTAACCACCGCAATGCCGTCCAGCAGTTTAGGAACGATTTTTTCCACTCCGGCAATGGCTATGTGAATTCGCGGGATGCTGGTGACGGCTCGAATATTGCCTTCGTTTTCCGTGACTATAATCGCTCCCGTTTCGGCGATCACGGCGTTCGCCCCTGAGATACCGACATCGGCTTGTTCCAAATACTTGCGCAAACTCTTTCGGGCGGCAGTAACCAAAGCTTCCAGTTCGGGCTCCAGCTTTTCGCCAACTTCCTTGGAGAACAATTCCGCTACGCGCTCAATGGGCACATGAATGGCCGGGGCTAAGGAATGGCTGGGAACTCCGCCATCGAGCTGGTTAATGCGATCTCCCAAATCGGTTTCGACAACTTTCGCACCCTGATCCTCCAAATAGTGAGGGACATTAATCTCTTTGCCCGCGTTGGTCTTGGACTTTACTACCAGGCCCTTTCCCACAATTTTGCCGATGTAATCCAACGCTTCCTGGGGAGTATCGGCTACGAGTACCTGCCAGCCCCGGTCCCGCAGCACCTTCACGGTTTGCGGCAACAATTGCTGGAGGTGATCGATCGAGTATTTCTTGACCGCAGTTAAACGGCTCCGCAAATCCGGATAGGAAGCCGTCATTTTCTTCATTGCTGGTTTAATGACCCCGAGCGCTCGATCACGGCCGACACGCGCGCTTTCATCATGGAGCCCTGCCCGGATTTTTTCTTTTATAGTGCCCTTTGCCATAAACTGCCCCCCGACGTCGAACAAGATTTGCAAAAGAGGAAATGCGGGACGCTTTGCTCTGTATGACCGCTCACCGGCGTGATATTAAGATTTGGGCGCACCAATACCCGAGCCACAAACGCCTGTTCGTTGTGAGCACCTTTGTGTGGCTGGCGTCTTAGTGAACACCAGGTTTTCCTTTTTTGTCACGGAAGTGGCAATGATTGTACACCGATTTCGGCGGCTCGCAGAGTTGGGAAAGGATTATTATCTGGATCGACCTGACTCGATTTGCCATCCGCACCGGCCTTGCCGACATACCTCATTTGCGTCAGACTGAGGCTGAACCTGTTTGAATCCTCGCAGTGGATTTACCCGAGAAGGAGAGAATGACCGTGCATAGAGAATGGGTACGTGTGCCCTGCGCAATTGTTCGCGGCGGCACCAGCAAAGGGATTTTCTTTAAGGAACACGAGATTTCCCCGGCCGGAAAACTTCGCGATGCAGTCATCTTGAGAATCTTCGGCAGCCCCGATCAGAGACAGATCGATGGCTTGGCCGGTGCAAATTCGCTAACCAGCAAAGTCGCTATCATCGGGCCATCTTCCCGCCCCGGCGCTGATGTCGACTACACGTTTGGCCAGGTGTCGCTCACTCAATCCGTTATCGATTGGCGCGGCAACTGCGGAAACATATCCTCGGCGGTCGGACTCTATGCAGTCGATGAAGGATTCGTAAAGCCGGCGGAGCCGACAACCATGGTCAACATTTACAACACCAACACCAACAAGATGATCTACGCCACGGTCCCGGTAAAGCATGGTAGAGGTCTGTCCGAGGGCGACTATGAAATTCCCGGCGTTCCCGGAACCGGCGCTCGCATCCTGCTCGAATTCGATGATCCCGCCGGATCGGTTACGAAAAAACTGCTGCCAACCGGAAATCCAAAAGACACGATTGACCTCGGCTCGAAAGGCAAATTCACGGTCTCCGTTGTCGATGCCGCGAACCCGGTTGTCTTCTGCAAGGCGGACGAACTTGGGCTACAAGGCACGGAACTGCCCACGGAAGTCGAAGGCATGCCTGAGATTCTCGCGTTGATCGAGGAGATCCGCGGCGTTGTAGCCGCAAAGATAGGGATTGTGCGTGAGGCAAAAGTCGCGACCAAGGAGAGCCCCGCGATTCCGAAGATCGGCTTCGTCTCCAGGAAGCGCGACTACAAGAACGCCGACGGCAAAACTATTTCGGCCAAGGATATCGATTTTGTAGCGCGTCTCGCTTCCATGCAAAAAATGCATCGGGCGTACATGGTGACCGGCGGCGTTTGCACCGGAGCAGCCTGCAAAATTGAGGGAACCGTGGTGTGGGATGTGCTGGACGAATCGGCTAGAAAGTCGGACGTCTTCAGGATCGGCCATCCTTATGGAGTGATGGACGTAAAGGTTACGTCGAATGCCGGCGACCCGGCGAAGATGATTCAGCGCGTTGGTGTTGGCAGAACTGCCCGGCGGTTGCTGGAGGGATATGCGTTTGTCCCGAAAAGTGTTTTCGAAAATGGGCGCGGCTGAGGAATACCTATGCGGGGGGATCTACGATGCAAAACGCAACGGCGACGAGCATGGCAACGAGCAAGGGGTCGTTCGATAAGAAGCCGATCATCATCATCGTAAGCTTACTGATCATGGCTGCTATCATCATGGCCCCAACGCCTCCAGGCTTGTCCGTGGCCGGAAAGCGCATGCTGGGAATCATGGCTTTTACGGTGCTCATGTGGATTACGGAGGCCGTCCCATACGGTGTCAGCGCCATATCCTTGATCGGTATGACCATCGTTTTTCTGGGATTTGCCCCGGCGCAAGGTACAAGCGGCCCTGTGCTTGGGACCGGCAGGGCCATCCCCTTGGCGATGAGTGGGTTTGTAAGCAGCGGGTGGGTTTTCGTGGCAGCAGGCTTGTTCATAGCCGCTGCAATCACCAGCACAGGCCTTGAGAAGCGCATAGCATACCTGATCATCAGGATGGTAGGAACCAAGACGAAGTCGATCATCGCTGGAATCATCATCACCGCATTTGTGCTGACATTCTTGATTCCTTCCGTGATCGCGCGCGCGGCGACACTAGTTCCAATCGTGCTTGGTCTTACCGCTTCTTTTGGACTTCCGGCGACTAGCAGAATCGGAAAAGCCATGTTATTGCTGGCTGGAATACTCCCATCGGTAACCGGAGTTGGCGTACTTACAGGGGCCGCGCCGAATCCGGTGGTCGTAACATTTCTAGTGAATGCGGGCCATCCCCAGGTTGGCTACATGGAATGGCTTTACTACGCGTTCCCCTACACAGTACTACTCGGGATCGGTCTCTATTTCCTGATGGCAAAGATGTATAAGTTCGAATTCGAGGAGCTTCCTGGCGGCCGGGAATATCTGAACAAGTGCATCAGCGATCTCGGTCCGATGTCGGTTCGCGAAAAAAAAGTCTCGATCATTATGACTTTGACCATCCTTTTCTGGGCGACGGACAAGGTACACCACATAGAGGCGAGCGCCATCTCCGTTCTATCGGTGTTGATGCTGATCTTGCCTTATATTGGCGTATCGACTTGGAACGAACTCTATAAGAAGGTGGATTGGACCTCGATTCTCCTGTTTGGCGCCGGCATCTCGATGGCCGAAATATTCACGAAGACAGCGGCGGACAAGTGGCTTTCGAAGGCTATTTTCGTCGACTCCGGCGTGGGTAAGCTTCCCGTAACCTGGCTGGCTCTATCCATTTTCTTCCTGGTGTTCTTAGTCCGTTTTTGCTTTACCAGCATTACATCGTGCCTGACCGCGGTTACACCAGCAATCCTCGGGTTCCTGACGGTACTCAACAATGCAAGCATCCCGGTAACGGGAATAGTAATGGGCGTTTGTTTGGTTGCCCAGTGCACGGCGGTTCTGCCAGTAACCTCGGCTCCGGCAATGATCGCCTATGGGGCCGGCGGTTTTACCGCGAAGGACATGATAAAGCTCTCGATCCCGCTTACGGTTCTCATGTTTGGTCTGATTGTGCTGTTCATGTTTACCTACTGGCCGATGATAGGCTTGTGGCACTCATAGTCAGATCAACAGGCTCGGCTGGCTTCCGCACGGGAGAAAGGGTCAACGCGGTGAAGCCCGCCATCGCCGCTCTTTGAGGTATAACACTGGCGAGAGGCCAAAGGAGGCGCTTTGGAAGAATTAATACTGAACGTCGTGGCCAGAAGTGCTGATGAGCTGGTTAAGCACAAGAAGGGACCGGGGACCAGATACGTTTTTTCCGACCACAACAACAATCCCGACGGGAACATCTACGTCATCGTGCGAAGCGTGGAGAACCTCGACAATCCAGAGGCCCATATCGAGCCCCACGCTCACGAATATGAAAGCCTGTTCATTTTCAAGGGGAACAATCCGGACATGACTGGGCTGGAGGTGGAAGTCTTGCTAGGCGACCGATGGTGCAGGATCGAATCACCTAAAGCGGTGCGAATTCCTCCCAAGCTAACCCATTCCTGTCGCTTCATTCGCGGTTCCGGGGAGTACTGGAACATCGTGCTCACGCCTGGAGCGGACTATAACCGAACGATTCGTTAATCGGCGTTCGTCCGGAGAGCGCCGGTAATCCGTGGAGGAACGATCAGTGGTTACGTTTAAGTACGCAGCGCCGACCACTCTGGAGGATGCATTCTCTTTGCTTTCCGGTGCTGTTTGCGACGCTGCGCCGTTAGCGGGAGGCACCGATCTGATTAACAACATTCGGGTGGGCGCCCAGTCCCCCAAGTTGGTAATCTTGCTCCGTAAAATTCGCGAGCTGAGCGGGGCAATACAGGAGAAGCAAGAAGGCGTTCTTATCGGCGCTCTGGCTATCTTGAGCGAGATCGCGCAACACGCCTGCCTTCGTCGTAACTTTCCGGCTATCACTGAATCGGCAAACCTCATCGGCTCAAAGCAAATCCGTAATAGGGCAACCATGGCGGGAAATATATGCAACGCCTCTCCCGCGGCTGACACCGTGCCCGCACTCTTGCTTTACGATGCAACGGTCAACATTGCCGGCTCGAATGGCCGCCGTTCGGTTCCGATAGCTTCTTTCGTGCGCTCTCCAAACCGGACATGCCTTGCCGCAGGGGAAATTGTGGAGAGCATTTTTGTTCCCTATCCTGCTGCTCCATCGAGTTCGTGCTATGTCAGGTTTGCACGCCGGCAAGGCGCCGATCTGGCAATCGTTGGAGTCGCGGCATTTGCTTCTGTTACGAATGAAATAAGACTTGCGCTTGCTGCCGTTGGTCCCACTGCTTTTCGCGCCTATGGAGCGGAAAGCATTTGGCAGCAAGGAGTCCAGGTTCCTGACATATGGGAACGCGGGCTCGCGAAAGTCGTCGACGCCGCAACTCCAATTTCAGATCTGCGCGCTTCCCGGGAATACCGGCTGGCACTCATAAAGGTTCTGACGGCCGAGGCAGTGCGGTGTTCACTGAACAGAATCGGAACGCGGGGCGGGCAATGGTAACAGATTCAATTGCGATCACATTTACGCTCAACGGAGCTACCACGAGCATAGACGTTAGCTGTACGCATACATTAGCCAAGGTGCTAAGAGAGCAGTTGGGATTAATTGGCACGAAGATAAGCTGCGAACAAGGTGAATGCGGCGCCTGTACAGTTATCGTAGATGGCAAGGCCGTTAACTCGTGCATCGTGTTGGCGCCGGAAGTCGACGGTTGCGAGGTGTTGACCATTGAAGGTCTCGCGCAACACGGTGAGCTACATCCTATTCAGACTGCATTTATAGAAGAAGGTGCCGTGCAGTGCGGGTACTGTACGTCTGGCATGATAATGTCCGCGAAAGCCTTGCTGATGGAAAACTCCGATCCGACGGATCTCGACATCCGTGAAGCACTTGCCGGCAATCTGTGCCGGTGTACGGGATATCAACGGATTGTACGGGCGGTCTCCTCGGCCGCGAAGAAATTGCAGACCGTAGACGCCGGTTCTATGAAGGGATGACCGAAGTGGAATACGTCGGAAAGAGTATTCGGCGCGCGGATTCCGTCAAGAAGGTGACGGGAGCCCTGGAGTACACAATTGACAGCAATATGGCCGGGATGCTGCACGGCAAGCTGCTGAGATCCGCATTTGCGCGCGCCAGAATTATCAGCATCGATATGGCGGGCGCTCAGCAGATGCCTGGAGTCGTAGCTGTCCTGACTGCTTCCGAGCTGCCACAGCCAGTTCCACGTTTCGGGCCGGTGATTGCCGATCAGCCCTTGTTGGCCTCGGGAGAAACCAAGTATCACGGTGAACCAATAGCCATCGTTCTGGCGAACGATGAAGATACGGCGGCGGCGGCGATTCGGCAAATACGCGTCGAGTATGAGGAACTTCCCGCCGTTTGCACTGTGGCGGACGCGCTGAGGCCCGACGCTCCCCTGCTTCATCCCGGAGGCAAGAGACATGACGGGCGCATCTGCGACTCCAATGTTTGCGGTGAGTTTGAATTCAAATGGGGGGACGTAGATCAAGCAAAACGCGAATGCGCGCGGATTATCGACGATGTCTATTCGTTCCCGATGATCCATCATCACGCTTTAGAGCCTCTTTCCTGCATTGCGTATCCCATGGATGGGGGCGTAGCGATAAAGAGCCCCATTCAGAGTCCTTTTATTCTGCAACGCGTTATTGCTTCTTGTCTCGGTCTAGAGCTGTCGGCAGTGAGGGTAATTGCTTCCGATATTGGCGGAGGGTTTGGAGGCAGAGGCTATCCTAAACTGGAGCCGCTCGCCGCCTATTCGGCAATGCGGACAGGTAGACCCGTAAAAATATCTACCTCGCTGGATGATGGCTTCTTCACCGTCCGCCGCCTGGCTGCAACCGTGAGCATTCAAACCGGTTTTGATTCCGAAGGAAGAATTGTATTTCAGGATGTCAAAGCCGATTTCCTGATGGGGGCTTACGCGGATGCATGCACGCGCATTGTGCAGAAGGCAGGATTCCTGGGCTGCGGGCTTTACCGCACTCCCAATGCGCGCATCGTTTCAAGAGCTATTTATTCCAATACCGTCGTGAGTACCGCATGCAGAGGTTTCGGTATGCCCCAGTTGGTGTGGGCTATCGAGTCTCAGATGAATGCCGCAAGCCGGTTATTAAAAATAGATCCGCTCGAAATCAGGTTGCGCAATTTGCCCGCCAGAGGAGAGGTTTTTGTGCCGGGTGACACTCCGGCGGACGGAGACTGGCGCGAAGGACTCAAAAAGGCTGCCGCCATGGTCGGCTGGGGCGATCCTAAGAAAAGCAATGTAGGTCGCGGCATAGCCATAGGAGTAAAAACTCCTATTCCGGCATCGGTCTCTAACGCCGTGGCGAAGCTTTGCGCTGATGGCAGCGTCACCGTCGCCGTGGGAACTACGGAAATGGGTCAAGGCGCGCGGACCGTGTTCGCGCAGATTGCGGCTGAGGTCTTAAGAATCCCCGTCGAACAAATCAAAGTGATCATGGGAGACACCACCGTTGCTCCCTTCGATTTGGCGACAGCGGGGAGCAGATCCACGGTCACTATGGGAACTGCGGTGATGGCTGCATGTGAAGATCTGCTGATTCAACTTGGCGCAATTGCCCGCGAGCTGGGAGTGATCGATCGTGAAGAAGACGCGGAATTCGCTAACGCAACGATCAGAGGTCATCAAGGTCCAATTTCCTATGGGGAATTATTGAAGCAATACTTAGGAACGTTGCAAGGCGAAATTGTCGGCAGGGGAATGTTTCAAGGCGAAAAGGATTCTAGCCATCCGCTAGGAGGATTGTCCGATTTCTGGGAAGTCGTCTTCACCTCCGCCGAGGTGGAGGTGGATCGAGCCACTGGAAAAGTGGCAGTGAGGAAACTGGTGAACGTGAGCGAAGTGGGCTTGGCAATTAACCCACTGCAGGCTAGAGCGCAGGAAGAGGGCGGCTTGATCATGGGATTGGGCCACACCCTGATGGAAGAACTGGTTTACGACGAGAGCGGCAAGCTGTTGAACGCCGGTCCACTAGACTATCGGATTCCGACCGCCATGGATATTCCCACTATAGAGACGCATTTGATGGAGAACCGTGACGGCCCCGGGCCTTTTGGAGCTAAAGGCATCGGCGAGGGGCCTGTGATTGCCGTGGCTCCTGCCATCGCAGATGCCGTCTATGACGCTGTGGGTGTGGTTATTAAAGATTTGCCTCTTACGCCGGAAAGAGTGTGGAGTGCATTGAACGCTTCAGGTCGCGGAGGCAAAAACGGAAACTGAAGTTCGCGAGGAACTGTGCATCAATAGGGGATAAGATCAGAAATCTAGATTAAGGATCGCGTTTCCATGGAACCAGCTCCGGACAGAATAGCCGTGCCCGTCGAATCGCCAGTGTCGCTTCGCTACGAATTGGAGCCCTTATCTCCAGAGGAAATCCACGATTGGGACCAACTGATCCAGCCGTTCCAGTGGCGGGAGGTTTTTCACCGGCAAGCCTGGCTGAATTACATCGCGGCGTACCACAAAGCCGAGATTCGCTATTGGGCAATTCGCGAGCATGGCCGCACGATCGGCTATTTTTGCGGCGGGGTTTTACAAAGGGGCCCTTTTCGCATTCTTGGCAGTCCTTTGCAGGGCTGGTACACGAATTTCATGGGGCCGGTGGCAACCCAAGGCTTTTCCGGGACGGCGTTTTTCCGAGCCCTTGATGAACTGGCTCAGCTCGAGCGACTGGCGATCATTGAGATCGAGGGGCACGCGATCAGCGACGAAATCGCCTTGCAGTTCGGCTATGAACCCGCTGTGCAACTTTCGTACGTGGTTGATTTAAGCCGCGAAGATCCGGCAATCATGCATCGACGTTTGCACCCGAAGTGCCGCAAGGCCATCCGACTGGCTGAACAGTTCGGGGTGCGGGCCGAAGATACGGATGATCCCGCTTTTGCGGCCGAGCTATTCGACGGCTACAAAGAAATCCTGCGGCGCAAGAACGTACACCCAGCGTTCAGCGTGGAATGTCCGCAGCTCGTTTTCAAGTTTCTCAAGCCGGCCGATTTGCTTTTCGCTATTCAGATGCGGGATCCTGACGGATCAATTACCTCTACAGGCTTGTTTCCACACGACGATCATTCCGTGTATTTCGCTTTCACCGGCAGCCGCGTGGCTGGCTGGAAACACTTTCCCAATGATCTGATGCAATGGTCCGCCATGGAAATCGCGGCGCAACGCGGGATTCGCATCTACAACATGTGTGGATATGGGCGGTTCAAGAGCAAGTTTGGCGGCACACTGCATGAGTTCAAGCGTTGGCATAAGTGCTACTGGCGCTCGGCCGCCTGGGCGAGGAAGGCGTATGAATTCCAATATCGCCAACGCTTGCGACTGCGCGGTTTTTTCCATTGAACGAACAGCCGTTCGCGCTCCGTTTACGACCCTGCCGAGAGGCGAGCATCATGCGCGCGTCTCGGTTAGAAAAGTCCGATAATTCCACGCCACTTCGCGGGCGAGTTGCTGCCTGGCGTCACCTTCGTTTTTGCCATCCCCGCCGGCAACGGGCAACAGCTCCCTGATCTGGCGCATTTCCGGCTCGCTGGCGGAGCAGGGTGCGCTTGCCGCCAGCCGCCAAGCGGCCTCATAAATGTAATAACGCGGAGTACAGCGTGGGGCCATCGCTATCCAGCGCGGCCAGCTTCGCACGCCGCGCAGCCAACCAGTACGCCGGGCGACGTAGAGCCATCCCCGCAGCTTCTGCGAAGCGCTCTGCCGTGCGGCCACCCCGGCGAACAAAACTTCCGGCGATGCTTCAGGCGCCGCTGAAGTGAGCTGCGCCAACTCCCAGCGCCACAACCGGCAAGCGTAGTCGAGCGCCTCCCGGGAAATTTCAGGGCCGGAGCTACAATCACCTCCGCCGCCGGTTATTTTCCACCGGGTACACTCGTTTACACGTGCGGCAAAAGCCTTAAGTCCAAAAGGAAGTGGTGCTTGCTGCTCCGGGCGTTCCGCTAGTTGCTGCAACCTCTGCGCCCGCTGGCCATAGGTGGGCTCATAGGCGCCCAGAAACACCAGGAGCGAAGTCGCCATGTCCAGAAACAGCTTCACCGCACGATAGTGCAGCTCTTCAGGCGCTGCCGCAGGCAAGGGGCTTTCAGACAACTCGAGACATTCAATGGTGCGGTTAGCCAGCAACCGCCACGCATCCTCTTTATCGATAGCGGATGCGGGGAAAAGGGGAATTAGCCCGAGGGGATTGTCAGCTTTTTCATCTCCGCAGACGATGCGCCCGCAGCAACGCAGTTCGTAAGTGAAGATGTGGGCGGGAAGCCGGCAAAAATAATCGTCATGAACGACGGCCAGGCCCACATGGGCAACCACCCCGGCGGCGCGCAACTCGGACTCGCATTTCGCGGTCAGGGCCGCCACGACGCCGGCTGCCGGCAAAGGCGCGTTCCGCTGGAATACGGCCATGAAATCCGCATCGCCCAACACCCGCCAACCGCCGGGATGGGCAACAATGGTCGCCTCATCACGGGCAACGCTGCCGGTCAGCAGCAAAGTGCGCAGGTGATCGCCCTCTTGCTGGAGGCAAACGCGGGCGACAACTTCGCACAGCAGCCCACGAATGGCCGCCTGGTCAGCGCTCCGCGCACCGCCCGATTTGTTTACGACGTCAATCAATCCGCTCTTCCCGCTGCGGCGGCTTCGATATCTTCCTCAACTGCCGCTTGCAAGACGGCACGCAAGTAGAGTTATCAGGGACGGAGTGCTTATTCTACCTCGGGCGCGTGGTGCCGGGTAGCTCTATGAACGGCCGCGTTATTGCGTGACCTATTTTCTATGCGCGCTATGCGCGGCGTTCGACGGCGATTAGCGAAGTCATATCCCGAGTACTGCTCTGACCGCATGCGCGACCCCGGCATGGTTATTTCCCAGAGTAACCGCCCAACCGTTTTGCTTCAACTCATTGCAAGCATTGCCCATGATGACTGGCACGCCTGCAAAGTGGAGCATTTCGATGTCGTTGTAGTTGTCCCCAATGGCCATTACCTCTTGCCGTGGGATGCCGCGATGCTCGGCCCAGCGTTGCAAGGCATGTCCCTTCGAACAGGCTTGGTTGAGCACAATAACCAGGCAAAAGTCACGTTCTTCGTACTGTGTGCGCAGCACAGTCACCCGCTCAACAAGCCCTGAGGCTAACAAAGCGGCTTCGGCCTCGCGCATGCGATTGATGGTGCCGCAAAACCGGAGCTGAATCGGCGACTCGGCAATTGCCATCTCCAACGGTTTTGCAAACTCGAGGTAAAGAGGGTTCTGCTGCTTCCACCGGCGGATGGTGGCGTTCAACTCAAGCGCCGGTGCCACGACCAGTGCACCTTTGGTCTCCCGGTCGAAGATCAAGACTGTGTCGCCCCGGAAAGCTGCCATGTGCCGCGTGAGCGCCCGGGCGGCTTCTGCCGGAAGCAGGTCAAGGTGAAACAGGCTGCCGTCGCTCAAGCGGGTAACTGCGCCGTCGGAGCTTATGAGCGTTACGCCAAAGCCAAGAGATTGCGCCACGGGAAGGGCAAACGTGTGCCGCCTGCCGGTAACGAGCGCAATCTCGACTCCGCGTTCATGAGCATGGCGCAGTACCGTAAGGTTGGCGTCAGAGACTTGATGATTGGAATCCAGCAGGGTTCCATCGATGTCGATGGCGATAAGCCGAATCGATTGCATTCTGCTTAATTCTGCACGCGGGAATTAAAACCGAGTTGCATCTCCGCGAGAATCGCATCGGCTGCCGCGGCAGGGTCCGGCACAGCCGTAATCGGACGACCGACGACGAGATAGTCCGCCCCGTTTTCGATTGCGGATCGCGGGTCTCCGGCTCGCTTGTGATCCTGGAGCTGCGCGCCCAGAGGTCGAATGCCGGGCGTAACCACCAAAAGATTGCCGTGCGTTGCATCCTTGATAAGCTTGGCTTCTCTGGGGGAAGAAATAACACCGTCGCAGCCTGCCTCGAGCGCTTTCATGGCGCGATGGAGAGCAAGTTCTTGCAGAGAACATTCGTATCCTAGATCTCTAATATCCTTAACATCCAGGCTGGTGAGCACGGTGACGGACAACAGCTTCAGGCTACTGTTGCCTCTGGCCTCAGCCGCCGCCGTGACGATTTCGGTATTGCCGTGAATCGTCAGGAAACTCACGCCGGCGTCAACCACAACCTTCACTGTGCGCTTGACGGTTTCACCAACGTCGAAAACCTTGAGATCAAGAAATATCTGCTTGTTGCGCGACTGGAGTTCACGCACAAATTCGAGTCCGGTCCCGGTGAATAGCTCCAGGCCAACTTTAAAAAAATCTACCCGGGCATCCAGTTGGTCGACGATGCGCCTTGCATCGCGAGCCGTCGGTACGTCAAGGGCTACCATCAGTCGTGAGCGGGCATTGATAGGAGCAGTTTTGCTGAGAGAAGTAGTCATAAGAGTTGGATCGCTACTCGTCAGGGCATCTGATTGAGGAACGGAGATTCAGCTCCTCGACCTGTAGAGTATCCTAGCGTAATGTGCCAGGCAAGCCCTTATCGAATCCTAACGCTACGGATGTGCAAGCCGCTGCGGACTGCAGGCGGTTGGGCGGGAATTAGCTTGCATCCGCGGTCGGCAGAATTTAGCCTTTCTTAATCCTAATTGCTCGACTGCAGGAAGCGAGAGTTTGATGCCGGCCTTTTCCCAAGGATCGCTTTCCCCATCGCCCGTCCCCACTCAAACCGTTGACCAACCGGATAGCTACGCGAAGAAGGCGCTTCTGGCTTCAGCCGTAGGCTACGCCATGGACGGCTTCGATCTGCTTATTCTGGGATTCATCCTCAGTGCCGTCTCCGCCAGCCTGCACCTGAGTGCGGCGCAAGCTGGCTCTCTCGTCACTGCGACGTTGCTCGGCGCGGTCATCGGCGGCTTCGTGTTCGGCGTGCTTAGCGACTACGTCGGCCGAATCAAGGTGCTGAGCTGGACGATCCTTCTCTTCGCTGTTTTTACCGGCCTGTGTGCCCTCTCTCAAGGTTACTGGGATCTGCTCGCTTACCGCACCATCGCTGGTATTGGATTGGGCGGCGAGTTTGGAATCGGCATGGCGTTGGCGGCAGAGGCCTGGCCGGCGAACATGCGGGCGCGCGTGTCTTCGTACGTTGGTCTCGGCTGGCAAAGTGGAGTTCTGGCCGCCGCCTTGGTGACGCCGATACTGTTGCCCCACATCGGATGGCGCGGCATGTTTGCGGTCGGCCTGGTCCCGGCGATCGTTTCGTTCATCATGCGTAGAACGGTTGGCGAACCCAAGCTCTTCGTCGAGCGCTCACGGGGGCCGCGCGAGGGCATGCCAGTGTGGCTGCTCGTCAAGGATGCCGCGACCACTAAGATTAGTATCGGAGTGTTTATCCTCTGCTCGGTTCAGAATTTTGGATACTTCGGGCTGATGATCTGGCTGCCGACATACCTGTCGCGCCAGTTCGGCTACACGTTGACCCGGTCCGCCGTGTGGACGGCGGTCACGGTTCTTGGCATGTGTTGCGGTATCTGGACGTTCGGTCAGCTTGCCGACCGAATTGGCCGGCGGCCTGTGTTCTTCGCCTTCCAGGCTGGCGCCGCCATTATGGTGATTGTGTACGCCAACCTCACTACGCCAATAGCGCTGCTGGTCGGAGGAGCCGTGATGGGCGCGTTCGTCAACGGCATGCTTGGCGGCTACGGCGCGCTGATGTCGGAACTCTACCCGACACAGGCTCGGGCAACGGCGCAGAACGTGTTGTTCAATCTGGGCCGCGCAGTCGGTGGTTTCGGGCCTCTCGTGGTCGGTACGCTGGCCGTCCGGTACTCCTTTCACCTGACGATCGCGCTGCTGGCCGTAATCTATGTCATCGACATTTTGGCGACGGCGCTTCTCATTCCTGAACGCAAGGGAGTAGCGCTCCAATGATTGCCTCAGGTGATGTGCGCAGAGCGGCCCACTCCAGCGGACGATGCACGCCGAACTGCATAGCAGTCGTCGAGAACCGCGTGGCGATAAAATGACCGTGGTTGCCAGATCCGCGGAGAGTGAAGCCGGCGGCTTCGATCCGGCGGCGCTGGCGTCGCGCTTCTTCGACGATCTGCGCCGGGCAACCGCCCAGGGGATCGGCGTGACCCGCCAGAGCTACGGCGACGGCGAGCAGAGCGCGATGGAACTCGTCAAGAAGATTGCCGAGGACTATGGGCTGGCGGCGTCTTGGGATGCGGCAGCCAACCTGGTGGTGACACTCGAGGGCCGGGAGCCTGATCTTCCATTCGTTGCCTGCGGCTCTCATCTGGATTCGGTGCCACAGGGGGGGAACTACGACGGTTCCGCCGGCGTGATCGCCGGTATCATTTGTCTTGTGCGCTTGCGGAGCGAGGGCGTTGTTCCGCCCCGCACCGTTAAGGTGATCGCGCTGCGAGGCGAAGAGAGCGCCTGGTTCGGCAGGCCCTATCTCGGATCGAGCGCACTTTTTGGCCAGCTCACCGAGGACGATCTGGCGTCGACCAACCCAGCCACCGGCCGCGTTCTGGCGGACTGCATGCGTGAATGCGGCGCCGATGTCGACCGCATCGCGCGCCGCGAGAGACTGCTTGAGCCACGTTCCGTCGCGGCGTACCTGGAGCTTCACATCGAGCAGGGGCCGGTGATGGTCGCGCGCGGGTTTCCGGTCGCGGTCGTAACCGGAATCCGGGGTAACATTCGCCACCGCTCGGTAGTCTGTGTCGGAGAGGCTGGGCATGCCGGCGCGGTGCCGCGCTGGTTGCGCCGCGACGCGGTGTTTGCCGCGGCTGATCTTATCTCCCGCCTCGACGAGCACTGGCGGGTGTTGCTCGAGCGCGGCCTGGATTTGGTGGTGACAACGGGAATCATCGCCACTAACGCCGCCGAGCATGCCATGTCTCGCATCCCTGGCGAGGTCGCGTTCAGCTTCGAAGTGCGCAGCCAAAGCCTGGAGACCCTCGAAGCTTTTTACCACCTCATGCGCACCGAATGCCGCAACATCGGCATGGCCCGGAAAGTGGAATTCCGCTTCGACCGCCGCATCGATACCGCCCCGGCCAGGATGAACGAGGTCTGGATCGAGCGCCTTCGAGGGTTGTCGCAAAAGCTGGGGCTTCCGACCGAGACGATAGCAAGCGGCGCCGGCCACGATGCTTCGATTTTCGCCAACGCCGGCGTGCCCTCGGCAATGATCTTTATCCGCAACGAGAACGGCTCGCACAATCCCCGCGAAGCGATGCAGCTTGACGACTTCATGAAAGGCACCGAGCTGCTCTACCACGCGATCCGGGAGGCACAATGATCGACGCAATCACCTGTCGGCGGGCGGCTCTCGAGTGCTATGCTCAGGTCTTCAACACGGTAACGCTGCGTCGAGGCTGCCGGGTTGTCGAAGGTAGAATCGCCGTTGACGAAGATGCCATGCTTCCGTTCCGTGCCGCGGAAGAAGTTGGCCGGTCTGTTATTCCGTGCCGCGAACTTTTGGTCGCGGCGAGATAATCCAGGGAGACGTTCACGAATGTCGGCTTCCGGCGTTTTTCTCGATCGGGAATTGATCCAAGAGCGGACTGCGAAAATGCTGCTCGAGGTTCGGGCGGTTCAATTCAGCGCGTCCAATCCCTTTTTCTTCACCTCGGGCTGGGCGAGTCCCGTTTACATCGACTGTCGTAAGCTGATCTCGTATCCGCACCTGCGGCAGACCGTGATTGACTTCGCGACCTCGACGATCATTCGCGAGATTGGAGTCGAATGCGTCGACGGCGTCGCCGGCGGTGAGACGGCGGGCATTCCTTTCGCCGCATGGATTGCAGATCGGCTGATACTGCCGATGCAGTACATCCGCAAAAAGCCACAGGGCTTCGGCCTGAACGCGCAAATCGAGGGCGATCTGCGTGGCAGCAAGCGCACCCTGTTGGTCGAGGACCTGACGACGGATGCGCGCAGCAAAGTCATGTTCTGCAAAGCGCTGCGCGAGGCGGGCGCAATCGTGGAGCACGCCTTCGTGGTTTTTCACTACGGGATATATCCCGATAGCTCGAAAACCATGGCGGAGATCGGGGTTACACTGCATGCGCTGGCGACGTGGTGGGACATCCTTCGCGTGGCGAAGGGCGGAGATTATCTTGCCCCGGCGGCTTTGGATGAGGTAGAGAAATTTTTGCACGATCCGATTTCCTGGTCCGCCGAGCATGGTGGCGTGTCGCAAGTCCTTCGCCAAGATGAAAGATGAACGATGAAAGATGAAAACGGATGAATCGCTTTGAAGCAATAATCTACAGGTGGGCTTAGCATAATGCCGATGCACGATGACATAGTGGCCATCCTTGAGAATCGTCCCCTCACCGGCGGCCATTACCTCTTGAGTCTGGATGCTCCGCGGCAAGCGTCGGCCGTGCGGCCGGGCCAGTTTGCCATGCTGCGCATTCTTGGCCGCTCCGACGTGTTGCTGCGCCGGCCCATGAGCATCTTCAATCTAATGGCAACCGATGGACGTCGCGGCTGGGGTCCCCGACGCGCGCCGCAGTTGCGCGTGACGGGGTCGAAGTCCCGGTCGGGGCAAGCACCCCGCATCATGCAGCTTCTCTACAAGACCGTGGGGCGCGGCACGCGCTTAATTGCGGAGCTGAAGAAGGGCGATAAGGTCGGGCTGCTGGCGCCGCTCGGTCACGGATTCTTCGAAGAGGAATACCTGCCGCAGGCGCGCGAGGCTGACGAGATACTGCACGTCGCGGGCGGCATTGGCATTGCAGCGCTGCTGCTGCCCGCCAAGCGCCTGGCGGAAATGGGATTCAAACAGCGGCTGTTTTTCGGGGCGCGGACCAAAGCAGATCTGGTGGGCACGGCGGAATTCAAGCCGCTGGTGCGTGCCACGCTGCTGGCCACCGAGAACGGCTCGGCCGGATACCACGGCTATGTGACGCGTCCCCTGGAAGAGTACTTGGATGCGCACACCAAGAAGAAATTCCTGCTGATGGCCTGCGGTCCGGGGCCCATGCTGCGCGCCACGGTGGAACTTGCAAAGAGTTTCCGCCACCCCTGCCTGGTCTCGATGGAAAACCGCATGGGCTGCGGGCTGGGCGCTTGCTTGGGTTGCTGCGTCAGGGTTCATAGCGAAGGTCACGAAGCTTACCAACGTGTCTGCACGGAAGGGCCGGTGTTCTGGGCGGAGAAGATTGTCTGGAAGTAGGATTCAGGATTCAAGATTGAAAATGAAAGATTCAGGAATTGCGCATGACTAGCAGAGAATCCGCGGGCAAGACCAAGGTTCAAAGCGCTGCCAGAAGCGCGGGGCGCACCGCTCGGCAGCCGCGCGCGGCGGCGGCATCGGCGGCGGTTGAAACATTCACGCCGCAGATTGAAACCGAGATTGCCGGAATACGTTTCCAGAATCCGGTGTGGACGGCGAGTGGGACATTTGGCTATGCCAAGGAATTTGCCCACCTCATCGACCTCGATCAGCTCGGGGCGGTTTGCGTGAAGGGCATTTCGGCGGACCCCATGGAAGGCAACCCGGAGCCGCGCATTTACGAAACCGCATCGGGAATGCTGAATGCCATCGGCCTGCAGAATGTCGGCGCAAAGCGCTTCCTGAGCGAGAAGCTGCCTTTCCTGCGTACGCTCAAAACACGCGTCGTGGTGAATGTATTTGCTTATTCCACCGAAGACTACGTGCGCTGCATCGAAATCCTGAACGAGGGCGAAGGCATTGCAGCGTATGAACTGAATATCTCCTGCCCCAACACGCGCGCTGGCGGCATCGTCTACGGCAGCGATCCGCGCCTGACGGAGGAAGTGGTAGCGGCGGCGAAAAAGGCGGCGCGCTATCCCGTCTTCGTCAAACTCTCGCCCAATGTCGCGGATATAACGGTATTCGCGCGCGCCTCGGAAAACGCGGGTGCCGACGCGATCACGCTCATCAACACGTTCATCGGGATGGCCATCGATATCGAAACCTGCACGCCGCGCATCTCAAACGTCACGGCAGGGCTCTCCGGGCCGGCCATCAAACCCTTGGCGCTGCGCATGGTCTATCAGGCGGCGCGGGCGGTAAAAATTCCCGTCATCGGCATCGGCGGCATCGCCAGCGCTGAGGATGCCTTGGAATTCATCATCGCGGGCGCGCGTGCCGTACAGGTGGGCACGGCCAATCTCTACGATCCCGGAACCTCGTTGCGGATCGTGGAAGGCATCCTCGATTTTTGTCGTCGCAAGCGGCTGCACCTGTCGGATCTGGTTGGGTCATTGAAAGTCCCTGTCAAAAAAGCCTGACTGGCGGCCGCAAGACTATGCCCTTATCCCTCGCCAAAAATCCAAGCGAGGCACTACGGAATGCGTCAGTCGGATGTACAAGTGCGGATGGTGGTGGGTTCGCCCTGCGCGAACTTCTTTTTTTCGTAGCCTGCCAGAATCAATTGATTTGAGTCTCGGTTATCCAGCGGCGCAGGTGGAAGCGGTCAATCTCACAGAGGCCGGCAAACCTCAGTCCTGCCCGGCCTGTGGAATCGCACCAGATAACGTCGGCTGCCCCCGAAATCTCGACTTTCGTCTTCGGCAAGGAAAACTGAAAATCTATTCGCCACCCTTGCTGCAAGACCTCCATGCCTTGGATCGCCATGCCGTTTTCGCTCAGGTTGAGCAAAAAGCCGGGGGTGTCCGTCGTTTTCGTGAGGTAGACCAGGGGCCTGACCGGAATGCGTGAGTTACGCCTTCTGTTGGTCGTGTGACAGATGCCTACTTCGGGGGTGGTCATCGCGCACCGATCCTTGCACGAGGGTTCTGCTGCCTGGGCGGGATTGATGCATGCACGTTTCTTGCCAGAGTAAGTTGTTGAACGCCTAGCAGTTAACAGATACAGCCAGACCGGTATCCATACGCGGAATGAGTAAAGATGCGCAGAATCTTGCACGGCGGCGAGGCTCTGCTTGCCGAGCGGTGCGTATGCCGAGGGCGGCAGAGCATGGTCAAAGTGCGCCCCAGTTACGCCTTTCGATAAAGACCGGCGGCTCGTAGACGATGCCGTTCTTCAGGCGGCGCTCTTCGCGGCGATGTTTCCACAGCAACACGGGACCAACAGCTCGTGACATCCACCGTGTCACTCCGCCGAATTCGCTTTCGATCTCAAGCCGCAAGTCGTGAATCCGCTGGCTGACCTCTGTGTTCGCATCCTTGAGTTGGCGCTCCATGACCCACAAGGCCGCGGTATACCACGTCTTGAGTGGCTGGGCTTCAAAGTCGAAGCGGGCGCGCACCCGCGCATCGGAGTGATCCCTGTAACGTCTCCAACCCTGGAGCATGGTCTCGCAGATGCGGTAAAGGCTGGGTCCGTTCAGCTCATAGTCGCGAAGGAATGCCCAATCCAGGAACCGCTTCGAGTCATCGCGCGAAATGGCGGCATGCCGGAAGTTGAATTTGTGCTGGCCGTGAATGTCAGCCAGGTCGATGCCATCCAGCATGCGTCCCTCTGCCAGCATTTGCTTGTATAAAGGCGTGCCCGGAACCGGCGTGTATAGCATGAACTGATGAAAGTCGGTCTGGTGAGCGATGGCGTGTTCAATTTCGTGACCGATGTTTTCGGGGGTATGGTGCTCCAGGCCGATGATGGTCGACCCCAACAGCTTGATGCCATGCCGGCGTAACTCGCGCGCGAGTTCCAGGGTGTTTGTGCCGTCCAGCTTGTCGTAATTCGAGTGCGGCGATTCCAGGCCGATCCACACCCACGTCACACCCAATTCCACCAGCTCCTCGATCGTGTACTGGCGGAGCGCATTGGCGGAGGCGAAGACGTAGAACGACCAGCTCTTATTGTGCTCTTTCATGAGCGCGAGCAATTCCATCGCGCGCCGCCGGTGGAGAAGAAAGTTCTCGTCCATCATGAAGAAGAAGCGAGCCTGCATGGCGCGTTCCATCTGGCTCATGATCTCGAACAGCTCACGCCCGGTGTCGTAGAAGTTCGTGAATTTCCCCTTGCCGCCGAAGAAGGAGGACGTTGTGCAGAAGTTGCAGCCCATGGGGCAGCCGACGGAAGGGATGATCGTCACCGCGGCGTCGCCTGGTCTCTCGTGAACCGTTTGCCCCATGATGCGGAAATTGAATCCGGAAGCAATCAGCGGATGCCGTATCGGCGCATTCGGGTCTTCCCCGAGATAGCGCCGCATCCAGGAGATTCCTTCCCCCTGCACGATATGATCGGCGTCGATCATCTGATCGATGCCGGGAATGGCCGCCACATGCCCGCCTACCACAACCTTGGATCGCGGGGAAAGCTGCCGCACCATGCGGCACATCTCGCGGACCTTGCCGACATTCACGATGATCGACGAGATGCCGACCACGTCGTAATTGTGGCCGGTCACCTCGCGCGCGAATGCCTCGCGCGTGGGAAAGTCGAGTACCGTGCAGGGAGCGGAAATATTTTCCTGGATCATCATGATGCCCCAAGAACGGTGGAATATTCTGGGCGAAAACGCTCCCTGGGCGCGGGTGACCTGGTTTTGGTAAAGCTCCATCGGGTTGATGGCTCGACTGCCGAACTGGTCGTCTTGCGAATATGGGCCGAACACGGAGCTCAGTAAAACGCGAGCGTTGCCGGCCTTTGGATGAGTTTCCACCTTGCGATCCTCGTCTAAGTAGCTGATGCCCTGTTTGAATCGTAGTCATCTTCCGGACGAGCGCGAGGTGATAAAGAAAGAAACGACAGAAAAATTACAATTCGACGGGACGCCTCTACAGCACTTTTAGCGCCGGGCACCCCGGTTCGCTCCGCATGACAGCGCAGAATCCGCTCCAGTGCGCTCAGCAGACATGTCTTGGAAGCTTCATTCCGAGCGACCGCAGGGAGCGAAGGTGACCGGGATGATTCACGCCGCTACTTCGACGATACAACCAGTATGATCACCGAAGTGGGATAACCGGTGGTGCGACTTGAGGGGTTACCGGAGTAACTTGCAAGAGCAAGTGACGGAGAGTTATTTTCCATACTGCACAGACAACTGACTGTGCAGTTAGACCGGTGCTCTTGGGGGAGGGTCATCGGTCTTACACCATTAATCTGTACTCTAAGCGGCCGATATCCAAGAGGATATCGGCCTTTTCGTTTGGGGGAGCGCCCAAATTGCTGCGGCGCCTCAGTGAATCAAGTCCGCCAGCCCCAAGCATCCCGATACGCACCCCCGATCGCCGATTTCCGCGAGTCCGCATCTACGCAGGCGAAAGAGTAAAGTGCTTGCAGGAGATCATCATGCCAGATTCCGCGTTCTTTCAGCCGGAGCTGTTCGAATTTCTGCGGCAATTGAAACGCCACAACGACCGGGAATGGTTTGCCAAGAACAAGGCGCGGTATGAGCAAGTGGTGCGCGATCCGGCCCTGCGGTTCATCGCCGAGTTCCAATCGCCGCTCTCCCGTATCAGCCTTCATTTCGTTGCCGACCCGCGTCCCACGCGAGGTTCTCTATTTCGTATCTACCGCGATACCCGGTTCGCCGCGGACAAACGTCCCTTCAAAACGCATGTGGGCATACATTTCGCACATGCCGGCGGCAAGGACGTGCATGCGCCGCTTTTTTACCTTCATCTGGAGCCCAAGGCATGCTTTGCGGCGGCCGGAGTTTGGCACCCGGATAACCGCACTCTTACCAGGATTCGCACGGCGATTGTCCGTCAGCCAGAGCAGTGGGCAAAGGCGACTCGGAAGCTGGAACTTGAAGGCGACAGCCTAACGCGGCCTCCCCGTGGATACGACCCGGAACACCCGTTCATTGAAGATCTCAAGCGCAAGGACTTTGTCGCATCGGTTGCGCTCGGCGATGAGCAGGTGTGTAGTCGACGGTTCATGCGGGATTTTGCCGCCGCGTGCCGGACCATGGTGCCGCTGGTCGAGTTCACGACAAAGGCTCTGGGGCTGAAGTTTTAGCGCCCGCATATAAGGCCGCTGTCATTTGACTTCCGCGCCGTGATCATCGTGCAGATGCCTGTGAGAATGTGCGTGCGAGTGGACGATTCCCCCGTGTGAGTGCCGGTGAGCGTGGATCAGGTTTGCCTGGGTGAGCAGGTCTTTGTGCGATAGTATTTCCGCCGGCGTACCGCTCGCGACGATGTTGCCGTTCTGCATCACGTAAACTATGTCGGCGATGTCTTCCAGAAGCTCCAGTTGATGGGTGGCGCTGATGACCGTCTTGGAAGTGCTTTTCCATCCTTGGACCTGGTCAACCAGTTGACTCTGACTTTTCGGGTCGAGCGCCGCCGTCGGCTCATCAAGCAGCAGCACCTGCGGATCGATCACCAGGATGGAGGCTAGGGCAACTTTCTTTTTTTCTCCGCCGGAAAGCCGATGCGGCGGCCGCTCTTTCAGATGGAGAATCCCCATTAATTCGAGCGTTTCATTTACTCGCTGCAACACTTCCGCTCTCGGCCAACGCAATTGCAGAGGGCCGAATGCAACCTCATCAAAGACAGTGGGGTTGAATAGTTGGACATCCGGGTTCTGGAAAACCAACCCCACCTGACGCCGGAAGTTCAGGTTAACCGTGTCGTTCTGGAGGCGTTCTTGCGTGAGCGGCTCGCCCATGAACTTGATGGAGCCCGCCATCGGAAAGTAGAGCGCATCGAGGAGCCGCAACAATGTGGACTTCCCTGAACCGTTGGCTCCAATGAGCGCCACGCGCTGTCCCTGCTCGAACCCGAGAGACAGGGATTGCAGCGCCGGGATGCCATCATAATCAAAGCTGACGTTCTGCAACTCGAATATCGGGGCCAATCGCAATCACCTCCCCATCCATGCGGCAGCACAGGCGAGAGCGAGAAAACCAGCAAGCCCGGCATAGTCAAGAGCCCGCATTCGAAACTCCGTAATCAGTTGCATATCGCCCCGGAAGCCGCGCGACTGCATTGCCAGATATACTTCTTCGCTCAGGTCGATACTCTTGCTGAGCAGAACGCCCGCGGTTCTCGAAGCCACCCGGCGCTGCTCCGAGCCGCTCAGCGCTCCGATCATCCGGCTCTGTCTTGACTCGAACATCTGGTTTGCGGTTTCGATGAACAAGAAGATGTAGCGATGCGTCATCGCAAGCATCGTGACGACCTCCGTGGGCACGCGCACCGTTCGCAGCGACTTGAGGATATGTGTCCATCGCGTGCAGAGCACAAGCGTAGTGGTGAGCGTTGCCGCGGTCTCGACGCGCAGAATCAGCAACGCGGCGGCGCGTAATCCCTGCTCAGTCACCGCAAGTCCGCCGAAGCTGACGACGGTGATTCCCGGCGTTATCAAAATTGCCGGCAAAGCAATGACACCGGTGAAGCCGAGCACGATCAGCCAGACTCGCGTAATCAGTGTTTGCAGGCGGATGCCCGAAGACAAGGCAAGCAGCACGGCCGCCACCAACAGGAACGCGATTACCCAGAGGCGCCTGCTGACGGTGGATGCCACGACGAGCGAAAACACGCCGGCTACACGAACCCGCGGATCGAAGGCTTGCAGCACTCCGCGGTGGGTAACCAACTGTTCTGAGGCAAGCGCACGCGCAAGCGCCCGGGCAAAGGCGCGAATCGTAGACTCGATGAAGAAGTGGCGGCTCATGAGTCCAACTCGCGGCGATTCCGCTTCTTCGCAATTACGCTGGCAATAAACGAGAGCGCGCCGAACAGACCCACCCCAAACATTGCGGATAACAGGTATCCCAAATGGGGGCTCCTGACAAACGCGGGCGCGTAGGCCGGGAATGGCGCGGTCCAAAAAGACGATAACTTCTGTAATCCGGACGGGACAGCGTCGGGAGGTGCTTGACCGTGAGAAGCAGAGGCTATTTGAGCGCGTGCTTGCAGGCTGGAGAAATCGACTGGCGACCATTCACCCCAAGCCGTGCCAACCGCAAGGATTCCGAGCGGAGTAATCATCATCAGCAGCGCGACGGCAAGCCAAAGATTCCTGATGCCCGCATTGGCAGGCACACGGAATTCGATTTTTTCCTGTTGCAAGCCGGCAAGCCCCTGCAGCAGTCCGGGATTTACCTTCTGCAAATAGGAAACCATTCCACCTGCGATGAACGCCTCCGCAAATCCGGCTAAGGTCAGGTGGCCGATCATCATTGCGGGAATGGCGATATGCAGCGGATAGGGCGCGTATAGGGGAGTTCCGCTGGCATCGTGAAAGAGCATCGGCTGAATCCCGAACTCCACGGCAGCTATGAAAGCCGACGCGTTAATCGAGAGATATCCGGCAATCGCCGCGGCGATTACGCGCCTCCGGGAGTTCAATTCCGAAGCGGTCGAGAGCAGACGATATGCAGCGTAGGCCACGAAGGCGCCGACGATCGCCATGTTGAAGCAGTTCGCCCCCAGGGTCGTGATTCCTCCATCGCCGAAAAAAAGCGCCTGAAGGGCGAGAGCAATCGAAGTCGCCAGAATTGCGCCCCAGGGCCCCAGAACGATCGTCGCCGCAGTCACGCCCACCGCGTGGCCGGTAGTGCCCCCGGGAAGCGGCAGGTTGAACATCATCAGCACAAAACAAAAAGCCGCAAAGACGGAGATAAGAGGGATGGCGCGAGTGAACAAGACACGTCTGATGCGCTTCAGTGCCGCGTACCAGCCACCAGCCGCCAACGCGTAGCATGCCGCGCAGGTGGAAGGGCTCAGGTAGCCATCAGGAATGTGCATGGTTCCTGCCTGCATAACCGCCGGAGATGATCGGCGCAGAATGGCTCCCCAGATGACTCCATCGCCAACGATCGGCAATTCGACCGATGAATCTCATCGCGCTCACTTCCGGCCCGATTGTGCTGCCAGCGCGCTTGCGCGCCGGGTACGGGCGACGGATCGCCCTCCGGCCCTCCACCCCAGCAGCGAAGCCGCTGGGGACCCCGGCTCGCGGCGCGGGCATTCTCGGAATAACACAATCCTAACATCGCAGCGGCCGGCATCGCGAAACGGCGATGTCGATAGTCCACCGATGCAGCCTGCTCAGCCGTGCCGTCCAGAGCGGGGGACCGCCCTCCGGCCGGAAATCCGGATCGAGCGAAATAACGGTTGTGTCGAGAGCCGCAAACTGCGAGCATAGTTACAGTTGCAGGCGCGTCTCCGCCGAAACTTTGCCGTAACGCAAACCGGGCTGAACATAGCTCTGTTGCCGGCTTCCGCGCCAACGCGAATGGCTGCCTGCATACATCAGGAGGACATTTCATGAGGGGTTCGGATGCAGTCGTAGAGATGCTAATTGCGCACAAGGTTAAACATGTATTTGGAGTCCCTGGGGATACCAGCATGAATGTCCACGATTCCTTCGCCGGCCGCACTGCGGAGGTCCAGCATATCTTGACCAGGGACGAGCGTAATGCGGGATACATGGCCGATGGCTATGCGCGGGTTGCGAGGAAGCCGGGCGTGGTTGAGACGCCAAGCGGCGGGGGAGCTTTATATGTGATTCCCGCCGTAAGCGAGGCCAACAATTCCTGTATTCCCATGATATGCCTGTCGTCTGACCTCACGATGAGCAGCGAACAGACGAACGCGTTGACGGATGTTGATCAGGAAATGCTGTTCAAGTCTGTCACCAAGTGGAACACCAAGATTAGATTGGCTTCCAAAATTCCCCAGCTATTTCGAAAAGCTTTTCGAATGGCCACCGGAGGCGTCCCGGGAGCAGTACATCTTGCACTGCCGGAGAATATCTTGGAACACCCGGTAGAGTTCTCCGCCGAAGAGCTGAGAGGCGTTGCGTCGACATCGGCTCAGGCCCCTTTCAGGTACGGGCCGACCAGTCAGGATATCGACAGAGTTGTTGACCTGTTTCGCCAATCCTCTCGCCCGATAATTTTAGCCGGCGGCGGCGTGCATCTCTCCGACGCCTATGAGCAGTTGGAACAGTTCAGGGCCGGCTTTCATGTACCGGTGGTAACCACGGTGAATGGAAAAGGCAGTGTTCAGGAACTCGCTGATAACGCCGTTGGAGTTATTGGATCGAACGGCGGCTCGGAGGAAGGCTTAACTATTATTCAGCGGGCTGACCTTGTATTAGTACTGGGGTCGAAGCTGAACAACGTGACCACGATGGGCAAGGTAGCAATCAACAAAGATGCCAAGGTGATTCAAGTCGACATCGGCGAGGCCGGGATAGGACTGAATATACCCGTGGAAGTAGCTATCGTGAGTGACGTTAACGAGTTTTTGTGTAACTTGAATCGTGAAATGCTGGCGGCAAAAGGCCGTTTGGCTGACCAATATGACACGTGGAACTCGTGGGTCCGTAATAAGATTATCGAAAAAAGAAAAAGAATTGAGCAGGAAATGAGCACCGATAGCGGCCTGGTTCTTCCATGCAGGTTTTTCGGCGCGTTGGAGCGTTTGACCGATGACAACACGGTCTTTGTGGGCGATGCGGGCACTCCCACACCATATCTTTCATCTTACGTCAGGTTGAAGAAAGCCGGCAGATGGAATGTGTTGCCCAGAGCCCACGGCAGTTTGGGTTACGCATTGCCCGCCGCCATTGGGGTCAAAGTGGCGAAACCCGATGCCACGGTATTTTCTCTGATGGGCGACGCCAGTTTGGGAATGGCTCTCGGTGATTTGGAAACTGCTAAGAGGCTGGGCCTGCCGATTATATTCGTTAATTTTGAAAACAATTGTTACGGCTGGATCAAGACCATTCAGCGGCTCTACTTTGACGAGAGATATTTTGCCGTGGATTTCTGCCCGATTAATTCGGTCGCCGTAGCCAAAGGATTCGGCATCGATGCGATCAACATCAGTGACAATGCGCACATCGAGGAAGGCATTAAGTGGGCGCTGTCGCAAGAGAAACCAACGTTTCTAAATGTTGCCATCGAGCGGCCAACAGGGTTTGTGCCTCCGGTATTGAAGTGGGAGCGTGACGTCAAAGTCCCGCCTTCCGGAAGAAAGAAGCTAACCTACTAGAGCGGGTCGTTCAGGTGATCATCGAAAGGTTGTTGCAAGGGAGCTTCTCTTATGGCTGTTCCTTTTAAGATTGATCTGCGCGAACGTGTCGCCGTCGTTACTGGCGGCGGCGGCGTGCTCTGCTCGCAGATGGCGCGCGCGCTTGCCGAATGCGGTGCCAAAGTTGCGGTTCTCGATCTCAACCTGGATTCCTCCAAGGCAGTTGCGGCGGCCTTGCGAGCCGACGGCTACATCGCCGAGGGCTTCGGCGCAAACGTCCTGGAGCGCCCTTCGTTGGAAGCGGCCGCCGAAGCCATGCGGGCTCAGTTCGGCCCCTGTGATCTGCTCGTCAACGGCGCCGGCGGCAACCATCCGAAAGGCACCACCACCAAGGAATGGCTGGAAGAGAGCGACCTTGGAGATAAGTCGCTGACAACTTTTTTCGATCTCGATCCGCGGGGAATCGAGTTCGTATTCAATCTGAACTTTCTGGGCACATTGATTGCTTCGCAGGTATTCGCCCGTCAAATGGTCGGCAGGAAGGGCTGTTCGATCATCAACATCTCCTCCATGAATGCCTTCCGCCCGCTGACCAAAATTCCCGCCTATAGTGGCGCCAAGGGGGCGGTGAGTAACTTCACGCAATGGCTGGCCGTCCATTTCGCCAAGGTCGGCATCCGTGTCAACGCCTTGGCACCTGGCTTCTTTCTGACTAATCAGAACCACAGCCTGCTGATCGACGATGCCACTGGTGAATTCACCGCGCGCGCCCGCAAGATTGTCGAGCACACACCGATGGGCCGTTTCGGCGACGCCCAAGATTTGATCGGCACCTTGTTGTGGCTGGCCAGCGAGCCGGCTTCCAGTTTTGTCAATGGCGTAGTCGTGCCGATCGACGGTGGCTTCGCTGCCTATTCGGGGGTGTGAACGCCGCTAGATCCTTCGCTCCTCCACCCCATCAACCGCAACTACGACGGTTGTTGGGGACCCCGGCTCGCTCAGGATGACGTCCTGAAACTTATGCCGCGAACGTACGGGACGGCACGCTAGCACCATTCGCAGCCTATCGAACCGCCAAAGGCCTGCCTTCAGCCGAGAGCAAGCTCAGCCCAAGAGCCTCCGCCAGGGTCGGAGCGATCTGCCGCATATCAATCACCCCGAGGTTTCTGCCGTGTGCAATTCCAGCCCCGGCCACAAAGAAGGAAGCGCGCATCTCAGGGTGTTCCGGCAAATATCCGTGCGTGCCGCCCGGCGCGCTGTCCCGATGCACCGGCCCGGAGAAGCTGAAGTCCATCTGAAAGCCGGGCTTGAGGTCAACCAGAAAGCTGGCGGTTGGGAAGCCGCCCAGCTTCAGCAATTCATCCTGCTCCACAATCCGGTTAATGCCATTTTCCGGGTCGGCGGCCAACTGCTTCAGTAGCTCTCTGGTTTTCTTCACTAAAGCTGGATCGTGCGCGTCCTTCAGCACAATTGCCGCCGAGCCGCCGCTCGTCCAAGGCATTGCTTCCCAACGTTCAACCGTTGCAGTGCCAAATTGAGTCTTCGCCGCGGCAGGCTGTATCAGCCCGGCCGACACGAAGGCCGCGGCAAGATTCAACCGGCGATGGACCGGAGCGAAGCCGTGGTCCGATACGACACAGATAATCGCGTCTGGATCTGCGCTCAAAGCCGCATCCCGCAACTGCCCGACCATTTCGTCACTGGCTTCGAGAACTGTGTTCGCCTCCGGACTAAACGGTCCGTGCTGATGTTCCGCATGATCGAGCGCCGCCAGATGCACGGTGATCAAATTCGGTTTGTATTTCTTGATGATCGCAATCGCAAACTTTGCGCGCAGCCGGTCGTTCGGCAGATCCGCATTTGCCCCATTGGCGTACGGTCCCAGCTCCGCCTCCAGATTGGCCAGCAGTCCTGGAGTCGAAAGCGCCCGTTGCAGTTTGCTGTCGTCCGGGGTTCCCGCACGCCATACCTCCGGAATGAGATACCTGACAGGGGCTCCCACGCTGACAGGCCAGTTCACGCTTGAGGTTATCAATCCCGCGGCATTCACGGCATCCCATAAGGTTGGCACCTTGATGTCCTCGCTGTACCAGTACCATCCCTGGAAGTTCTTTTGCTCGGGGTCGAACGTGGTGTTTGCCCAGATGCCATGCTTGCTGGGCCAAACACCGGTGATCAGCGTGGTGTGGCTCGGATACGTTACGGTTGGGACAACGCCGGTCACGCCTTCAGCGTAAACTCCCTCGCGCATCATGCGCCGAAGGTTGGGAACCTTTAGCCCAAGCTGTTCCGCCCGTGTTACGTAATCGGGGCGCATTCCGTCCAACGAGATGAGAACTACGCTGCGCGCATCTGCCCTGGCTGCCAAGCCACATATTAAGAGCATGATGACAGCGACAGACAGGCCGAGCCGTACACGTTGCCAATCAGATGAGACCGAACGATTCATTCACACCTCCACTGTCACCCCAATGATAGGCTTCCCGACGGGCGAAAAGTGGGCATCTCTCACCGCTTGCGTTACAAGAACATGAATTATTACGAGATGCTATGAAACGCGAACTAGCGGCGGGCAGGCAGGCACGGGGAGCCCGCTACACATCAGCTTTTTCTTCGAGTGGAATCCGTTATGTTTGGTGCGCGCCTTTGTGTCCGGATAGAGGGGTCGTCGGGCAACAAGACATGGGAGGCACGTCGCGGCCCATCCACGCCACGCTGTTCGAATGCCCGGAACCTCTGCTCATCCTGCGCGGTAATGGACGGAGGCACACGTTCGCGCGCCGCCTTGCTCAAGTGTTCTTCCGAGATGGGTTGCCGCGCTTTGCGGGCCAGGCGCGCAGCTTCGTCCACCAGGACTTTCAGATCGGCCGCCGAGTATCCATCCAGCGATCTCGCCAGGCTGTCGGCATCAATGGCGGTCATGCGGCGGCCATACAGATGGAATTGCAAAATCGCCGAACGTGCAGCGGCGTCGGGCGCCCCGACATAGATTCGTTTGTCGAGCCGGCCGGTCCGCTGCACCGCCGGATCGATTTTCCATGGTTCGTTGGTGGCCGCGATCAGCAGGATTCGGCGCTCGGCGCAGGTTTCCAACTGTTTGAGAAACTCACTTACCTCTTCCGCCGTTTGATGCTGATGGGCGGCAAGCTCTCTGCGCGCGGGAACAATGCCTTCGAATTCGTCGACAAAAACAATCGCCGGCGCGCGCTCGGCGGCGGTGTCAAACAGCTCGCGAATCTTCAGCGTGGTGCCGTGTATGAAGGTGCTGCCAATCTCGGAAGGGAACACTTCCGCGAAGTAGTACCCCATCTCTTCGGCCAGCGCGCGCGAGATAAATGTCTTGCCGCATCCGGGTGGGCCGAACAACAGAATGCCGTTCGGGATCGTTAGGCCGTATGCTTTCAGGTCCTCGGGGTCGCGCATGGCGGTAACGACTTCTTCGTACAGCAATCGCTTGAGTTCGTCCATGCCTCCCACCTTCGCGAGACCATGCTTGGTGGGGTTAGGGATCGGGCTGTCGTCTTCTTTTGTCTCGACGCTCACGGTTATGGGAGTTGCCGCTGACTCCGCCGGCGCAGGCGAAGCGGCTTCTGCAACGGCCGTAATCGTGCCAGTACCAGCGGATGCCAGTTTGCGCTCTGCCGACTCGGTCATGGCGGGCTCCACGTCGCCGGGTTCCGTCCAGCGTTCGATCCAGATGGGGATTGGTCCGCCAGCGTTTTCAGCGCACATGGGGCAATGCTGGTCGTCGGGCGGTTCGCATTGCCAGGGCTCGTGCCCATACGGCATGCCGCAACGGATGCAGATGTGACGGTGCGCATCCTCGCTTATACCGTCTCCGGATTCGGCTGGTTGTTCGGGTGAGTGAACCGCCTCGTTGAACTTGGCGAGGTCGGACATCATTTCGACGATCGAGTCCCCGCGGGTTTGACGGAAGCTGATTTGGAGTTGCTTGTAGGCATGACCGAGCCGCGCCAACTCGACATCCGCCATGCCGCTGTTGATGGCAGCGCCGAATCTTTCGGCCACGCTGCGCGGAATGGCCTCCCAGATCTCGCGCAAGAGTGCTTGCACGGCGCCGCCGAGGAGGGCTTGAATCGAATCTGACCACTCTGCAAACTCTCGCCGGCCGCGTTCGTACTGAAAGCCGCCGATGGTGACTAGCTCCGGAAGCCACGAAGGATCGACAGCGGCTCCTTTTTCAAGTTTTTGCGTCAGCGCTCCGACGGCGTAGTCGAACTCGTCGCGACTGAAGAAAAAGCTGCCCGCATTTGCCGGGAATTGCCGCCTCGGATTCGTCATAACCTCTGGATCGCAAGTTCCTTAATTCCAGACAGACGAAAGGATATGCTCACTCAGCTTCGCCGCAACTGGCCGGGCAACAGAACGCTGAAACGGGGGGAGTCCTTCGTGGCCATTGAGGACTCCCCTCCAAGTTGCTGTCCGGACCGTTGGCTGCTAAGCCGATTCTATTGTCCGGCTCCAGCGGCCTTTGCCTTGACTTTCTGAACCTCTGCTACGGCTTCTGCCTGCATCTCCTTGGCGCGTTTAATGGTCCGCGCCGCGTAAGGCTTCAACCAGAGCAGCGCCATGAACCCCGCGAGTATGTCGCACGCAATCATGGCGTAAAACACGTTGACCCACGAGCCTTCCTTAACACTCGCCATAGCGGCGACCGGTCCAGCGAAAATCGAGGCCGTGCCTTTGGCGGTGTAGACAATGCCGTAGTTAGTAGTGGCCCATTTCCTGCCGAACAGGTCGGCAGTGATCGCCGGGAACAAGGAAAAAATTTCGCCCCAGGCGAAGAACACCACGCTGGACAGCAGTACGAACAGAACCGGCCTGGTGATCGTTTGCAGCAATGCCCATACGGCAATGCCTTCGATCGTGAAGGCCAGGAACATGGCATTCTCGCGGCCAATCCGGTCCGAAATCCAACCCCAGAAGGGCCGGGTTATACCGTTGACGATACGGTTAAGCTGGATTGCCAACACGAGCGCGGACATACCCCAGGCGATAATCACCTTGTCGACGCCATAGTAAGAGGCAATGGGGCTGATCTGGGCAGTAACGACCAAGCCGCCGAAAGCCACCATCGTCATCATTATGTAAATGATGTAGAACGAAGGTTGCTTAATCATCTGCACCCAAGTCATGTCCATCGCGGCGATTGCCACTTTGCTGGGCTTCCAGCCCACCGGCAGCCAGCCGTCCGGCGGTGCGATAATGAACAGCGCGGCAAGCACCACGATCGTCCCCTGGATGAATCCCCAAGTGATGAAAGTGTGCTGGTATCCGGAGGTTTTGATCATCGTGGCTATGGGAGCCACGGTAACTGCGGTTCCTATGCCATACGCGCCGGAGACCACGCCGACGCACAGGCCGCGATGATCGGGAAACCACTTGAGCACGTTGCCAACGCACGCGCCGTAAATGGCACCGGCGCCTATGCCGCCGATCGCATACCACACGATCACTCCGGTCATGGAAGCCGCGTACCCGGATCCGATCCAGCCGGCTCCGACGAGCACGCCACCGATCGCTATCAGCAGGCGTGGTCCAAGCCGGTCGACCAGATATCCTTCAAACGGCACCAGCCAGGTTTCCGCGAAAATAAATGCGGCAAAGGCCACTTGGACCGCCGCAAGCGTTACGCGGAAGTTTGTAGTCAAAGGTTTAGTGAATAGCGTCCAGGCATACTGTAGATTGGCGATCGCCATCATGGCGACGATGCCGGCGCACATTTGTAGCCAGCGATTGACTACACGAGGTTCAGCTTTGGGCCCAGGGACCGTGGATGCTGCCATTGGCAAACCTCCTGAGTGGCACTTGGGTTAACTTCCCTTTTCCGGCCACCCCGTCCAGCCTGAGGCACGTACCGCAGAATAAAGAGGCCCGCCCTTTTTCGGGGCGGGCCAAAGTTCATTCGGAAGCATCAACCTCTTTCTGGATCGGGATCACACCGGGAATCAACCATTTGTTCCACATGTCATCGATCTTGCTCTGGAAGTAATCGACATCGTCATTCGTGAAGTGGGAGAACCGGCCCTGTTTGAGCAAGTACTCCTTTACCGGCGTACGAACTGCCTTGCCGTCGGCGAGCATCTTTGTCTTGCCGAACAGCTTCAGCTTGCCTTCTTCCACTTCATACAGAGGCCAAATGCCGCTGTTGACTGCCAGTTCGCCCAACTCGTAGGACATGATCGGATCAAAATCCCAGCCTTTCGGGCACGGGTTGAGGCAGTGGATGAACGTGGGACCGCCAATCGTCAACGCCTTGCGAATGTTGTTCATCGCCTGCAGCGCGAACGAGGTGGAAATGGTGGACACGTACTTCACAGTTGGATGGCCGGCGATAATCAAGCCCGCCATGTTCTTCTTCCAGCAACGATGCATGATGCGCTTCACCGAGCCGGGAGTACTGAATGAGGTGTGCGCGCCCCACGGAGTGCCGCCGGAAACCTGGATGTCGGTGTTGGCATACGTCTCGTTGTCGTACATCAGGATTAACAGGTTGTACTCGGCATGCAGCATAGCCGACGAAATGCCGCCCAAGCCGGCATCCATACCGCCGCCGTCACCGCAGAAGGCGATGACATTGATCGGTTCGTCCTTCATCTTGCCTTTCCGCATCAGGGCCTTGTAGGCGGCTGCTACGCCCACGGCACCCGACCCGGAGCTGAACAACTGGGTATGCATCCACGGGACGCCCCATGGAGTGGTGTAATAACTGGTGTTGGCAACGTACATGCACCCGGTGCTTCCCAGCACTACCGTTCTGGGGCCGGCGGCTTTCGCCATCAGCCTCATGATCTCCGCGGAATAGCAAGCCTGACAGGTGCGGTGTCCGGAGGTGTAGTACTCCTCGTTGGGGATCTTCTTGACTCCCTTGAAGGCCTCGAGATTCTGTGTGGGTTTCTCGTCGATATAGGTACTCATTTTTCGCTCATCCTTTCCGGCGCCGGAACATTACTTCCGCACCCCGATCCATTGAGTCAGCGGTTGAGACTTGCCTTGCGCGGCTGCGAAGGTGATCTCGGTCATCTTCTCGATATCGGGCAGAGTGACTTCGCGTCCGCCGAGACCGCAGATAAAGCCCAGTACCGGCGGTTTCGGGCCGCTGCCCGGATACAGTGCGGTGCGCACTTCGGTGGCCACGACGCCGCTGAGATACGGCGAACCCAGCGAATAATCGCGGTCGATGACGCCCACTGCCTTGAACCGGCCGAGGCACTTCGCCAGCTCCTCCGTCGGGAAGGGGCGGAACCAGCGCAGGCGCACGAAGCCGACCTTCTTGCCTGCTGCGCGCATCTGCCGGATGGCGACCTTGAGCGGCATGGAGAGCGTGCCCATACCCAGCAGAACGACATCGGCATCTTCGGTCATGTACTCTTCGAAGAACGGGTTGCCGTACTTGCGGCCGAAGACGCTTTCGAACTCGGCATAGACTTCACGCAGCACGTCGCGCGCGCGCTCCGTCACCGCGTAGTTCTGCATGCGGACTTCCATCACCCAGTCCTCGTTGCACTGCGGAGCGACCGAGATGACGTTGTCGGGGTGGAACAACAGGTCGGCGCGGTTATAGCGGGGCAGGAACTTATTGACCTGCGCCTGCGTCGGAATCTTGACCAGCGCCTGCGAGTGGGTGAGGAACGCGCCGTCGAGGCTGATGGCGCAGGGTGTGAATATGCGCCGATCCTCGGCGAAGCGATAGGCGATCAGAGCGGTGTCGAAGGCTTCCTGTGCGCTGTCGACCCAAACCAAGTTCCATCCGAGGTCGCGAACCGAAAGCGCGTCATTGTGCTCCGTGCCGAACGCGCCGGGATCGTCGAGCGCGCGGTTGCCGACGATAGCAACCATGGGAATGCGCAGTGCCGGGGTTACCGTCAGCGCTTCCATGGCATACATCCAGCCCACGCCGCTGCTGCCCACGAAAACGCGGGCTCCGCAGGCGGAGGCGTGTTTGACGATCTCAAACTGTGAATGTTCACCGTCGGCCGGAATGAATTCGCAGTCCATTTCGCCATTGGCGATCAGTTGCGACATGAACTGCATTACGGTGTCGTAGGGACGAATCGGGAAGGCGGTCACCACGTCGACGTCGGCCAGTTTGCAAGCCACTGCCATCGCTTCCGACCCGGTGATTAGGGCTTCCGATTCCTGCTCTACAGGCGTATGTGCCATCACTGCCATGACCTAATCTCCTTCTCTCTGGGCTACGCTTTGTTAGCGATTTCCAGTGCTGCGGGAATTTCTTCTTTGTACTGACCGCGATAACGGTAACCATGAGCGCGCTGCGGGACGTTCTGAATCTTCGTCTTCAGCCACGCCTTGTAGGCGACCTTGTCCTTGGCGTATGCCTCCCACTGGCTGGCGTTGTCGCCGAACGCGAGTTCGCTGACCATGGTGACGCAATTCGGAACCGGGCATACCGCTTCGCAAACGCCGCAACCGCAGCAGACTTCCATGTTGGCGTCATAGACTCCATCCGGCGTGACGTCGAAGGAGGAATCAGGACACTGCAGCCAGCACAGAGTGCACTTGGTGCAGGTCTGGAAGTCGATGACCGGCCTCATGGTGCGCGCGCTGAACTTCTTTAGCTTCTCGTTGCGTCCCGGCCGGAAACCGCCAACTTCCTGCGTTACCGGGTTCTTGTAGGGTCCGCCCTGAGGAGCGCCGACGATTGAAACGCCTTCCCGCATCTTGCTGGAGCCGGGCAGTCCCCAACTGAAAGGCTCTTCCTGATTGCCTTCGCCGGCCTTTACATCGGTGACCGTGAGGCGCTGGTATGCCATTAAGGCCGATTGCACCTTGGCCGGGTTTTTCAGTTTTTCCGTGATGTACTTTTCGAGCGACTGCACTTTGAACAACTCCGGCAGAGCCTTGCCAATGGCGCCCAGCACGCGCATGTCGGTGTGGTCGTCCTTGTAGTTCCACATGCCGGAGAAACTGGCGATGCCCTTGAGAACCCCCAGCTTGTAAGGCGCATCCTTCTTGTGGATCATCTTCAGGAGGCTGGCCGCAGGTTCGGTAGAGACGACGATTAACGTCTTGCCGGGTTTAAGAGTGCGATTGACTGGTTCCAATCCGGCCCAAGCCCAAGGCTCCATCCCCTTGCAAAGCGTGTCGTCCAACACCACGGTTACATCAACTTGCTTGGGCATGTACTGCGCCATGCCGATTTCGAGCGTCTCGTCATCGCTGGCCACGATGGCAAAACTCTTGGCTGGAATGCCATTACGCTCGGGAGAGTCCGAATACCGTCCGAACGAGATCCCCGGTCTGCCCTCGTTGTGGGCAGCCAAAACGATCCCGCGGCATATGTTTTTCGCGAGGTTCTTCTGGAAGACGCCTCGGTAAATGATCTCGACCGCGAAAAGCTGGCCCATTTGCAACCTCCATTCGTTGATTGCGTTTCAGTCGTTTTGCGTTTCAGTCGTTACACTTGTTTGCACAATGATTGTTTCAATCTCCTCCAGGTGCTTTCGCATGGCGGCCTCGGCCCCGGCTGCATCTTTCCGCTTGATGGCGGCAACGATCCGCCGGTGACCGGCTAGCGACCTTGCGGGACGTCCCTTGAGTTGCAAGGATTGCTCTCTGGACTTCTGTAGCAGATCCATCAGGACATCCAAAACTCTCAACACCACGGAGTTGTCGGCGGCTAAAGCAAGGCAATAGTGAAACTCGGAGTCCTCTGCGATCGCCGACTCGCCACGGTCCAGCTTCCTGGCCTGCCTTTGCAAAATCTCCTCCATGGCGGAGATATGTTCAGGCGAGGCATTGCCGGCTGCGCGGGCGGCGATTCCTGGCTCAATGATCTTGCGAACATCAAGCAGTTCGGCGACGAGCTTCCACTTCCTGATCAGTACAGAGCTAAGCGGGCTGATGATCGAATGATCGGAAACCTCGCAGATTACAGTTCCGTGGCCCTGACGTGGCTCGACCAAGCCCATGGCCTGCAGCCTGCGAACCGCGTCACGGATGGAACTGCGACCGACTCCAAATATCTCCGCCAGTTGGCGCTCCGGCGGAAGTTTGTCTCCTGGTTTCATTTCGTCCAGGATCCATTGCTGGAGTTTGTCGGCCACTTCCTCGTACAGCTTGTTTCTGTGAATGGCTTCGAATTCGGTTTTTGGGTGCGTTAACATCTGGCCCGCGGGGGTCCCCTTTACGGCTTTGCAATTGGTGTGTTGATATGGTCATCAGACCAATCGCATAATGCCCTTCTCGAATTTGCAATGCAGTGACGTACCTCACGCCTCAAAGTGAGCACCCAGGCGTCAACCGCCGGCGCCGCGCGAGATGGAAAGCCTGTTGCCAGCCGCGCCAGATGCGGTCTTCTGCAAATCGGACGCGCACGTCAGCAGTGCTTCCGCGATTTTTGTCGTCTCCTCGAGAAAGTGTGAAAGTTCCTTTGCCTTGATTTTTATGCCGGGCCGATAAACAAAAGCCCACTCCGGATTACAGGTTAGCCGGTACCGGTTCACAGACAGTCGAAGCCGTTCCAGCCGCGGCGGGGTCAGAAAATCGTTAATTTGCTTCGCGTCCGCCGCACCGCGAATGAAAAACTGGTTGGAAAGGTTTTCCTTGCCGACGGTCGCAGGGCGCGCTTTAAGCGCTTCGGCAATTCGCCCAAAAAGGCCCTTCAGGCCGATTTCGAACGAGGGCAAGTTGGCGGTCTGCGAGCGGAAGGCGGCAACCGTGGTCAAAACCGGGGCTTCGGCGCTTTCGTCGCGGAGATCGAAAACGCGAACCTGGAACCCGCCTACGCGGCCGGCCAAAACATTGAAGGCGACAGTGGAGCACCCATCCTGGAGGCACGATGTTGCTTTCAGTTGAGGCCCCGTCACGGGTTCGGAAACCGGTTCAAACGAAAGCCCCAAAGAGCGGCCTCGCTGCTGCAAACTCCTGGAACGAACCACGTCGCGCAGCAGTATCCCTGCCACACAAAAGAGAACTGCGAGCAAGCAGCCGAGCGCGAGGAGAACATTCATGCCGCACCTCGAAAATCCCGGGAGACCCGCCTTTGACAGGCGTTCTCATCACCACGATTTCACCCGCGATGCCCGGGCGTAAGCACTTAAGCCGCCCTCCGCACCGCAAAAGCTCGCTTCTTCGTCCCGTGACCTGTCCTGACAAGCGAGAATGCCATCCTGGTCTTCGACACCACGAACGGGCCACCCCTGTATGACGACAACTCTCATCCAGTTCGGGAAGCCAGTCGCGCTACCTGCCCCGCTTGCCGATGTTGCGGGCACTAAATAATCAGAGGTAAGTGGGCTTTGCAGTGACCTTCCTCACAATAGCTGGTGACTGCCGTGGAAAGCGGCGACTGGCGGGAATCTAGCAGGATACGGCCGAAGAGAGCGTTGTTTCACAACCAGGTTTCGCAGCAGAGTTTTGCAACAGGGAGATTATTTGGACGGCCGCCGGCTCATGGCGGGGACTGCAAGCCTACCGCCCTGGATTCAATCTCAGTGCTTGCGCCCCAAAAGCGAGCGCTTCGTTGGTGATTCGTACTTTCTTATCGGGCCTGAGCAGTCGGGGTGGATTTCGCCCACTCGCCGACCCTTTCCAACAGGTCCTTCTTCAAATCACCAAGCACCTGCTCTTGGAAATTGAGGAAAGCTGGAGACTCATAAAGGGAGAGGCTCAGTTCGTGCAAGTTGGACGCGCTCAGTTGCGCGGCCGCGGGATCAAGAATCAACGCTCGCAAACGGGACACCACTGCTTCGTCAAAACTTTGCGTGATCATTACCGTATTATTTGGCAAGATTTCCAGGTAGTCTGTCCCCTCGTTGGTGAGGAGTTTCGACGACCACGGCGGACCGTTGCAGGGTGCGCTCTGACCACAATCGGTGTTGTCAATCGTCTGTTCGCGGGAGACTGTCACTCGCCGTGTCAGTGCCGTTTTGTAGATTTCCGCGAAACGTCTGGCGGCTTTCGGCGTCTTCCAGCGTGAAACGTAGAGCAAAGAGACGTCAGAAGTCGTCAGCTTTTCGTTCGGGATGCCGATGCGCTTAACCGCCACATAGGCGCCGCCATTCCAGTTAGCCGCGACGGAGAAGAGATCGTTTTCGCGTCCGAACTCCTGCGCCATAATGCGAACGTCCAGTTCTCCCATCATCCCGGAGTCAAGCAGTTCATATCCGGAGGCGAGAATCGGGCGGAGATCAGGAATTTTGACGCTGGGCGTAGCGGCCTTCGCCAGGTAGGCATCCGGATGGAGAATCTGGTGTGTGTTGGTCGGCACGCGGACGAATGGACCGGCGAAAGCCTTTGACTTGCCGCCGCGGCGAAGCAGCTCGACTTCAAAGGCGAGTCCTTCGTGATAAGGAAACGTAGCGCCTTCCTTCAGAACGCGTGGCGCGTCGTGAAACTTAACCGCCAGATCGTAGCCCTCAACCTTATCGCTGACAAAGTCCTGAGCGGCCGGCGAACTAGCCAGAGTAACGCCCGTGGGGCGCAGCACGTAATCGATGAGAACCACCATCGCCTGGCCTTCGAGTACTGCGAGCTGCGCGATGCCGTGCTCATCCTCATCCGTGCCGCTCACCGCCATAGAGGCGGCGCCGGCGGGCGTTACCTTCGATGAGAGCTCAGGTCGACGGAGCCTCTTCGCAAGATCGTAGTTCTGGTCCTGCAGGGCATGCGTAAGTTCGTGCGCCATCACCGGGCGCTGCGCCTCCAGCGGAACCCAGTTCAGCAGGTACATTGTCTTGTCGCGCGGGTCGTAGTACCCGGCCACCTGCTGCCCCGCAGCCTTCAGCAGAAAACTTTTCAGCATAAAATCGGGGGGCAACAGCCCGAGCTTCTTCAGCACCAGCTCCGACTGGCTGAGTTTTTCTACTTTCGCCTCCTTGGAAAGCTCCCGTGCCGTCTCTGCGTCAAGCTGCTTTCTGCCGATCAACTGACGTTTGACCGGGCTGCGCTTCGGGAAGCCCGTTTCTTTGCTGGCAAAGTCCAGGATTTCGTCGAGAGAGGCGAAGATCTCTTTCGCGTCCTCCTGAGTAACCTGTATCTCGGTCCGCTGTTTCGCACGTACATCGCGCGCAATGTCGCCCAGGCTGCGGTCATCCGCGGTCTGCGCCGCAACTTGCTGCGGAGCAACTGGAAGGCAGTATGCGAGCGCACAGACGAGAAAGAGGGGAACGCCTTTTAATCTGAAATGCTTGGACATTGGCAAACTCACCTGAACCGACAAATCTCATAGTAGCCAACCGCCGGACAAGAAGAAACATAACCGCCGGAACTCACTTTAGTAACATCTGCGCCAACAAGGCCCGTCGGAGCGTGCCAACCCGGTCTCCCTCCCGCATGCGGAAACCTATCCATCCAGTCGCCTCGGCAGGCCGGCGCGAGCCCGAATCAGCCTCCGAGTTGGGGGGATTGCACCGGACGTTTTCCCGGCGGGCGACGTCGTTCTTGGGTTGCACACTCGCGATGTGACGTGCATCACTGCCGGGTGTTCGCCAGATAAGGGATAAAAGAAGCAATACGTGCGTTCGCCTGCTGGCCGGCGCACCTGGGGAACATGGATGGCAATTGAGCGGAAACGAAGCTGGTTTTGGGCCTGGGCGTCGTCGCGGCGTTGGTTGGTGGAGTCCAATCGAACACAGTCTGTTGCCCGGAGCGCATTGCGAATATCCCTGTGAAAATACCTAAAGATGCAGGACATCTGTTGCGGCTCGCAGCGGTTTTCCTGGTGGGCACACTCCTCTTCTTATTGGCGCGAGGCTTTCTCGTCCCGCGCAGCTTTGGGCAATACGGCCATTACCGGGGCAACGCAATCGCCGAAATCGCCGCGCGTCCGGTTGCCTTTGCCGGCCACCAGACCTGCGAGACGTGCCATTCCGACGTGCTCGAACTGAAACAAAAAGGAAGGCATGCGCGAGTTAACTGCGAGGCGTGCCATGGGGCGCTGGCCAAGCATGCGGAAGACCCTGTCTCGGTCAAGCCGGCGAAACTGCAAGCCGCCGTGCTTTGCGCCCGTTGCCACGAAGCGAACATCGCCAAACCGAAGCAGTTTCCGCAGGTCGTCCCGGCGGAGCATTCGGGCGGAGCCGCCTGCGATATGTGCCACCGGCCCCATAGCCCGGCGCTCGATTCGGGGAAACGCAAATGAACATTACCCGCCGCCGACTACTCGTTCTTTTGCCTGCCGCCGCCATCGCCTGGAAGCACATTCTGGCGGGAACGCCGGAAGCGTCGCCCAACTATAAGTTGACGGAACACTGGTGGGGCATGCTGGTGGATGTTACCAAGTGCATTGGCTGCGGCAACTGCGTCCGGGCCTGCCAGACGGAAAACGATGTTCCCGACGGGTATTACCGCACCTGGGTGGAACGGTACCATTTGGAGGGCTGGGCTTTCCAAAACCCCAAGGTGGATTCGCCCGACGGCGGCAAGAATGGATTTCCGCCCGGCAATCAAAGCGGAGGAAAGAATTTCTTCGTCCCCAAGCTGTGCAACCACTGTGTGGAATCACCCTGCACCCAGGTCTGTCCCGTAGGCGCGACGTTTGTCACTCCCGACGGCGTGGTTTTGATCGATCAGAAATACTGCCTCGGTTGTCGCTATTGCGTGCAGGCGTGCCCCTACGGCTGCCGGTTCATTCATCCGCAAAAGGAAACCGCCGAAAAGTGCACGCTCTGTTATCACCGGATCACCAAAGGACTGACGACCGCGTGCTGTGAGTCGTGTCCGACCGGGGCACGGCAGCTTGCCGACCTGAAAGATCCCAAGGATCCGATCCACGAGTTCTTGCGGACTCACAGCATACAGGTTCTGAAACCATACATGGCCACCAACTCCAAGGTCTTTTACAACGGGTTGGATGGTTCGGTGCGATAAGGAGGCTCGTAGTGCCGCTGGTCGATGGCTTTATGTACCCCAATGAAGTGGAACTCCAGTGGAGCGTACTGATCGTCCTTTATCCGTACCTGACGGGACTGGTGGCTGGCGCGTTCATCCTGGCGTCGCTCGAAAGGGTGTTCCGGGTCGAGGCGGTGAAGCCGACATACCGGCTTGCGTTGCTGACGGCGCTGGCATTTTTGCTGGTCGCGCCCCTGCCGCTGCAACTGCATTTGGGACACCCGGAGCGCTCACCGGAAATGTATCTGACCCCGCACCGGTCGTCGGCCATGGCGATGTTCGGCTTCGTCTATTTGTGGTATCTGATGGCCGTTCTGGTGGTCGAAATCTGGCTCGACTACCGGCGCGACATCGTCTTGATGTCTCAATCCTCCCACGGTTGGAAGCGGCTGATTTACCGCGTGCTCACGCTTGGCTCGGACAACATCAGCGAGCGAGCGCTGCAGATCGATGAAAGAGTAGGCTGGCTGGTCACAGTGATCGGAATTCCATCCGCGTTCTTGCTGCACGGATACGTGGGCTTTATTTTTGGTTCGGTGAAGGCGAATCCATGGTGGTCCACGCCATTGATGCCCGTGGTATTTCTCTTCTCGGCCATGGTTTCAGGCATTGCCGCCGTGATGTGTCTCTACATGTTTCTGAACTGGCTCCGCCGGGTGCCGATTGACATGCGCTGCGTGGACACAGTCGCGCGATACCTGTTCTATACCTTCATCATCGACTTCAGCCTCGAGATGCTGGACCTCATCCACCGCATCTACGAGGCGGACGAATCGTTCCGCAGCCTCGATTTCATGGTCCATACGCGGCTGTTCACGTCGCAAGTGCTCATCCAGATTCTGGCGGGCACCGTGCTTCCCATTGCATTGCTGGCGCTGACCCAGGTGCTGAAGTTGCCGGAGGCGGCGCGCAAATCCATTTACTCCGTTGCGGGCTTACTGACCCTGATCGGCATCTTCGCCATGCGCTGGAATGTCGTCATCGGTGGGCAGCTATTCTCCAAGAGCTTTCTCGGATACACGACCTACAAGATGGGCTTTGTGACGCGCGAAGGACTGTTGATGGCCATCTTCCTGTCCATCCTTCCACTCCTGATCCTGGGGGTGCTGGTGAAACTCCTGCCGCCTTGGTCGGAGAAGGGCGCGATGCTGGAGCCACAGCCTCCGGCCTGAGCCGGTTGCGGAATTACTCTGAATGTCCCGGATCAGGGATGGCCGATATAGTCCAGGCGCCCGCCGTCGACGGTGAGAATCTGCCCGGTAATGAAGCTGGATTCAGGTGAAACCAAAAAAGCCACGGCGTGCGCAATATCTTCCGGAGTGCCCGCGCGGCGCACCATCGTGCTTGCCGAGAGCCGCTCGGTGACGGCTGCAACTTGCTCGGGAGTGCGATTCTGGAACGTCAGATCCGTGGGCACGAATCCGGGAGCCACCGCATTGACCGTAATGCCATGCGGCCCAAGTTCCATGGCGAATCTTTTCGTCAGCACCGAGACCGCCGCTTTCGTGGCGGCATAGAAAGTCGTTCCGGCCAGTGCCGTGCCATGAGCCGCGATGGAGGTTAGATTCACGATCCTTCCGTAGCGGCGTGCCTGCATACCGGAGACAACCGCGCGGGTCACGTTGACCAAGCCATCTACGTTGGTGCGCCGCATGCCTTCCATCTGCGAGTAATCGAAATCCAACAGATCGCCGCGCCGGGTGATACCGGCATTGTTTACCAGCACCGCAACCGGGCCGAACTCCTGCTCGATGCGTTTAACCATGTCCGCAACCGCGAGTGCGTCTCCCACGTCGGCGCCCGCCGCCAGCGCGCGCCCGCCCGCGCCCCGGATCTGCGCCACTACGGATTCCGCATCGCCGCCGCGTTCGCGATAATTGACCGCCACGGCCGCGCCTTCGCGTGCCAGACGAAGCGCGATAGCCCTGCCAATTCCTCGCGAGCCGCCGGTCACCAGTGCAGTTGTTCCTCGAAGTGTCATGCGCATGATTGTACGAGAGTCCCGATCCGGTTTCGAGACCATCTCGTCGCGGTCTGATAAAATGCTGCGCTCAGCCGTCGAAGGGTTGATATCGAGGACATGAGAATGAGTAACATCGATCCACTGCTCGCTCCGCTCAAAGGCGCCGATCATCGTGATCTGAATGGCGTTCAGCTTGATGTTGTCCGGGCCGGCAACAGCCGGGTCAAGCGGGTCGTCTACCAGCCCGGATTTCGCTGGTCGACTCATATGAAACCAACCACCGGCACCGATCTCTGCATGCACGCGCACGTGGGATTCCTGGCGCGCGGCCAGATTCACATTGAATACGCGGACGGCTGCAAACAGGAGTTCGCGGCTCCCGCGGTTGTCGTGATCGACCCGGGACATGATGGCTGGGTGATGGGCGGCGAACCCGCCGTGTTAATTGAATTCGATTTCGAAGGTGACACGGCCAGCCGCCTGGGAATGCCTCCAAGTCACCGCCATTCCTGAAGCCTGGAGCGGTTTCGTTGTTGATGTACCCATGTTCTCAACAGTCTGTCATGGCGACCGGAGCGCCGAGCGTCCGTGGGATCAGCAAGAAGCTATTCCGGCGCGGAGTGGAGCCACCCTTTGTTTCGGCAGCAGTAGGAACAAGAGGTGGCTCGACTTCGCTCGCCATGACAGTCTGAGTTTTTGTCGGATTTACCTGCCGGGGAATCGCGCTGAAGCCTGAAAGCCGTGCCCATGCTTAAGTCGTGATCATGGCTGCAAAGAAGCCATCGCAGGGATGCGTTCCAGGCAGCGTGCGCAGGTATGGGCCGCTGGTGAGGCTCTCCACGTCAGGCCACGTCAACTCGCCCTCGGCTTTCAGCTCATGCAAGCGCGCCCGGCAGTCGAGCAGCCTGGCCGAGGGGTGGTCGCGCAAGACTTCTTCGACCACCGCAACGTTCTCTTCCGCTTCCAGCGAGCAGGTGGAGTAAACCATCACGCCTCCGGCAACCAGATGCCGTAGCGCCGCTGCAAGGATTGCCTTCTGCCGCGCGTGCAGGTCGGTGAGATCGTCCGGGCGCAGCTTCCACTTGATCTCCGGATTGCGCGCCAGCGTACCGGTTCCCGAGCAGGGCACGTCGGCAAGAATGCGGTCGAACTCGCGTCCATGAGGAAGCGCGGTTGCGTCCGCCGTAATTACCTCGACCATGGCGTGCGCCGCAATTCGCTTCCGCAACAGCTCGGCGCGGTGCGGATGCAATTCCACGGCGACGATCGCCGCCCGCGGATTTGCCTCCGCCAGCGCCGCTGTTTTGTTACCCGGCGCGGCGCAGCAGTCGAGAATGCGCGAGCCCCTGCCAACCAGCGCGCCCACCAGTTGTGAGCCCTCGTCCTGAATCGCCAGGCGATGCTCCAGGTAGGCGGGCGTGTGCACCACATCGCCTTCCACCCCACCCCGCGCAACTACGGCGCGTGTCGGGGACCCCGTGCCGGAGAGCACCACTCGCGCCGAGCGCAACAGGCGCCCCGGAGCCAACCGTACGCCTCCCGATTGCAGTTGAGACTCAAGGGCTTCGCCGGGGTCCCCGACAAGCCCGCGGTTGGCTTGTTGGGGTGGAAACGCCCCGCTTGCCGGCATTCGCAGCACAACCGGCGGCGCTTGCTGATCGAACTCGCAAATGCGGCGCGCCCGCTCGATGCCGAACTCAACTGCCCAGCGCGCCACCAGCCATGACGGATGAGCCAAAGCGACGGCCAGCGCTTCGGGTGATTCGGTTTCAGCGTCGAGGACCCCGCCGGCAGCGGACTTCCCCTCGCCGGACTGGTACTTGCCGATCAGCTTGCGCAGCACCGCGTTGGCGAACGGCGCAGCCGATTTCTTGCGCGCCTGCTTCACCAGCTCCACGCTCTCATGCACTGCCGCGTGCGCGGGGACGCGGTCCAGAAAGCGCAGTTGATACGCGCCCAGGCGCAATGCGACCAGCACCTCCGCGTCAATCCGGTTCAGTTTTTGCGAGGAGACCGCCTGAATGTCGTCATCCAGCGCCGATTGCCACCGTAGCGCGCCCATCACCAGTTCCGTGCAAAGGCCGTGATCGGCGGCGGAGAGCGAGACTAGCCGCTCGGAATGCAGCAGCTCCGACGCATACGCGCCCTGCTCTTGCACGCGCAAAAGAATCTCAAAGGCGGCAAGCCGGGCGGCGGAGATGGGCATCACTCGACTCCCTGTCAGGCGGTTACACGATAGGTGTATCCCGACATAATCTCAGTCTGTCATGGCGAGCGAAGTCGAGCCACCTTTTGTTGTTGCTAAAAAACAAAGGCTGGCTCCACTCCGCGCCCGAATAGGTTGTTGCTTATCCCACAGGCGCTCGGCGCTCCGGTCGCCATGACATCCCCTTGGGAATTTGGTTACACCAAACAAGGGGACAGCTCTGCCCGTCACCGTGGCGACTCGCCAAGCTTTTCGCCGGCATGTGGGCGGTAGCCGTTGATGAATTCGCGCGCGCTCATGCGGCGTTTGCCTTCCGGCTGCACTTCGAGAATTTCAAGCGCGCTCTGTTCTGCGCAGCCGGCCAGCAGGGAATCGCCCGCGATGGCAATCGCGCCCGGGCTGAGCGCGCCGTCCAACGGACGCGCCATTGGACACCCCGAAAGCGTCAGGTTCTTGCCGCGAAAGCTGGTGTATGCGCCCGGCCATGGCTGGAAGCCGCGCTGGCGGTTGAAAATCTGCGTTGCCGTGCGGCGGAAATCGATGCGGCCATCTTCTTTAGTGAGGATCGGTGCCAGCGTTGCCTCGCGCTCGATTTGCGGCCGTGGAATAATCGTGCCGCCGGCCACTCCGCGCAGAGTCTCCAACATCAGCGTGGCGCCGATGGCGGCCAGTGGTGGCGCGATGGTCACGGCGGTATCGTCGGGCTTGATCGCCAACTCTTCCTGCAACAGGATGTCGCCCGTATCCAGTCCGGCATTCAGCAGCATGGTGGTGACGCCGGTGACGGTTTCGCCTTCGGCAATGGCCCACTGAATTGGCGCCGCGCCGCGATACTTCGGCAACAGCGAGCCGTGCAGGTTGATGTTGCCGTGCTTGGGCAACTCCAGCATCCAGCCGGGAATAATGCGGCCGTAGCCGACCACGATGATGGCTTCGGGCGCGGGCGCTTCCAATTGCGAGCGGAATTCCTGGTTGTTCCTGATCTTGTCCGGCTGCGTGATGGGCAAGCCCAATGCGAGCGCCTTCTGCTTGACGGGCGAGAAGGCGACCTCCATGCCGCGCCCGCGCGGGCGGTCCGGCTGCGTCACCACAAGCTGAACGTCGTGTCCGGCGGAGACCAGTTTCTCCAGCGTGGGAACCGCGAATTGGGGAGTGCCGCAGAAGATCAAGTCCATGGATCAAAAATTTGTTTCAAGGTTTCAAAGTTTCAGGGTTTCGGCCGGACGAAATTGTTCATCGTGAGAACGGTTCTGACGAAGATCGGCAACCAATGTTGTTGTCTATATCGTGAAACCTTGAAACCCTGAAACCTTGAAACCTTGGATCTTTCTTCCTACCACTCGCCGGCCTTCTGCAGCTTGCGGATCTTGCGGCGCATAAAGTCGCGTTTCAAGCCGCTGATATGGTGAATGTAAAGCTTACCGTTAAGGTGATCGGTCTCGTGCAGTAAGGCGCGCGCCAGCAGGTCTTCTCCGGTGTGCTCGTGCCATTCGCCGTTTTCGTCCTGCGCGCGCACGGTCACGCGCTGGGGACGCGAAACCTTCTCCCGGAATTCGGGCAGGCTCAGGCAGCCCTCTTCCAGTGTTTGCGCACCCTCGGTGTTCACGATCTCCGGATTGGCAAGCACCAGTTTTGCCTCGGGATTTTCCTTGAAGCTGATGTCGACCACCGCCAGACGCAGCGGAATGCCGATTTGCGGCGCAGCCAGCCCAACGCCGTGAGCCGCATACATCGACTCGAACATGTCTTGCACCAGCGTCTTCAGTTTGTCGTCAAACTCCGTTACCGGTTTGGCCGGGGTTTCCAGGACGGGATTGCCATATTTAACGATGCTGTAGATCATTCGCTTAATCGTTCCGCCGCTTAGCAAGCTGCTGAAAAACGCGCCGAGCATCAAGCGAGGCGCTATGGAATGTGTGAGCCAAATAGTTATAGCGCAATTACTCGTATTCTCACAGCAGAACAAGCTTGTTTTCAGCAGCCTGTTAATAGTTCCGCAATTGCGCGCACCGTGCCACGGATATCGTCGCCGAAACGCGCCAGGAAATCATTCGCTCAATAGTTCCGCAACTGAGCGCAGTAGGAATCGAAGTTACGCCGCGTTTCCAGCATCGAGTCGCCGCCGAACTTCTCCAACGCCGAACTCGCAAGCGTGAGAGCCACCATGGCTTCCGCCGCCACCCCGGCCGCCGGCACTACACAAACGTCGGAGCGCTCGTAGGCAGCCTTAACCGGTTCCCGGGTGGCAAAGTCCACCGAGCCGAGCGGGCGCCGCAGGGTCGAGATCGGCTTAAGATAGCCGCGCACTACCACGTCGTTGCCGTTCGTAATGCCGCCTTCGAGTCCCCCGGCATGATTCGAAGCGCGAGTAAAGTTCGTAAAGCCGCCCGCCGCATGGTCGTAGCCTATTTCATCATGAATAGCCGAACCGGGCAAAGAAGCTGCCAGCACGCCGTCGCCGATCTCCACGGCCTTGACGGCCTGCAACGACATGACCGCCGCGGCTAAACGCGTATCGAGCCGCTCGTCCCAGTTGGCCACGGTGCCGAGGCCGGGAGGCACTCCGCGCGCCACCACCTCAAAGACTCCGCCGACCGTATCGCCGGTGCGCAGAACCTGGTCGACCTGCTGCTTCATGCGTTCTTCCGCCCCGGCGTCGACACAATTCAGCAACACCTCGTCCTTGGCGCAGACGGAGACGATCTCTTCCCACTCGACGCTTCGCGTCAGCCGCTCCGCGCCGACCTGTATGACGTGGCTGAGGATCTCGATGCCCAACTCCCGCAGAAACAGCTTGGCCACGGAGCCGGCCGCAACCCGCGCCGCCGATTCCCGGGCGGATGCGCGCTCAAGCACGTAGCGCGCGTCGGCAAAATTGAACTTCAGAGCGCCCGCCAGGTCGGCATGCCCCGGTCTCGGCGATTCCACCCGCCGGTGCTTTTGCGGATCCCCGGGTTCAACCGGCAGCGCTTCCTGCCAGTTCTTCCAGTCCCGGTTCTCGAGCAGGATCGAGACTGGCGACCCGATGGTTTTTCCGTGCCGCACTCCCGAAAGGAAGCGCGCCGCATCGCGTTCGAGCCGCATGCGGCCGCCGCGTCCGTAGCCCTGCTGGCGGCGCCAGAGCTCACGGTCGACAAACGCCTGAGGTACGGCAACTCCGGCCGGCAGGCCCGAGAGCACGGCAACCAGTGCTTCTCCATGTGACTCCCCGGCAGTGGAAAACCTAAGCATATAAGGATTGTAGCCGATGGCCCCTCCCGGCCCGCGCTTCTGCCAGATGCTTGGCTCGCAAGTGCCTAAAGGCACGTCATTCAGGGAGTGACTCCGGCAGTTCGCAGTTTCCCAAAAAGTAAACTTTTCTGGTCTTTTCTAGGAAACAAATCACAAACACTGTAGAATTAAGTGTCTAAGTGATTTAACGGGTGGCGAGTCAGTGAATGCTCCTCCCGTAAACTGTGGAAGCACTAAGGTTTCCTCGCCTAAGGGGTGAAACGGGTGTCGGCTCTGCTGCCCATCAAAGAGAGCGTGCGGGCTTTAATCCTGGATGCGACTACTGCTTTGCAGCCGCACTTCTCGGAAATCACCGCCGCTTGGCGCAAGCAGATGTTCGCCGAGTTCGAATTCGAAGGACGCGCCATGGCGGCCTTAGAGCGTTTGAACCTCGCCACAGGGTTCGCCCTGTTTTCCCAATCCGATTTCGCGGCGTTCTTCGAGAACCTGAATTACTTCGGGACGCGGCTGGCGAAATTGCAAATCGATACCCGCGCGGTGGCCCGTTCGCTGGAGCTTTACCACGAACTTTGCGAGCCCCACATACGGAATGCTTTCGCCGATCGCAGAGCTTTTGCCGAGCGCCAGTATGCGATTCTTGCCGCCCTGGACACGCTTTCGTCGGCGACTTTCGTGGCCGTGTCCGGAGCCTACTTCGACACCCAGCGCAATGCCGGCAATGCGCTGCTGGAGGTCTTGGACGCGGAGTTGTCGGCGCGCAATCTGTCCGCCTTGCTGGAACGCGTTCTCGGCATCACCACGCGTATTTTCAACGCCAGTACCGGAATCATTCTGCTGCTCGATCCAGGCACCCAATGTCTGCGCATCAAGGCAGCGGTCGGGCTCGAGGGCGATTTGAGCGCCATCAGCGTGGAAATCGGACAGGGCTTTTCCGGACACATCGCCGCTACCGGCGAATCCGACATCCTGCCTGACATTTCACAGTCGCACGGAGTGCTGAACCCGCTGCTGCGCGGCAACTCACAGTCGCTCTGGGGTGCGCCGCTGAAGGAAGCCGATAAAGTCATCGGCGTGCTGGTGATCGGTTTTGCCCGGCCCTACGTTTGGCTGCCGACCGAACGGGAGCTGCTGCGGGCGATTGCCGACCGTTCGGCGCTTGCCATTAATCGCGCCGAGATGACCGACGCCCTGCGCGAGCGCGAAATGCGGATTGCCGAGCTTTCCGGCCATCTGCTGAAGGCGCAGGAGGAAGAGCGCAAGCATATCAGCCGCGAGCTGCATGATGAAACCGGACAGGCTCTCATGGTCATCCGGTTGTATCTCGGCATGCTCGACAAAGCCGTCACCACGCGCGTGGGCAAGGCAAGAATTCAGGAGCTGCTGGAAGTCGTCGATCGCACCATCGAAGGTATCAGGCGCATCATCGGCCGTCTCTCGCCGCTGGTGTTGCAGGAGTTGGGGCTGATTGCCGCCATCCGCAAGGAAGCCAAGGATCTTGCAAAAAGCTCAGGCGTCAACGCCCGGGTTGCTGTCTCCGACGATGTCGGCCGGGTGGCGCCGGAAGTTGAAACAGCCATCTACCGGGTCGTGCAGGAGTCTTTGCACAATGTCGCCAAACATTCCAATGCCCGCGTTGTTACCATTGAGATGACTCGCACGGAAAATCATTTGCGTCTTCGTATTGAAGACGATGGAGTGGGCATCAGCAATGTTCCCAACTCGCAGCGGCCCACGTTCGGGCTGGCTGGAATGCGGGAGCGAATCAGTACGTTGGGTGGAACCTTGCGAGTGGAGTCGCGCAAGGGAAAAGGAACTAAGATTCTGGTTAGCGTTCCTGTTCCTGCCAACGGTTCGTCGGCGCAATTGTCACCAGGTTTGCGCCTTACATCCGTTCCGGGCGGCGATTTGAGCGCCGGGGCGGCAAGGCCAATCGTCAGTTCAGGCACCAATAGTTAGGAGTTCAGGAAATGCCCAAAATCAGATGTCTCCTGGTCGATGACCACACGCTGTTCCGCCAGGGGGTTCGGCGCCTTCTCGAAATGGAAAGCGATTTCGAGGTGGTGGGAGAATCACCCGACGCCGGCGATGCCGTTGAAAAAGCCCGCGAACTGCGTCCCGACATCGTGCTGATGGACATCGGCATGCCCGGCTTGTCGTCGTTCGAGGCGGCGCGCCACATTCGTAAAACCAGGCCGGAAACCAAGGTCCTGTTTCTCACCATGTATGAGGATGAGGATTACCTTGTGCAATGCCTCGAGGTCGGCGCCGCCGGCTACGTGCTGAAGGATACCCCGGCCACGCAACTGGTGACGGCGGTCCGCGATGTCTACAAGGGCGGCAAGTACTTGAGCTCGCAGGTGCTCGGCAAACTGGTGGAGGACTTCCGCTCGCGCGTTCGCGATGCCAAGATGCGCCCGCGCATTTCGACGCTTACGCCGCGCGAACGCGAAATCCTCAAGCTGCTGGCGGAAGGGAATTCGGTGAAGGAAATCGCCGTGCTGCTCGGGCTCAGCGTCAAAACCGTGGAGGCGCACAAGTTCAACCTGATGCGCAAGCTTGACATCCACAATAAAGCGCAACTGGTCACCTACGCGATTCAGAAGAAGATCATTAAGATACCGGTGAACCAGTAGGCCGGTATTGGCGTGCCGGCTTCCGCCTATTCCGGCGCGGGAGTCTTGGTTCCGGCCACCGCCGCCTGCGCCTTCTCCAGCTTGCGCAGGAACTTCTGCGTGTTCAGCAGCGGGCGCGCCAGCGATGAGTTGTAACTGGTCCACGGGGACTCCAACTCGCCGTCTTTTTCTATTTGCGCCCGCATGCTTTCCATCTTCGAATCCAAGTCATCCAGGTAGTGCAACATCAGGGCCTCGGGAAACATGGGCAGCTTGGGCGAGCCGAATTCGTACTGCCCGTGATGGCTGATGATCAGGTGCTCGATCGCGATTCTCAGATCGTCGGGGAAATCCGGCACCTGCGCAATCTTGCGATGCAGCATCTCCAACTCGATCACCATGTGTCCGAGCAACTGGCCCTCGGTGGTGTAGGCGAACGAGCGCGCATACGAAAGTTCGCGGACCTTGCCGATGTCGTGCAGGAACGCTCCCGTCAGTAGCAGGTCCCGGTTCACCAGCGGATAATTGCCTGCCATCAGGTCGCAGATGCGGCACAGCGAGACGACGTGTTCGAGCAAGCCGCCGATGAAGGCGTGGTGCAGAGTTTTTGCCGCGGGGGCGTTGCGGTAGCCGCGAGCGATCTCCGGATCGGCCATGAAGGCCTGCACCAGCGTCCGCAGATGAGGCTCCTCGATGGTAGCCATGAACTCGCCTAACTCGCGCCAGAGTTCATCGATGTCCTTCGCCGTCTTCGGAAGGAAATCGGCGAAATCAATCTCGTGCTCGGCCAGCTTGCTTTCGATCACGCGGATGGTGAACTGAAAACGCCCGTTGTAGCGGTTGAAAACGCCCTTGGTCCGGATGACGTCGTTGACGTCGAAGCGTTCCGAGGCGGGAGCCACGTTGTCCCACATCTTGGCCGTGATCTGGCCGCTGCAATCGGAAAGCGTGAGATCGAGATACGGCTCACCGTTTTTCTTCGGCTTCAACTGCTTGGCGGTAACCAGGAAACAGGCGCTGACGACTTTGTTTTCCTGTTGCGCGGCATCGCGGATGTAGATTTCTTTCATGCACACCTGATGAGCAAGGCCTCGTTCGGCGGGATGTCAGTCCGCGAAAGCGGCGCATTTCGCCGGCGCGGGCAAAACCGCGTCGCCGGCGGCAAGCCCTATCCTAACCCACATTGCTGCCGGTTACGTTAAATGAAAATACCTACACTGGCGGAATTCCATGCAACAATGCCGGCAATTGAGTTGCCAGCAGGGTAGAGCGTGCGTGAATGACGCGTGGGCTGGAGCGCTTCCCTTTTCGCTGTAACCAAAATTTCCAAGAAGATGTCATGGCGACCGGAGCGCCGAGCGCGTGTGGCCGGAGCAGCCAAGCTGCGCACCAAGATTACATTCGAGAAGCAAGAAGCTATTCGGGCGCGGAGTGGAGCCGCCCTTTGTTTTCGGCAGTAGGAACAAAAGGTGGCTCGACTTCGCTCGCCATGACAGTCTGATGTGTCGGGATATACCAACTCTGAAACCGCCCTAGAAGAGCCCCATGCGCTTTTTCTTCTTCTTTTTCGCGGTTGTGCTGGTGGTGTTGCTGCTCGCCATCGTATAAATCAGCTTGCTCTGATTCGGGCTGGCGCCGTTATCCACGAAGCCTTGCCGGACGTCGATGTAGGCGTCTTCCCGCAGCTTGGTCAAATAAATTCGCAGAGCAGGCTGGACTCTTTCGAAGTACATCATATCTTGGAGCTGCGCCTGTATCTTCTCCAGCGGAGGCACTCCGGACGCATTGTGTTCGGTCACTTTCAGAATCACGAAGCCCTGCTTGGTGGGGATGACGTCCGTCATCTCGCCGGGCTTGAGGCCAAAGGTCTTGGCCTCCAACTCCTTGGCCAGCATGCCGCGCCTGAAGTACCCGAGGTCTCCTCCTTGCGCGGCCGTGGGACCTTTTGAGTTGTTGCGCGCCAGTTCCTGGAATGAGGCGCCGGCGCGAAGCTGCTTCAGCAAATCGTCGGCCTTTGCCTGGGCCGCGGCCACCGACTGGTCGAAGTCCTTTCCCTGGCTGGTACTGCCGCTGATCAGGATTTCGCTCAGCCGCACTTCTTCGGGGCGGTCCAGCTCGGCGTGATGCTCGTCGTAGTACTTCTGCACTTCGGCCTGTGAAATCTGGATGCGGCTGCCGACCTCCCGGCTGATCACCTTCTGGGTGATGATGTTGTTCTTCAGATTCTGCTTGAAATTTTCGAACGATATGCCTTGCTGCTGCGCAATCTTCTCCATGTCCTCCATGGAGCTTGCGTTCATCTGCTTGCGAATCTCATCCAGTCGCTTCACCAGGTCGACATCGCCGGAAACCCCCAAGTCCTCAGCCTTCTGCAGCAGTAGCTGCTGGTCGATCAAGTCTCGCAGCACGTTCTTTTCGCGATCTTTGATAATTGCGTCGGCATTGCCGGGCGACTGCTGGTGAACCTCGTTTACCATTGTCTCCTCGCCGCGCCGCAGATCGGCACGCGTGATAATGGCATTGTTGACGCGCGCCACAATCTCCTCGATCACCGTGCTCTCCTGTGCAAAGGCGAGAGTTGGCGCGAGGATAAGGACAAAAATCAGGGAAGAGACTTTACGCATAGATTCCTGGGCGGCCTGGCGCCTGCCAAGCCTGGAAGATCGCACAACTATACCTGTCCATCCATTGTATCAACCGGAGACAGCAGCCGCTATGGCCTGTCGACCAGCGCAGCGCGCATCCCATTTAGACCGGATTTGGATGGTGGCCCACTCAAGCTTCTTTTGCTTGAGTGGAGCAGTTTTCGCCAGTACGCTACCGGATGTGAAGGATGTGTGGAGATTGAATCCGAGTGGGCGGCAAGGAAGCGCGAAAGAGCGGCTGGGCGTCTTTGTCCAGCCGTGGAACTGCCCCACTCAAGCCAACAACGGGCTTGAGTGGGCCACCCGCCAATGCTCTTTCCATGTTTCTTGGCGCGCTGATCGCCTTCGTCCTGCAAAAGGCCAGGCCAGCCACTGCCGAAAAGTTTGTGGTCCCGGTCAGTTCTGGCTTCATCGCCGGCGAATCGCTGATGGGCATCGCCGTGGCCTTGCTGCACGCCGCCGGCAAGATATGAGGATGACAGGTAGTCGGTCAGTTTGAAATGCGTTGGGTGCCCCAGGTTCCGCGCCGCGCTGTTCGGCGCTAACCTGGGTGGACACCGGCCTTGGCGGCGACCCGTACTCCTCCGCCCGTTTCTACTCTTCGGCCGCCTTCGTCTCGAAGCTCTTGACCAACTCGTAAGGGGTGGCGCGATAAAGCACGTAGGCGAATGAATTGACGTCGACCTGTTTGCGGAAGAGCAGTTGCGCCCGTCCGCTGCCGTCGGCATCCACCGCGCCGAGGTACTGGAGAGCGGGGCGAACGTCCAGCATAATCGGGTCGGCGATCATCAAAAAGATCTGGTTCAGCCGTCCAGCCGAGTCTTTTCGCGCAACCAGCGCGACTGTAACCTTGGGTGGCGACTTGATGACGGAGCCGGGCGGCAGCCAGAGCTTGCTCTGCGCCCCGGTTATGGTTGCGGTGAAGATTTCAACCGGGCGATTGCTGTAATCGGGGTCAAGCGCGTGGACATCCACGTCGTCCAGCTTGGCCGGATCGACGCCGCGCAGGCTTGTGCGTTCCTTGGCAGTCTTGCGAATGGCTTCCGTTGCCATGCTTTTCAGAGTCTCCAGGTCGTGCTGGCGCTCGTCTGGTGAAGACTTGTAGCCGTAGGGACGAGATTCGATGTTCCCGATGTCGGCAATCGCGAGCAGAACCTTGTCGTCGGCGGCATGGGGCGGAGCGACGGCGGCTGTTGTCGCAGCCGCACCGGACCGGCCAACCGGGACATCGGCCTGGACCTGTTCAGACTTGCCGCGGCGTAGCGTGGGGCGGCCGGAATCCTGCTCTTCGGTTCGCTGCGCAGTATTGGCCGAAGCTGTGGCTGCGGGGCTCTCCCGCGAAGGCGCCGCATCGGAGGCTGGCGAACTCGAGGAAGGCGTGGGCCGGCGCAGCACGGGGCGATCATCATTCGAGCTCGAGTCCGCGCCTGCCCGGGCGTTGGAGGATTTGGCGGCCGGCGCGCCTCCGCCCGAACCCGGCTTCCAGATTCCCTCGGCCCACCACGCGGTCGAGGTGTGCAGGGCGGTCTGAATCACGAAGTTGCCTTCCGGCACGCCTTCTTTTTGCGCCTGGTAAAGGATGTCTCCGGCAATGGCGAAGGGAACGGGGTTCGCCTCGTAAAAGCGCGCATCATAGTACTTGCCGTCGATGAACAGGGTTACCGGAAACAGGCGGGCCTTGCCCTTCGCGTCGATCCGCAGCAGGCCGACGGCGCGCATGCGGGACGTTTTTGCCTGTCCCGTGTACTGGGCGGACAGAGAAGCGGCCAGCAGCACCGCCAGCAACGCAACCAGCAGTTTTGGAGGTAGACTATTACGCATGGAAGCCAACATGAAAGCACCCGATTTTAATCTGCTCAACGAAGACGGCGAAAGTGTTTCGTTGAAACAGTTCCGCGGGAAGAACGTTGTGCTTTTCTTTTATCCGAAGGCCAACACTCCCGGTTGAACGATTGAAGCGTGCGGGTTCCGCGACGCATATACAAAACTCCAGAAGGCCGGTTTAGTTGTGCTCGGCATCTCCGCCGACACTCCCTCGGCGCAGAAGAACTTCAAGGAAAAGTACGAACTTCCGTACACCTTACTCTCCGATCCGGAAAAACAAATCGCCGCGCAATTCGAAGTACTGAAAGAAAAGAACATGTACGGCAACAAAGTGATTGGAATTGCGCGTACTACGTTCCTGATCGGTCCCGACGGCACCATCACCCACGTGTTCGAAAACGTAAAGCCGGACGGACACGCGGAAGAGGTGCTCAATTACGTAAAGGGCACTGCAAAAAAAGCAAGCTAAACTTCAGCGCGGGGCAGGGAAGCCATGTGGCTGCCTTGCCCTGCTCTGTTTTCCCGCCGCCGTTCGCCGGCGCCCCTGCCAATCTTCTTGTCGCACGCGAACCCGGCAGCTTCACGCACAAAGAGTGCCACCAGTGAAAATAAGATGCGGGAGCAGCAGCTCGGGAGCTGCCACGATATATGATCTTGCGCATGGAGCAATCAGGCGTCCAAGCCCGACAGCATGAGCCGCTCTCGGCTGCCTTTTTCAACCGCGATGCTTCCATCGTGGCCCGGGAATTGTTAGGCAAACTCCTGGTACGCCGCTACGCTGCCCCAACACGCGCAACTAAGGCGCACCAATACTGCGCTGCTACGAACCCAAAGGCCACGGACCACGGACCAACCCTTTGCCATATCGGCCAGTACGGGGCCGGGGACCCCAAATGCGAGCTGCTCGCCGGGCGCGTGGTCGAGGCTGAAGCCTATCTTGGACAGATCGATCCCGCTGCCCACGCCTTCACCGGCAAAACGCCGCGAAATGCCGTGCTGTTTGGCCCGCCCGGGGTCGCCTACGTTTACTTTATCTACGGCAATCATTACTGCCTGAATGTTTCGTGCATGCCTGAGGGCAACGCCGGATGCGTGTTGTTCCGCGCTCTGGAACCCGTGGCGGGGCTGGCAAGCATGGCGAAGCTGCGCGGCCTGAATCTGGCCTCGCCGGCCAGCAACGCCCAACTGCGCTCGATTTCCAGTGGCCCGGGCAGGCTGACACAGGCGATGGCGATCACGCGGCAGCGGCATAACGGCATGGCTTTGACCAGTGCGCGTTCCGAGCTGTTTCTCACCGACGACGGCTGGCGTCCTGAGCGCATCGCCACCACCCCGCGCATTAACGTGACCAAGGCCGCCGAAAGACCCTTGCGCTACGTGATCGCCGGCAACCCTTTCGTTTCCGGAAAGAGGGTTCTGTAGCTCAGATTCCCGGCTCCGCCGGCAGCAGAATGTTGTCGATCAGCCGCACTTTGCCGATGAAGCACGCAACCGCAACCAGCGTGTCGCGTTTCAGATCGCTGACCGGATCGAGCGTGTCGGGATCGACAATCTCGGCGTAATCGAGTCGTGCCGCCGCTTCGGCGGCGATCACCTGCCGGGCCGCGCCGATGAGCTTGCCGGGGTCATGTTCGCCCGCCGCGGCCAGACTCTGCACGTGGCTAAGCGCACGCCAAAGACAGAGCGCCTGCTGGCGCTGCTCGGGCGAAAGGCAAACGTTGCGTGAAGACATGGCGAGACCGTCGGCTTCGCGAATGGTGGGGCAGACGACGATTTGCACATCCATGTCCAGGTCGCGGACCATCTTGCGCAGCACCGCGACCTGAGCCGCGTCCTTTTGTCCGAAGAAAGCATAGTGCGGGTGCACGATTTCGAACAGCTTCGCCACCACCGTAGCCACTCCGCGGAAATGGCCGGGACGCGACTTTCCGTCCAGCTTTTCACTCAATCCTTCGACATGAACCACGGTGCTCGTACCCGGCGGATACATCTCCTCGACCGTCGGCGCAAACAGCAGTTCGACGCCCTCGGAGACCAGTTGCCGGCAGTCTCGCTCGAAGCTTCGGGGATACCTGGCAAGATCTTCTTTCGGTCCGAACTGAAGCGGGTTTACGAAAATCGAGGTGGCAACCACGTCGCACTGCGCGCGTGCCGCGCGCACCAGAGACAGGTGACCGGCATGAAGCGCTCCCATGGTCGGCGTCAAGCCCAGGGTCTTGCCGCTTTGGCGCAACTCGCGGCACGCCTGCTGCATGGCCGCAACCTTTTCGAAAACCTGCATTCTCGCCTTTCCTCCACGGAGGTGAATCTACTTCGGTTGTTCGGCGTCTGACTTCGGAGCGGCGCCGGCGCCCGGCTGAGTTGGTGGCGGAGGCAGCTCACGCCAGCTCTTCAGCACCTGCAGGAAAACCGGCTTCAATCGCCGGTAGTCGGCGGGCGTGCATCGCAAAGCCACGGTGTAAAGAACATCGTCAGCATCGATGAATGCCACCTGCTCGGTCGCAACCGCTTTCCCTTGTTCCTGCACTTCGGCGGTGATCACCTGCGCGGGGTAGCCGCCAACCATGGTCTCCCTGCGCTCAACCGTATGCATCGCGGCGCCCTCGGGCGGCTTCATCACCTGGTTGATCAAGTCATTCATGGACGGGCGCTCGCTGCCCTCGGCGGGATCGGGAAGATCGAGCGCAGCCGCCGTAATGTGATTCCAGTCTGTCTGCGCCCGTTCCTTGTTGGGCTCGGCAAACACCACGCCCGCGCCGTTGTAGACAGCTCCAAGATCGGTCCACCCGGCCGGGTGGTCGAAACAGAAGCCGCCGAGTTGCAAGCAATAGCGGGTCCAGCGCGGCGGCGCCGTCTGAGCCTGCAAGATCGAGGCCAGCAGCAGACAAAACAAGACCGGGAACGCACGCCTTGGCAAGCTCATCGCTTATTCACCACGCCTTGGTAGGCTCATCGCTTATTCACTGTACGCCGGCCTGGTCGAGCAGGCGGGCGGTTGCATAGTCGTAGGCGGTGAGAGCGGTGATCCGCTCACGGTTCAGCTTCTTCTCCGCCAGAATGTGGGTGGTGATCTTGGAACGGAAATCGGCACTAGTAATGCTCACACAGCCTCCAGTGCAGCTCCGCCCAGCGGATGCCGCCTGTTATGTCCCGGCCGGCTCAGAGCGCCAGCTCAAGGACTCAAGGATATTGTAGGCGCGGGGAAACTCGCGCGCAACCAGGGCGGGCCGGGGACGTGTGTGGCCCACAAGTCATTAGAAAGGCATGGTGCCCCACGTTCGCCCGCTTTTGGCTAACGTGGGGTAGTTTCTTCTAATCGTGGGGCATTCCGGCTCTTCCAACTTGGCAGTCGTCGAAAGAGTAGCTGAATATAGCCTGCGACCGTCTGGTGCATAAGCAGAACCGTTTCTCTCGGCGCAATGAGCCTGTGAGAACCCTCTTTCGAAATCAGGCTGTAAACGCAGCTGAAAAACTGCTCCTCTGCTGGCGAAATGAATCTTTGTTTCAGCAGGTACTCACGCCGGGCACCATCCTTATCCGGGCCGGAATACGGAGCTTTGGCCGGGGACAAATCATTAACAATGGCACGGTGTGCCTCCTCCATCGAAGCACGAAGCAGGTCGCCTGCAATCTTTGGATCGAATTCTCCCTTTTGCCGGAGATGCTCTTCCGCTTTCGACAGGGCGCGCGCAATCTCGGCAGGTATTTGTTCCGTGAAGTTTTCCGGACGTGCCACAAGATGCGATTTGCGGCTGCCAATCATTTTCGCAGATGCCTTCAGCTTCGTTTCAAACTTGGAAAACTCAATCTCCTCGATTGCGTCCCTTAGTTGCTTGGCCGCTAAAATAAATCTCTCATCCAGATGGTCGATGCCGATTAGTCGGCGACGGCGGTCATCGAGATATAGCTCGCACTGCACCTTCAGGGAAGAAAGAAAGTCCGAGGAGAAATGGTTACGGTGGCCATGCAGCGCAAACGTCATAGTGGGAATGACCTGCTGGATCCAATTCTCCACCAAAATCGGCTGATCGGAGTGGAAGTGCCCAAAGAGCTGCAGGAATGGCTTTTGCGCTTCCCCAAGCTGAGCAAAAACACACATTATGACTTCGATCACGCTAGGCTCGCGCACCCGTCCCGATGCGAGCTTCACCGGCGGTTTGTACAGGGCGGAAACTAGCCGGTCATCCCACAAGTAATGCAATAAGAGTGATTTCTGCTCCTGTGCAGTTGTGAGCAAGGCGATCAGGTTGTCAATGGTGTACGAAGTTTCCCTCAGCCCCTGAAGGTGACTGTCGAGAATACGGTCCGCTTGAGACTGAAGTTGCGCAGAATCCATTTCGGTATCTCTCACGCCGTGCGAGGTTACGCCCCGGCCGTCCCCGCGTCTTCGGCGCCGCCGAGTGGGAGAAAGTACTGTGTCCCGCGGATGGGTTCACTTACGCGGCGCAGCAATTTATCGAGGTCGTCGCTGTGTTCGACGAAGTCGATCTCCGAGGTGTTGACCACCAGCAGGTCTGAAGCGCTGTAGTGAAAAAAGAAATGCTCGTACGCCTTGTTGACCTCGGCGATGTATTCCATGCCGATGGCGCGCTCGCCGGCGGCGTTCTTTTTGCGCAGACGCTTGCGCAACACATCGGTGGAAGCCTGCAGGTAGATCACCAGGTCGGGCGCGGGCAATTGGGTGCGGAAGAACTTGTAATAGCGGTCGTAGACTTCCAGTTCGGTATCGCTGAGGTTGAGGTTGGCGAAGATCTTGTCCTTCTCGAAAACGTAATCGGCCACGATCACGCGCTGTGATTTCGGGCCTATGTCGAGCGTGCGCAGTTGCTCGAAGCGCTTGACCAGGAAGGCGAACTGCGCCTGGAAAGCGGCTCCCGGAGCGCCCTCGTAGAAGGCGTCGAGAAACGGGTTGTCCTCGGGCTCCTGGATCAATTGCCCGCGCAGATTCTCGGCTATGATCCGCGCAAGAGTGCTCTTGCCGACTCGTATCGGACCTTCAACAGCTATATAGCGCGGTGGTTCAAAAAAGTTCGCCATCGGACTGAGACAGCCTCCAGCTTAGACCAATTTCGCGAAAGGTATTTCCCATGAAGCAGCCGGGCGCGCGCCCGGCGTTGATAGCTCCGGCATACACCTATTCTGGACCGCTCTAGCCAGTTTTCCTGCACAGGATTCCCGGCATGTCGATTCCAAAATTACCGGTGTGAGGGCAGCATATCTCTGCTGGTGCGCGGATGCAATTGCGCGATTAGTAAACGGCATCAGTGACGGTCTTCCCGGCGCGCATGCCGCTACGTTCGATGATACGACATCAAGAGACGGTTTCGTTCCGGGCTAGCGGCTTCCGCTGAAAACCATTTTGGCGCTCACCGAGGTCCCCGGCGACGGCTGCTTTCGCCGTTGCTGGGGTGGAAGTACAATCGATGCAGCATGGTAGGCGCACTCGCAGGGATCGCCGCAGTTGCCGCCGGGGCTACGTTTGCCGGACTGCACACCATGGTTCCGTGGTCGCAGTTCTACGGCGCGAACTTCAACGGCGCAGCTCCGGGTACGCGCACGCTCGCGCTCACCTATGACGACGGCCCCAACGATCCGTATACCGGGCAATTGCTCGAAGTCCTGGCAAAGCACGGCGTCAAGGCGACTTTCTTTTTGCTGGGGCAGTTCGTCTCCGAACGCCCCGCGCTGGCGCGCGCCGTCGCCGAAGCCGGCCATGCCATCGGGAGCCACTGCTACACCCATCAGAACCTGATTTTTCTCTCCGCAGCGCAGCTTCGGCAGCAGCTCGAGAAAGCGTCGCGGGCGATTGAAGCGGCCACCGGCGTCCAGCCCAAACTGTTTCGTCCGCCGTACGGCGGGCGGCGTCCGGGAACGTTCTCCGTGGTGCGCGAATACGGCATGGTGCCGGTCATGTGGCGCGTCAGTTGCTCCGACTGGAGTGCCCGGTCGCACGAAAGCATCGTCGAGCGCGCCGTTTCGCAAATCAAGGGCGGAGACGTCATCCTGCTGCACGACGGAGGACATCTGCGGATGGGAACCGATCGCTCGCACTCGGTACGCGCCACCGACGAGATCGTGCGCCGCTACCGGGGCGAGGGCTACAAATTCGTCACCGTGCCGGAGATGATGGACGGCGGTAGCGCAGACTGACGAGAAAGCTACATTCTTATGTCTCAAGCCGGGTACCCCATATCTGCCCGTCGTTGGCAGATGTGGGGTAGTTCTTCTGTTGCAGATGTGGGCTTACGCACTGACCATCGCCAGCGCCTCTCTGGCTGCGGCAACCGTCTGCTCGATCTCTTTTTCCGTATGCGCTGTGCTCATAAAGGCGGCTTCGAATTGCGAGGGCGGCAGCCAGACACCCGCATCCAGCATTGCCCGGTGGAATTGGCCGAACTGCCCGGTGTTGCAGACGGCGGCGCTGTCCCAGTCCGTGACCGCGTGATCGACGAAGAAGAACGTGAACATAGACCCCGCATGGTTGGCGGTAATGTGGACGCCGGCCTCGCGCGCGGCATCGACCACCCGGTTGACGAGCGTGGTAGTGAGCTTTTCCAGGCGCGGGTAAAGCTGCTGGCGGTGGTCGCGCAGCGTGCCAAGCATCGCCAGTCCGGCGGCCATGGCCAGCGGATTGCCGCTGAGCGTGCCGGCCTGGTACATCGGGCCGAGCGGGGCGACCAGGTTCATGATTTCCGCCGCGCCGCCGTAAGCGCCCACCGGCAGTCCGCCGCCGATAATCTTGCCCAGCGTCGTCAGGTCAGGCTTGATCTTGTACAACTCCTGCACCCCGCCAAAGGCCACGCGGAAGCCCGTCATGACCTCATCGAAGATCAGCAACGCGCCTTCGCGGCGAGTGATCTCACGCAGAAATTCCAGGTAGCCCGGTTGCGGCAGAACACAGCCCATATTGCCGACGATGGGCTCCACAATGATGCAGGCAATCTGCCCCTTGAACTTGTGAAAAGCTTCTTCGACAGCCTTGGCATCGTTGAAGGGCAGCGCCAGCGTGAACTGAACGAATTCCTCCGGCACGCCTGCCGAGCCGGGAATGCCGAGGGTGGCAACCCCTGAACCGGCCTTCACCAGCAGCGCGTCCGTGTGGCCGTGATAGCAGCCGACGAACTTGATGATGTATTTTCTTTGGGTGGCAGCGCGGGCCAGGCGGATGGCCGACATGGTGGCTTCGGTTCCGGAGCTGACGAAGCGCAGCTTCGCGATGGACGGAAACGCCTCGATGACGGCCTCGGCCAGTTCGATTTCCGATGGAGTCGAGGCGCCGAAGCTGGTTCCTTTGCGGGCGGCGTTGATTACCGCTTCGACAACCTCCGCCGCCGCATGGCCAAGCAACAGAGGACCCCAGGAACAAACATAGTCGATATATGCGTTGCCGTCGGCATCGTATACGTAGGCACCTTCGCCGCGCACCAGGAAGGGCGGTTCGCCGCCGACCGCGCGGAAGGCGCGTACCGGCGAATTAACGCCGCCTGGGATCAGTCGTTCGGCTCTTTGCTGGAGCTTGCGTGAGAGATCGAGATTTCGGGCCATAAGCCGTCCTGAACTGCGCTCCGGGGTGATCGACACGGCGCGCAAGAATTCATCAAGATTTCAATATAGCAGCCGCCTTGGGCTGCCGGGTTGCGCGGCTCTCTCATGCCAGGGAGACAAGGCTTGCTCACTTGAGGTAAGTGCGGAGCACATCGATCAATTCCTCGGCTGCTGCGACGTGCTGTGAATCGGGCTTCTGCTTGGGGTCGAGCACGTGCTCGCGGATGTGGCCCTCCAGGACCTCGACGATGAGGCTGTTCATCGCGCCGCGTGCGGCTGTGATCAACTGAAGCACATCGGAACAATCCTGTTCCTCGTTAAGGGCGCGCTCCACGGCTTCGACCTGTCCCCGGATGCGCCGTACCCGCCAGATCAGCTTCTCTTTGTCGTTCAGGGTGTGTGCCATGTAGATTAGTGTATACCCCTACGGCTACCCCATCTGTCGATTTACGGGGAGACCAGCAGGTTGGCTTAATGGAAGCCACTTTCAATACACTTTTTTTCTTGACAAGCGCATACTGCCATGGGTACCTTGGCGTTGACGTTGGTTGTCCCGACGTTACAGTACGCATGGTTCCTCGGTAGGTGAGGCTCCTGCGCGACACACAGGCCACTGCCCGACGACTTCGAAAGAAGTTTGCCTGAGCGGTAAAACAGGAACTCCCGGATTAAGGGTTTTCCTAACGTGGCTGAGGTCTTCGGACCTCTTACGGTGCGCGGTGCTAAAACTTGGACGAGTGGGGAAAGTTAGCTGATCGGCGGCGCTGTTCCATGCAGCTTCCGTAGTTCTTCCGCTGGGTTTTCCTCGCAGGTAGTTTCCGTCCTTTCTTTTCGCTCCAGCACACAAGGATGTATGAGCGACATATTCGAACAAGATGATCCGCCTCCGAGTAGTGGCGGCAACGGTCCCAATCGCACGCCGCCATTGCGTGGGATTGGGCTGAATCCAGTGTAGAAGAAGCCGTGTGACCCGATAGACGCTTTTGTCCTGCCTATCGCCTCACCTCCGCGCGTTAGCGCGGAAGGCGTGCACAGCTAGCAATGAGATACGTCATCCAACGTCATCCATATCCATCACTTATTAACGTAGTGGTTCGCGAAATCGGCGAACATCCGACAAAGCCCAAGCCACTGCGGCGGTTAAGGTGAATGGCCGAGCGGCAGGCTAAGGCTAGAATCACGGAGTGGTTGCGAGAAAAAGCTTTGCGAGAGCAGCACGGGCCGGGTATTCTGAATTCACAATTTCGAACATGATTTTCATTTTCGACTATTGATCTCATTCGAAGGCGCTGTTTTCACGCCTTCTTGCAAGGTGCTCTCTTGAATCTTCGCTGGTTATTGAAATTCCGCCTGCCGCTTACGCTCCTGGTCCTCGCGCTTATGTGCTCGACCACGCTTGCACAATCGGGCGAGTCTGAGGAACCGAACTCGGAAAGCAATCCACCCGTCACGCTCTTTCCTCATTCCGACACCAGCCGCTTCTGGGTTTCCGGACAGATGAATTTCATCTTCCAGGCACATCCGGAGTTTCCGGCAAAATACAGCGGCACCAACAGTCTGCGTAGTTTCGGGCAAAGCGCCACGTCGCGCGTGCTGACGCTCTACACCGGCTGGCAAATCACGCCCAGTGACGAGCTCCTGTTCGACATGGAAGAGGCCGGTGGCCGTGGGATAAGCGATGGTTTGGGGCTGGCGGGATTTACCAACCTCGATGTCGTGCGCAACCCAACGCTCGGCAAAGCGCCGTACATGGCCCGCGTCATGTACCATCACATCTTCGCCTTGAGCGGCGAGCACATTGCCGCCGAGAGAAACCCGCTTTCGCTGGCTACGCAGTTGCCGGCACGCCGGCTTGAGTTTCGCGTCGGCAAGTTCAGCGCGGCCGACTACTTCGACCTGAACTCGGTGGCAAGCGACAGCCATCTTCAGTTTATGAACTGGACGGTCGACAACAACGGAGCTTACGATTACGCGGCGAACACGCGCGGCTATACCTATGGCGCGATTCTCGACTACGAAGAGCGCAACTGGGGAGTGCGTTTCGGCGAGATGCTGATGCCCAAGGTCGCCAACGGCGAGAATCTCGACGCCGAAGTGGCGCGGGCGCGGGCGGAGAACATGGAATTTGAGCTTCGCCCCAGGTTGCTGAAGGACCGCAAAACGGCCTTTCGCGCGCTCTCCTACGTTAATCACGCCAACATGGGCGACTACCGTCAGTCGATTGCCCTTGCGCAGGGAACCGGTGCTCCACCGGTCATCGAAAACACTCGCCGCCAGGGGACTATTAAGTACGGATTTGGCTTCAATGCCGAGCAGGAGTTGACCCGCGACCTGCGCCTCGGGGCCCGCTGGGGATGGAACGAAGGGCGGCACGAGTCGTTCGCCTATACCGAAGTCGACAGCACGGCCTTGTTGTGCGCCGACTATACCGGCAGAAGCTGGAAGCGCCGCCTGGACAAGGTGGGCCTGGCCTTTGTCAGCAACGGCATCTCGAAAGATCACCAGGAGTACCTGCGGCTTGGCGGGCTGGGCTTTCTGCTGGGAGACGGCAACCTGAACTATGGCCGCGAAAACATCGTCGAGTTCTACTATACGGCGCACCTTTGGCGCGGCATCTTTGCTTCGTTTGATCTGCAGCACATCAATAATCCCGGCTACAACCGGGATCGAGGACCTGTGCTGGTCCCGGCTCTGCGGCTGCATCTCGACCTGTAGGCGAGGCTGATAAAATAGGGGAGCGATGATCCTGCCATTCGTCCGCGATCTTCTTGCGGATGCTGAAACTCTCCCCGCATTCTCGCGAGCAGCGGCCCATCTGAAGGGCGGCGCGGGCAGGATTCGCCTGTCTGGTCTGACGGACACGGCCAAGCCGCTGCTTTACGCGCAACTGCATCACGCCATCTCCCGGCCCTTGATTGTTTTGGTGGCAAACAATCGCGCAGCCGAGGAAATGCTGCCCGTGCTCCAGAGCTTTTGCGAGCTGACGGGTGCGGCCGGCGTCGACTCGGTGGTCTACCTGCCCGCACGGGACGTGCTTCCATTCGAGAACCTGTCTCCGCACCCGGAAATCCAGGAGGCACGCGCCAAAGCCCTGTGGCGGATTGCCACCGGCGCCGTCTCGATTGTTGTGGTGCCGTTTGCCTCCAGCGCGGTGTTGCTGCGCGAGCCCGCATATTACCGCGACCTTGGGCGGGTGGTACGGCGTCCCGAGACCCTGGACCTGGAAGAGTTGGTCGAACACCTCAATATCGTCGGCTACACGCGCACCGACGTGGTGGAGATGACGGGAGAATACGCGCTGCGCGGAGGAATTCTCGACGTGTTTCCTCCGGAGACCGATCGCCCGCTGCGCATAGAACTATTCGGCGATGAGGTGGAATCGATCCGCAAGTTCGATCCCGCGACTCAGCGCTCCTCTGGCGATGTCGATGAAGTGGTGCTGCTGCCGTTGACCGAGACCCCGGTTTCGGAAACGCTGTTGACGGCGATTCACGCGCGCCTGTCGGGACAGCGCATTGCCGGGACCGAGGAGGCGATTCAGGCGGCGGTCCAAAACGCCGGGGTCACCGTGTTTCCCGGGTGGGAGTTCTATGCGTCGGTGGCGGGAGCGGCACAAACCATCTTCGATCACCTGCCTGCCGCCTGCGTGCTGGTCGATGAACCCGCGCTGATCGAGCGTGACCAGGATGCCTGGTGGGAGCGTGTTACGGCTGCGCACGAGCGTAGCGGAGTGGGCAATCTGGTGCGGCCGGAGGAATTGTATCTGACTCCGGACTTGTGGCGCGCACTGGTGGCAAGCCGCGGCGGAGCCAACGTCGAACAGCTCGGGGTTTCCGGCGGCGAAATGGAAGACATACCGTTGCTTTCGCGGCCTACGACACGCTTTCACGGCTCGGTGCCGGCGCTGATTGAGGAAGTAAAGAAGCTCAGTGCGGAAGGCGAGAAAATTCTTTTGTCGGCAGGCAGCACCGGCGAGTTGGAGCGGCTGGCCGACATCTTTAACGAATACGGCGTGCCTTACAGGCTCGGCAGCCGGGCGCAACGGCCCGGCGGCGGAAGCTATGCCGATGAGGCTGGTTATTTCGGCGAAGATCTCTCGGTGACCACTCTGGTGCGTGCCTTCGTGCCGCATGGCGTCGCCCTGCCTGATTCGAGACTGGTGATTTTCGGCTCCTGCGATCTGTTCGACGAGTCGGATGCGACGGTGGCTCGCGCTCCGCGCCAGCGGTCGAGGACGGCGGCGTTCCTTTCGGATTTCCGCGACCTGGCCGTGGGTGACTATGTGGTGCACGTCGAGCACGGCATTGGCCAGTACCAGGGTTTGCGGGAGATTGCACAGGCCGACGGCAGCAGCGCCGAGTTCATGATCCTGGAGTACGCCGAGGGCGCGCGGCTGTACATCCCGCTGACGCGGCTCGACCTGGTTCAGAAGTACCGCTCCGCCGAAGGCGGCAGGCCTCTGCTCAGCCGCCTGGGCACGCAGCAGTGGGCCAAGACGAAGGCTCGCGTCAAGCAGGCCATGCAGGACATGGCTGACGAGTTGCTGAAGCTCTATGCCGTGCGCAAGACCGCCGAGGGCCACGCCTTTCCGCCGGACACGCAATGGATGCGCGAGTTTGAAGACGCTTTTGAATTCAGCGAAACCGATGACCAGACGGCGGCCATTTTGGATGTGAAGCGGGACATGGAGTCCGCGACGCCGATGGATCGCCTGTTGTGCGGCGATGTCGGGTACGGCAAGACGGAAGTCTCCATGCGCGCCGCTTTCAAGGCGGTGAGCGACAGCAAGCAGGTTGCCGTGCTCGCGCCCACCACGGTGCTTGCCTTCCAGCATTTTGAAACTTTCAAGCGGCGTTTCGCGGTGTATCCCATCAACATCGAGATGATCAGCCGCTTCCGCACCAGCAAGCAACAGAAGGAGATCGTGGAGAAAGTCGAGGGCGGCAAGGTGGACATCCTCATCGGCACTCACCGCCTGCTCTCGAAGGACATCAAGTTTCCCGACCTCGGCCTGGTGATCGTCGACGAGGAGCAGCGATTCGGCGTGCGCCACAAAGAGCGGCTGAAGCAGCTTCGCAAGGAGGTTGACGTGCTGACCATGTCGGCGACGCCGATCCCCCGGACATTGCACATGTCGCTCGTTGGCCTGCGGGATATGAGCCTGATCGAAACCCCGCCCAAGGATCGCATGGCCATCCAGACGGTGGTTGCCGGCTGGGACGACAAGTTGATCCGCTCGGCCATCGAGCAGGAACTGGAGCGCGGCGGCCAGGTGTACTTCGTGCACAATCGCGTCGAATCCATCCACGACATCTCGGCGAAGATACGCGAGCTGGTGCCGCGGGCCCGCATTCTGGTTGGCCACGGACAACTGAGCGAAGGCGAACTGGAAAAAATCATGCTGGCCTTCATGCGCCATGAGGCTGACATCCTGGTGGCGACGACGATCATCGAGAACGGGCTCGATATTCCGCTTTGCAACACCATCGTCATCAACCGGGCGGACCGGCACGGGCTTTCCGAGCTGTATCAATTGCGCGGGCGCGTCGGACGCTCCAATCGTCGCGCCTACGCCTACCTGCTGATCCCGTCGGAACGCGACCTGACGGATCTGGCGCGCAAACGGCTGGCTGCCCTGAAGGAATTCAGCGATCTCGGCGCGGGCTTCAAGATCGCGGCGCTCGACCTGGAACTGCGCGGCGCGGGCAATCTGCTCGGCGGCGAACAGAGCGGACACATCGAAGCCATCGGCTTCGAGATGTACACCCAGATGCTGGAGCACACCATCCGCCAGATGCGCGGCGAGCAAGTCGCCGAGCTGGCCGAACCCCAACTGAACCTAGGCCTCAACATCCGCATTCCCGCCGACTACATCGGCCAGGAAAACCACCGCCTGCGAATTTACAAACGCATCGCCGGCGTGGAAAGCGAGAGCCAGTTGGCCGACGTCTCCGCCGAACTGCGGGACCGCTACGGCGAGCCGCCTGCGAGCGTGCGTAACCTGCTCGATTACGCCAGCCTGAAACTGCTTTCGCAGCGCGTGCGAGTGATGCAGATCGAGCGCAAACGCGACCTGGTCAGCATTCGTTTCGACGGCAAGGCGGAAGTGGATGCAGCGAAGCTGGCGCAGTTCGTGGCGCGCAATCGCGGAACCCAGTTCACTCCGCAGGGCATCCTGAAGTTCAGCATCAAGTCCAACCGGGCCGACGAGGTGCTGGAAAACTTGCGGCAAGTCCTGGAAAATATTGCCAGCGCGTCGGTAACTGCCGCCGGTTGAGGTCTGAGCCGGTTATGTTAACAGGCCCTAATGCGGAAAAGCGTACAATTGCGCTTCGCCGTTAGCTTGAAAACATTCAGCGAGAGCACGCAATGAAACAAAAAATCAGAAAGGCAGTTTTTCCGGCCGCAGGGCTGGGCACTCGCTTTTTGCCTGCGACCAAAGCGCAGCCCAAAGAGATGCTGCCGCTGGTCGACAAGCCAATCATCCAGTATGGCGTGGAAGAAGCCGTGGCTTCCGGGTGCGATCAGATCATCATCGTTACCGGACGCAACAAGACCGCGATCGAAGACCACTTCGACGTCAGTTACGAACTGGAAAAGCAGTTGGAGGAGAAAAACAAGCTGGAACTGCTGGCCATCGTGCGCCACATCTCGGACATGATCCACATCTGCTACACGCGGCAGAAAGAGGCGCTGGGATTGGGGCACGCGGTGCTGGTGGCCAAGGAACTGGTGGGCAACGAACCTTTCGCGGTGCTGCTGGCCGACGATGTGGTCGACTCGGAAATTCCTTGCCTGAAGCAGATGATCGACGTTTTCGAGGAGACGCAGTGCTCGGTGATCGCCACCCAGGTGGTCGAAGGTAAAGCCATCTCCGCCTACGGCGTGCTCGACGCCACCCCGGTTCCGGGTTACGGCGGCCGCCTGTTCGAGATCAGGAACCTGGTGGAGAAACCGCGGCCCGAAGCGGCGCCGTCGAACCAGGCAATCATCGGCCGCTACATCCTGACGCCGCGCGTCTTCGAGTGCCTGGAGAAGATCACGCCGGGAGCTATCGGCGAGTTGCAGCTCACCGACGGACTGCGCGGGCTGCTGCGGCACGAAAAGATGTATGGCTATCAGTTCATAGGCAGGCGCCACGATACCGGCGACAAACTTGGCTTCCTGAAGGCCACGGTGGAGTTCGCCCTCAAGCGCGACGACCTTGGTGCGGAATTTCGCGAGTGGCTGCGGCAGCAGAAGTTTTGACCGGTCCGCAGCGTCTTTAAGCGGCGGCGCTACTCCCCGAGGACCGGAATAAACGATCCGATTCTGCGCTCCTGCTCGATCATGATCTCGCACTCGTGGTCGAGCGTTTCGTACTGCTCACCAAACTGCACGCGGAACTGCCGGAAAGCCGCTTCCGAGGCCCACCGGTCGACCGTCAGGTAACGCTCGGGGCGTTTTTCATCGCGCAGCAGTTCGGTGCCGAGGAACCCCTGCGCCCGCTTGAACAAAGCGGCCCACTGGCCCCCTGGACCGTAGATCCTCGCGAACTCCGCTTCGCAATCCGCCTTCGGTACGAACTCCCAGACGATTACGTGCATCTTGTTCCTCCACGCATCGGCGGCTCCGAACAGAATAGCCCCAGCCGCTGAAAAAGCAACCGGGGCATCTGGAGTCCAAACGGCGGTAACGGGGTAAACCCCCTGGCACGCGCCGCCCACATCTGCCAAAAGCGGGCAGATATGGGGCACCAAAAGGAATTCGATTGCGCGTGCTGGGGCAGGCCTATTCCTCTTCTTCCGTCTCTTCACCGCGCGCCGCTTTGGCCGCCGTGACGATCTTTTCCTGGATGAGAGATGGAACGATATCGTAGTGATCCATTTCCATGTTGAAGCTGCCGCGGCCCTGCGTCATCGAGGTAAGGTCGGTGCCGTAGGTCAGCATTTCAGCCATGGGAACGGAGGCCTTCACGATGGTGTTGCTGCCCTTGTTGTCCATGCCCTGGATGCGGCCCCGCCTCGAGTTCAGGTCGCCCATGATGGCTCCGGCGAACTCGTCCGGAACCGTGATCTCGACGCTCATAATCGGTTCCAGCAGCGTCGGTTTGGCCTGCTCCATGGCCTTCCTAAAGGCGATGCGCCCGGCAGTCTTGAACGACAGTTCGTTGGAGTCGACATCGTGATAGCTGCCGTCGTAGAGCGTCACCCTGAAATCGACCACCGGATAACCAGCCAGGAATCCGCGGGCGGCGGCTTCGAGGATGCCCTTTTCAACGGCCGGAATGTAGTTCTTGGGAATCGCGCCGCCAAAGATGTCGTTGACAAACTCGAACTGCCCGCCGCGCGGCAGCGGTTCCATCTTGATTTTGCAATCGCCAAACTGGCCGTGGCCGCCTGACTGTTTCTTGTGACGCCCCTGCACGTCGGCGTGGCCGCGTATGGTCTCGCGATAGGGCACCTTCGGGGCTTTCAGGTTGACCTCGGTGTGATAGCGATTCTTCATCTTGGAAACCGCTACTTCGATGTGCTGCTGGCCCGTGCCCGCGATCAGGAACTCCTGCGTCTGCGGGTCGCGGAAGAAGCGCAGCATGGCGTCTTCCTCCATCAGCTTGGAAAGGTTGACTCCCAGCTTGTCTTCGTCCGCCCGCGATTTCGGCTCAATTGCGAAGGTGACGGCCGGCTCCGGCAGCTTGACGACCGGATACTGGATTGGCGCCGCCTTGTCGCCCAGTGTGTCGCCCGTCAAGGTGTCCTTCAACTTGGCCACCGCACCCACGTCGCCGGCATGCAACTCGTTGACGGCAACCGAAGTCTTGCCCTGCATGATCGAGAGGTGGGCAAATTTTTCAGAGGTGTTGCGGGTGAAGTTCTGCATCGCGGCATCATTCTTCAGCACGCCCGAGAACACTTTGAAGTAAGAAATCCGTCCCGAGAACGGATCGCTGACCGTCTTGAAGATGTAAAGCGAAACCGGTTCGTTGTCGGCAACCTTGCGTTGCGCAGGCTCGCCATTCCCTGATCCGGCCGCGGCTTGCACCGTGCCGCGTTCCGCCGGCGTTGGCGCGTAATCGACAATGAAATCAAGCAGCGCGTCCGAACCGATATTGCCCAGCCCGGCGGCGAATAGCACGGGAAAGACCTTGTCGCCGCGAATCGCGGCGTGGAGTCCGGCAATGATCCGCTCCTCCGCGAGTGTCCCGCTGGAGAAGAATTCCTCCATCAGGGTGTCATCGCCTTCGGCGACCAGTTCCACCAGCCTCTCGTGGGCTTCCTTGGCCTCGCCGGCCAGATTCGCGGGAATCTCGCCCACTTTGGCTTTTCCGTTGCCGCCCACCTCGTAGGTGTAGGCTTTCATGCGCACCAGGTCGATCACACCGGAGAAACTCTTTTCGCTGCCGATGGGCAACTGCACCGGAATCACCGTACGGCCAAACGCCGTCGTCAAAGATTCCATGCAACGCTGGAAATCGGCTCGTTCGCGGTCCATGCGGGTGCAGACCAATACCCGGGGCAGCGAATACTTTTCGGCGAAGCCCCAGATTTTTTCCGTGACCACCTGTACCCCGCTGACGCCATCGACCACCACCAGAGCCGCTTCCACGGCCGGCAGCACCATCTCCGCTTCGTGCGTGAACATGTTGAACCCGGGAGTGTCGATCAGGTTGATCTTGGTCTTGCCCCACTCGGCGAACGACATGGCGGCGGAGATTGTCATCTGGCGGGAAACTTCTTCTTCGTCGTAGTCGGTGACGGTGGTGCCTTCGTCCACCCGGCCCAGACGCTGGGTTGAGCCGGCCGTGTACAGCATGGCCGAAACAAGAGAGGTTTTGCCGGAGTGGGAGTGCCCCACGACAGCGACGTTACGGACATTAGCGCCTTCGTAGTTTTTCACAATAACTCCTCAAAATCGCCGCTCTGCGCGACAAGCAACCCCAGGCCGCGCAAAACCACCGTCGGCCGTGCCCCGCAAGCTCTCAGGGAACCTTGGTCGCCTCAATCCTCGCGCAACCCCACATCAGGATTGCTGACGCCGCATCCCGAGGCCAACCCAAGGGCGGAAGGCAGGAACCCCACGTGCCCTGGCACATGGCGGAGAGCAAAAAATAAGAAGAAAAATCGTAGCACAAGCGCTCTGTAGCGCCAATCGCTGGTTTGTGGCGGCCGTCCATGCCGCCCAGCGACATGGGCTGGCAACGCCCGGCAAAGCAGTGTCACCGGAAATTCCCCGTAATCCATGGCCTTGCATCATATGACGAGGGTTTCTGCTGGACGCCGGGTTCAGTTACCATGGAATAAGCAGCCAGGAATTCCGCTCTTGCACCGGAATTCTATACTGAATGTTGACGAAAGGTTTCTTTTCCGACGATGAAAACTGTTTTGCGCACACTCATGATCGCCGCGCTCATGACCTTTTCCGCTCTTGCCCAGGCCGCGGACACTTCCGTGCTTCGCCCACCGGCGGGTTCCAAAGTGGCGATTGTCGTCTTTGAGGATCTTGAATGTCCTCAGTGTGCCCGCATTGAACCGCTGCTGGAAGATGCCGTGAAGAACTACAAAATTCCGCTGGTGCGCTACGATTTTTCACTGCCCCAGCACCCCTGGTCGTTTGAGGCGCACGTAACCGCCCGCTATTTCGATACCAAGTCGAAACAGTTGGGAGAGGAGTATCGCCGCTGGGTCTTCGCCAACCAGAATTTCATCACCAAGATGAACGTGCGTGGCATGTCCGAACGATTCGCCGCTGAGCACCATGTCACCTTGCCCGCCTTTGTCGATCCCGACGGTAAGCTGGCCGCCAAGGTGAAGGACGATTACGCTACCGGGCAGAAGGTCGGCATCGATCACACCCCGACCATCTACATTGTGGGCGAGTCGCGGCAGACGCCCTACATTGAAGTAAAGGAGATATCCCAACTGTTCAGCACCATCGACCAAATGAAGGCCTTGGTGAAAGCTGAGGCTCCCGCGCCACGGCCGAAGAGTTCGTCGGCACGCACTGGCAAGCCCGCACAGTGAACCCCGCGGTGCTGCCATGGCCGCAAGCTACTCTTTTTTGTTCAGCCCTCGCAGCACCTCGAATAATTCTTCGTTCTCGGGCGGCGTGGTCAGTGGGTAGACCTTGGCAAAAGCGATCACGCCTTGCTTGTCGATGATGAAAACAGCGCGCTCGGAGATTCCCGGGACCGGATCTCCCTCCCGCAGCACTCCATACTTGATCGCGACTTCGCCGTGCGGCCAGAAGTCGCTGCCCAGCGGAAAATTGACCCACCCGATATCCTTCTTCTGCCACGCGATGTGACTCGGAATGGAATCAACACTCATGCCCAAGACCTGAGCATCGTATCCGGCGAATTTCTCCACGTCCAGGTTCGTCGCCGGAATCTGGGTGCTTCAGGTCGGGGTCCAATCGAGCGCGTAGAAGGCCAGCACCACGTTTCGTCTGCCCCTGAAGCTGCTGAGCCTGAACCGCGTCTTGTTCTCGCCCAACACGGCGGGCACCTCGAAATCGGGCGCCACGTCACCGGCTTTCAAAGTTCTCATCGTTCCACTCCATCGGCTCGCTTTCAGCGCGAGATGTGCGGAATTGTATGCGGTGCGGACCCCGGCGGGCAAGCGCGGCACGCGGACATCAAGCAGCTTGGGATGGTCCTCACTACACAAGCAGAGCAGCGTAGACTGCAACGGCAGCGATTGGCCCGGCATCGAAAAGGGGTGGCTTGGGCCCAGCACTCGCAACCGCGGCGCGTGCCGGGGACCCCGGCAAAGCCGCTTCATAAGGAGGTTTCAATGTTCGGTTTATCGCGCTATAACTACCAGGAATTCCGCCGCTCCGGCCTGATGAAGGACATGGCCAAAGCCAAGTTCGGCACTGCTCCCGAACCGGGTGAGAAGGCCCCGGACTTTGAACTGCGGACGCTGGACGGCAAGAAAATTCGACTCGAGGACTTCCGGCAGAAGAACAATGTGGTTCTGACCTTCGGGTCGGCAACTTGCCCGCTCACTGCCGCCTCAGCCAGCGCTTTGCAGGCACTGCACAAGGAATATGCCGGCCAAGGCGTCGAATTCTTGTTCGTCTACGTGCGCGAAGCGCATCCCGGCGAGCGGCTTCCGGCTCACCGCAGCATTGCCGAGAAGGTCAGGGCCGCCGAACTTTTCCGCAAGGAGGAAGAGATCGCTTTCCCGATACTGATTGACGAACTGAGCGGCAAAGTGCATCGCAGATATGGCTCGCTTCCCAACCCGACCTACATCATCGACCGGAGCGGCCGCATCGCCTTCCGTTCGCTTTCCACGCGGCCCGAGACCGTGCGGGAGGCGTTGCAAGAACTGATCGAACGCCAGGAGGCGCGCAAAGTTGATCATGCGGTCGTCCGCGGAGGTGAAGACCGGGGATGGCCGCCTTTGCGCAGTTTCCTGTACTCGTATCGCGCGCTGGAGCGCGGCGGCGAACGCGCAATCAGCGAGTTCCGGAGTGAGTTGGGAGTGCCCGGGGAAATTGCTCTCGTGAGCAGCCGGCTGGCGTCTCCGGTTGTCGAACACCCGCGAGCCACCGTCGCCACTATAGCTGCCGTCGCCGGCGTTCTTGGCTTGGGGCTGTGGGCCGGCCTCATGCTACGCCGCCGCCGTATTGAGCGTCTGCCCTACAGCGGTTACGATTATGCCCGGCGTGAGTCTCATCGCACAGGAACGGACGACTACGAGGTTGGAATCTAGGGCGTCGTGTCGGCTTCGCTCAGGATGACATCCTGAAACTTATGCTCCAGTAACTAGCGCCTCGCTCGTTCTGTTCCAACACGCGCAGTCACGGTGCGTGCCGGGGATGCTGGTTTCGGCGCGTTTTCCAATGCCATTTATCACCATCGATTCTCGTTTAGCTGGGCGTGTGGCCGAGATTCACTATCGCCAGACAGGTGAGGGTGTGTGCTTGTGCTTTCTGCACGGCGGGTGGGGCTATGAAGTCTATCCGCTGGACCGGCAACGAGATGCGATCCAAGGCTTTCAAGTTATCGTCCCCGACCGCTCAGGCTACGGACGCTCGACCAAACCGGCGGTCTTCGCCATTGATTTTCATCGCCGCGCAGCCGAGGAGACGCTGCGGTGTCTGGATGCTCTCGGCATCCGGAGATGCATCTTCTGGGGACACAGTGACGGCGCGGTGATCGCCGCGTGGCTTGGATTGATGGCTCCCGAGCGCTGCCTTGGTTTGATTCTGGAAGCTTTGCATTACTATCGGGACAAGCCGCGTTCGCGCGCGTTTTTCGAAGCCATGGCTTCTGCTCCGGAGTCGTTCGGCGGAAACGTCGGCAGAGTGCTGGCGAGCGAGCACGGCGAACCCTATTGGCGCGAATTGATGCGCAGCGAAGGGCAAGTCTGGCTTGATATTGCGCGCTCGGCGAGCGATGCGGGCCGCGATCTGTACGATGGCAGGCTTTCTGAGTTGACGGTGCCAACGCTGGTTGTACACGGCGCCTGCGATCCCCGCACCGAACCCGGAGAACTCGATGCCGTGCGCTGCGAATTGGCGCCCCAGCAAGCCAAATGCAGGCTTGCCGGGGACCCCGCGCCCGCCAGCCGCATGCACATCATCGAAAACGGAGGCCATAGCCCGCACAGCGAAGAGCCCTCCGCCGCGGAGTGCAATCGCGTTGTACGCGAAGCCCTGGCTCTCTGGAGCGCCGGCAAGTAATCCAGTCAGAAGCCGCGTCCGCCCGTTACCGACTCCAGTGTCTCTGAAGTTGTACAATGGAATTCGCCGCCGCGGGCACGCAGGTTGGCACCCCAGCAAGCCAAATACAGGCTTGCTGGGGACCCCGTGTCGCCCCCGGTCCTCATTGAGCGATTCCGCTCCGGTTCCTGGTTTTTCCGTACAACAGCCGAGTCTGATTTTCGCGCGGCACATTCGCGCGCAATGCAGTTCACGTCGTGATGAATATTTTGAACCGATTGATAAAGGAGAAAACAATGTCTCAGGTGGTTTCGGTGAAGTTGACTCGCGAAGTCGCCCCGTTGCCATACGCTTACAATGCGCTCGAACCGTATATCGGCGAGCAGACCATGCGCGTGCACCATGATAAGCACCACGCCGCATACCTCACCAATCTGGTCAACGCGCTGGAGAAGTATCCGGAGCTGCTCGAGAAAGACCCGGAGGATTTGCTGCGCGCACTCGACGCCGTGCCCGCGGACATCCGCACCGCCGTGCGTAACCATGGCGGTGGTCACGTGCACCACGCAATGTTCTGGACGCTGATGAAACCGAACGGCGGCGGCGCACCGGACGGCGAGATCGCGAATGTGATTAAGAATACATTTGGCGGTTTCGATAACTTCAAGACAAAGTTCAACGATCTGGGGCTGAAGCACTTCGGAAGCGGCTGGGTTTGGCTGGTTCGCACCGCAGGCGGCAGCTACGAGATCCTCAGCATACCGAACCAGGACAGTCCATTCTCGCAAGGCATGTTCCCCATCCTGTGCAATGACCTCTGGGAGCATGCGTACTATTTGAATTACCAAAACCGCCGCGCGGAGTATCTGCAGACGTGGTGGAGCGTAGTGAACTGGGACGAGATCAACCGCAGACTGAAGAAAGCTGCGACTCGGGGATAATTGCCGGATGTGTTGCTAACGTGCAGTTATCACTGCGCCGTGTCGAGATGCAGGAGTTACAATTCGACAAGCCAAGGCCGGGGCGAACTCCGGCCTTTTTGTTGAGCCCCGCGCCGCGAGCCGGAGGGCGATCCGTCGCCCGTACCCGGCGCGCAACCGAGCCTATATCTGTAGTTTATTTCTAGGGGAGCATGAACAGTGAACGTCGCCGCCAAATCTATTCGCGAACAGATTGTTGCCATCCTGGGCGCCTGGAAGATGTTGCCGCACCTGATTGATGTTACGGCAGATGTAATGGTCGACACCGATTTAGCCGGCATCGATTCGCACGGTATCTCGATGCTCATCCTCTATGAAGAGAAGCTTCGCCAGGGAAAACTAAAGCTGCAGGCGGAGCCGAGGGTTATCCGCGAGAATGCGGTGACGGCTTTGATCGACGCGGGCGCTGGATTGGGGCATCCGGCTGCCGTCATGGCAACACGCCTCGCCATAGAGAAGGCGGGCGCCTGCGGAATCGCAGCCGTGTCGGTGACCAATTCGCACCATTTTGGCGCGGCTGGCTACTACGCAAAAATGGCGGCACAGCGCGGTTTCATCAGCATGGTCACCAGCAACGCTCGCACTGTCGCCGTCTTGCCGACACGTGCCTCGACCAAGGTATTCGGCACCAATCCTATTGCCTTCGCCGCTCCCGCCCGCCGCAATCCTCCCTTTCTTCTGGACATGGCTACGAGCACGGTCGCCGCGAACAAGGTTCGAGTCTACGAATTCAAAGGCAAGCCCCTGCCCGATGGCTGGGTTCTGGACGAGAATGGACACTCCGTGCGCGACGCTGCCGTCGCCCGGCGCTATATCTGGGAGGGCGGCAAGGGCGGTCTGACCCCCATTGGCGGCACGCCGGAGATGAGCAGCCACAAAGGATACGGCTTGGCCATGATTGCGCAGCTTCTCGGAAGCACTCTGGCGGGAGGCTGCTTCCCGCCACTGACGGAGCAGCGCGGGACGGCGGACGGACCAGATAATCTTGGACATTTTTTCCTGGCTCTGGACCCTAAGGCGTTCCGGCCTGACGGAGCGTTCGAGAGCGATCTGGATGAAATGATCGATTACCTGCACGCCGTACCGGCCATTGATCCCGCCGAGCCGGTCCTCGTTGCCGGCGATCCCGAATTGCAAGCTCGCGAGCGTCGATTGAAGGAGGGGGTGCCGATCACGCCGGTGCTCGCCGATAAGATCCGCGGTATTTGTCAGCGCTGTGGCGTGCCGTTCCTGCTAGAGTAGTTTCAAGGTTGATGTACTCAGCACCGTTGGAAGGTTTCACGGGGTTCACCTTCCGCGAATCCGGTCCAGGCTGAGTTCAACTGGCAAGAACAAGCCTTTGCAAAGCCGTCCACAAACAACGGACGGCTCACGGCTCTCAGCCGATGCTTAAGTCGAACACCCGATGTGATGACTTCTCGCCCGCGTGTTATTTTGGCAAGGCGATCCGAGCTCCTGTAGTGACATCCGCAGTGACCAGTTTCACGAAGGTAATCCCGTGAAGCGGCTTGGCAGTTGGGGTCCCCGGCAAACGCCGCCTTTAGCGTTTGTTGGGGTGACATAGCGGCCAGGGACGAGAAAGCACCTTCGAGTTTGTTTGCGCCTGCGGTAGCGTCTCGGCGCGCACCCTCGGGGGCCGCACGGAGGAGTCGAGTTGAAAGTTAACGAGAAACAATGCCTTGGTTGTGGACGCTGTCGGCCCTATTGCACCATGGGTGCGATCGGCCTTGTACGCGACAGCCGTGGACGCATTTGCGCCAGCGTCGATCAACACGAGTGCGTCGATTGCGGTGTCTGTTACCGTGCCCGCGTTTGCGCCGGCGAGGCCCTCTATGAGCCGAAGCCGGAGTGGCCGCGATCGGTGCGCGGCACGTTCAGCAATCCGCTGGTGGAGCACAAAGAGACCCGCGTCCCCGGCCGCGGAACCGAAGAGATGAAGACCAACGAGGTCACCGGCCGTTTTAAGTGGGGCGAGGCCGGAATGGCGGTCGAGATGGGACGCCCGGGCGTGGGCGCGCGTTTTTCCGACATCGAGAAGGTTGCCATGGCCATCGCCGCCGTTGGCGGCATCACCTTCGAGCCGAAGAATCCGCTCACCGGGCTCATGGCCGACAAAAAGACCGGCAAGATGAATGAAGAGGTCATGGGGGAGAAGGTGTTGTCGGCAATCATCGAGTTGATGGTTCCACAACGGAGGATTCCGGAAATCATCGCCGCCGTCCGCAAGGTCAGCAAGGAAATTTCGACGGTGTGCAGTTTCGACCTGACAACGAAAGTGGATCCGGACGGTGGAATTGCGGCGTTCGAGTTGGCGAAAGCTGCCGGCATCCAGCCCACGCTTAACGGCAAGGCCAACGTCGGCCTCGGCAGACCGTTATTCGTCGAGGAGGCAAACGCATGACGCACACGCTTCACCGCCGTGGAACGGCCGAAAGTTTCAAGAACGATTACGTGTTGTTCGCCATGTCGGCAAAAGGCGTCAACGAGGTCGGGTCGAAGACGAAACTGAAACGTTTCCTGGAGATTATCCAGCAGCATAACCCGGTCAACATGGGCGACATGAAGACCGGCAACAGCTTTATCACGTCGCGCGAAACCATCGTCAATAGCACTCAAGACACGTCCATCGTGCACGGTGTATTTGAAAACCGCGAGGACCTGATTAGCGCTTTGAAGGATCTGAAAGAAGCCGATTTGGGAGTGTCGGTCATCATCTCCGGGCTGATGCAGGATGTGCATGACTGTTGCAGCGTCGCCGGCGTGAAGCCGCATACCTGCGAGACCTCGCTCGGCATTTGGGGAAACACAGACCGCCTCCCCGATGAGGACATCCTGCGGTTCACGACCATGTGCGGACACGGACAGGTTCCCTTCAACTTGGTCAACAAGATTGTCGAAGACGTGAAAGAGGGCAAGCTGACGCTGCCGGAAGCCGGCAGGGAACTGGCCAAACCCTGTCAGTGCGGGGTATTCAATCCCGTGCGAGCCGCTGCCATGGTGGAAGAAATCATGTGCCTCTGGGGGATACACGTTGTCTAGGCAGGGCGGCGTTTTTCAGCAGCTTGCTGAACGGGGACGAATATGAAGCGTGTTTGGGTGGACAGAGACAAATGCTTAGGATGCAAGACCTGCGAACTGCAATGCGCAGTGGAGCGTAATTCCGCGTCCAGAACGCTGGCCGGAGCGGTCCTGGAGGATCCAAAGCCGGTGGCGCGGGTGGGCGTCTTCGGCGCGACCGGCCAGAGCTTTCCTATCCAGTGCCGGCATTGCGAAGATGCCACTTGTCTGAAGGCGTGTCCGTCGGGTGCGCTGCAACGCGATCCGGAAAAAGAGAACATCTTCATCGATCAGGCGAAATGCCGCGGCTGCTGGATGTGCGTTATGACTTGTCCGTTCGGCGCCGTGGTCCCCAGTGCCAGGTTCAAAGTGGCGATCAAGTGCGACGCCTGCATGCACATGGAAGAGCCAGCTTGTGTCGCATCGTGTCCAACGGGAGCGCTGGTGTATGGCGATGAAGCGGGCTACGAAAAAGTTCTGGCCGGCAGGCGCGGGCGCATTGCGGTGTTTGCCGCGGCAGATTCGAAGATCATCAGCCTTGATTTTGTCCGGGAGGGCAACTGAGAAATGAAAGAGCTACGGAAGAAGTCCGCGGATTCCGCCGTGAATCAAGTGATCGTAAAAGCCTACCGGGAGCAAATTGAGCTGGTGTGGGACCGTACGGAAGCCTTGCAGCCCCAGTGCGGTTTTGGTCGAATGGCGATTTGCTGCACGGATTGCCTGGAAGGTCCTTGCCGCGTCAATCCCTTTGCGGAAGACGGACAAAAGGCGATCTGTGGTCGCGACCAGCAGGCGCTCGTGGCGAATTACTTTCTCAGGAAGACCGCCGATGGCGCGGCGGCGCTGGCTAGTCTGGCCGAGCAGTTCGGATGCGATCTCGATCCTTCTACTTGGCGGTCGATCTCGTTGACCACCGACTGCATGATTCCCTGTGGCAAGCGTTTCGACGACCTCGGGCGGGCTGTCGTGACAACCCTGACCGCCATTGCCAACGCGCAGGGAAGCCGGAGGCAGGCGCTGCCGGCAGGCATGGGCGTACTCGAAGACGGCAAACCAAATATCGTCTGCCATGGTCACGTTCCGCCCGCAAAGGTTGAGGCCCTGGTGAAGGCTGCCGGAGCTGAGGCCAACGTTGTGAGTATCTGCGGCAACGAGAAAACGCTTCCCGTAGTCACCAACTACGACTCGCAGGAAACCGCTCTGCTGACCGGATTGGTGGATTTGCTCGTAGTCGGCAGCCAGTGCGTCACGCCGGCATTGATTGCCTTGGCGGAGAAGCTTTCGGTTCCGGTTACCGCCGCGGCTACGCTCGGCGATGAGGCCGACTTCGAGCAGGCGATCGCGATCGCCCGGAATTGTTTCCATCGCCGCGCTGGCAAGGCAGGCAGTTTTGCCGCCGGCAAGAAGCAAAGCTATATCGGCTACGATGAGGTCGCGGTTTCCAAGGGGCTGGTCTACCTTGGCGGGTGCGGTAACGTCGCCAACACGCAGGACGCAAGTTTCCTTAAGGCGGCTTCGTTCTTGATCGAGAAGGGTTTCGCCGTCGTGACCGCGGGATGCGCCGGGACGGCTCTGGCCAAAGCCGGCATGTGCAACGCGACCTCGGTGATCAACCTGGGGTCATGCCATGACGCGGGAGAATTTCTTGAACTTGCCAGGCGGGCGAAAGCCGCCGGACTTCCCGTCTTTGCGGTTCTGCCGGAGCTGACTCACAACAAGACCTTGGCAACCGCCGTAGGTTGTGCCAGCCAGGACATTCCTACCTGGGTGAACCTTGGCGAGATGAGTTTGCCGGCTGATCTGCTGGGCGGCAATATCCGCGCCTTCGCAGGCGTCGCACAACTGCCGCAAGTGCTGGCGGAAGTGGTTGTCGGCAAGTAAGCGCCGGGGAGCGATGACATGTACATCATAATTGGCCAGGGCGCGGCCGGCACCAGCGCGGCCAAAACGCTGAAGCGCCTGGATCCTGCCACACCAGTGACGATGATCACCGATGAGCAGGACTATTTCTATAGCCGTATCGATCTGCCTGACATCGTCGCCGGCAAGTTCGAGGCCGCCGAATCCGAACTGCAAGGAGCGGATGCGTTTCGTGAACTCGGCATCGTTTGCCGCATGAACGAACGGATTACGGCGATTCACCCGGATGAAAAGACTGTGGAACTGGCATCTGGCGAACGGCTCAAATATAGCAAGCTGCTGCTTGCAACCGGATCGCTACCGGTTATACCGCCTCTGCCGGGAAGGGAAGCCAAAGGCGTTTATGCCCTATGGACAATGACGCAGACCCGCGAAATCGCGCAGGCGGCGCAGTCAGCGCGCAGCGCCGTCGTGATTGGAGCGGGCTTGATCGGTCTGAAAAGCGCTCTGGCCCTGGCCGAGCGCGGGCTGGAAGTGACGGTGGTCGAAAAGTTGTCCCGCGTCATGCCTCGGCAACTGGACGACACCGCCGCGAACGTGATCGCCGATGCGGTGTGCGGCAAGGGCGTTGCGCTGATGCTCGGCACGGAAGTGAAAGCGATCACCATGCGCGACGGGGCGGTGACCGGCGTCGAACTCGAGGGAAGAGATCTGGCGTGCGACATGGTCCTCATGGCGGTCGGCGTCAAGCCCAATGTGGAGTTGGCGCAAGCGGCTGGAATCGAAGTCGGACGCGGCATTACGGTTGACACCTCTCAGCAGACATCGGTGGCGGATATTTATGCCGCGGGCGATGCCGCCGAAACCATCGACCCTCTTACGGGAAAACGCGTGGTCCCGGCGATTTGGCCCGTCGCTGTCGAACAAGGCGAGGTGGCTGCTTGCAACATGACGGGTGGCCAAGCTGAATTCAAAGGCGGTGTTGCCATGAACGCCATTGAAATCGCCGGCGTCCCGCTTGTCTCGATCGGCGATTTTGAAGGAGAGGCCGGCGACGAGGTGCTGACATCAGGCGCGGGAACTTCCTATCGCAAGCTGGTTTTGCGTGGCAGCAGGGTGCGCGGCGTCCTTTGCCTGGGCGACATTCGCCAGGCAGGGGTCATCGGCTCGCAAGTGCTTCGCCAGGCAGAGGTCAACGATGCTTCCAGCCTGATTTCGCCGCACTTCAACTTTGCCAGCCTGGTAGATAGCTAGGGCGGAACGCAAAAAAGCACTCGTCCACGGGTGGACGAGTGCCAGGGTGCTCGCAAGCGACCAAGTCAATTCCTTTATTGCGTGCCCGGGCCACCGGCCTTTCCAGCACCCGCCGCAGCGGCCAGACTGGCGCGGTCGGTGCGACCGGATTCAAGCTGTTCCTCGATCGCTTCGAACGAACGTCCCCGTGTCTCGATACCAAAGAAGCCGTACACAATGCCCGCCATGAGGTACCAGGCGGCTAGATAGAGAAATGCGGGTGTAATCGCGGCCATGGACACCGTTGGCGTGACCACGTTCGATGATCCGATGATCATGGCGAGCCCCAGCGGGCCGAGGATTTTTCCCAGGCCGCCGAATCCATAAGCCGAGCCCATCCCCGTCGCCCGGAGATGCGCAGGCCATACCTCTGACGAATACGGGCCGACGATTGAGAAGCCGCCATCGCCGAAGAAGTGCGCGACGATCAGGAGCATCCAGAATACAGATAGACCACCGAGAAAATAGCTGTGGAATATGCCCGCCAAGGCCACTACGATCGCCGCGCCGAAACCCACCAGGGCACCCGACTTGACCCGCCCGATTGCATCCGAGAGCCAGGCGAAAGCGAGGCGTCCAGCGAATCCGCCCATGGCGATAAAAATCATGAAGAAGGAGGCGCGCTGTGGAGTCGTCTTTAGCACCAGCAACAGCAGCGTCGGAGCCCACAGATTGATGCCATAAACTCCAGTCTGCGCGCCGAGATTTCCTAACCACGACACCACCAGGCTCCGCGGATAACGGAACAGATCCCGGAACCGCGGCTTCTCCTGAACGGCGAACGTCATCGCGGCAAGCGGTATGCTCTCCGGATCGACTTCAAGAGCCCAAGCCAGCGACTTGCGGGCTTCTTCGGCGCGGCCCATGCGAGCCAGCCAGCGCGGCGATTCCGGTACCCAGGCCCGGATCAACAAGGTCAAGAAGGCCGGAAGAAGACCCGTTGCGAACAGTCCACGCCAGCCAATATACGGCGAGAGAAAGGCTCCCATGAACGAACCCATCATGATGCCAATCGGCACTGTGCAGGTAATCATGCCACCGATGAAGCCACGCTTGGCGCTTGGCACGAACTCCTGCACCAGCGGCAAGTCCACTGAATACAGCCCGCCAACGCCAAACCCTGTGAGAAAGCGAAAGAAGCTGAGGAAGAGCCACCCGTTTTCGGGCGTGAATGCCAGGATGCCGGTTGCCACCGAGAAGTTGATGACGGTAGCCATGAAAACCGCTTTACGCCCGATGCGGTCGGCAACATGGCCCCAGAAAGCGGCTCCCATGATCGCGCCGATGCCGGAGGAAAGCAGTATGATCGCGGACTCGCCAAAGGTGAGATGCCAGGGTTTGATGATGATGGCGAGGACGAACCCGATCAGGAAGAAGTCATAGAACTCCAACATGTCGCCCAGAATCGCCGCCCCTATAATCTTGTACTGATTCTTCGTGAGCTTCGTCTGCGTATCGAGGTACTCCAGCATGGTTCCCCCTGAAGCATGACTAAATTTGCGAGTGCCGCCACCGAGCGCAGATCCCGAATGTCCCGCCCATTGGCTGCATTTGCCACGCCGGGCCTTTTAACCCGAGACCCACGATTTACGGCCGGGGCGCCCGCGAACGAAAATTCAGGCATTCGCCCGCGACGCTTCGTAAGGCAACAATACACCCTCGGCTTCGCGAGGTCCCGGCGATCCAACATGCAGCTCGTCTATCCCGCCGTGATGACGAACTCCTACTTCACCGGGAAGGGTGCTATCGCCTCTATGTCGGTAACGACATCGATGACGACCGGGCGACCGGCCTTGAGGGCTCGTTGCAGGGCTCCTGGCAAATCTTTGGGGTCTTCCACGCGGATGCCCACTGCACCCATGTCCTCGGCGATGCGCGCAAAGTTAACCTTGCTGAAGGTCCAAATCTCACGGGCCCAATCACTTTGTTGCCCGCCATATACCCGGTCGAAACCAGGCTTCGACTGATTTCCGCTGTGATTGTTGTTGACCACGGTCACGGTATTGATGCCGCGCCGCGCCGCGGTTTCGATCTCGCCGATGTGGTACCAGAGACCCGCATCGCCGGTGAAGACCACCACCGGGCGGTTCGGACAGGCGCATTTGGCGCCGAGCCCGGCCGGGAAAGCCCAGCCAAGATGTCCAGAGCTGCGGAGATACTTTTGCGTGTCGGTGCGAGTATCAAACATGCCACCCATCCACATGCCCGCATGGCCGGTATCGGCAAGGACGATGCAGTCATCCGGCACATGCTTCGTCAATTCCTGGCAGATACGCTCTGGACGAATCGGTACGGCATTCGATTCGCGGACTAGCGTGTACTTTTCGTCATATTCGCGGCAGATCGAGCGAATGACTTCGTTCCAAGGCAGGCGCTGATTAGCAGTGGCTCGGTCCACATGTTCGAGCATGCGCAGCATGGTCACTTTCACGTCTCCGCAAATCGCTGCCTTAAGCGGATAGGTGCGGCCGAGCACCTCGGGATTGATATCGACCTGAATCGTGGGAACGCCACCAACCACCGGCACGGTCCAGAAATTTGTGGTCATGCCGCCGGCCTCGCTGCCGACGAAGAAAATAAGGTCGGCCTGCTGCACTACCCGGTTGGCGCTTTCGCGGGAATAACTTCCCATCACCCCGACCGACAGCGGATGGCAGCCCGGAATCGTGCCTTTGCCATTGAGCGAGGTCGCGATGGGGATACCCAGGGCCTCGGCAAGCGCTACTACTTCTTTCTCTGCGCCGGACCAGCGCACGCCGCCGCCAGCAACGATGAGCGGGCGCTCCGCCTTCTGCAGCAATTCCAGGGCGGCGAGGATGCTGCTCAGCTCGGGCTCAGGGCGGAAGGGAGGCACGTGGGAATAGAGATCCTCGCAGAGAGGCTTCATTGCCGCCGACTCGCTATCGATCTGGCCCTCGTTGCCGCGGAATTGCAGATGCACTGGCCCCGGCGTTCCGGAAACGGCAACGCGAAAGGCTTGGCGCAACAGATCCGGGAAGCGCTCGACCGAATCGACGGTGGCGTTGAACTTCGTGACGGGCTCGAACGAGGGAATGTCATCGACCTCCTGGTAAACCTTTTTGAACTTCGTCTTGGGATCGCGCCCCCCTGTGAGAGCAATGACAGGCGAATGCGCGAGCCAGGCGTCGCGCAAGCCGGCTGCAATATTAAGGGCGCCAACGACCTGCGCGGCGCAGACGCCAGGCCGCCTCGAAGCGCGGGCGTAGCCGTCCGCCATGTAGGCGGCTGATTTCTCGCCATGGGTCCGAATCACCTGGATATTCGTCCGTTTCTCTATCTCCAGTAGAGTCCGGCGCAAAATGGCCGGCACCATGAACACGTGTGTAACCCCGTAGCCTTGCAGCATCTCCGCAAGAACCTGCGCGCCCGTGACCTCATTCATCTCCCAAGACTCCTCTCTTAAGCCTTACATGAAAGCAAGTTATGACATTCGGCGCCTCTCCCCTGCATTTTCAGGCTGAGAACGCTCGGATCGATCCTCGTCCCCGGCAAGCGCCGTTCATGCGATTGCCGGGGTGGACCATCTCTACTTAATCGCCAGCGGGTTAAGCGGCGAGCCAACGGCCCCGGTGATCGGCAGTGCTGGCGCCACGAACATGAACTCGTAACGCTGGTCCGCGGCGCAATCCTTGGCAAGCTCGCCTAGAAAGAAAATCTCCCCGACCGTAAGCCCTATGATCGGAATCGCGATCCAGTGCCAGGGCTGCACCGCTTCGTCGCTGTTGTTGGGCCGCACTTCGGCGCCCCAGGTATCGGTCACGATTCCAGCCACCTGCTTTTTGTGCAGCCAATCGAGGGTTTCGAAAGCAAGTCCGGGAGCATCGCCGCCCGAATAGCCATCCCACGTCTTGCCTGCCAGCATGGCATCGATCTGCCCGGTGCGCACCAACAGGAAGTCACCCCGGCGCACCTTAAGACCGAAGAAGTCCTCCGCCTTGTCCAGCATCGCGTTCGTGATGGCAAAACCGTCCGGCAGGAATTCCACGCCAACCATCTTCGGAATGTCGAAGAGCACGCCGCGGCCGACCATCTTTTCCTTCGTCTGCTCGATACCGCACTTCTGCGCGCCGAAAGAGGTCACCGTGCGGCAGTCGTAGCCGTTCCACATCTGGTCGCCGTAGAAAATGTGTCCCAGGCCATCCCATTGAGTGCCGCACTGTAGCGGCATGATGACGAGGTCGTCAGCCCCCCGGATCTTGCGGTGATCGAGAACGCCGGAATACGCATCGGTGCCGGCCCGCAGCATGACATGTATCGGATTGAAACGGCCAATGGCCGGGTATGTTGTCTTGCCACCTTGTGGACCGGCGTTGTCATAGGGAATCGCAAGCGACATAACCTTTCCCTTTTGCACCAGTCGCGCCGCCGCAACGATGTCCTCGGGTTGCGTAAAGTTGAGCGTGCCGATTTGGTCGTCTGCGCCCCAGCGCCCCCAGTTCTTCAGGCGTTCCGCGGCGTCGCGGATATCCTGTAAGGTCAGCTTGCGAGTCGCAGCTTGCGTTTCGCTCATGTTTGTTCTCCTCTTCCTCCGGTTAAGTCGCTATTCGCCATCGCGTAGCAGAATGCCGTTACCAAGGCGACACCACGCCTGTGGTTCGTCCCGCCCGGTTACGACTGGCGTGGCGGCAGCATAAGGGCTTGCATTGGCGGTAAGGACATTATGTCAATACCGCACTCCATGCGGTGATGAATATCACGTTTCGTGTGATTAAGATCACGCTATGCAGGTGACCGGCAGCCGCCCTTCCGGCCTCAATCAGCGGGTCCTAACTACCGGCAGCGTCGGCAGTTAGGGTCGCAGGTGCCTCCCATCGTGCAGTCGCTATCCTCGTCGAAGGGCACGGGCGCAGGCCGCAGACATGCTTGAGGGGTTTCGGATGAGACTGGGCTGACCGGCGAAGACTTTGAGAACTCCCGACGGGGCTTGTACAGGTCGGCTACAGTCAGCCGGCCGTCCCCGGCAGACTCTTCGCCGCCAATGATCGCGTTCTCCGCCATGTCGTGCCCGCCGTACCTTGGTTTACACCGACGTTTAGACCGACGCAACGTCCTCGCCAGCGATATTTCCAAAGGATTTCAGCGCGGCCTTGTCGCGGATGATCAGGGTCGATCCCTTTATTTGTACGATCTGCCGCTTCCTGAGTTCGGCGACCAGCCGTGTCACCGTCTCGCGCGAACTCCCGATCATCTGTCCCAATTCCTCGTTCGTGAAATTCAGTTTTAAGCAGGGCTTCGGTTTGTCCCCCTGGCCATCACGAGCGGTCCATTCCAGCAGCAGCTTGACCAGCTTCTCGGGAGCCGAGTACGACAGCGCAGCCGTGAGGATTTCGCAGGTGGAGTGATACTTCTCGCTCAGCATTTCAGAAACCCGCAAACACGCTTCGCTGTGCTCGCGAATGAATAGCAGGGAATCGTCACGCCGGACGAAGGTGATCTGCGACGGTTCGACGGTTTCCGCCGTCAGCTCGTAAGCTCTTCCGGTGATGCAAGCGCCCATGCCGAGAACCTCTCCGGCATCGGCCACTCTGGCGATAAGAGTCTTCCCGTCCCGCGAGGACATCCACAGCTTTACGCGGCCTTTGCACAGGACAAACATGCCGCGCGGCGGTTGTCCTTGAACGAACAGCAAAGCGCCCTTGGGATAAGTCATGGCGTGCTTGATCTGGTCCAGACGTTCGACGGCGGACTGTGGGAGATCGCAGAAGCCGTGAGCCGGCCTGATGTTGCAGCCCACGCAGCTCTCGACTATGGCGAATTCGTACGGCGTAAGCATCACACCCCACAGCTTTCCCGCGCTGTGCAAGACACTGGCGGCAGAGCCAATACCGGTACCGCAAATGGTGCAACCAGCACAGGCACAGCTCCAATTGGCAATGGCGAAGCCTAAGTATTGTGGAAGATTACGAAGATTACAAGGGGGCAGATCTGTGCTCAATCAACCGTAAACCGCATCCGGCACAGATCGGGAGGCCAAGGCCTCACCCACTACCACTTGCAGATTTACCGCCGATCGGCTTTTTGCGTCCAAACGCCAAGCAGAGCTTGTGGGCGAGATCTCTGAAAAAACAACGCACAGTCCGGAAAGCCGAAGCGTTTTCAGCGGATTCGGCCTGGCGCGTGCGCCCGGTGCGATCCATCGAGGGACGGACCTCAAGCGGCGGAGCCTCGTTCGTTTCGTCCAACTGATCTAACAGGCCGTCTTCCAGCATCTTCTGCAATGCCATGATGGCTTCCAGCGAGGGCCGTGCGCAGTCTTTAGGGTGGAATTCAGGCATATTCTTGCGCTTTTCGAACATCTTTAACTCTGCAATTTAAGATGACTTTCAGCAGCCAAAGATCGAAAGCTCCGCACCACGGCAGCTTGTTCTTGAGCAGTGCTGATCTTTTTCCGGCCGCGTTAATACTGAGTGCGATTGACGAAAGAACGTTGCCCGTTGAGAGCTGGATTCGCGGAAGGTATAGGTGACGTGGATGCGAGCTGCTCACCGTGGCCGGCGCACCTGAGAATCCGAAGCAACACCCGCTCGCAAGTTGCTGCCTAGTGTCTTTCCGCGGCCGGTTAGCGGCTGCCGCAGCCAGCTTCCACTTGCTGCTTCCAGATTTCCCAGTTGCGGCCGTACCCACTGACCGTAGGGCCGCCGGGATCTTCGTCGGGCTCGAGATAATTGATTGGCTTGCCCAGCGTCATCGCCTCCGCTTGCAGCTTCGCATTAATTTGCAGATACACACCGCGTCCAACCACCTGCGGCAGGGTTGCAGCCACCACCACGCCCCCATGCCCGCGCATCAAGACCGCGTCGCTCTTGCCGAGCACGCGTGCCAGTGCCTGTCCCAGTTCGCGATTGTGCACGAGCATGCTCTTGTCGCTTGCGGCGCGCGAATCGCGGATCTCGAAAATCGGCACTCCGGCTCCCAGGAAGGCGCTCATGTGATAAAGAGGGCGAAGCTGGATGCCCGTATCAGCGAAGGGGATGAGCTCCGGCGAGTGACAGTGCACGATGGCCTTAACCTCCGGCCGCACGCGATAGATTTCTCCATGGATGAAGCGCTCAAGATAGGGTTGGCGGGAGTCGTTTCCGAGCGCATTGCTGTCCAGATCGAAGGTCATGATATCGGCGTCCGTTACCAGTGCTGGAGCCATGGATCGGGCCAGAAGATAGCGGTTGGCAAAGTTCGGGTGCCGCACGCTGACGTGGCCATAGCCATCCACCACTTCCTTCGCCGCCAGGACACGATTGGCAAGCACCAACTCGTGAATCGCGGAGTCACTCTCCGCCGGCGCTGCCGCGGCCAGAACCGGCATGGCCAATCTGGCAACCGGAACAAACGCCATCACCTTCAGCAAATCGCCACAGAATTGTCGTCGCGACCAGGTTGAAATCATGACCAATCGCCTCCAGTCCAGACAGGGATACGCAGCCCCAAGTTGCGTCGGCAACTCTATCATGCAGGGCATCTTGTTCTAAGGAACCTCTGAACAAGAACCGTTCTGTAATCGAGAAGCAGGAGGTTCCAAACAAACATCTCGGTTATAGGTGCTGATTTCCCGTCCTGCGGCCGCATGCCGCAGTTTGGTGGCGGCGT
>Ga0187872_10000098_pt1 | contig 102151 bp, 104 predicted proteins | sample June2016WEW_16_4_FD_132973 | JGI IMG/M metagenome (GOLD analysis project Ga0187872, IMG submission 132973) | Peatland microbial communities from SPRUCE experiment site at the Marcell Experimental Forest, Minnesota, USA - June2016WEW_16_40 | ecosystem: Environmental > Terrestrial > Soil >... | reverse complement strand
TTCCTCCAGCGATCCATACCCGAATAGCTCGTGCTGTGTTTGGTCTTCTCCGCGCATATGGAAAAGACGAACTCGCTGGCCTTTTGGATACTCTCCGGTGGAGCTTTTCAGCAGCCTGTTAGGACACTACCCGACTCCAGGACATTACCGGCGAAGCGATAACAGGCTTCGCCACTTGGCCCACGGCACAGCGGCAGGGCACAGCGCCGGCGTCGTTCCGAAGATATCGCGCAGTATTCCTGAGACGACGCGCGGCCCGTCACCATCGAGCCCGGATATCACCTCGGCGCGCTCACGGGCCCTCCCCAGCCGTCTCAAGAAATCAGTGACCTTCAGCTTCTGACCGGCGTTGTAGGCTTTCCGCTAGCGCCAGCAGTCCACGTCGTATTCGAGGGAAATAAGGCCTGGGCCGATTGAGACCGTGGCCGTGAGCTGCAGCGGAACTATGCCGAGATACACGTGGCAGGCCGTGGGACCGGTGATGTTGCAGGACTGGGCACCTAGTAGTAACAGTACGAAACGGTATGTCAAAAGCATCGAAAAAGACAGAAGCGGACCGTATAATTTCGTCATGTTCATCGGTAAACGGCTATTCCGTGATTTAGTCCCATGACTCATCTCATTCACCTGTGGCACACCGACGCCGCGCACTACGCACTCGCGTTCCTTGCGTATCTATTCTGGCTGATCATGCTTGGTCATGATTCCGCGAGAAAAGCTCGCGAAGAGCAACCGAAGGAACTCGTGAGGACTGCGCAGGGGAGCTGGCCGGCCTTAACGCCCACAGGAAAGAGCACGGACGTTAGCGCACTGAATGCAAACATAACCTCTATCCGAAGAACCCAACCGGCACAAAGCCGAGCATGGTCGCTAGGTTCTTAAGCCAGAAGTCTCTCAGAGTCGAAGGCGAACGACATTTGCGGCTCGATCTTCTTGCAGACTCTTGCGAATTTCTTTCTGAAATCGTCCATGTTGTCGCAAGGTCTCATGATCGTCGTCACCCGTTCGATTTGATCGTCTTGCAGGAAGTGAGGATTGAGATTCTTCTTGCGTAACTCCTTCCCAACATCGCTATCGATGGCATCCTAAGCGAACATCACGACGTCCCACCCGATCGCACATAAGCGATTCAATGCTCCGTTAACAATCCCACGCTACACTAGCATCAGCCCCCTGAATGAAAATCTCGGCTGCGATCATCACCTACAATGAAGAGCGCAACATTTCACGGACGCTCGAAAGCCTGCGGTGCTGCGATGAAGTGGTGGTGGTGGACAGCGGATCGACGGATCGCACGGTGGAACTCGCCACGAAATTCGGGGCACGGGTGATCGAGACCAACTGGCGCGGCTACGCGGGACAGAAGAACTATGCCTCCAGCCAGTGCCAGCACGACTGGGTATTGTCGCTCGACGCCGATGAGGCGCTGAGTGAAGCGCTGGAAGGCGAGATCTGGCAGATCAAGAAGAACGGCCCCGAGTTCGACGCCTACACCATGCCGCGCCTGGCGCAGTACCTGGGCCGCTGGATTCTGCACTCGGGCTGGTATCCGGACCGCAAGGTGCGTCTCTTCGATCGCCGGAAAGCGCAGTGGGTGGGCGAGTACGTCCACGAGTCGGTGGTGGTGGAAGGCAACATCGGCCATCTGAAATCGAATATTCTTCATTTCACGTGCAGCTCACTGTCCGAGCATTTGAAGACCATGGACCGCTATACCACTCTTGCCGCTGAACAGTTGGTGGATCAAAGGACTCCGGTGGGCTGGACGCAAGTGGCACTGAACCCGGCCTGGACGTTTTTCAAAACCTATGTTGTCCGGCGCGGATTTCTGGACGGCATGGAAGGTCTCGCGATTGCGCACATGGCGGCGCTGTACAATTTCTTGAAGTATGCCAAAGCCAAGAATATGAGCCCACGTAGATGATCGTAGCCCTATTGGCCGGGTTGTTTGGCCTGCTCATCGGAAGTTTCTTGAATGTCTGCATCTATCGCATGCCGCGCGATCTGTCGGTGGTGACGCCGCGCTCTTTTTGTCCGGAGTGCAACCAAACCATCGCCTGGTTCGACAATATTCCGCTGCTCAGTTACGCGATGCTGGCGGCCCGCTGCCGGCGCTGCGGGCATCGCATCCCGGCGCGCTATCCGCTAGTGGAACTGCTGACGGGCATCTTGTTCTTCTGCGCGTTCTGGTTTCTGGGCTCAACGCTGGCCGCCGCCAAGTTCGCGGTTTACGCCGCTGTCATGATCGCGCTAGTATTTTCCGATCTGGAGGAGCGCATCCTCCCCGACGAATTCACGCTGGGTGGCACCGCGGTGGGCGTGATTTTCGCTGCGTTCGTGCCCGTGAGCGGGGGAATCCTGCTGCTGATCTTCTTCTCCTCCAAGCATCAGTGGCTGGTTTCGCTGAGTGATTCGGTCCTGGCCGCGGCTATTTGTTCAGGCGCATTGTGGGGCGTGCGCGCGCTCTATGAGAAGGTCCGCAATCGCGAAGGGCTGGGACTGGGCGACGTGAAGATGGGCGCCATGATTGGAGCATTCCTGGGGATTCAAGGCGCGCTACTGGCTCTGCTGATCGGCTCCCTGCTCGGCGTGATCATCGGTCTCAGTTACACCTGGTTCACGGGGAAGGACGCTTCCACTTATGAACTGCCGTTTGGCACCTTTCTGGGCGCGGCCGCGTTGGGCGTCGGGTTCTTCAGCGAAGTGATTTTCAATTGGTACAACCGGCTGGGCGCATAGCCTTTCCTTGCCTTTCTCGGCCCAAACATTTCTTGACAAAAATGATCTATCCTGGTGGGCGTGACGACCTGGTTTGGGTTTATTGCGGGATTGATCGCCGGCTGCCTGGTTGCCGGGTTGTGGATGCGGGCGCGAGTGGCCCGGCTGGAAGCGGCCAAGCAGTTCGCCGAATCCGGCGCGACGAAACTCCAGGAGACTTTCCAGGCGCTGGCCGATGCCGCCTTGCGGTCCAACCAAAGCGCGTTCCTGGACGTGGCGCGAACTTCGCTGCAAACCACGCGCGCTGAAATGTCGGGCGATCTGGCGCAAAAACAGACGGCCATCGAAGGCGTGGTGCAGCCGCTGGCGGCTTCGTTGGGCCGCTTGGAAACTCAGGTCCGTGAGCTGGAACGGGCTCGGGAGAAGGCTTACGGCAGCCTGGGCGAGCAGGTGCAAACGCTGGCGCGCGAGACGGCGACGCTTTCCACCGCGTTGCGATCTCCGCAGACTCGGGGCCGCTGGGGCGAAGTGACGCTGCGGCGCGTGGCGGAATTGGCCGGCATGGTCCATAACTGCGATTTTCAAGAACAGGAGACGCGCGAAGGCGACGGCGTGCGCATTCGCCCCGACATGATTGTGCGCTTGCCCGCGGGCCGATGTCTGGTTGTCGACGCCAAGGTTCCACTCACCGCGTATCTGGACGCCGTCAGCGCGCCGGACGAGCCATCGCGCCGGGCTTCGCTGGTGCGGCACGGCCAGCAAGTTTCCGAGCATGTCCGCCAGCTTTCGAGCAAACAATACTGGAATCAGTTTCAGCCCGCGCCGGAATTGGTGGTGCTGTTTTTGCCGGGCGACCACTTCTTCAGCGCGGCGCTGGAATGCCGGCCGGATCTGATTGAAGAGGCACTGGCGAAGAAGGTGGTGATTGCCACCCCGGTGACGCTGATTTCAGTGCTGAAGGGCATCGCCTACGGCTGGAATCAGGAGCAGTTGGCCGAAAACGCCGAGGAGATCCGGCGCGTGGCGTCGGAGATGTACGAGCGCGTGCAGTTGGTGCAGGAGCATTATTCGGACACGGGACGGCTTCTGGAAAAGACGGTGGAGGCGTACAACCGCTCGGTAGGATCGTGGGATTCGCGGCTGGTGCCCTCGCTGCGTAAGATGCGCGAACTCGGGGTAACGAATGGGGAAGAACCGGAAGCGCCGGAGCAGATTGATTTACTGGCGCGGCGTCCGCGGGCGGTGAACGGCTTCTAATTCAAGTTCTAACTTAACGACATATCGATAATGTCGAAAGTGAAACGCTCGGGCGGCAAACAAGATAGCGGCGCGGGGCTAAGATGCGACCACGTGTCAAATGCGCTGGTGGCGACAGTTGAGTTCAGGTAGAACAGAAACTGGTTGGAGAAGCAGTTGATGGGTGGCGGCTGGCGGAAGGTGAGCCGCATCCCGACGGCCTTTTCGAACTCGACGCCTTCGGTGGGGATGGCCTTGTCTTCCAGCAGCATTACGAAACTGGAGCGGCCGGCGTGAGGCCAGACATCGGGCCGCAGTAAATTGCGCAGTTCCAGGCGTGCGCCAAAAGTGATCTCGCACTGACGGATCCATTCGAGAATGCTATCGCCCCACTGCCACTGGGTGACGAAGCGCAGGTACTGGTCGGCGAGATTAATCGCCAGATCCATCTTGCGGCGATCCACCTCGAAGTCCGGAACCGGACCGTCAAAGGCGGGTGGCGCCATCATATCTTCCGAGTCGATCAAGTTGTTGGCCATGCCAACCACGCGATCCAATCGTCTGACGTTGGGGCTGGTGCGAACCAAGAGCGGGGGGAGTTCGTGGGTTTTTTCCCCAGGCACCTCTACGAACTTGCGGTCTCCAACAATATCCATGGTGACGACCTAATCTCCTTATCGACGACTAGGTCGCATCCTTCCACTTTTATTGACGTCAAACGACAGTGGCCCGTTACAAAAGGCACCAGCGCTGACGGGACGCTCAACAGGTAAGAACAATTCTGCAAGATTTGTTGGCGCTTGTAAAGAGGGTACTTCAGGTACTTGGAGTCCTGCGCTACAATTCGGCTTTCATGTACGCGCCTTCATGATGTACTGCGACGTTAGCCTGCCGGTGCCGCTTGATCAAGCGTTTACCTACCGGTTGCCGGAAACGATGCAGCCTCGCGTGCAGCCCGGCTGCCGGCTTTTGGTTCCGTTTGGACCAAGGAAACTCACCGGAATGGTACTCGCGCTTCGTCCGGATGCGCCGGAGGGGCCGATAAAGGAGGCATTCCGGCTGATCGACGAGGAGCCGGTGCTCGACGCCGAGTTGCTCTCACTAGGCCGTTGGATCGCGCAGTACTACTGTGCGCCGTTGGGCGAAGTACTCCGCAGCATGACGCCGCTCAGTGGCGAAGTTCGTAAAACCAAGCTCTATTCCCTCACCGACGCCGGGCGCGACACCGCGCGGCAACTGCTGCTGGGCGCCGACGACGAAGATCCGACGCTCAAAATCCTCCGGTTGCTCGAAGGCCGGCCGCTGTCGGCGTCCTATCTGCAAAAGAAGCTGCCGAATGCACTGCATGTGATCCGATCGCTGGAGAAGAAGGGCTTCGTCGCGATGGAGGATTTGGAAGCACAGCGGGATCCGTTGCGCGCCTCGGCTACCAGGCTCAGGGCGTCATTTCTAGCAACAGGGTCGGCATCCGCGCCGGAGGGCCTGAAGCTGACCAAGCGCGAGCGCGAGTTGCACGCGTTCCTCGAACTCCACCCCGGCACGCACAACCTGGAGCAGTTGGAGACATCGGTGAAGGGCGCCAGCCAAGCGGCGCGTTCCCTGGCGCGACGCAACCTGATCGCGCTCGAACCTGAGGCTCCTACCGGCGTCTTCAGGAGTGATGTAGCACCTCGCACGCTCAATCCGCACCAGCTGGAAGCCTACCAGCAGATCGAAGCGACGCTTCGGGGGGGCACGTTTCATACCTTCCTGCTCGAAGGCGTCACGGGCTCGGGGAAAACCGAGGTTTATCTGAAGTCGATCGACGCCACGATAGCCCTGGGCCGAAGCGCGTTGCTGCTGGTGCCCGAGATCGCGCTAACGCCCGCCGTCGCCGGCCAATTCTTTCATCGCTTTGGCGACCGCGTGGCTATTCTCCACTCCGCTTTCCATGACGCGGAACGCGCCGAGCAGTGGCGGCGGATTCGTGGCGGAATCGCGACCGTGGTGGTGGGAACACGCTCGGGAGTGTTCGCGCCGGTTCAAAACCTGGGGCTGGTGGTGATCGACGAAGAGCACGACGCCAGCTACAAGCAGCAGGAAACGCCGCGCTACAACGGCCGGGACGTCGCTATTGTTCGGGCCCGCGAAGCCAACGCCGTGGTGGTGCTTGGATCGGCCACGCCGAGTCTGGAGAGCCGCTACAATTCGGAGCGCGGCAAGTACACGCTCATCAAATTGCCGGAACGAATCGAGCAGCGGCCCATGCCGGACGTCGAAGTGATCGACATGCGGCAGGAGTTTTTGGAGACGCGCAAGCAGGCGACGTTTTCGCGCCGGTTGGTGGAGACCATCGACGAGCGTTTGAAGAGCCATGAGCAGACCATGCTCCTACTGAACCGCCGCGGCTTTTCGAGTTTCGTTGCTTGCCGGGCCTGTGGCGAGCGGCTGGAGTGCGTCAATTGCGCCGTCACGCTGACCTATCACCGGCGCGACCGGCGGATGCTGTGCCACTACTGCAACTACGCCCAGAAGGTCCCGTCGGCGTGCCCGAAGTGCGGCAGCGAGTATCTGAATTTCATCGGCACGGGTTCCGAAAAGGTGGAAGAAGAGCTGCACCGCGACTTTCCCGAGGCGCGGATTGCTCGCATGGATCGCGACACGGTCAGCGGCAAGCGGCACTTCGAGAGCATTCTCCATGGATTTCGCGACGGCAATTTCGACATTCTGGTCGGCACGCAGATGATCGCCAAGGGGCACGATATCCCGAATGTGACGCTGGTGGGCATCGTGTCGGCCGATATCGGACTCGGGCTGCCCGATTTTCGCGCGGCCGAGCGTACGTTTCAGTTATTAACGCAGGCGGCGGGCCGGGCCGGGCGCGGTAACTTGCCGGGCATCGTGCTCATTCAGACCATCAATCCGGAGCACTACGCAGTGCGGCTGGCTTCGGAGCAAAATTACGAAGGGTTTTATCAGAAGGAGATTCAGTTCCGGAAGCTGATGCGCTACCCGCCCTTCGCGGCGCTGGCGAACGTGCTGGTGCGAAGCCAGAAACAGGAAGATGCGCTCGCGATGAGCGCCGAGCTGGGCCGATTGCTCGATCCGGCGCCCGAAGGAGTGAAGGTGTTGGGACCGGCGGAGGCTCCGGTACCCAAGCTCAAGAGCGAATTTCGGTATCAGCTTCTATTGAAAGCGGCCGATCGCAGGGTGCTGAATGAGACGCTGCGCGATTTGCAGCGCTTCGGGCGGGAGCAGAAATGGCCCGCCACTGCGTTGGTGATCGATGTGGATCCACTGACGCTGATGTAAACAGCCGCGCTTACTTTTCGGGTTCCTTCGGAGGTTTGCAATCGCCCTTGCACACCGTCTGAGAAAGCTGGCGCGCAGGGCCGAGTGTTCCTGGATCGGAGACGGTGGGCCTTCGGACGCTCAACGTTTGGACGACGGTGTTGCCCGGTCCGGGCGCGCTCTCGATCATTTGCTCTTCCTGCAGCTTCAATCCCGACCCAGTGGCTGCGACAGTACCGGGCACATTGCGCGAATAGACATCGACTACGCTTTCTTGGGAGCCATCCGGCCGCGTCACGGTCTTCGTCACGGTTTGGCCGTGAAGTGCAAGTTCGCCGTAAGAATCCCGCTCATATTCCGCGACGTTCTCGGAGATTTGCGAACCCTGAACGATGTGCTCGGTGGTCTGGCGCAGCGCGGGAGAGAACCCGCCGTTGCCGTCGCTGCGATAAGTGGTGCTCTCCGCCTGATAGCCGGCGCCCTGCTTGCTCACGACCTGGGTTTGCTTCTCCACGGGCTGAAGACCGTTCGGCGTGATACGCTGCACCACCGTTTCCGAGGTTTCGCCCGAAGCGCTCTTTTGCGTATCGGTGACCGATTTTTCGATCACCTGCATGTTTCCATTCAGGTCGGCACGATAGGTGGTGCTCTGGACGGTGGAACCGCCGTCGGGTCGCTTCTGCTCCTCGATCGTCTCCCGGACCGGTGGTAAGGGATTGCCCTGCGGATCGTATCTTCGGGTGATTCGCTCGGTAACTTTGCCGGAGGCATCGTTCCGCACGACGCGCTCCTCCACTTGCTCCAACGGGACGGTGCGGCCGTTGATGGACTGCGTCGTGAAGGTGGTCTGCGAGCCGTTGGCCGATTTGGTTTGCGACATCGCTGGCCCAGCGCCGACGACGTTGCCATTGACGTCCACCGAGGTGGCGCTGTTTAGGTTGGATTGCTGAGCGGTAAGCGACAGCGCGAAGACGAGCGTGGTAAGGATGCAGCGCTTCACGATTCCAGGCTAGCGTTTTCCGCCTGATTGGACAATGCGGCAATCACCTTAGTTGAAAGTGCGGCGAGGGCCAGGCGCGAGAGAACTACCCACCAATGAGTACCCGTAAGAATCCAAGCGCAATCTGCCGATAAACCCTCTGGGAACCTGCGTGGAAGGCCATCTAATTAAGGACCGCGACTTCATCACAGGCGTTCTGCAGGCCTGCGGAGCGCTGGTGGTGGTATTTGACGCCGAAGGCCGTATCGTTCTTTGTAACCGGGCATCGGAGCAGGTAACAGGATATTCCAGCACCGAACTGGAGGGAAAGAAGTTTTTCGACGTCTTAGTGAGCCCCGACGGACGGGATCGAAGCCGCCAGCGTCTAGAGCACGGAGTCTCAGCCCGGGCGGCATCCGCTTTTGAGAGCGAATGGATCGCCAAATCGGGCGAGCCGCGCCGGATCGCGTTTTCAAACGTTCCGATGCTGAACCCGGAGGGCGAGGTGGAGTATTACATCACCACCGGCATCGACATTACGGATCGCTATCGCGCCGACCAGGAATTGCTGAAGTCGGAGAACCAGTTCCGCTCGCTTTGGGAGGCGTCTTCCGAGCCGATGTTTCTCACCGATCCCTCCGGTACGATCGTCAAAGTGAATGCCGCCTTCGCCACGATGCTGGACACCGATCCCAGCTCGCTCGAAGGCATGAATGTGACCGGTCTGTTTCATCCCGATGAGCGCGAAGAACTGCGCGAATATCATCGGGCGCGCTACGCGTCGGAAGTGAAGGAGCATGTCTTTGAACGCGAGCTGCATTTCATGCACGGCCGGTCGGGCATCTTCGAAAATTCCGTGACCCGAGTGGACATACCCGGCCAACCTCCCCAAATGCTCTGCATCCTGCGGGATGTGACGGAGCGCAAGCGCAACGCGGAGGAACTGGCCCGCGCCAAGGAAGCTGCCGAAGCGGCCAACCGCGAACTGATCGCGGCCAATCGCAATCTGGAAGAAACGGGCCGGTTGGCGCGTGAAATGGCGGACCGCGCTGAAGCGCTCAGCGCCGCCAAGAGCGATTTCCTGGCGAACATGACGCACGAGGTCCGCACGCCGCTCAACGGCATTCTCGGGATGACCGGACTCGCGCTGGAGACCCAGCTGCAGAACGATCAGCGGGAATATCTGGAACTGGTCAAGTCTTCGGCCGAGGCGCTTTTGAGCCTGGTCAACGATGTCCTGGATTTCTCCAAGTATGAAGTCGGCAAGCTGGCGCTGGATTGCGTGGAGTTCTCGCTGCGAGCGCTGATGCGGGACGTGTTGCGGCCGCTGGCGCTGCGTGCGTCGGTGAGCGGCCTGGCTTTCGAATCGGTGGTGGAAGATCGCGTGCCGGATCGTCTGGTCGGAGATCCGCTGCGGATCGGCCAGGTGCTCCGCAATCTGGCCGGCAACGCCATCAAGTTCACGAATGAAGGCAAGGTCTCGGTGCGTGTGCGGGCCGAGTCGATAGAGGGCTCGAAAATCACGCTCTGTTTCAGCGTCACCGACACGGGCATTGGCGTCTCTCCGGAAAAACATCGGTTGATCTTTGAGCCATTCACGCAAGCCGACGGCTCCACCACGCGGAAGTATGGCGGTACTGGCTTGGGGCTGTCCATATGCTCCGGCGTGGTGGAACTGATGGCGGGGCGAATCTGGCTGGAGAGCGAACTTGGCCAAGGCAGCACCTTTCATTTCACTCTCACGCTGGAAGTGGCCGCGGCGGCTCCCGCCAACGAAGCGGCGCCGCTGGCTTCCGCCACCGAACATCGCCCCAAAAGAAAACTACAAATCCTGGTGGCAGAGGACAATAGCGTCAACCAACGGCTGGCCGCGCGGCTGCTGGAGCGCGAGGGGCATGCGGTAACCATTGTGGGTTCCGGGCAAGAGGCGCTGGAGTCCTTTGAAAGACAACAGTCGGCGCAGGCCCAGTTTGACCTGATCTTAATGGACGTGCAGATGCCTGGTCTGGACGGTCTGCAGGCCACGGCGCGCATCCGGGAGAAGGAACGCGGGTCGGGCCAGCGTGTCCCCATCGTCGCCATGACGGCGCAGGCCGCCGAATCGGACCGGCTGCGGTGTCTCGAATCCGGCATGGACGCTTACATCACCAAACCGGTGCGGGTACCGGAGCTAATGAAAATGATCGAATCCGTAGTGCTTGGAGGGAATTCCATGAACACCGATTTAACTTCCGAAGGTTCTTCCGTGCAGGCGCAGCTCCAGCAACTGGACGAGTCGCTCGCCCTCAGCCGCGTGGGTGGCGACGTCGATCTACTGAAAGAGGTGGTTGAGCTGTTCCTCGACGATTATCCGTCCACCTTTGAAAAAATAAAGGGCGCGGTAGACAGCCGCGACGCTACTGCTCTGGAGCATCATGCGCACAGCTTGAAGGGCTCGGTGTCCACCTTTGGTGCGAACCGCGCGTTTGAGGCCGCGTTTGAATTGGAAAAGCAGGGCCGCAGCGGCGATTTGACAGGAGCGCCGGAGGGCCTGCTGCAGTTGGAGCAGGCTTTGGAAGCGTTGCGTCCGGAGCTGGTCCTGCTGCAGACAAAGTAGCTGTCGAAAGGCCACAGCAACTCGTCTCGCGCCGGAAGAAACGTGCAGCGCGTCTGCTATAGTGGTGGTCTGCTCTCCTATGGCATCCACCACCGTAACGGAAATCGTTTGTGCCCATAGCCCCGATTCCGACGACGCTTACATGTTCTATGGCCTGGCGACCAAGAAGGTCCGCTCGCGGCTAGTTTCATTCCGGCACGTTCTCGATGACATCGAAACGTTGAATCGTAAGGCGCTGGAAGGCGCTTACGAACTGACTGCCATTTCTTATCACGCCTATCCATATATCGCCGACAAATATGTGTTGATGGCGAGCGGGTCGAGTATCGGCGACGGTTACGGCCCCATCCTGGCGAGTATGAAGCCGATGGCGCCCGAAGAAATCAAGGGGAAGAAGATCGCGATTCCAGGACGAATGACCAGCGCTTATCTGACGCTGAAGCTATTTGAGCCCGACTTCGAGGAGGTTGTCGTACCGTTCGACAAGATCCTGGATGCGGTGGCCGAGCATAGCGTGGACGCGGGCCTGATCATCCACGAGGGTCAGTTGACGTACGGCAAGAGCGGCTTCCACAATGTAGTGGATCTGGGCCGCTGGTGGAAGAACGAGTTCGATCTGCCGCTGCCGCTGGGCGGGAACGTGCTGCTGCGCTCGCTACCGGACGATATCAAAAGCGAATGCTGCCGGGTGATGCGCGAGAGCATTCAGTATGCCCTGGATCATGGCGAAGAGTCGCTGAACTACGCAATGCAGTTCGCGCGCGATCTGGAGCCGCGGCTGGCCGAAAAATTCGTAGGAATGTATGTAAATCACTTCACTGTGGACTGTGGCGATCTGGTGCCTAAGGCGGCCCAGAAGCTGCTCGACATGGGCTATGAGGCGGGCCTCATTAGCAAGAAAGTCACCGTGGAGTTTGTTCGCTGAGGGCTAGGTTTATGTTGGCGTACCGGTGCCGTGTGTTGTGGGGGCCCGTCTTGATCGGGTTCCTTGGACTCACAAGTGCTTCTGTATTTGCGCAGCCGCCCACTCAAAATGACGTCCCACCGAATGCGGTGCCGAATGTCAACCAGCCGCCCGATGACGCCAAAGCGCGCGCCAAGGCTGTTCGCGAATACGGCAAAGGCGGGGGATCGGAAATAATTCCCAAGCTTGAGACGTATCTTGTGGATCCCGACGTGGATGTTCGCCGGGAGGCTGTAAAAGCGATCGTCGACATCGGAACACAGCGTAGCCTGGACCCGCTGGCCAAAGCCTGCAGCGACAACGATCCTGAAATCCAGATTCGCGCTACCGACGGCCTGGTGAATTTCTATGTGCCCGGGTACGTGAAGACCGGGCTCACCGCATCGTTGCGCCGGGCCGGATCGTCCATCAAAGGGAAGTTCACCGACAGCAACGATCTGGTGGTCGATCCCTATATTCAGGCCCGCCCGGAAGTGATCGCCGCCTTGGGTCACGTCGCGAGCGGCGGGGCCAGCATGGAAGCCCGCGCCAATGCGGCGCGAGCGGTGGGTATTCTGCGCGGCCGCGAGGCTCTCCCAGACCTGGAACAAGCGTTGCGCTCCAAGGACAGCGAAGTGATCTACGAAGCGCTGGTGGCGATCGAAAAGATTCGCGATCCCAGCTCTGGGCCGAACATCGCTTTTCTATTGCACGATCTGAACGAAAAAGTTCAAACCACGGCAATCGAGGCGACCGGGCTATTGATGAACCGTGCCGCGATGAATGAACTGCGCGACGTCCTGGATCGCTCGCGCAACATGAAGGTGAAGCGCGCTGCTCTTACCGCCTTGGCCCAGATGCCCGATCCGCAGTTGCATGGCATTTACGTCACATATCTCGATCACAAAGATGAAGGTCTTCGTGAAGGTGCGGCGGAGGGTCTAGGGCGGCTAAAGAATCCCGCGGACACCGCTCCGATCGAGCGCGCGTTCAACAACGAGAGCAAGACCGAGCCCCGGCTATCCGCGGCATTCGCGCTGGTGAATCTCGGCAAGCGGGGCATGAGCGAGTTCGACCCGCTGCGTTATCTGGTGAACGATCTGAACTCCACCGCCTATCGCGGCGTGGCGCGGGCGTATCTCATCGAACTCGGGCGCGATCCCGGGGTCCGTCAAGCGCTTTATCCGGCGCTCAAGGAGCCAGGCGTCACCAAGGACGAGAAGACCGGTTTGGCCGAAGTACTGGCGGCCAGCGGCGGTGAGGATGCGGTGGCGCCGTTGGAAGCGCTCTCGCAGGACTCGGACACCGAAGTCTCACAAGCCGGGCTGCGCGCGGTGAAAAATCTCCGCGCACACCTGCCATAGCCTTACAAGAGCGACGCTAACATTTTTTGGCACGCTACATGCGGGAAAATGGAAACGTGAGAAAAGTTGCGTTTTCGCTCCTCGCCTTCATCGTGGCATCGGTTGCCGCACAAGCACAGGATTCGAAACCTGCCGCACCGCCCGATGCCACGCAACCCGCCGAAGTGAAGCCTCCGCCGGTCTCATTGGGTGAACTCAGTGTCTCGCTGGAGAGCTTGGTCAACCGGGTCCGTCCCTCGGTGGTGCAGATCTTTTCCACAGGTTACGTGACGGCCGACGAGACAGACTCCAGCAACACGGCGGCTCTGCTCTCCAGGCAACGCAGCACCGGTTCCGGGATCATCCTTTCCGACGACGGATTCATTGTCACCAACGCGCATGTGGTGCAAGGGGCCAGGCGCATCCAAGTCCGGATCTCGATGGCGCTGCGGACGGGCCGCACATCAACCTTCGAGCCGGAAGTGAAGCTGCTGGATGCCAAGCTGATTGGAATGGACCGTGAAATGGACGTCGCGGTGATCAAGATCGATCGCGCCGGCCTTCCGCATCTTCCGTTCGGAAACTCCGACGGGGTGCGCCAGGGTGAATTGGTGATGGCTTTTGGAACGCCCAGGGGACTGGAAGGATCGGTCAGCATGGGCATCGTGAGTTCCACTTCACGCGAACTCCATCCGGACGATTTTCTGGCATACATCCAGACCGATGCTCCCATCAATCCGGGCAACAGCGGTGGTCCGCTGATCGATGCGCAAGGCCGCGTGGTGGGCATCAACACCTTCATCCTTTCGGAGTCAGGGGGGAGTGAAGGACTTGGATTTGCTATCCCCAGCAACATCGTGAGCACAATCTACACGCAGATTCGTAAAGAAGGCCATGTGCATCGGGGCAGAATCGGCATTTACGTGCAGACCATTAGCCCGGCGGTGGCCGAGGGCCTCAGTCTAACGCGGGATTGGGGAGTGCTGGTGGGCGACGTAACTCCGGATGGGCCGGCGGATAAGGCGGGCGTCAAAATCGGCGATGTGGTGCTGACGGCAAATGGGAGAATAATGCGCAATGCGCGCCAACTGGAGGCGTATATCTACCGTTCTCCGATGAAGCAGAAAATTACGCTGCAGGTGCTTCGAGGTCAAGATCAGCTCAGCATGGATGTGCCCGTGATCGATAGCGTGGACGATCCACAGCGCTTCGCCGACATGGTGAATCCTGAAGATAATCTGGTACCGAAGCTGGGTATTCTCGCCATCGGGATCGACAAAAATCTGGCCGCCATGCTGCCCGGTCTGCGGAACTCCTACGGCGTCGTGGTGGCCGCCGGATCGAGCGCCACCGATCTCACCACTGGAACCGGACTACAGCCGGGAGACGTCATTTATTCCGTGAACAAGGCTCCCGTGGGAACGGTGGAAGCACTGAGGAAAAAAGTGGATGAGTTTAAGTCAGGCGACGAGGTGGCCATGCAGATCGAACGGTCTGGACGGCTGATGTACGTTTCTATTGAGATTGAATGAGACCAATCGCTGGGCTAGCTTTGGCGCTGCTGGCGGCCAGCGGCTTTAGCTCCGGGCAAACGCCCAAGCACGAGAAGCCCGCTCAGGACGCGGCTCCCGGTCCAGCGCCCACTTCCTACACCGTGGAAAACCTGACGGTGGAAGGCAACCACGCATACACGTCCCAGCAGATTTTCGCAGCAGCCGGCCTTCGCGTGGGCCAGAAGGCAGGAAAGTCCGAATTCGATGCGGCGCGCGAAAAACTGGAGGCGACCGGGGCGTTCGACAACGTCAGCTATCGCTTCGCGCCATCCAAGGACAATGAAGGCTACGACGCGACCTACGAAGTTTCCGAGGTCGGCCAGATCTACCCCATCCGGTTTGCGGATCTGCCCGCCACCGATGCCCAGCTTCGGACCTGGCTGAAGCAGAAAGATCCGCTGTTTGAAGACAAGATCCCGGCGACCAAACCGGTAGTGGATCGCTATGTTCGATCGCTCAGTGAGTTCCTGTCCGCGCGGGGCTATCATGAGCCGCTCGCAGGCAAATTGAGCGCGGATGGCGGCGAGGCTCTGGCTGTGTTATTCCGTCCGGCAAAAGGGCCGCCCGCCATCGCGCACGTTATATTTACCGGCACGGGCGATGTTCCGGCCGGAACCTTGCAGACCACGATGTATGGCGTCGCGGTGGGAGTTCCCTACTCGGAGCCACGAGTGCGCCAGCTGTTGGATAGCTCCATTCGCCCCATCTATGAGGCGCACGGACTGCTGCGGGTTGCATTTCCCAAAATCGAAACCGCGCCTGCCAAGGACGTAGACGGCATTTCGGTGACGGTGCAAGTGGTGCCCGGGCCCGCGTATCAGTTGGACCGGGTGAGTTACGTTGGCGCCGATTTCTCGCGCTCGGAGTGGAACAGTCTCTCGAAGCTCAAAACCAATCAGACAGTGAACTTCGATGACGTGAAAGCCGCGCAGGAGAGGATTCGGGGCAACTTGCGGCGCGCTGGGCATCTCGACGCGACTTCGCAAGTCAAGCGCGATCTGAACGACACGGATCACACTATCGCGATCGAGTTTCAGATCGACCCGGGGCCACTTTACGCGCTGGGCAAGGTGGATATTGTGGGCCTGGATATCGAAAGCGAGCCGGTGATCCGCAAGATGTGGGGCTTGACGCCGGGCCGGCCGTTCAACCCGGAATATCCCGATCATTTCCTCGCGCGGGTGAAGGAGGGCGGCGTGTTCGATAATCTGAAGAACACGCGCGCGGAGACGAAGATCAACGCAGCCAATCATACGGTGGACGTGACGCTCTACTTCAATAAATAGCGGTCCCAGGCAGGAAGAGGGGTTGGCCCAAATTGACACAATGTGCTACATGCGATATCCCTGAAGTATGGCAACTCGCACGACAGTCAACATTTCTCTAACGCCCGAGCTTGGCACATTTCTTCGGAGCCGAGTCAAATCCGGGCGCTACCAGACCACCAGCGAAGTCGTGCGAGAGGCTTTGCGACTCCTCCAACATCGGGAGAAGGAGCGTGAAGAAGGTCTCCAGGAACTGAAAGCTAAGCTGCAACGCGGGGCCGCTCAGGCGAAACGAGGCGAATTGCTCGACTCGGACGAAGTATTCGAAGAGTTGCGGCAATTGATCGCAGAACGCAAGCGCGTAAGGAAGAAGGCTACTCACGTGTGAAGCGGCGGTTTCTGCTTACGCCAGAAGCACGAGCCGACCTCCAGGAGATTCTCTTGGACATTGCCACGGATCGTCCGGACGCCGCTGAGCGCCTCCGAGCTGGCATTTTCAAAGCATTGCAGCGGCTGGGGCGGTCTCCAGGTATTGGCCACTTTCACGACGAGCTTTTGGATCGCCGCTGCCGCTTCTGGAACTTCTCTCCTTATGTGGTCTGTTACCTCTGGAAGGAGAAGCCGATTCAGATCATCGCGGTGGTACATGGGGCGCGCCATCTTGCCGCTTTCCTGGCTGCGCGTATCAATCCTAAGTAGCTGATTTGCTGTATCTGGGGATTGTCCGGCTGGTATTCTATTAGACAAGTGGCGTCGCCGTTCAATTTTCACCTGGAGCAATACGAAGGTCCGCTCGATCTGTTGCTCGACCTCATCCGCAAGCAGCAGATCAACATTTATGACATTCCAATTGCCTCCATCACCCAACAGTACTTGGAATACATGAAGCGGGCGCTGGAATTGGACATCGAGCTGAGCTCCGAGTTCGTCTACATGGCCGCGACCCTGATCCACATCAAGTCGCGGATGCTGCTGCCCAAAGATCCGGAGCTGCACAAGATCTCGCCCGAGGAAGATCCGCGCCAGGAACTGGTGGACCGGCTGATCGAACACGAGCGCTTCAAGAACGCGGCGGAAATGCTGCAGCAGAAGCGCATGGTGGAAGATGTCTCTTGGTCGAATCCGCAGATGGCCCAGTTTCTCGCGGCGAACGAGGAGCCGGAGCTGGCGGTTTCCCTGTTCGACCTGGTGAAGACGCTGCAGACGGTGCTGGATCGCGCCAAGAACCGGCCGATTTACGAGGTAGGAAAAGAAGACGTCAGCATCCCCGACATGATTCACTACCTGGAGCGCGTCTTCGCTGAGTTGCGAACCGGCGAGTCGCTTCCGGCCGCCGAGCTGTTCGAGCGGCAGGGCAGCCGCCGCGCAATGATCTGCTTGTTCCTCGCCATGCTCGAGCTGGTGCGCCGGCACGCGCTGCTGCTCACCCAGCAGGATGCCTTCGGAGAAATTGGATTGAAGAAGCAGCGTACGTTTGACGAAGTGCTCGGCCAATCGCTGGTGGCCATCGAAGAAGAGTACAGTTAAACCGAGGAATACAGCTAAGCCGAATGGAACCCACAGAAGTGCAATTGGACCCCGAGACCGACCTGCTCCCGGGTATTACATCCTCAGAGGTCTCGGGCGCCAATATCGAATTGCCGGACGAACAGCTACGAGCCGTGGTGGAAGCGGTGATCTATGTTACCGACGAACCGCTGTCGGCCGATCAGATCGCAACGGCTCTGCAACAGCCGGCGGCGAGAATCGGGCAGGTACTGGAGGATCTGACCGCCGAATACAACAAGCCCGAGCACGGGCTCACGATTCGCGAAGTGGCCGGCGGATACAAAATGTCCACCAAGCCGGAACATCACGAAGCGATTCGAGCGTTCGTCAAGAATCTCAAGCCGCCGCTCAAGCTGTCGCTGGCCGCGCTGGAAACTCTGGCGTTAATCGCTTACAAGCAACCGATCACGGCGCCCGAGGTAATGGAGGTTCGCGGCGTGCAAGGCGCCGGAGTGATAAAGACGCTGATCGACCGCAAGCTGATCGCGACCGCCGGCAGGAAGACGGTTCTTGGCAAGCCGATCCTGTATAAAACCACGAAAGAATTCCTGGTTCAGTTTGGTTTGAAAGACTTGAGCGAGCTGCCGACGCTGAAGGAGTTCGAGGAACTCGGGCGATTGTCCATGGGCGATGAAGAGACAGTGGACGCGCCGCCAGCGGGAGCCGCTGACGAAGCCACCGCTGACCAAGCGGAACCGTCCGTGACTGAGTAGATGCGGCCGTAAACATGCCTGCCGAACGGTTACAGAAGTTGCTCGCCCATGCCGGTATCGCCAGCCGTCGCCGCGCCGAGCAATTGATCGTCGAAGGCCGCGTAACGGTGAACGGCTCTGTGATCACGGAGCTGGGGAGCAAGGCCGATCCCGACCGCGACCACATCAAAGTGGATGGCAAGCGAGTGGGCGCGCCGGAGCACCTGGTGTACTTGGCCATGAACAAACCCAAGGACTGCATGTCGACCGTGATGGACCCGGAGGGCCGGCCAACGGTGATGGATCTTTTGCGCGGCGTGAAGGCGCGCGTATATCCAGTGGGACGCCTCGACTATGCGAGCGAAGGGCTGCTGCTGCTCACCAACGATGGCGAGCTCGCCAAGCGCATTACCTCGGCTGCGAGCCACGTTACGAAGACTTATCTGGTGAAAACGAACGGGCAACTCGCCCTGGACCAGGAAGAGAAGTTCCGGGAAGGCGTGCCGCTCAGCGGGAAGAAGACCGCCCCGGCCGGCTTGAGGCTGATCCGGCGCGCCGAGAACCCTTGGTACGAAGTACGATTAATCGAGGGACGGCAAAATCAGATTCGTCTCATGTTCAAACATTTCGGGCGGCTGGTGGAGAAATTAAAGCGCGTGAAGATCGGGTTCCTGGATCTGGGCTCATTGCAACCCGGAAAGTTCCGCCACCTGACGCCGGGCGAGGTGGCGCGTTTCCGAAAACTCCTGAGCATCCAGCCTTCGAACGGAGAGGAGCGCTAGCCGATGGCCGGAATCCCCGAGTTGCTGCGCCAAAGCCGCGTGATTGCCGTGGTCGGGCTTTCGAGCAAACGCGCCCGCCCCTCGTATGGCGTCGCCGAATACATGCAGCAGCAGGGATACCGCATCATTCCCGTGAATCCGAACGAATCGCAGGTGCTGGGCGAGAAATCGTACGCGCGCCTGGAAGACATTCCCGAACATATCGATATTGTCGACATCTTCCGGCGTTCCGAGTTCGTGGCGCCCGTGGTGGAATCGGCCATCCGCATTGGAGCTTCCGCGGTATGGATGCAGGAAGGCGTCGTCGATCAGGTAGCGGCGCGTAAGGCCAAGGCGGCGGGATTGGCCGTGGTGATCGACCGCTGCATCTTAAAAGAGCACCAGCGATATCTACGGTAACCGGTTCCCTTCGGTCGCGGCTCTGTTACTTCTTCACCTGCATGTGCGGGGCGTCTTGATTGTTCTCGATGCACTCATACTCTTCGACGCGAGTATTGGGCGGACGCCGCAACAGGGCTCCGGTGGTCCAGGGCTTCGTTAGCACTTTGGGATCGGTCACCGTGGCGGTATAGGTGATCGTATCGTCGCTATTGAGCGTGAACCGCTCCACCACGTGCAAATCTTCGCTGTGAAAACTACCAGTTCCGCTGAGCCACGTCTTGTCGTTGAACCCGGTAACGTCCACTACCAGGGTGTCGCCGTCCCAGCGTGCCACCGAATCGCCCATCCAGGTGGGAACCAGGTCGGTAGGATGCTGGAGTTTGTCGTTGATGGGGATAATGCGAAACGCATGGAACGATTCGTAGGTGATGACCACCTCTTTCGGCGTTTCGACGATCTGAAAAGGCATAGGCATCGATGTGATGCGCGGAACGCCCGGCAGCAGACAGCGTAGCGTAGGGTCGTCGGCCGCGGTGAACGTCTTGGTCTTGGTTTCAGCCCAGGACTGATAAGGTAGCGGCTCGCGCTTGGGTGGCGGGTTTACAGGCGGAGGAGCAGCCGGTGCTTTCGACAGGCCAGGCTCGCCATAAAGGCTGACGCCGCCGCCCTGCCAGACGCCCGAAAGATCGGGCTTACCGTCGGCGGTCCGGGGAATCGGCTTGTTGGCGGCAAAACTGAGAGAAGCCGTCAAGGCTGCGGCTGCTATGGCGAGGAGGCGAGCTGAACGGATGGTCATGTCAGGCCTCTATTTGTAGTCGGCAGGAGGCCCGTTCCCGGCGGCAGGCCCGGCAAACTTCTTGGCCCCGCCAGGAAAGGTCACTTCCCGGCCAGCCACTCGGTAGGCGCTATCTTTGGCGGGGTAAGCAGTGACGGTGACCGTATCGCCTACCTTCAGATCGTCGCGCGTGAACCCAGTCCGCTTCAGGGTGTTCGGAGGGTACCCCTCCACGGCCCAATTGACCACGTTGCCACTGGCGTCCTTCACATCGATATAGAAGTAGATGTGCGGATTAGTCCACTCCACTTTGGTGATCACGCCAGTCAGCGTGACCTCTTTGCTGTCGTACTCAGCGGCAAAGGAGTGATGCGCGAGCACCGGAACAGCGGACAGAATCAAACCAGCGTACGCTGCCAGCAACGTACGGAGTTTTGGCATCTTCATGGAAACCTCCACGTTCAACGATTTCCGTACCAGTATTGCATAATTGACCGAAATCGTGATGCCCCAGGCCGTCGCCGAGCCGCTCATCAAATCGAGTCTCGTCTCGGGAGGCGCAACGGCGAGTAATCCCCCACGCCAACTCGCGAAGTTGTGAAGAAATTAGCCAGACGATAAAACTTTCTTCTCGATTCGGAATCCGAATCGCGCGAAGAACCGTACTCCACTGCGAAGGTCAATTTCGAGACCGACAAAAAACCAGTCTAGGTCGCCGCATCGGTGGTTACTGCCAATACTCCCAATGCCGGGTGGCAACCACGTAGCCGCACAGGCACGCATTGGTAACCGCGTGGGCCAGAATGCAATCGCCCAAACTGCGCGTACGAACCATCCACCAGTTATACGCGATGCCCGCGACCAGGCCGACATCCCAGTAGGGACCATGCTCGGAGGCAAACAAGACTGCGGTGATCCAAAACGCGCCCGCTTGGTACGCGCCCAGCGGCACCTTCTCAAATTGCGGCGAGATCAGCCAACGCATCAGCCAGGCGCGCCAGAACAGCTCTTCCAGGATGGGAACGAAGACCACGGCTTGCAGAATGCGCGGCCACAGCACCAGCGGCGATTTGATGACGCTTTCGGGAATGGTGGAAGGGCTGAGTTGTCCGAACATCGCGTTCTGAAACAGCCAATGCTGGCGATAGGTGGGGAATAGCAGGTCTGGTCCCACCCAGATGAGAAACACTGCGACGCCAATGATTACGGTTTCCAAACGATGGGAGGCCCGCAATTGAATCACGTGGCGCGAGAAGCCAAACAGAACGCCCGCCAGCAGCAGATCGCGGGCCAGAAATTCGATATTCGGAGGAAGAGGAACGTACTTCTGCAGCGCGAGAAATCCCAGAAAGACGGCGAACGGCAAGACGTAAGGTACGGCTGACCAGTCTGCCTTACGCTGGGCCGTCAAGCTATATCCTGATTGCTGCAATGCTCAGAGGTCGAATTATCCAACTTTCGCAAGCAGCTCCCTTATCTGATTTTGCTCTTTCGCCGTCGGCTGGTGACGCCGCGCGCTCTCGAGTTCGCGTTTGGCCGACGGCCGGTCGCCTTTCTGGTACAGGGCCAGCGCCAGATGGAGGTGAAACGGAGCGCTGTCCGGCTTTTGGACTACCAGATCGCGCAGCATGCGAATGCCATCGCTGGTAAGGTTCTTTCGAATATAGACCAGTGCGAGCGTGTCTTCGACGTCCAGGTCCCCAGGCAGTTTTTGCCTCGCCCGTTGGGCTTGCGCCAACGCTTGATCGAGATTCACGCCCTGCTCGGCTTCCAGATACGCAAGATTGTTGAGGGCCGTGGCGTTCTCTGGCTGAAGCTGGATCACTATCTCGTATTCCCCGCGGGCCTGTTCCCAGCGCCCCGTCCGATCATACAACAATGCCAAATCCAGCGAAGCGCGAGCGTCTGTGGGCCTCAGTTGCCGGGCAGTTTGGAAGGCCGCGAGAGCGCCGGGAATGTCGCCGCCGCTGAGCTTGGCTTCTCCCATTTGTAGATACAGCGGCGATGCCTTCGGGGCCTTGTCGATCAGCATCTGGAATTGCGCCGCCGCAGCGCTGTAGCTGCCAGCCGCAACCAAGGTTTCCGCGAACGTCAAGCGCGTATCGGCCCGGTCTGGCCAGCGTTTCACTTGATCGCTCGCCAACTGGACGGCGGGTTGAAACTGGTCTTGCGCGATTTCGGTCTTGAGAAGGCCTGCCACGCCCCGGCTATCGTTGGCCTGCAGCAACGCGTGAAATCCGTCCTCTGCAGCTTTGTAACGATGCTCGCGGAAATCCAGTTCGGCGATCTGATCGCGGCCGTCAGTGGAAGCCGGGTACATCTGCAGCAGCCTGGCAAGCTCTTCACGTGCTTTTTCGGGCGCCGCCATTTTGACGAACGCGCTCGCGCGTATCAGCCTGGCAGCCAAGTTGGTTGGGTCTTCGCTGAGGACCTCGGCTGTGGCCAGCGCCGCTTGAGCGGGCTCCCCGCGCGCCAGCGCCAGTTCGGCCCAAGCTAACTTGGCGGGCGCATGATGCGGGTCAATCCGAAGCGCCGCCTCCAACTGCTGCCGGGCCTTGTCCTGCTGTTGATCCTCAAGGGCCATATATGCGCGGGCCAGATTGAAATGCAGCGTCGCGTTGCGTGGCATCTTCCCGATCAGCGGTTGCAACTCGCCGATTGCATCCTTCACCTCGCGGGGATCGCCCGACGCCAGCATCAAAGTGGCCCGCAATGCCAGCGCTTCCGGATCTGTGGAATCGTCCTTCAGCAATCCAGCGACGAGGTTCTCCGCCTGAGCGCGCGCGCCCTGGGTTGCCAGCACCTCGGCCATCTTCTTGCGATATACGCGGGCCCTCTTAGATCTCCGCTGGCTCTGCCGCTCGCCTTCCTGATACTGCGCGAGCGCCGTGGCATAGTCGCGAATGCGCTCATAAAAGTCCCCCGCTTGGAGGCGTCCCTCGGGAAACGCTTCCCGATCCGATGTCAGGCGTTCCATGACGGCTCGCATGTCCGCCGCGCGATGGATCATGAAATAGTGGAACGCAAGCTGAACCAGGAAGGCGCCCTCGGTTGGATTATTTGCGATCTTGCGGCGCAGCACCTCTTCCGCAAGGTCTGGCCGGTTGCCGCGCACGTAGTGTACATAGAGAGCGTCATATAGAGGCGCGAAAGCTTTTTGACGATCGAGTTGCGCCGTGGCCAGGCTCTCCGCTTCCTGATCCCGCCGGGCGGCGAACAGCGTCTGAACCAGCGTCAGCGTCAGGTCGGGTTGATCCGGCCTCACCAGGTTCGCCGCCTCGAATTTGAGGATTGCCGCAGCCGTATCGTTCCGTGCCAGTGCGATGTTTCCGGAAAACCGAAGGCCGTCGAAGGAACGTGAATCCTTCTTCAAGATGCGAATGGTTATTTCTTGCAGATCCGCCAGGAACACCCGGCCACCCGGGGGGTCGAGAAGATAAAACGCCAGATCGAGATTGCCGAGCTGAATCACGGCGTCGATATTCTCCGGATCGAGCTCCATGGCGCGGCTGAAGTCCCTGCGCGCCTCTGGCAACTCACCTAACCGTGCATTCACCAGACCGAGACGATACCAGGCATCCGGCGACCGCAGGTCTTTGGCGAGCGCACGGCGATAGAGGATGGAGGCCTCTTTATATTGCCCACGGACAAAGTACTTGTTGCCGTTCGCCACATATCTCTTGCCGGCCGCCTTTGGATCGGCACTACAGGCCGCGAGCAAGATCAGGAGCGTGGCACAGAGAAAGTGCGTGGTCTTCACACACCCTAGTGCGGGCGTCCATTGAAAACTCTCGCCTGACAAAAAGCTGAAAGAGTTTGGCCGCTGAGCAGTCCAACAGCTCAGGAGATCCATCCATGGCCGATACGAAGAAATGCGCCCACCCCAGTTGCAACTGTGTCACCAAGGAGAAGTACTGCAGCACGTTCTGCGAGGGCCAAGCCGGCACTCCCGATATCGAGTGCGAATGCGGGCACCCTGCGTGCGCGACAACGGCGGCGGCCACAACGAGATTGCACTAGCCCGCGAAGCCCCCCGGAACCTCAGCGCAACGCGGCCAGCAGTGTGCCCGTTTGCCGCAAAAGATCCAGGCGCGCATTCTCAACCGCGTGCTGCGCGTCGTAGAAGGCGATCCACTTTTCCTGCTCCGTCAGCCGTGCGTTGTCCACTTGCTGTTGCGTGGCGCGTCCCTCGCCGAGCTGCGCCAGCAGCAAAGAAACCTGATCGCGCGTGTAGTCCAGATCCAAACGCGCCACCTCTTGCGCCGACGTGGCCTTCTGTAGTTCCTGATAACTCTTCTGTGTATCGAGCTGGATGCGATTGCGAATTTGACCCATTTGGGTGCGCAACTCGAGAATATCGGTCTGCGCTTGCGATGCCAGGCCCTTGGCGGCGGATCCGGTGAGCAGCGGGATCTGAATAGAAACTCCGAGTTCGCCATTGTTACGCTGGAAGCGAGTGAAGAAGTTGTCGTAATTGCTTTTCGCCAGGAGAGCGTACTGCGCCACCACATCGACAATCGGCAGGCGCGCCGCCTGGGCCTCTTTGACTTCGAAACCCTTGGCCTGCAGTTGCGACTCCAACTTGCGAATGTCTTTGTTGTTCTCTAGCGCCAGTTCCGCGGCGGCCTGTTCGCTGGCTGGGATTTCGAAGGCCGCATGCTCTTCATCGACGGGTTGGACGCGATCCTCGGCGGAATATCCGAGCACCACGGAGAGCGAGGCCTCCGAATAGTCGAGATCGCCGCTCAGGGCCGAGAACCGCTGGCTGGCGCGCGCCAGGTCAACCGCCACTCGCTTGTTTTCGATGGGGAGCTGGCGGCCTTCTTCCACTTGCGCGCCGATGGTGCCGCTCACCCGTTGCAGGCTTTCCATTTCGAGTTGCAGCGATTGCTTGCTGCGCCCCATCTGCTGCGCGTCTAGAAAGAGTGTCGCAGTCTGATAGGCTACTTGGTCGCTCTTGGACTGCGTATCGATCTCCGCGCCGCGCGCCGTCTCGCGCACGCGGGCCAACTCGTATCTCTTGGGCTGGTTATACAGCGACATGTCCGTGCGGGTTTGAATAATGGAAGGCGCGGAGCCTTCGATGCTGGTGGGGTAACCCCAAACCTTCGCCAGCCCGCTGCCGGCATAGAGCTTGGGCGCGAACGGGTCTTTCGCAATGCGAATGGCCGCTTGCGCTTTCTGCTGATCCAGGCGTGAGAGTACCAAGTCAGGATTCTCTTTGAGAGCGATTTCCACGGCTTGCCGCAGGGTCAGAGGATGCACTTCGGCGAATGCGACCAACGTCGTAAAACAGAGAAGCAGGATATATTTCAGCACTCTCTAAGGGTAGCCGAGCCATCACTTTACCGGCCACCTGGCAACTTCCCTTGCAACAGTTTTCCGGCACCGTGAGTCAAACCGACGGAGGGCAATCCAGATGCTCGGAAGATTTTCCCGCAGGATGTTAGCTGTCAAAACGGTGGTGTTGTTCACGCTAAGCGGCGCAGCGTGGATGGTGCAAGGGGCGGACTTTGACCGCGCCCGGGATCTGGTCTCGCGCGTGCAAAACGACCTCCAGAGGGCCGAGGATTTCACGCGGAACAACGAAAAAGAGCGGGTGCGCTATGAAAATGTGCAGCATCACCTCTCGGAGTTCGACCGGGACCTTCGTCGTGATCATTTCGACAAAGGCAAGCTCGATTCCGCCATCGATAATCTAAAGGACGTGGTGAAAAACAACACGCTCGAAGGACACGACCGCGACGCGCTGGCCTCGGACTTAAGTGACCTTCGAACGCTGCGGGATATTCGCTAAGCTGCCCGCGGAAGGGTTACCGCGCTTGCGACACCAGCTTCCCGTCATTTTCAGCTAGCAGCCGTTCTATGGTCGCGGTGAATTCCTGCTTCAGCTGAGTGTTAAACTCGCCGCTGGCAGGCGCAGCGAAACCGGCGTGGATGTGCTTCACACGGCCGTCGCGGCCAATGAAGAGCGTCGCGGGCCAGGTGTTCAGATTGACGGCCTGCGGGACCTTCTCCCACATCTCGGCCGGCGCGCCGGCGATCAAATAAGTGTAATCCACACCATACTGCTTGACGAACGCGCGCACCCGCGTCAGATCGTCCTGCTGCTCTGGCTCTTCAAAATCCAGCGCGACAATTTCCAGCCCCTCGGCGCGATATTTCTTATAGAGCTCCACCAGATATCGCGCCTCATCGTGGCAATTCGGGCACCAGGTTCCGGTCACAATGGCCAGCACCACTTTGCCCTTGAACTTGGGATCGTTGTTGGAAAGAACCTTGCCGTTCACGTCGGAAAACTATAGGCGAAAACTTCGTTCGGATCTTTCATGGTGGTGTGGGTGGTGTAATCGGCGGGCACGGGCAAAGCTTTGGCTTGCGCTACGTCCTCGCGATACGCGGTCAGGCTGCCTTGGCGCGGTTCCCCGCCCTTCTGCACCAGGGCCAGTGTTCCATCTTTGGCGGGTGTCACTTCCAGCAAATAAGCGCGCTGTCCGTCGAAGTGGCTGAGGAGCCACTTGCCGTCCTGAAATGTTCCGGTCAATGCCCCCGTATCCCCATCCACGCGTAAAATTGCAGCTGTGACTTCGGGGCCGGACTGCTTCACGATAAACCGCCAGGCTTTCTCACCCTTGCCACTCTCAAACGGTACGATCCATCGGCCCGCGATGTTCGGCGCATCGGCGGCCGGCTCCGCAGCGTCAACATGCCGCTTCGCTTGGAAGGGGTTGCCCTCGGGACCCTGCTCGCCACCGCCGCCATGCAGATGTACGCTGCCAACGAGTTGGCCGTCTTTCAATGTCGCTGTGATCCGGGTGAGATAGTGCTCCTGGTTGAGGATCAAGTTTCCGTTCTTGAATGACGCTTTGGTGGTGAGCTCTTTGTCCTCTCCGTTGTACAGCGTGCCTTGGAGCGTGGGTCCGTCGCCCGAAATGTCGAGACGGAACGGGATGACTACGCCGTTCACAGTCAAGCTGGCGTCCCAACGACCGTCAATGGCAGCGGCTGATTCGGCGAAAGCGGTTGCCCCGAAGCACACGATTGAGGCGGTCAAGCCGAGGATACTTTTTGAAAGAGCGTTCATACGATGTTCCTTTCTTTCTGGCTTTAGTTAACGCCCGCCCGCAGCGATGTGGTCTTTTTGTATTGCTTCCACTCTTCGGGCAGTCCTGGCTTCGTGGCCAGCAGGATTTCCAGGATCGCTCGTCGATCCTCCCCAGTGATCTTCGCGAAATCGGGGCCCTGTTCGCGACCGGTCAAAACTTCCAACAGCCGATGATAGACATAGCCCTTCGCCGGTTCGGGTATGTCGTCGAATGCTTCCGAATAGATGAGATAACTGCAGGGGTACTTAAAAATACGGGCGTGCAGATCGAAATCACGCAGCGAACGTCTTTGGGGATCGCGCGGGCCGCGCGCCGCGAATTCCTGAGCGAACGCGGAATCGCCTTGGACGGAGCTTTCGAGCGGCGCTTCATTGGCAAAGAGCAAATAGCGCAACAGCTCCTCGGTGGGCTTTTCGTATTGTTTGCGCTGTGCGTCCGAGAGAGCGTTTTTTCCTGCCGCGTATAACGCCAACCGGGTCTGATAGTTGGTTAGCGTGATCAGGTTGTGCATCTGCGTTTGGTGGCCCAGCACCAGATGCGCGACGATGTCGCTGCTGCCGGTAAGATAGGCCGCGGGTTCGATCCATCGGGAGAGATCGGTGACATTGGCGCCCGCCGCTCGATCCAGTTGCTCGGGGTTCTCCGTGTCCTGAACCACCACATTTCCCATATGCGTTTGGTTGCCATGCGTGCCCGTGACGTACCAGCCGCCCCAGCGATCCTTCAAGGGGCTTTGCTGGCTGGTGATGAAACTCTCGGTCTCCGCCGCCTGCCCGCCCGTGGGCATCGTATAAATGGATCGCAGCAGGACACCTGGAATCCCACGGGTACCGGCCGCGATATGGCACTGTGTGCAATCCAACTCCGCTCGCTCGAACACTGGATGATCGCTCTGGTGCTCGTCGAGAATGTAGAACATCGCGCCCTGCATTGGATCGAACGACACGAATTCCAGCACTTTGCCGTTGTGCACCTGGCCGACATAAACGTCGTCGTTGAAATACAACGCGCGCGGTGTTTGCGGAGTAATTTTCTTGTACTGGAAACTGGTCTTGGAGAAAACCAGGGTCTGAGAGCTAATGGGGATCTGCAATCGGTCGAGCACCGACTTCAGGTAGCCATGCTTTGGCTCATATTCGAGTTTCACATCGCCGTGATCGAGCAGCTTTTGCAGCTTGGCAACCGGATCGGTTACTTCATGGGTGCGGTAGTTGATGGGATCGTCGCTGAAGGGAACATAGCCTTGATTGCGGACGCGATTTGTCCGTGCGCGGGAGCAGCCGTCCATCCGGCGAGTATCGCCAGGACGCCGAGCGTCGTCGATGTCGGCATGTGCATACTCGACTATCTCTACTGGTTTATAGCAGAATGCCTCAACCTCGTCAAGCACTGCTCGTACATCGATCAGTTCGAAGGTCTTTTCTTCTCCGCCAACAGTACTACCTGCTGATAGAGTTTCATTTGCTGGCGCAGCTCGGATTTGTTCTCACCCACCAGCGCCAGAGCCAGTTCTGTTTCTCGCTGTCCTTCTTCCAGATGCCCGCGTCCAACCAGTAGTCTGCCAAGAATCCAGTGGGGCTGATACCAGTTGGGAGCTTCCAAGCTCAAACGGCGGGCAGCGGTCTCGGCTTCTTGTTGCTCGCCGCTGCTCGCGCACAGGATGGCTCGATGATAGGCGGCCGTGACCCGATCCTCGCCGGGGTTTTCAAAGGCGATGCGGCTGGATTCCATCGCCTCGGCGCGTGCCAACTGCTGTAATTCGCCGGCCGGAACGGCTTGCACGGCCCAAGCCATCTGCTGGGAGTACCAAAGGTCCGGGGAGTCACCGACGAATCTCCATCGCCGCGCGAAATGATATTGTTCAACGGCGCCGGCCAGATCGCCGCGCTTGAGGAGCGAGTCGATGTGCGCGAATGCATAATCGGTCAAGCTGAGTTGAGCGGCGCTGGCCAACAGGACTATTGCAAGCAGCGCTCCGGAAAAAGCCAGCGTGACGCGCCCCCCGCGTGTCAATTCGGGCCGTTTCAGATTCAGAGGCGCGCTGAGCGCGACAAGAGCGCTCAGCAGCAATAGGAATCCGCAATAGGCAGGAAGCGTGAAGGCAAAGAATTGATGGAAAATCAGGCAGGCCGCGACGCCGGCACAGAGAATGTATGCGACGTCCCGATTCGCTTCTTCGGTCTTCCAAGCACACCAGCCGGCGAGTATCGCCGCAAAAAGAAGCTCCAACAGGCCCGGGATGCCTTGAGCCACAGCGGCGTCTAGAAAAACGTTGTGGGGGGATTCCTGCTGAAAGTCCGGATAACGCAAGTAAAGCTCCCGCGATTCAACTCTTGGGAAAACAACCGTAAACGTTTCCGGTCCGCTACCGGTGAGGGCTCGGACCTGCAACAACCCAAGTGTATCTTTCCAGACCAACAGCCGAGGCCCGCCAAAATCCTGGGTGGACTGTCGAAGACGCTGCCGTAACCCTCTGCCCTGCGGCGCTAAGGCGAGCAAGCCAAACACAGCAACGCTCGATACCAACAGAACCCAGGGAGTCCAACCATGAAGGCCGCGCACCTTGCGAATCGCGAAAAATATGGGAAAGCACAATACAACGGCAAGTACGGCCGCCCGTGTTCCGCTAACAAATATCGCGGTGAGCGCGAATCCCGCACACGCCGCAAGAACCAGCCGCCACAAACGCCGTTTTTCCCCTTGACGCGCGGCCAGCGCTGCGAAGAAAACGATGGTTTCGAATCCCGCGAGATATCCTGGATGGCCCAGGCTAGAGGGTGGCCGAGTTATGTTGAATGCCAACGTGTAGAGGCCCGGGGCCAGTAGCGGATCGAACCCGAACAATTGGAACAAGGCATAGACCGCGGCGAGCAATCCCGCGAGTGAAAACATTCGAAGCGAAAAGAATAGAGCCGTACGGCGATCGGTGAAGCATCCCGCCGCGGCAATCCCCATCGCGAGCGCCGCCAACTGACTGAAGGCCCCGAAGTAACGCCAGCGAGTGCCGAAGAACGAAAGCTGAGGATCGACGGAAGAGAGGCTTGAGACGATTAGCGAAATTGCTCCGATCAAAGCGAACATCAGGAAGAGTTTGCCGGCGGTCGTTGAGAGAAGGTTGCTAACATTCCGAGCAAATCCGCCCGGCAGTAATAAAACTATCGCCGCCGATAACAACAAATATACGGCCTTGGGGAGGGAGTCGAAGCTGAAAGATACGGAGGCAGGAAGAATGAGCAAAGGAACGAAAAGGCACACCCCCGCTACCAGGATGGAAGTTGGCGATTGCTTGTCGCTCAGCTCCATCGCAAGAACTTACGGCGCTACCGGCAATAGAGCCGTGTTGCTGGTTTTACCACCGATACTCAGATAAATAGGGAGGTCGGCCCTCCCGGCGGTCACGGGCGGAACAACAAATGTGACTTCGTAGACGCCGGCCGCCGATGGTGTGGCGTTACCGGAAGCCAGCCTTGACAAAATGACCGGCGCCAATTGAGTCCCCACAAATACTTGCGGCGTGCTTGTAGTGACTGCCAGCCCCTTGGGAACCGATCCGGTGGGGACGAATGGATTCGTTGGCCCCAAACCCTCGCAAAAAACCGTCACAGCTTCGCCAGAATGAGCAGGGTTGGTTTCGAGAATGTAGTTCATCACGGAGTCCCAGACAATAGCTGGACCAGCAGGCGTGCCATCTAAAGTGAAGATGCCCGGCGAAAAGTCCTGTATCTGAATCGAAGTGGATGCGATAGTCGAACTGCCACGACGCAACTGGAGTTGAACCGACTCAATGGGAACTCCAGAATTCGGCAGTTGCGCCACAATTTCGTGTGGCACAAAACTCGGATAACCATGCAAGATAACTGAAGTCACGGGAGAGCTTTGCATGACCGTTTTATAGGTTATGAAGGCTGGCTGCCCGTGAACCAAAACTGACGTCACCGGGGTGGTAGGCGCCGGAAACTCGAAGTCACACCACGAAATTTTCGAAAGGCCGCCGAGTGAGTTGACAGTATCGCCAGAGGCGAGGTTTTGTACAGATAGAATCTTGGTGGAATCACAGGTGGATGGAGGCGATTGCCCGAAGGCACCTCCACAGCAAGCCACAATTGTGACCAGCAACAAAAAGTTTCTCATCCACCGCTCCTTGGGTAGTTCACTTTTGGGCAATGAGGCATTATGGCGTGGGAAGCCCCAACTGCTTGTTAAAACATGTCTAAACAGAGTATGTCGAGTAGCGAAAACTGTCAATCGTTAAAAGTACTAATCGTTAAAAGTACTAAAGGTACTTTATTGTTCGCAAGGTTATTGCGGAGCGAGTGAATATCCCGCTGACCGGACAATTTCATCAGCTTGCTCTATCGCCGAGCGGTCCCGTTTGTCTCCATAAGGCACAGGAACGATACGAAAAACGGTGCCCTTGGGAAATTGCTGGACTTTACTGCGCATTTGCCCTGCGGAATGGATGTCGTACAGGGCCATTGTGGCCTGGAATCCATCTGCACCCGCCATAACCCGAATCTCGATGGGCGATTTTGCGTGAGCAAGCCATTCTCCTATTTCCTGTTTGCACCAGTTGCTGCTGCAAAGAGCGAGCAACCGGTTCAACCCATCCTCTTGCAGCACCCAGCCATCGGCTTGAGCCAGCGCGATCCGCAGCGCACGTTCGAACTGCGCACCTTCCTGGCCGCTCTGCTCGTCAAGCTGCTCTTCACGGCCCATCCACCAGGAATGAAAGTACTCAAGCGTGTCCCACAGAGGCTTCTGCGCGGCTGGTGAGCCATACTTGCCGAGCACCTCCGCGGCGCCCCGTTTGACCGGCACTTTTGGACTCGAAAGAAATTCGATCGCCAGCCGTTCCAGCGCCGGACTGTAAGCGTTTCGATCCAGGGACTGGAACTGAAACCCGATGTCGTAGCAGGCCGGAACGGCGGCTGGTTTATTCATGTCGCTCCGCAGTTCCTTCTCGCCGAATGCGGCATCGTACTGCAGGAAATAGTAAATAAGGGGCCCTCCGCAATGCGGAAGTTTCTGCTGGTCGAGTTCTTGGTTGCGCTTCAGGTATCCTTGCTCTACTCGCTGGACGATATCGCCAGTGGCATATCGCAGGATCAATGAATCCGCGTATTGACCCGCCTCCAGGCGGCTCGCCAGTATGTCGTTTAATTCGGGGAGATTGCGATCCGGCAGCATTTCGAGAGTCGACAGCGAAAGATAAGTATTCTGCCCGGCAAGCTGCGACAGTACAATGCGGCGGCCCTCCTCCGGCGCAAGTTCGTAAATACGACGCACGGCGATGTCTCTGGCAGCCTGCTGCTCCAACGGATAGGCATAAATCTCGCGAAGAACTGGCAGCATGGCGGGGCTTCCGATGATGTTCCAGCGGCTCAACAGAAGATTGGTCTGCATGTTGGAAGGCAGACTGCGAAAATCGGCGATGATCGAAGCGGCTACGGGCGGAAGCCAGCTGGCGTCGCCGCCGTCGTGGTTGGTGGAATCGAGCAGCGTATTCAGCGAAATCACCCGGGCCTGGGGCTCCTTGGAGGGAAGAGAGGCAATCAACCGTGCAGCATATTCTTTACGCGTGTGACCCGCCGCCACCAGATCGGATAAGCGAGTGAGCGTGTCCAGATACCGGTTCCATACCGGTTGATCGGGTGCAAGGAATCGTGCTTCGAGAACCGGCAGCAGTTGTTTCCGGTATGGCGATCCGAGCACGCCCATATGCAAGGACCAGGAATCGACGTCATCGCCAGACCCGAGATGCCGCGCCAGCTCAATCGCCGCTTCGGGACTATCCAGGAAACGGAGCGTGCGCACCGCGCGCAGACGCCGCTGTCGCGTCTCCTCACTCAGATCCGCCGGAGCATTCAGCACGCCAACAGCATCGGCGATTTGCCGCTTCACCCACGCCGCCGGTGCCGGAACAATATCGATCGTGAGAATGTTCGAGACCAATTCGAGCGGAGCCCCGCCGGGGTGAGTCTGCAGATAATATTCCGACCTTGTAGGATCGGCTGGAGTGACTCTCCGGCTCAGGACCGCGATCCGGTATTCTCCTGGTTTACGAAAGCGAACCCACTCGTTCAGTAGCCTCTCGATGGTGAAGGGCTTGTCCGAAAGCAACATGGGGCCACCCGAGAGCCCGCCCATGCCTCCAGTCTGGCCAGGAAGTCCAAGCAAAGGATCTTCGGTGAGTGCAGCCGGGGCAACCAGAAATTCTTCCGTGCCATTCATTCGACCCACGCGATCCTGCAGACGCGTGTCCGCGGAAAACGCTTTGGGCTGCGTAGAAGTGAAGGAGAGCTCAAGCGGGATCAGTTCGCCCAAATAGAACTCGCTCTTCGCCGCCGATATCTGGAAGGTCACCGCTTGAGGCTGCCGCGCGCGTACTGCCTGCCAGCGCGCGAGGTAGGAATCCTGCGCCGATGCAAGTCCACCAAAGCACAGCAGGATCGCCGCCAGCAACACCTGTGACTGCGCGGCCCGATGGTTCATGCGCAACGCCCCCTCTCTTTGTTCAGACACCGTAAAACTGCTTCAGGTTCCGCAAAATGGAACCAAAGCGTGGATCGCCGCGTAGAATAAAGAAGTAAAATAGCGTCAATAAAAGATCCCAGGAGATCGCCCATGAATAAGGTGATGCTATGGATGATCGCTCTTGCATCGCTGCAAGGAAGCGCGTTGCTTGCTCAGACTCTAACTGGTACCTGGCAGGGAGCATTAGAGGCCCCGCAGGCCCCGGGTGGACAACTCCGAATCGTCATTAAAATATCGACCACCGACGCGGATGCTTTAAAGGCTATCGTGTACAGCATCGATCAAGGCGCCGGCGCGATAGCCGCGACACTGACACAACAGGGTTCAGAGGTAAAAATGGCGGTCCCTGGAATCGCGGGCTCGTATGAGGGAAAGTTGAGTGCGAACGGAAGCTCGATCGCCGGGACTTGGTCTCAGGGGCCCACGCCGAAGCCGCTGAACCTGAAGCGCGCCACTAACGAGACGGCGTGGACGATTCCGGAACCTCCAGCGCGCCCAAAGCCGATGACGGCAGATGCAAATCCATCATTTGAAGTAGCGACCATCAAGCCGAGCAAACCGGATACGCCGGGCCGATTGTATCGGCTCAATGGCCGTCGTTTTACCACCGTCAATACCACCGTGAGCGATCTCATGACGTTTGCCTACGGGCTGCATCCGCGCCAGATCGCAGGTGGACCGCCCTGGATGGTGACACAGAAGTACGATGTGGAAGCCCAGCCTGATGGCGAAGGTCAGCCCAGCGATAAGCAGTGGAAGACGATGTTTCAGAAGCTGCTGGCCGATCGCTTTCAGCTCACCGTTCATCACGAGCAGAAAGAGCTGGCGGTGTACGCGATCGTGGTGGGAAAAACTGGACACAAGCTCACCAAAAGCGCGGGCGATCCGAACGGCCTCCCCGGCCTGTTTTTCAGAGGGCTCGGCGTGCTGCCCGGCAGGAACGCGACCATGGCGGACTTCGCCGGTGTGATGCAGACCGCCGTCCTGGATCGGCCAGTGGTGGATCAGACAGGACTTCCCGGCAGGTACGATTTTCTACTCACATGGACGCCCGATGAAACGCAGTTCGGCGGACTGGGCATTAAGGTCCCGCCACCCACCGACAAGGCCGACGCGCCGCCGGATCTGTTCACCGCCATTCAACAAGAACTGGGATTGAAGCTGGAATCCACCAAGGCTCCTGTCGAGGTCTTGGTGGTCGACAAGGTCGAAAAGCCTACCGAAAATTGATGAGGAGATCGCCCATGAAAAGATTGATGCTCTGGATGATCGCTCTTGCGGCGTGGCCGGGAGGCGCGTTGCTGGCACAAAGTATAGTCGGCACTTGGCAGGGAGCGTTACAGGTCCCACAGGCTCCGGGTGGACAACTCCGAATTGTGATCAAGATCTCGACCACCGATGCGGACAACCTGAAGGCTGTCCTGTACAGCATCGATCAGGGAGGGGTGGGCATGAATGCCACCGCTTTCACCCTGCAGGGTTCAGCCGTAAAAATGTCAGTAGCTGGAATCGGCGGCACTTATGAGGGCCAGCTGAATGCGGATGCGACTGCGATAACAGGCACCTGGACTCAGGGACCGAAACCGCTAGCCCTGAACCTGAAGCGTGCTACCAGTGAGACTGCGTGGAGCATTCCGGAGCCTCCACCCCCTCCGAAGAAAATGCCGGAGGATGCGAATCCGACGTTTGAAGTGGCCACCATCAAGCCGAGCAATCCTGACACGCCAGGCAAGTCATTTCTGGTAAGAGGCCGTCAATTTACGACCACCAATACGACCCTGAGCGATCTCATCACCATGGCCTATGAGCTTCACCCGCGCCAGGTCACCGGAGGGCCGGCCTGGCTCGAAACGGAGAAGTACGATTTGCTCGCCAAGCCTGACGTGGACGGTCAGCCCAGCGTCAAGCAATTGAGGTCGATGCTTCAGAAGCTTCTGGCGGATCGCTTCAAGCTCGCCTTCCATCGTGATAAGAAGGAGCTATCGGTGTACGCGCTCACAGTCGGAAAAACTGGACCGAAGCTCAACAAAAGCGACGGCGATCCAACCGGTCTGCCCGGCCTGTTCTTCCAGGGGCTGGGCGTCTTGGCTGTCAGGAACGCAGCGCTGCTGGACTTCACCACTTTGATGCAGGCCTCCGTCCTGGATCGGCCGGTGGTGGATCAGACCGCACTCCCCGGAAGGTACGATTTTACTTTGAAGTGGACGCCCGATGAGACTCAGTTCGGGGGCCGTGGCGGTCAGGTCCCGCCTCCGGCCGAGGGCGCCGAAACACCTCCGGATTTGTTCACTGCGGTTCAGCAACAATTGGGGTTGAAGCTGGAGCCTACCAAAGCGCCCGTCGAGGTCCTGGTAATTGACCGCGTCGAAAAGCCTTCCCAGAATTAATACATGAACCCGACCGCGGTATTTCTGCTTGTGGCCACTGCGTCGCTCGCGACGGCCCAGACCATGAACATGGATGAGGTCTCGAAGGCGCTGGGAGTGCATTGCGACTACTGTCATTCCGCGCCGCGCGGCAGCGGTGCGCCGGAGCCGAAGAAAGATATTGCGCGCGCGATGATGGCGATGACTCGCGATCTGAATGCCAAAGTTCAGGAAGCAACCGGCAAACCGGCCAATGAAACCACGCAGGTGGAGTGCGCGACCTGTCATCGCGGCGTCGCAATTCCCCAGCCCCTCTCGGCGATCATCCTGCGAACCGTTGCCGAGAAAGGTGGTGCGGCCGCCGTGGAGCAGTACCGTGATCTGCGGAAGCAGTATTATAGCCGCGCCGCATATGACTTCAGCGAGGACGCACTGCTTCAAATAGTCCAGCGCGTGGTTCAGGGCAGGCCCGACGATGCCATCGCCCTACTGCGGATGAATCTGGAATTCGACCCTCAATCGGCCAAGACCTATGCTCTGCTCGGTTTCGCCTACACTCGCAAAGTGGACGACCCGTCTGCCATCGCGAATCTGCAAAAATCGCTTGAGCTTGATCCCACTAACGCGGTGGTCCGAGGTCAGCTCGAACAATTGCAAGAGTACCAGCGACGAAGGCGGCAGCGATAGCGTTAGCCGGCTAGATTTTCACGTGGCGTTTGCGAGCGGCCTTCCCGCGATTCGGTATCGGCCAGGCGGCTTAATTCGATTTTTCGCCTTGGATGCACCAGGACATCCGTCACCGGCCTTTTTCGCAATGCTTCGCTCAGGGAGACCCGGGCTTCCTCAGTCTGTAACGGGGGAGCAGCCAACGCCCTTAGAAACGACTGAAGCAAAGCGGGACGAAAAAGATAGAAACGTCCGCGGCAAGAAAAGCAACGTTGAGGGACGACGCCGATCTTGTTTAAGATCGTGTCCTTGAGCGTCCATTTCGAGGAAGGACGGAAAGATTTTGATCCACAACGGGAGCATCGAAATACGATCCGTATCGTCATAGAACCCAACCTGCCAACAACTTCCTAGAACAATCTAAGATTCTACCTGAACCATTCGCGCTCTGCGTAGTCTTGTACAAGGCTCCCCAAAATGGTATCAGTTCTGAGAGTACTACAACTACTCCCTAGCCAAGTCCTTGAAACCTGAGTTCTAATAATAGCAGGTGGGCTTACAGTCGAAAATACCTTTGGTGCTCGAAGAGGCCTTCGATCCCTTGGTCTCAGAGTGGTTTAGTACTAGATTTGGTAGTCCAACCGAACCCCAGATTCTGGGATGGCCCGAGATTCGCGCCGGGCACGATGTGCTCATTTCCGCCCCCACCGGCTCCGGCAAGACGTTAGCCGCCTTTCTGATCTGCCTGGACCGCTTGGTGCGCGCGGCTCGCGCTGGGGAGCTCCCCAATCAGACCGAAGTTGTCTATGTGTCGCCACTCAAGGCTTTGAGTAACGACATTCATAAGAACCTTGAAATCCCATTGGCCGAAATCTCCCAATTTGCGGCCCGCCAAGGCATTCCTTTGGCGCCCATCCGGACCGCGGTTCGGACAGGTGACACGCCCGCTTCCGAACGCCAGCAAATGGGCAAGCAAAGGCCGCATCTTCTGGTCACCACGCCGGAATCACTGTACATTCTGCTGACCGCCGAAAAATCGCGCGAGATGCTGCGGACCACGCGCACGGTGATTGTGGACGAGATTCACGCCGTGGCCGACGACAAGCGCGGGTCCCATCTGGCGCTCTCGCTGGCCCGGTTGGACGCTCTCGCCGATACGAAGCCGCAGCGCATTGGCCTCTCGGCCACGGTGAAGCCTATCGAACAGGTGGCGGAATTTCTGTCGCCGAACGCCCGCATCATCGACATCGGCCACCGCCGTGAAATGGAACTGGCCGTGGAAGTGCCGCGCGACGAGTTGGGCCCGGTTGCCAGCAATGAAATGTGGGCCGAGATCTACGACCGCCTGGCGGAGCTGATCCTGACTCATCGGACCACGCTGGTTTTCGTCAACACTCGCCGCCTGTCGGAGCGAGTGACACACGCTCTGGCCGAGCGTCTGGGCGAAAACATCGTTCTCCCGCATCATGGCAGTCTCTCGCGGGCCTTGCGCCTGAACGCCGAAGCGCGGCTAAAAAGCGGTGAGCTGCGGGCCGTAGTAGCGACGGCATCGCTCGAGCTGGGCATCGATATCGGCACAGTTGATCTGGTTTGCCAGGTCGGATCGCCGCGGTCTATCGCCGTCGCTCTGCAAAGAGTCGGGCGGTCCGGACATTGGGTGGGCGCTAAACCCAAAGGCCGCTTCTTTGCCACCACTCGCGATGAACTGATCGAATGTGCGGCTCTGGTGCGTTCAATCCGCTCCGGGCAGTTGGACAAGCTCGAAATCCCAAAGGCTCCGCTCGATATCCTGGCGCAGCAAATCGTCGCCGAAACCGCCGCTCGCGATTGGCAGGAAGAGGACCTCTACGCGCTGGTCCGAAGCACATATCCGTACCGTGATCTCGACCGCAAACACTTCAACGCGATCATCGAAATGCTGGCCGAAGGCATCACGACGCAACGCGGCCGCAGTGGCGCCTACCTGCATCGCGATCAGGTGAATGGACGCGTGCGTGGCCGCCGTGGCGCTCGGCTTGCGGCGATCACCTCCGGCGGCGCCATCCCCGATACCGCGAACTATTCCGTGGTTGCCGAACCGGATGGCAAGGTGGTGGGGACCGTCGACGAAGATTTCGCAGTGGAGAGCCTTGCTGGCGACGTGTTTTTGCTCGGTACGGGCTCCTGGCGGATCAAGCGCGTTGAACCGGGCCGCGTACGCGTGGAAGATGCGCATGGCGCGCCGCCGTCGGTGCCGTTTTGGAATGGCGAAGCTCCCGGCCGGACGTTCGAGCTATCGGAAGCGGTGGGCGACGTGCGAGAAGCGATTGCCGGGAATGCCGATCGCGCAATGCAATTTCTGATGGAAGACTGCGGGCTCGACGAAGGCGGAGCCAAGCAAGCCGTCGCTTACGTGCTCGCGGGCGCAGCTTCCCTCAACGCCTTGCCCACCCAAAAGACCGTGGTCGCCGAGCGCTTCTTCGATGAAGGCGGCGGGATGCAGTTGGTGATCCACGCGCCGTTCGGATCGCGCATTAATCGCGCTTGGGGATTGGCGCTGCGCAAGCGCTTCTGCCGGTCCTTCAATTTCGAGCTGCAAGCAGCGGCCACCGACAACGGCATCAATATTTCTCTGACCGAGCAGCACGCCTTCCCGCTCGAATTAGTGTTCGAGTTCCTGAAGCCGCAAACCGTAGCACACGTGCTCACGCAGGCCATGCTGGATGCGCCGATGTTCTCGGCTCGCTGGCGCTGGAATGCGTCTCGTGCTTTGGCTCTTCCGCGCTTCCGAGGCGGGCGCAGGGTACCGCCGCCCATCCAGCGCATGAAGGCAGAGGATTTGCTGGCGTCCGTTTTCCCCGATCAAGTAGCTTGTGCCGAAAACCTGACGGGCGAGATTCGCATCCCCGATCATCCTTTGGTTGAGGAAACGATCGACAATTGCCTGCACGAAGCCATGGATCTGGATGGCCTCACGCGCATCCTGGAAGACATGGAATCGGGCGCGATCCGCAAAGTGGCGATCGACAACGCGGAGCCGTCGCCCTTTTCGCACGAGATCCTGAACGCCAATCCGTACGCCTATCTGGATGACGCGCCACTGGAAGAACGCCGCGCGCGAGCCGTTCAGTTGCGGCGGACCTTGCGAACCGACCTTTCGGGAGGCGCGGGCATCCTGGATTCAGCCGCTATCGCGACTGTGGCTGCCGAATCCTGGCCCGATGTGCGGGATGCCGACGAATTGCACGACGCACTTCTCAGTTTGATTACGCTGCCGCCGGAGGGTGTGTGGGGTGACGAGTGGCGCGAGCTCTTCATGCAGCTAACTGTCACGGGCCGTGCCAGCGCGATGGAACGGAACAGCAAGCGCTTTTGGGTTGCGACGGAACGGTTGCACTTGAGCGGCGACGTGTTGCTGACGGTGCGGGGTTGGATGGAGTCGCTGGGACCAGTGACTGCCGCTTCGCTCGCCGGAACACTCGCGTTCCCACTCGACGAGATCGAATCGGCCTTGTTCAAGATGGAATCGGAAGGTCAAGTGATGCGCGGCCGCTTCTCCCCCGATCTGCCTGAAGGCGAAACCGAATGGTGCAACCGGCGCGTTCTGGCGCGAATTCATCGCTTGACGCTGGGCCAGCTTCGCCGCGAAATCGAGCCCGTCACCGCCGCACAATTCCAAAGCTTCTTGTTTCAATGGCAGCATTTGAATCCGCGCAGCCGTTTGCACGGCGTGGATGGCACGCTCGAAATCGTCAAGCAATTGCAGGGCTACGAAATCTCGGCGGCGGCCTGGGAAGCCGAGGTGCTCTCGCGGCGCGTGGCACGCTATGAACCGGAGTTCCTGGATCAGTTGTGTCTTTCAGGCGAAGTAATGTGGGGGCGCCTGTCGCCCCATCCCGCCTTTGAAGCCGCCGAACCCCGGCGCGTCCGGCCCACTCGCACCGCGCCCATCGCCATCTTCCTGCGTGAGAGTGCGGACTGGTTGGCGCCTATCAATCCCGACTCCAAGACGCCGATGCTGTCTCACGCCGCGCGCGAAGTTCTGGCGCAGATCGAACAGCGGGGGGCGTCGTTTTTCGTCGATTTGGTGCGAGCCACCGGGCGGTTGGCCAGTGAAGTGGAGGACGGCCTTTGGGAATTGGTGGCTGCCGGTCTGGTGACCGCCGACGGTTTCGAGAATCTTCGGTCGCTGGTGGATCCGAAGCGCCGCCGAGGGGAAGGCCGGGGAAGGCTGGCGCGTCCGCGGCACGCGGCGGGACGTTGGGCACTCGTACGGCATGTTGCCAATGCCATAACAAATGACGCTCGCGCCGTAGCGTTCTCCGATCAACTGCTGGCGCGTTGGGGCGTCCTGTTCCGCGATCTGCTGGCCCGCGAAAGTCTGGCGCCGCCCTGGCGCGATCTGCTGCCGGTGCTGCGTCGCAAAGAAGCGCAAGGTGAGATCCGGGGCGGCCGCTTCGTTTCCGGATTCAGCGGCGAGCAGTTCGCGCGCCCGGAAGCATTGGACCTGCTGCGCGCAATTCGACGTTCGGCCTCGGACGCTGACCAGCTACTGGATGTCGCCAATGCCGATCCACTGAATCTTGCTGGGATTATTCTGCCCGGGCCACGCGTCAGCACCCTCGCGCGAAGTTTGCCAGGCCTGCTCGCCGAAGCGAGCGGCGCCGCTAGCCGTGGCCTAGCTTCATAAGCCAGCCTAAACCGATCAACGCGATCACGAAATAGGCAAAACAACGGACGCCATATCGCAGCCGGTCGGAGTCGGTACGCTTGGTGATCACGCCCAGCACCACCGAAGAAAACAGCGCAAACAATATCGCCGCTTCAAAGTGCGAAAGATTCATTTTCGGCATTGGGCTCTGTCTTATTCCTTCTCGCCTGTCGCGATTTCGTACGCGTCCACCATCGCCAGCACGTTCAACAACCCGGCGGCCACCAGGAACTTGGTTCCGTAGTCGTGCACATGCCCGGCCATGTCGGGCTGCGCGTAACCCAGCCAAACCGTGAGCAGATAAAACAGACCCGACGCCAGATCGCCCAAAAATCCGCCGCAATAGATGATGGTGGTGAGCACATCGCCGGTCTGCGGCTGAAACATGGCGCCCCGCATCATCAAGCCCAGAAGAAACAGGATCGCGACCGATGCCAGCAACAACGCTCCGCGCCCGGGCCGCTTCAGCAGGAAGTGACCGCCTCCTGGGACCAGCCAGGCGAGAAGAACCGGGCCATACCATCCGCGCGCGGGCGGGGCCGCAGCCTGCGCTTTTACGTTAGTCGCCATTATTTTCAGTGTACCCGATCTTATGGCCCGCCCTGCGTATCATGAAGTACATGCCGACCCGCAGCCAACTGCTCAATCCGGATTACTACGCGCCCGTCTTCTCCAATGCCCTGCGTATTGTCGTGATCCTGGTATTTGCTTATATCGCCACGCGCGCCATCGCCCCGTTGATGCGCGCCCTGCGCGGCTACATGGTGAAGATGATGCTCAAAAGCGGGGGCGGTCACGAATACGAGGTCGAGAAGCGCGTCGAGACCATAGAGAACCTTATGCGCAAGACTATTTTCATACTCATCTGGATCGTGGCTGGCCTCATGATCCTCAAGGAAATGAATTTCGACGTCCGGCCGCTGCTGGCGGGCGCGGGCGTGGCGGGCGTGGCCATCGGCTTCGGCGCGCAGAACATCATCAAGGATGTACTGGGGGGCATGTTCCTCATGATGGAGAATCAGATCCGCGTCAACGATGTGGCCGTAATCAACGGTAAGACAGGCTTGGTGGAAGAGATCAATCTCCGCACCACGGTCCTGCGCGGCGAAGATGGCGCGGTGCATATTTTCCCCAACGGAATCATCCAAGGCCTGTCGAATCTGACGCGCGAATATTCGTATTACGTCTTCAATCTCTCTGTCTCCTATAGCGAAGACACCGACCACGTTGTCTCGGTACTCAAGGAAATTGGAGACGAACTGAGCCAGGAGGAAGCCTATCGGGCCACAGTGCTCGCCCCGATCGAAGTTCTTGGTGTCGATAAGCTTGCTGACTCGGGCGCAGTGATCAAGGCCCGCTTCAAAACCGTGCCCAACCAGCAGTGGATCGTTGGCCGCGAAATGAATCGCAGAATCATCAAACGGTTTGAACAAGCCAAGATCGGCATGCCCTCAGCCGCTCCCATCGTTAATGTGGTGCTTCCCGCTACAGAACCGCGAGCGTGAAGTAAGCGGCCTACACCTTCGCCAGCGCGCCCAGCTCCTTCACGATGCTCGACAGAAACGACTTCGCGTCGCCGAACAGCATCAGCGTGTTGTCGCGATAGTAGAGATCGTTGTCGATGCCCGCGAATCCCGGGTTCATGCTGCGCTTGATGACCATCACCGTGCGCGCTTTGTAGGCCTGAATGATCGGCATGCCCGCGATCGGGCTGTTCGGATCCGTCTCCGCGCCAGGATTCACCACGTCGTTCGCGCCGATGATCAGCGCCACATCCTCATTCGCCATCTCGGGATTGATATCGTCCATCTCCCAGAGCTTGTCGTACGGGATGTCGGCTTCGGCCAGCAGCACATTCATATGGCCGGGCATGCGTCCCGCCACGGGATGGATCGCAAACCGTACTTCCACGCCGCGCTTGGTCAACATATCGAACATTTCCCGCAGCTTGTGTTGCGCCTGCGCCACCGCCATTCCATAGCCGGGAATCACCACTACGTTGCGGGCGGAATCGAGAATCTGCGCGGCGTCTTCGGCGGTGGCTGAATGCACCGGCTTGGCCTCACCAGCCCCGGCAGCGCTGGTTTGCAACTGGCCGAACGCACCGAACAGCACGTTGGTGAAGGACCGGTTCATGGCCCGGCACATGATGATCGAAAGAATGAACCCCGACGATCCATCGAGCGCGCCTGCCACGATCAGCAACTTGTTGTTCAGCACGAATCCCATGGCGCTAGCCGATAACCCCGCGTACGAATTCAGCAGCGCGATCACCGTCGGCATATCGGCGCCGCCGATAGGGATGATGAGGAGCACGCCGAACAGCAGGGCCAGCGCCGCAAAAATCGGAAACAGCACGCTCTGCCCCGGTGCAACGATCAGCGCCAGCCCCACGCCGGCCGCCGCCGCGAAAACTCCCAGGTTCACGAAATTTTGGCCCTTATAAGTGATCGGCCGCTGAGCCAACACCTCCTGCAGTTTTCCGAACGCCATCATGCTAGCCGTAAAAGTCAGAAAACCGAGCAGCGTTTCAACGATGAGCGCGATCATGACAACCTTGGACAGGCCCGGCCCTTGGTCCAGACCCTTGTAATACTCCGCCGTTCCAATCAACGCCGAGGCCAGAGCGCCGCACGCGTGAGAAAACGCAGTCCGCTGCGGCACGGCGGTCATCGGCATGATGTACGCAATCGGAATTCCGACCGCGGTACCGAGAACGAACGCCACCAGGATCCATTGGTAGTTGACCACCTCAAACCGCAGCAGCGTACCAACCACGGCCAAAACCATGCCGATTTCGCCGACAATGACGCCACGCCGCGCGGTTGCGGGCGAGTTCATCCATTTGATGGCCAGGATGAATCCAATGGCCGCCAGCATGTACAGAATCGGAAGAAGGGTATCGTCGAGTTTCATTTCTTGCTCGGCTCCCGTCTCTTGAACATTTTGAGCATCCGATCGGTGATCAGATAGCCGCTCACTACGTTGAGCACGGCCAAAAAGACGGCGGAAAAGCCTAGAATGCGCGACAGATTGCTCGCGTCTTTCTCGCCTGTGAGCAAAATGGCGCCCACTACCGTGATGGCCGAGATCGCATTCGTCAGCGACATCAGCGGCGTATGCAGCAGCGGAGAGACGCCGCGAATCAGCTGGAAGCCCAGGAAAGCGGCCAGCATGAAGACCCACAGATCAAATTCGTAAGCGCCCATTCTTATCGCCTTTCTCCGGCCGGCACCGCGCTCGCCAAGCCCAAAAGTTCGCTTACCCGTGCATTCACCACTTGCCCTCCGTGAGTAACCAGCGTCTCGCGGATGATCTCATCCTCACGATTTATGGTCAGCTCGCCGTTCTTTACCATCAGCTTCAAGAACGACGCAATGTTCGATCCATACATCTGACTCGCGTGATAGGGCGCGGTGGACGCCAGGTTCAGCGGGCCCAAAATCGAGATGCCTTGATGCACCACTGTCTCGCCCGGCCGCGTCAGTTCGCAATTGCCGCCGCGCTCCGCCGCGATATCCACAATCACCGACCCCGGCGCCATCGCGCTCGCCATCTCCGCGGTCACAAGAATGGGGGCCTTTTTGCCTGGGACGGCCGCGGTAGTGATCACCACGTCCTGCTCCCGAATTACTTCCTGGAGCGCCGCTCGCTGACGGCGATAAAACTCTTCGTCCATGGCCTTGGCGTACCCGCCCTGCCCTTCCGCCGCGCTGGTTTCCACGTTCAAGACCACAAACTTCGCACCCAAGCTCTCGATCTGCTCCTTCACCGCGCTGCGTACGTCGTAAGCGGAAACCACCGCGCCCATCCGCCGCGCCGTTGCGATGGCCTGCAGGCCCGCCACGCCGGCTCCCAGTATTAGCACTCGGGCCGCCGTAATGGTGCCCGCCGCGGTCATCAGCATGGGAAAAATCTTCGGCAAGGCCGCGGCTCCGAGCAGTACTCCGCGATAACCGGCGATGGTGGCCATCGATGACAGAGCGTCCATGCTCTGCGCCCGTGTGATGCGCGGCATCAGCTCCATGGCGAAAAATGAAACGCCCGTTCTGGCGAGCGATGCCGCTTCCTCGGGCGTCGTCAGCGGTTCGCCGAAACCAATCACGATTTGACCGTTGCGAAGCAGCGGCAGGTCCGCGCGCCCTTCCGTGGGATTGGCTCCCAACGCACGCACCTGAACAATGATGTCCGCCTGCTCGAAAACCTGGGCGCGTGTGCCCACACGTGCAGACCGGGCGATGTAGAGCTGGTCGGGGAAACCGGCGTCGACGCCCGCCGACGCCTCGATGATCACACCGGCGCCCAACTTCCCCAGTGTCTCTGTCGCGCGGGGCGTCAGCGCAACGCGGCGCTCACCAGGAAAGGTCTCGCGCGGCACTCCGATGGTCAAGGCCACGAGTTACCTCCTCACAGAATCTTCTGAGAATCATACTCCCATTTCCGCCATGTTGCCGAAGTGGGGGTACCGGAACCCCCCGGGCCCCGGATCGGGTATTCGGATGCCGTTCAGCCAGCATAAAGGAAGAACGGATACCGATCCACAGTGAGTCCGGCCCGCTTCACTGCCAAACACCAGGATTGTTCGCCACGATTCTCCGTATCGTAGTCGGTAGCTGCTAGAAAATCGAGCAATGGCAAGTGAGACGAGAATTCCGAGATGAAGGTGGTGAACAGTTGCTGCACTTCAAAACCGGCCGCCCGGACCGCCGCTCCCAACTCATGGACCGTGTACTCGCGCACGTGTCCGATTTCCGGCCGTTCACCTGCCACAGGGCGCGTGTATAGAAAATAGATCTGCGGATTGTCCCGCCCACCCAATGTCTTCGCCACGCTGGTGATGCTTCCCACATTGGGCGTCGTTATTAACAGGAAACCGCCCTCCCGTAGCACCCGCTTCGATTCCAGAAGCATGTGCATGGGATCGTACGTCAAGTGTTCGATCACCTCGCCAGCCACCACTAAGTCAAAATGTTCGTCCGCATAAGGAAACCGATCGCGCTCGGCGTCAAACAAATCCACCTGGCAAGAAAATTCGCCATCCGGAAACCGCATTGTTTTACGGTCCGTGCGGCCAGCCGCCCCGTAGTATGCGCCACGCACTTCGCGATAGCCGCACACCCGCTGGAGCAGAGGCGTGATCTGCATGTAACAACCCAGCTCCAACACTCGGCCAGTCTCGGCCGGCGGCGGCGTCAAAGCCAGGGTGCGCGCCAGCCGTGGAATATGTTTTTCCAGGTAAGCCTGCGCGCCCGGATGCTCCACTGGCATCTGGCGCAGCGCCGCTTCTGCTCTCCGAAGCCGTTCCGGATCGAAAGGCTCAGCGGTTGGAACTACAAGCTTCCCCGGATGGTTTTTCAGAAAGCGGATCAACCGCCGGACAAATCTCGAGCGCCACGATCGCATTTTGACGTTGCTATGGTATCAGCGATCTATGGCGATACCGCGCGACGATGCTTCACGGCAACAATGATAGGCAGGGCTACCAGCATGGCCAGGACAGCGAAGCTGATGTACCGGCTCAGACGCAGCTCCCAACCACCGTCATAATCCAATTCCAGCTCGCAAGGGCCCTGACAGGCTGGAACAAGCCACATCAGTCCAAGACCGTCGGCGTGTAATGCAGTGTCATGACCTTCGGCGCGCGCATGCCAGCCGGGATGGTAGGACATCTGGATCGAAATTGCTTGCCCGCTAGCGACGGTGGCTCGCACGAAAATGCGATTCGTTCCATCCCACCGCATGCCAGCAGCCGGAAGGCTCGGATCGTCCAGAGCGCGCCCATAAGCCTCGATTTCGCCAATATCGGAAACCGCCGCCGGCGCATGCATCACGATGGCTGCCGCGGGCACTACGTGCGCCAAGGATGCGCTGCGCTGCGGGATTTGATAAATGGTGACATCGTCGGCTCGCCAAACAACAGGCAGCAAGCCTTCGAATTTGGTCGGATGCGCATACGGTTTCCAATACTCCTGGCTATTTGCGCCGCTCATGGCGAGGGCACCTACTCCGAAAGCCTTGAGCCATGCCAGGGATACGCGGGCGTCTTCCTGAGGCGTTGCACCACCGTTATACACCGCGTTCAAGCCGAGCTGCTGAACGGGATTCATGGCCTGACTCCAAGCACTCCCAGAGAATTGCGTGACATCGGTGAATGCGTTGGCCCACTGCGCGACAGATCCGGGCAGCATGACCGGCGTTCCGAGGAACTGCGCCTGCTGGGTAGTCCGGTATTCGATGGTTTGCGTCGCATCGCGTGGTACAAGGATCGCCTTGGCGTAGTGGCGATGGCTCACGATCTGCTCTGTTGCCATGGCGAGGAGCAGAAAGGCGGCTGCCACCTTTAAAGGGAACCTGGTGCGCTCCAACCAGGGGCGAAGGCCAAACACCAGCAGGAGGGCCAAAGCCAGTTCCATTTCCGACTTATAGCGGACGGGCTGCGGCAGGAATTGGCGGTGGAGATACTGGGCGAGAACTGGCACGCTGGCCGTCAAGTACGCGAAATAGACCAGGAATTGCAGTCTCCAGTCCTTTGTCCAGCGCGGCAGGTACTGCGAAATAACGACCCATCCGACAGCGACGATGGCAAGCGCCGTGGGAGAGCCTATGTTCAACCCCGGCTCGCGGCCGTCCTCCGATGCTCTGCTAATGGCGTGCAGCAGGGATGGCGAAAGAAAGGGCAATACCACGGCGTAGGCGCAAGCGCCAAGCGCCACCGTGATCGCAATATTCCGCCACAGCGCCTCGCGCTGAAACACGAAAAGGAGACAGAAAGCGGCCATAATCACTTCCACCGGTCCGAACTCGCTGGCCAGGGCCATCAGGGCAATCAGCAGAATGGTGGGAATATACCAGCGGAGACGACGCCGTTCGAGTGACGCGACCAGAAAAAGAATCACAACCGGTAGTAGCGCCAAGGCCGCGAGATGGGGCATATCGTCCCAGACCGCCAGCAAATAGAAGCGCCGGGCACTCCACAAGCTGGCCCACGAAAACGCGGCATCCGGCACCATGAGTTGCGTTGGCGACAGAAGCGAGTAGAACATAGCGGCCGCGAAGGCGTACCCTGGAGCGCGCATCAATAGCCAGGCCATCGCGAACAGGGTGAGCGGAATGAGGCAATACACCACTCCAGCGATGGATTGGAACGCAAGAATATGCGACACGCCGGTAACCGCCGTCCATGCCGCGATCAAACCGGGAATGAGAGGGGCGTAAGTAAACTCGAACGGCATGCCACCGTCCCAATAGGGCCACCAATTCGACCGGAACCAGCTATCGCCAGCGTGCTTCGCGAGCGCGATCCAAAACCCGTGCATCGAGTTCATGTATGCGGTCGGGTTCCGGAACAGATCGCGACAGATATACGCGTTAATCCACAGAAGCACTACGGCGTAAACGAGTGCAGTGAGCCATTCCCACCGGCCGATCGAGCCGGTCTTCCCCTGCAACTTGCCTACTCGACTGATGGCCGAATCTGAAACAGCCATTGGGCGCGCCTATTCCACTTCCTGCACCAGCCGCACTTCCACATCGCGCGATTTACGATGTTCGAAAACCACTGCGACGCGAGCGGGGCCGGCCTTCATGCCGCTCGGCAGCCTGGCGTTCACTTGCCGGCGGCCTTCTGCATCCCGGGCCGATAGGAATGCCGCTTGCAGATCGACGCCGTTCAATCGTACCCGCACATCTTCCATCCGCGCGATGTCGGGCAGCCCCTCCAACCACAATGAAATCCAACTGTCCGCGCCCAGCCGCACAATATAGGGTTCCCAAGTTTTTCCATCTGTAGCGTTGCCGATGCTCAAGTCTTCGCTCTCGGCAAGGTACGGCGGGGTTGGGCGCTCGCGGTCCGAGATATCCACTCCGATCTGCAAGGAATTGCTCCAATCGCTGTCCGCGACACGAAGTTTCACATCGTACCAGCCTGGAGTCAGGCCCAGCGGCACTTTCGAACAAAGCTGCCACTGCACTGGACTCTTTTTCTCTACGGATACTGGCCGGGTTGCGAATGGCCCCACTTGCGCATAAACATTCTCGACATCCAGCTCGCGCCCTTCTTCCGCCCGAATCCAGATGGTCATGTAGTCGTCGCGCGCCGGGGAAAAACAATGATCCATCGTTACGGCGTTCTCCACCGACAAAATCAGCGGCTTCCCTGCTCCCGTCCGTGTGTGGTCACGCCATTGGCGAGAACAACTCACGTGCGCCCGGCTCTGGTCCACGCTTTCCAGTTGCACGCGCGCAAAGCCTGCGGCGCGGCACAACGCCAATAGGCAAGATGTATTCGGTCCGATCCAATTGTCGAACTGCCCGCGCAGTTCTGTGGTCTCGTAAAACTCCATCACGGGTACCGCCGTAAGGTCGCCGGCGGGATCGGTGACAAACGATTCAACGTACGCGTCTTCCCGGCACAGTTCGCATACCCGCTCCAAAGCCAGCAAGGGGTGCTTCACGTGATAGAGGACGCCAAAAAACAGGACGATATCGAAATATCCGACGCGTTCCGGGGTCAGGCGGCAAATATCTTCCACCACGTGCTCCACTTTGGAACCCATGAGTTTGCGTGCGGCCAGGAAGCGCGTCTGGTCTGTGGAATCCACGGCCACCACTTCCGCGCCCCGACGTTCCATTTCGAAGCTGCACCACCCGTCCCAGGCTCCGATGTCGAGAACGCGCTTGCCCCGCAGGTCCTGCGCGAGCGGAAATTGCGCCATGCGCCACTTCAGGCGCTCCAGGGGCACTACACCCTCAATGACCGTTCCGTCTGGTAATTCCAGGCTGTGATACCACCCCGAACGGTTCAATTGCTGAATGTCGTTGCGCGTCGCCTGGGTCGCCATCGCATTCCGAGCCAGCATGCCTTTCAGGCTACCATCGGACACCTAAGGAAAAGGAGCATCTACCCCATTTTCCCATATTTATGGGAAAATGGGGTAGATGAAAACAACGGTCGAGATACCCGACACCCTCTTTCGCAAGGCCAAGGCCACGGCCGCGGAACGGGGCGTGTCACTCAAGGTCCTCCTGACCGACGCGGTGCGGGAACATCTCCAGCGCGACGCTGGCAACTCTTTGAAGAACAAGCCGTCTGCTCCGGCTTGGATAAGTGCGTTCGGCGGACTCCGCAGGCTGCACAAGGAAACTAGCCGCATCAATCGGGTGCTCAAACAAGAGTTCGAGCAAATTGAAGAGGACGAGTGGCAGTAATCTTCGACACAAATGCGCTGTCGGCGTTCGCCGATGGAGACGAAAAACTGCTGCGAGCTATTGAGAATGAAATAGAGTTGGCCCTTCCCGCGATCGTGCTCGGCGAATACCTCTACGGAATTCAGCAGTCGCGACTCAGAGCCGCTTATGAGAGTTGGCTCAAGGCGAATCTTCCCTTCTTCCATCTTCTCTCAATCGGTCACGAAACCGCCCAGCGCTACGCCGCGATCCGCCATGAGCTAAAAGCCTCTGGCACGCCAATTCCTACCAACGACCTTTGGATAGCCGCCTTGGCGCGGCACCATCGGATGCCACTCGTCACGCGGGACGGTCATTTCCGCGTCGTGCAGGGCCTCCGTGTCTTAGCTTGGTGACCTGGCTCGGATTGGTCATCCACTCTTCCAGGCCCTCAGATGTACAATAAATCAGGTTAATTCCAATATCTCTGATTGACTCACCGATTCACGGGGGTTGAGTACTGTGGTTGAGATCGAAAGGATCCACGTTTGAAAGCCACGGACGTTACTAATCCGAACTACTTCCACAAAGTGGTGGACTGTCAGTGGGCCTGCCCGGCCCACACCAACGTTCCCGAGTACATTCGCCTCATCGCTCAAGGCCGCTATACCGACGCCTACATGCTCAACCGGGAGTCGAATGTGTTCCCCGCCATTCTGGGACGCACTTGCGACCGGCCTTGTGAGCCGGCCTGCCGACGTGGCCGCGTGGATGGCAAACCAGTCGCTATCTGCCGCCTCAAACGCGTTGCGGCCGATCTGCGCGACGACATCACCGATCGCCTGCCCAAGATCCCCAGCCAAAAGAACGGAAAGCGTATCGCATGTATCGGCGCTGGACCGGCGTCGCTGACCGTTGCGAACGACCTCATGCCTCTCGGCTACGAAGTAGTCATGTTCGAGAAGTACGACCGGCCTGGCGGCCTGATGCGCACCAACATCCCCGCTTTTCGGCTGCCCGAAGCCGTGCTCATGGACGAGATCAACCAGATCCTCGACATGGGAGTCGAGATTCGATACAACTCCGACGTAACCAGCATGAAAGCGCTGCTCGCGGAAGGATTCGACGCGATCTTTGTGGGCACCGGTGCGCCGCGCGGCAAGGAACTCGACATCCCCGGCCGTCACGACACCGACCGGATCCACATCGGTATCGACTGGCTGGAATCCATCGCGTTCGGCCACACCGATTCCATAGGCGAAAAGGTGCTCATCATCGGCGTCGGCAACACCGCCATGGATTGCTGCCGGTCCAGTTGCCGCCTGGGCGGGAAAGACATCAAGGTGATGGCCCGCCGGCCGCGCGGGTTCTTCAAAGCCTCGCCTTGGGAGCTGGAGGACGCCGAGGAAGAAGGCGTCGAGATTCTCATCAATCACGCGCCCACGCGTTTCATCGTCGAAAACGGAAAGCTGACCGGGATGGAATTCGAGCGCCTGGAATGGGACGCTCAGGCCAAAAAATCAAAAACGCTCGATACTGTTTTTCTGCCGGCCGACGACGTCATCCTCGCCATCGGCCAGGAAAACTCGTTCCCCTGGATCGAACGCGATATCGGTATCGAATTCGACAAATGGAATATGCCCGTTGTCGACGAGAAAACGATGCAGTGTTCGCGCGAAGGCATTTTCTTCGGTGGCGACGCCGCCTGGGGACCGAAGAACATCATCTGGGCCGCCGAGCACGGCCACCAAGCCGCTATCTCCATCCATAACTACTGTCAGGCCGTTCCAGTCACCGAGCGTCTTCCTCAAGGGATGAACCTCATCAGCCAGAAGATGGGGATTAGCGAGTGGAGCTACCACAACGATTACAATCCTTCGAAGCGCCAGAAGATGCAGCATGTCGATCTTACGCGCCGCTTCCAGCAGATGAACATCGAAGTGGAGCTCGGCTTCTCCGCTGAACAGACGGCACGCGAAGTGCTGCGCTGCATGAACTGCGACATCGAGACCGCCTTCGTCGCCCCGCGCTGCATCGAATGCGACGCCTGCATCGATATCTGCCCTGTGCAGTGCCTCACCATCACGCGCAACGGCGAAGAGGACGACCTGCGCCAACGCCTCTCCGCTCCAGCGATCAATCTGACGCAGGACCTCTACGTCTCGGCTCCTCTTCCGCAAACCGCGCGCATCATGGCCAAGGACGAAGACCTGTGCGTGCATTGTGGCCTCTGCGCCGAGCGCTGTCCCACGGCAGCTTGGGACATGCAGAAGTTTGAGCTGCTCATTCCTTATGCCGGGAGGCCGGTAAGCACCGAGTCATGCCTGACCGCGTAAACGATTTCGCTCTGAAGCTGGCAAATGTGAACGGAACCGGATCGGCCAGCGCCAACAGTCTGCTCATGCAGGCCATCTTTCGCATGGGCATTCCCGTGTCCGGCAAGAATCTTTTCCCTTCGAACATCCAGGGCCTGCCCACCTGGTACGAGATTCGCGTCAACAAGAACGGCTACACGGCTCGTTCCCTCGATTACGACCTGATGGTGGCGATGAACTCGCAGACCTACGCGCGCGACATTCAAGAAGTCCGCCAGGGCGGCTACCTGCTTTACGATTCTTCCTGGCCGCTCGATCCCGCGCTGCTGCGCGACGACGTTCATTTCCTGGGCGTTCCCTTCGCGCAATTGTGCAACGATAATTTCCGCGATCCACGCGAGCGCATCCTGATGAAGAACATCGCATACGCCGGAACGCTGGTGGCCGCGCTCCAAGTGGACATGGAGATCGTGTCGACTCTGCTGGAAGAAAAATACGCGGGTAAGAAGAAGCTGAGCGAATCGAACACGCGTGCCCTGCGGCTGGGTTACGATTACGCGCGCGACCATTTCGATTGCCCGCTGCCATTCCATCTCGAGAAGATGGATGCCAACGGCGACAAGATCCTGATCGACGGCAACACCGCTATCGCGCTCGGCTGCGTATACGCGGGGGCCACGGTCGCCGCCTGGTATCCCATCACGCCTTCCACCTCCGCGATGGACGCCTTCAAAGTATTTTGCGAAAAGTACCGCAAAGATCCCGAAACCGGCCAAAACAACTACATCATTATCCAGGCCGAGGACGAGCTGGCCGCCATCGGCATGGTGATCGGGGCGGCTTGGAACGGAGCGCGGGCCTTCACCTCCACCGCCGGACCCGGCATCTCTTTAATGAACGAATTGCTCGGACTGGCGTATTACGCCGAGATTCCCGCCGTGATCATCGATGTCGAACGCGTTGGTCCGTCCACTGGCATGCCCACGCGAACCCAGCAGGGCGATCTGCTCGAATGCGCTTATGCATCGCACGGCGATACGAAACATATTTTGCTGTTCCCGTCGAATCCAGCCGAGTGCTTCGAATTCGCTCCCGTGGCCTTCGATCTCGCCGAGCGCTTCCAGACGCCGGTCTTTCTGATGTCCGATCTCGACATCGGCATGAACGACTGGGTGGTTCCCCGGCTGAAATGGAACGACGGCTATCAGCCCGACCGCGGGCGCGTACTGAGTCTCGAAGAGATCGAAACGTTGCCCAAATTCCAGCGCTACACAGGCGAAGACGAAAATCAGGTAGCGGCGCGCACGCTTCCCGGCGTCCATCCCAAAGGGTCTTATTTTGTTCGTGGCTCCGGGCACAACAAATTCGGCGGATACACCGAGATTCCCGACGAGTACCGTGAAGTGATGGATCGTCTATTGAAAAAGCACAAAGCGTCCGCGAAGTTTATTCCCGCTCCCATCATCCAGCGCCGTCCCAGGGCTACCTTCGGCGTCCTGACTCTGGGCGGCTGCGACTTGGCAGTTCGCGAAGGTCTGGATCTCCTTGCGGAACGCGGCGTCGTTGGCGACTTCATGCGGGTCCGCGGTTTTCCCTTCGATACCGCCGTGGAATCGTTCCTCGCCGAACATGAGCTTTGCTTCGTGATAGAACAAAACCGCGACGCGCAGCTCCGCTCTCTCTTGACTCTCGAGACCAACGTCCCTAAGGAAAAGCTGCGTTCCGTTCTGGTGTATGGTGGATTCCCGCTCAGCGCGCGACACGTCGTCAACGGCGTCCTCGAGGAGTTGGGCTTCCAGTCCAAGCCGGCGTTCGTTGCAGCCGGCCGCCCTGCCGCCGAAGTACCCATGGAGGAATAACATGCCATCCATCGTAAAACCCGTCGCCACGCACCCCAGCCTGCAGCGCAACGATCTGGGCCTCACCATTCGCGACTACGAAGGAAGCATGTCCACGCTGTGCGCCGGATGCGGACATGATTCCATCACCGCCGCCCTCACTCGCGCGCTCTGGGAGGTGGCCGCGCAGCCGCACATGATCGCCAAGCTGAGCGGCATCGGTTGCTCGTCGAAGACGCCCGCCTATTTTGTGAACGGCGCGCATGGGCTTAACTCAGCGCACGGCCGCATGCCGCCCATCGCCACCGGCGCCAACGCCGCCAATCGCGAGCTCATCTACATAGGGGTCTCGGGCGACGGGGATTCGCTCTCTATCGGCCTGGGCCACATGTGTCACGCCATTCGCCGCAACGTTCGGATGGTCTACGTGATCGAAAACAACGGCGTCTACGGGCTCACCAAAGGCCAGTTCTCCGCCTCCGCCGACGTCGGTTCCAAGAGCAAGCGTGGCGATTCCAATCGCATGGCGCCCATCGATTCGGTGATGCTGGGCTTGAGTATCGGCGCCACCTTCATCGCCCGCAGTTTCTCCGGCGACAAGGAACAGCTTGTTCCCATCCTGAAAGCCGCCGTGTCGCATCGCGGCTTCGCCCTGATCGACGTCATCTCGCCCTGCGTCACGTTCAACGATCACGAAGGCTCCACGAAGAGTTATCTCTACACCCGCCAGCACGAGCTCAAAGCAACTGAGACCGATTTTGTTCCACCCGCCAGTGAGATTCTCGCTCAGATTGGCCAAAACGGCGCCGTCAACGTTACCATGCATGATGGAAGCATGGTGCGATTCAAAGGCGTTCCGCCGAACTACGATCCCACCGATCGCAGCAAGGTGATGGACTACCTGGAAGAGCACCAGGGCAAGGGCGAAGTCGTTACAGGCTTGCTGTACCTGGACGAATCCATTCCCAACATGCACGAAATGAATAAGACCACCGATATCGCTTTGACGAAAGTTCCTTATCAAAAACTCTGCCCGGGCGCGGCGGCGCTCGATGGGCTGCAGGAAGATTTCCGGTGATCAGCCGGCTCTTGAATTAAAATGCCTGATGATCACCGAAACTCAAATCGTCCAATTTGATTCGATAGAGCTGGACTGTGGCTCGAAGCTCACTCCAGTTGATGTCGCCTATGAAACCTACGGCGAGTTGAACGCACGCAAGAACAACGCCATCCTGGTTCTCCACGCCTTTACGGGAGATGCGCACGCCGCGGGCACCGACAAAATCACCGGCGCCGCCGGATGGTGGGACAGCATGATTGGTCCTGGTAAAGGATTCGATACCGACAAATACTTCGTGATTTGTTCCAACATCCTAAGCGGTTGCCGGGGGACCTCCGGGCCCGGCTCCATCAATCCGGAAACCGGCTGCCCCTACGCGATGTCTTTCCCGCCCGTCACGATCCCTGATATGGTGCGCCTCCAAAAGATGCTGGTCGATCACCTGGGCATCGAACGATTGCTCGCCGTTGCGGGCGGATCCATGGGCGCCATGCAAGCTCTGCAATGGGCCGTGGCTTATCCCGACGCCGTCGCCGCTTCCATCCCCATCGCGGGCACCGCGCGTCATAGCCCACAGCAGATCGCGTTCAACGAAGTGGGTCGCCAAGCCATCATGGCCGATGTCGATTGGAACGAAGGCAATTATTATGGCAAGCGTCCGCCTGCCCGCGGCCTCGCCGTGGCCCGTATGGTGGGGCACATCACCTACATGAGCGACGCGTCGATGCGCGAAAAATTCGGACGCCGTCTGCGCGATCAGGATCAATTCGAGGTGGAAAGCTACCTGCGTTACCGGGGCAACCAGTTCGTGGATCGCTTCGACGCGAATTCGTACCTCTACATTACGAAGGCCATGGATTATTTCGACCTCACCGCCGGCCGTCCATCGCTGAGCGCGGCGTTCGACGGTGTGAAATCGCGGTTCCTGGTCATCAGCTTTTCCTCGGACTGGCTGTACCCGAGCTACCAATCGCTGGATGTCGTCCGCGCGTTGCGTGGCCGCAACTGCGATGTCGCCTATTGCGATCTGCCATCCACCTACGGCCATGACGCGTTCCTGGTGAACGTCTCCGAGCAGACCGAACTGGTCCGCGGCTTCCTGGCGAGTACCTATCGGGAGCGATCTTAAGAGTGTCCGAATCGTTCGTTCCGAACTTGCTCGGACGCAGCGACTACGCCATTATCAGCGCCATCATCGAGCCCAAAGCGCGCGTGCTGGATCTGGGCTGTGGTGAAGGCGAGCTGCTGGCATGGCTGGCCGAAAACAAGCGCGTGGATGCGCGCGGAGTGGAGATCGAAGGCTCGAAAGTCCGCCAAGCGATATCGCGGGGCGTTTCCGTTTTTCACAGCGACATTGAGGACGCACTCGCCGACCTTCCCGATCAGGCCTTCGACTACGTGATCCTGAGCCAGACCCTGCAGGAATCGCGCGCGCCACTCAAAGTGCTGCGCGAGATGCTGCGCGTGGGACGCCGCGCCATCGTCGCGTTCCCCAACTTCGGCCACTGGAGCGTTCGGCTGGCCCATCTGTTTACCGGCCGGGCCCCCAAAACCAAGCTGTTTCCGCACGACTGGTTCGATTCGCCCAATATCCATTTCTTCACCGTCGACGATTTCGAGTCCCTGGTGCAGTTGCAGCACTGGACCATCGAGAAGCGCATCTTCCTGCAAGGCGCGCGACAGATTACGTTCTTGCCGAATCTCTTCGCCGAAGTCGCGGTGTTTCTGGTCCGCTCCTGATCAGGTTTTCTTCAAGAACTTTTCGATGCCGCGTTTGAAATCTTCGGTGGTGCGCGCGAACGCATTGATCTCGACGCCGGCTTCGATGGCCGCTTCAAATTCCATGGTGTCCGTGCGATAGAACAATTGCTTCGACATGGTCAGCCCGGAAGTCGACTTGGAAGCCAATCTCAGAACGAACTCCTCCACATCTTTATCGAAAGTATTGGCGTCGAATATGCGATTGATCATTCCGTACTCAAGAGCCGTTTTGGCTTGAATGACATCACCCGATGCGATCAACTCAAAGGCCCGCTTCTCCGAAACCAGCCGCCGCAGGATGGCGATCACGATGGCAGGCACAAATCCGATATTGATCTCGGGATAGCCGAACTGAGCCGAGTCGGTCGCCAGCACGATGTCGGCCGCGGTTGCGATCCCGCACCCCCCACCCAACGCACGCCCCTGCACCGCCGCGACAATGGGGTGTGGATGGCGCCGCATATCGAGCAGCAGCCCGGCCATATTCCGGGCCTCCGCTTGAAACTTCGCGACATCGTCGGGAACATTGTTTCCGAAGGCGCGCAGGTCCATCCCGGAGCAGAAATCCTTGCCCGCGCCGGTCACGAGAACCACGCGCACGCTCTCATTCGACGATGAGCGTAGCAACGCGTCGCGGAACTCGGTCAGCATTTCCTGATCCAGCGCGTTGCGGCGCTCCGGGCGGTTCAACACGATCCGCGCGATACCCCGCTCGACGCTATAGATGACCTTACGAAACGCGCTCACTCGATCTCATCACCTGGGACAGGTGGCTTTCCCCGACCCGTCCGTCTTAAAATGCGCTTCGCTTTGGCCACGTCGCCACGCGCGGCTCGTACCCGAAAATATTCGTCGGTTCGAAGCGCGGAGAGTTTCTCCGCTACCGCAACATTGATCAATTGGTTCAACGCTACGCCTTCGGACTCAGCCACGCGCTTGGCCTCCTCGAATAAGGAAGGTTGCAGACGAAGCGCAACATTACTCTTTCTCATATTCACTCCTGATCTTTCGCCAGATTTGGCCCGGCACAGCCGCTCTAACCCCGAAGAGACCTGCTGCTTCCCTCAGATGCCTCAGATTGAAAGTCGCGAGGTAATCGGCATTGCCGTTCACGGCTGTTTCCAGCACCATCTCGTCCGAAGGATCTTTCAATTGCGGCCTCCACAGAAACCGCATCTCAACAGGAACAGCCGTGGTCAAGATAGCATCGATGACGGCGCCTACTTCGCCAATCGTCATGGCCATGTCCCTTAGCATCTGAGGTCGAGTTAGCACTGCTTCATATTCCAAAACCAGAGGAACGGAGACCAACATTTCGACGCGACCCTCAAAGGCAGCCAATAGAAGCTGTCTGGACGCACCTTGATCGCTGCGGAACGCCGCTACCAACACGTCGGTATCAAGAACCAGCCGCATCCAGCCTACTATAGGATGATATCACATGCAATATTGCTATATTGGGCTTCCCGCTCAATGCACTGCGGCCTGGGCAGCAGGCATCAACGCTGCGCGATGCGCCGACAAAAACTCGCGGACGCTGACCGGCTCTCGCCCTGCCAACTCCTTCACCGCCGTGGTTGGCGTCCCCATCTTGCCCTGGGCGATCGCCATTTGACTCGAAACCAGCAGTTTTGCGATGAATTCCGGTGTGCCCGCAGCGATCAGTTGCGCGACACGTTCGTCCGGCGTCACGGCTTCACACTTCACCGGCCTCCCGCTCAACTCGCTCGCCAGGTTCGCGAGCTCGGCATAAGTCAGCAAATCCGGACCCGTGATGTTCCACGTTTTATTGCCGGTCTCTAGCGATGTCAGCGCCGCCGCTGCGGCCTGCGCGCAATCCTCGCGCGTGACATACGGCGCTCCCCCCTGCCCCGTGGCAGACACTAACTTGCCTGACGCCACCGCCGGCGCGAGGGTCGGAATCAAATAATCCGTGTACCAGCAATTTCGAAGAATCGTCCAGCCCATCCCGCTCGATTTCAGCGCCTGCTCCGTTCCCAGATGATCCGGCGCGAACACCACCGGCGACGTCTCCGGATTGGGCATCGATGTGTACACCGCGTGCTTCACTCCCGCACTCACGGCCGCCGCCACCGCCGCCTGGTGTTGCGCCAACCTGTGCCCCGGCCGATCAATCGCGTCCGTGCTGATGATCAGCAACCGATCCACTCCCGCCAGCGCCGCTTGCAGTCCCTTCGAATCCTCGAAGTCCGCCGGGCGTACCACGACGCCCCATGCGGCTAAATCCGACAGTTTTTCCGGATTGCGGGTTCCCGCCACAATCTTATTTACGCCTTTTTCCAACAGGAGTTCTACCACTCTCCGGCCGAGGTGTCCCGCGGCCCCCGTCACAAACAAGGTGAGATCTGATGAAGTCATGCTCCTAGTTTAGTTCGGCGGAATGGATGTCGCGCGGTGTGTGGGATGCGGGCGACGCTACTGCGCAGGGCTACCGGCGGCGCTTTCCTGCTTGTTCTTAGCTTTACTCTTACCGAAAGGATTCAGCTTACTCCAGAAACTTTTCTTTCCGGCACCCGTAGGGGACTGCTCTCTTCCCTCCGAAACAAGCGCTGCTGGCAAAGCGGCGGAATTAGCGGATGTAGTAAGACCTGAGAGATCCAATTCCCCACCCGAATGGGACGCGTCTGTATCCGTTTTTAGGGGCTCGTTCGGCTGAATCGCCCTGGCATTCGCTTCCGATCTCAAGTCGGCTCTGAGATCGGATATCGCAGTGATCATTTCCTGATGCCTCTGCTCCATGGTCTTCGCTAATTCCGAACGAGTTCTATTTGCTAAGGTAGCGGCTTGTTGCCGCTCGTCCTCGCTTGTTTTTTCTGAAGTTGGGTGGTCAATTGGTCAAGGCGCAGGAGATCTTGTTCCAGCGATACCGATTGCGCGTTGCGCAGGTCATTGATTTCCCGTTGGCTTTGTTGTCTCAGCAGATGAAAGTCGCGCTCCATGCGATCCAATTTCTGCTCTTGATAGACAATGCGGTTCAGCGAGATCAGCATCCCGAAGAACGCGAGCCAAAGAACCAGGTTGTACAAGCGCGGGGACAATACACGAGCCGCCTTTTCCACGCGGTTTTCCGGCATGGCTTCCTCCCTCTTCCGTTCGGCGGTATGTAGACTCGTAATCCGCGATTTCGTTACTGCAATCCGAAATGGTACGGTACCAACCGGCCTATCTGTGCTATGCTGGCTCTCTTAGGTAGTACGCACCTCTTGGTGGTGTATGGCAAGGTGCGCATCGGATCCTTGGCCGATCCTTCCCCCTCCTCGTCGACTCCGGCAGCCAGCGTCGTTCTGCACAAGATTCCGCAGAAATGTCAGGCGATAGGAGCACGACATGTTTTCTCGACGAGCTTTTGCAGGAATGATCGCGGCTGGCCTCACCGAGGCCGCATTCGCGCAGCGCGCTTCGGTTCAGGGCGTCGCACCCGCCGATACGGTTTGGATTAACGGAAACGAATTTCCCGAGGGCCCGCCCCAAGCATCGATCGATGCCATGGGGCAAATCATTGGGGGATCGAACCGCTATCACTATCAGGAATTCCCGGCCTTCTACTCCGCGCTCGCAGCGAGCCAGGGCTTGACCGCAGATCAGATTCTCGTCGGCGCCGGGTCGAGCGAACTCCTGCACGCCGCCGTCGAAACATTCACTTCACCGACGATCCCTTTCATCACGCCCATCCCAACTTATGAGGCCGCTCCCGAACTCGCCAAATACAAGGGTCACGCTGTAATCGAAACGCCGCTCAATTCTAAGATGGCGCCCGATGTTCGACGCCTCGTCGCGGAAGCGGATAAAGCCGGCGGCGGCTTGATCTACGTTTGTAATCCGAACAATCCCACCTCCGCCATCACCACCAGCGACGACATGGCATGGCTGGTGGCAAATCTTCCGAAAAACACCTATGTGCTGGTGGACGAAGCCTACTTGCATTACGCCACTACGCCCGAAGTTTCCAGTTCATTCCAATACGTCAAAGAAGGGAAGAACGTCATCGTCGCCCGCACGTTTTCGAAGATCTATGGCATGGCGGGGCTGCGCGTCGGATACGCCGCCGCTCCACCGGAGCTGATCAAGCGCATGGAGCCGTACCGGAACAACGTGATCAGCATCGTGAGCGTACGTGCGGTGCTGGCCGCACTCGATCTAGGTCCGAATATGCTGGAAGAGCGCAAAGCCAAGATCGTTCACACGCGAAATGAGCTCTGCGCGTGGCTCGCCGGGAAGAAGATCGATTTCATACCGCCGCAGGCGAACTTCATCATGATCGAGACCGGGCGCGACGCCAAGCAGATGCAGGCGGCGATGCTCGCGAAGGGCGTGGCCATTGGCCGGCCCTTCCCGGCTCTGAACCATATGATTCGCGTTTCCATCGGCACCGATACGGAGATGGCCAAGTTCCGCAAGGTGTTCACCGACGTGATGGCGTCCTAACGCGCAGCACCAGCCCAGCGATGTGATATCCTTTGCCCTGAAAAGGAGTCACGTCGAATGGAACGCAAGAAAGCCTCCGACTTCCCGCAGGAGCTGCTCAATCTCTTTGACCTTTACGTCCACGGCAACATCGGACGCCGTGATTTCCTGGATGGCGCCAAGAAATTCGCGACCGGAGGCCTCACCGTCGCCGCGATCTTCGAGAGCCTTCGCCCCAACTACGCTTGGGCCGAGCAGATTCCCAAAGACGACAGCCGCATCAAGACCGAATATGTCACGGTGCAATCGCCCGAAGGCAACGGCAGCATCAAAGGCTATCTGGTTCGCCCGGCGAGCGGCGGAAAGCAGCCCGGAGTCTTAGTGGTTCACGAGAATCGCGGACTGAATCCTTACATCGAGGATGTAGCGCGGCGCTTGGGAACGGCCAACTTCATTGCCTTCGCACCCGATGGCTTGACCAGCGTGGGCGGCTATCCTGGCGACGACGAAAAGGGCGCGCAAGAATTTGCAAAAGTGGATCGCGACAAGATGCTGGCCGACTTCCTGGCCTCAGCGAAGTGGCTCAAAGCGCGGCCGGACTGCACTGGCAAAATCGGGGTGGTCGGATTTTGTTTCGGCGGAGGGATCGCCAATCAATTGGCGGTCCGCATGGGATCGGACCTCGCTGCCGCTGTACCCTTCTATGGCGCGCAGCCTGTTGCGGCGGACGTCGCCAAAATTAAAGCTCCACTCTTGCTGCAATACGCCGGACTGGACAAGCGCATCGACGATGGTTGGCCCGCCTATGAAGAAGCCCTGAAAGCCAATCACGTGACCTACACCGCGTACGTCTACCCTGAGGTGAATCACGGCTTCCACAACGACACCACGCCGCGCTACGACGAAGCGGCGGCCAAGCTGGCCTGGGGCCGGACGCTCGATTTCTTTAACAAGTATTTGAGAGGCTGATCCAATGAGACGAAAACTGAAGCTCGCCATTTTGTTGTCTGCCTGCGTCTTCGCGTATTCGCAAGATAAACCGAATCCCAACTTCACGGGCGGCGAAGTGAAGACCATCAAGGAGAACTCCGACGGAAAGTCGGCGCATTTCTACTTCGCACCAGGCGCACGAACGAAATGGCACAGCCACGAAGGCGGCCAAATCATTTTGGTGGAAGACGGCGTCGGCCTGTATCAGGAGAAGGGCGGCCCCGTGGTTGAATTGCGCGCCGGAGAAACGCACTACTGTCCGCCCGGAGTAGTCCATTGGCACGGCGCGTCGCCGAAAGAAGGCGGGACGCAGTTTAACGTGAGCCGTGGCGGCATCACCTGGGGCGCGGAAGTCACAGACCAAGAGTTCAACGCCAAGCCAATTCACAAGTAACTCGAATCTCTGTCGGTACACCGATGCCAGCCGCGCACATGGTACCGGCTCGCAACTTCAATAAAACATAATGCCTCGCCCATGGCACCGCGATTGCTATGGGTGTGCGCATGAGGAAACTGTCTCTATTTTTCGCTTTGGCGGCTGCATTCGCCGCCTGCGCTTCGGCGCAACTGGTGTCGGTGGGAGCGCTCGGCGGCGTCCGACTCACCGATGGCTTCAATTCCGGGGATGAATCGCGATTTTATGTTATAGGCGCTTCGGTTGAAGTTCATTTGCCAGCCCGCTTCGCCGTCGAAGCCGACGCTCTTTATCAACGCATCGGCAATACCTATAGCAATATCGATTTTGGACCGTCTCAGTTCTTCGTCTCGCGCGAACGCGGCAACTCCTGGCAGTTTCCGCTGTACGTGAAATACTACTTCCGCCGTAACACTGCGGCGTGGCAGCCGTTTATCGGAACCGGCTATGCGTTCCGCACGATTTCCATGCACGTCGAAGGCAGTGAACCTGGCACAGATGCCGTTCTGCAATCCTTCAGCCAGGAGTTTCGAGCGGGCATCAGTGTTGGCGCGTCCATCGCAGGCGGGCTCCGCTTCCACTATGGCCGCCTCGCTATTCTGCCGCAGGTGCGCTACACGCGTTGGGGCGATTCGAACGACAACATCAACAGAAACGAGGCGACGCTACTTTTGGGTGTGGCCTTCTGAAGGCCGGACAACGCCGAAATGATCCGCGAGTTCGTCTGCGTAGCCGAGGGGGCCCGTGTTGACGTCCGGGGCGTCTGGGAGCATGGTCGCATTCCACGCTTCGTAGTCCGCTACCATGCGGCGGTACACATCGGGCTTCCTCTGCTTCAGATTCGCGCGCTCCAGCGGATCGTCCGCGACGTTGAAGAGAAAATCGTTCCCGGCGATCCTCAAATATTTCATCTCGCCATCGCGATGCGCTCGCTGCGCGTTGTAGTGGTATCGCCAAAAGAGCTTGCGTGGAACCGGAATCGCGTTCGCCGTGAGTTGCGGGGCCAAATTCATCCCATCGAGAGGATACGCGGGATCGGCCGCGACGCCCGCGGCGGCCAACAACGTAGGAACCCAATCCATGCTGATCCCGACTTGCTCCGTCGCACGCCCTGCCGGAATATGCCCCGGCCATCGGATGAGCGCCGGAATTCTCAAGCCACCCTCCAGAAGCTCGGTCTTCTTGCCGGTAAAGGGCCAAGTATCGGCAAAACGCTCACCGCCGTTATCGCTAGTGAAAATGACGATCGTGTTCCCAGCGATCCCACCCGAATCGAGTGCTCCTAAAACGCGGCCCACTTGCCGGTCCATTTCGAGAACCATGCGTTCATAGGTCTTCATCGAGCCGCCGTCGCGGTCCACCAGGGCTTGGATGCGTTGCGATTCAGCCTCATCGCCGGGCGCCTCCCACGGCCAGTGCGGAGCGTTGAAGTGCAGGCTCAAGAAGAATGGTTGCTTGCTGGCGCTATATTGGCCAATCACCTTCACAGCGCGCTCGCCAAGCAAATCTGTTAAATAGCCGGCCTGATGAACTGGTACGTCATCGTCCCAAAGGTCGTCGGTATTCGTGCTGGCGATGCCGTACTTGTGCGTGTAGTAATCCAGCGCCCCGCCGCGAAACCCCCAGAAATGATCGTAGCCGCTTTTTAGCGGACTGAACTTCGGCAAACGGCCCAGATGCCACTTGCCGATCAGAGTAGTGCCATAGCCAGCTTTCTTCAGCAACGACGGCAGCGTGGGATGCTCGGGTGGCAATCCGATATCGTTGCCGCCGCCAATGGGCTCCTCCAGGCCGCAGCGCAGGCGGTATTGATAGCGGCCGGTGATCAGCGCGGTGCGCGTAGCCGAGCACACGGCGGAATTCGCATAAGCTTGCGTGAATCTCGCGCCGCCGGCGGCGATCGAATCGATGTTCGCGGTCTTGTACTCACGCCGGCCGTAGCACGAAAGATCTGCGTAGCCCAGATCGTCAGCCATAATATACACGATGTTTGGCTTCAGCCCAGACGCCTGAGCGTGGGCACGCGATGCGCCGGAAGCGAGCGCGGCCACCGCTGTTGTCGCCAGCAGGTCACGGCGCGTGAGCGAAGATGAATTCGCCATCCCCTCTAGAATAGTCGGTTAGTATGTGTTCGATTGAATCGGGAGACAAACATGAGACGGCTCTGGGGTGTTTTCTTTTCACTTGTCCTGACGGGCGGAGCGCAACAAGTTGCAAGGCGCGATAAACCGCTGGCATTCACCGAGGCGATTCCTCTCGAAGCAGCCAAGGGACGCTTCGATCATTTCGCTTTGGGCCGAGGCATGCTCTTCGTTTCCGCTCTGGGCAGTAACGCAGTAGAAGCGATCAACATTGGCGGGCGAGTCCTGGACCACACGATTGCAGGCCTGCCCGACCCGCAGGGCGTGGCCTTTTCTCCAGACACTAACCAGCTGTTCGTGGCCAGCGGCCGGGGCAAGGTGTACGTCTTTGACGGTAAGACTTACGATCCGATCACTAACATCGATTTCGACGGAGGCGCCGACAACATGCGCTATGACGCGCCGACCAAACGTGTATACGTCGGCTGCGGCGACGGCGAGAAGAACGGCGCAATTGCGATGATCGACGCAACCACCAACCGTCGTCTGGACGAAGAGTACAAGCTGGGCGGCGAGCCCGAGTCATTCCAGCTGGAACAATCCGGTCCGAACATCTACGTGAACGTACCCGACTTGAAACAGATCCTGGTGGTGAATCGTGAAACTAAGCAAATTTCGCACTGGCCCCTGAAAGGCGTAGAGAGCAACTTCCCCATGGCGTTAGACGAGGCCGATCATCGATTGTTTGTCGGCGTGCACACTCCGCCCCGCTTAGCGGTTTTCGATACGAATTCCGGGCGCCTTGTTGCCTTGCTGCCGAGCGTGCAGGACAGCGACGATCTTTATTTCGACGCCGCGCGCAAACGGATATACATGCCGGGAGGAGAGGGCTTCATCGACGTGTTTCAAATGATCAATCCGGACCATTACCGCCTGCTCGCTAAAATCCCAACTGCGATCGGAGCAAAAACAGCGGGGTACTACGGCAAACAGGGTAAAGGCTTCGACCGCTTTTATCTGGCCGTTCCTGCTCGCGGCGGCCAGCCCGCCGAGGTGCGGATCTACACCGTGCAGGATTGAGCTTCACTCCCCCGGCACAATAACCAGGATGCCCTTACCGTTGACCGGAACATAAATGTGCCGGTTCTTGGCATTGACCGCAACCGAGTGCACCCCCGCGCCCCGGATCGGAATATCAGCAATAAATTCTTCGGTCGCGGCATTGACCACGCCTATCGCTCCAGCTCGCGCAGTGGCGGCCTCCGTTGCTCCTTGCGCGCTATGCGCGAAGTAATAGCTGTTGGATCCTGGGTCATACCAGACCTCGTCGGCGTCCCCCACTTGAGGAATGGTTTTGAAAACCTGCCCGGTGCGCGGATCGATGGATTTGCCGCCCACCGTGCCACAAACTGTCATCAGACGCCCCTTCGGCCCCGCAACCAGGCCGCTCAGTGTTAGCCCGAGCAGGCCGCCCTTGCATTCCACCGGAAAGTTTCGGACAGGATTCGCAAGCTTGTGAGGATCGAAGACGTCGATGCGATTCTTGGGCCCCGGGACATTCTGATAAAACCAACCGGTCCCGCGAACCCACGCCGGCTGTTCCAACCCATCTTGTTCCGCCGGGTACTTGTAGTGACCCAGCACCGATCCGTCCATAACCGAAATGAAAGTCACGAAAGGCGGCGAATCACCGTCGCTGGACGCCATCAGTATCCGGTCTATTGGATCATAGGCCACCTCGTCGACTCGAAACTTGCCGCCGGTTGCAATTTTGCGAACGATCCCGCGGCCTGGCTGCATGGCGCTCGCTTCAATGACATTGCCGTTCCCATCCCCAGCCCACACGTGGCCTTGGTCGTCGGTGGTCACGCCGTTGGGTCCGGAGCAATGGCGCAGGTCTTTGGGTTGATCGGCACAGGGGCGGCTACCTGTGTACTGGCCTTGCCCAATGAATCCAAGAAAAGTATCGGTCGCAGCATCCACAAGATCGATCGCGTTGTTGGTACGGTCTGCGAGAAAATACTTTTGCGTTTCGTTGTCCACCCAGCTGATGTCGAAGCCGTTGGTTCCGAAATTGACGGGGGAACCCTTGACCAGCACGGTGGTGCGCGCCTGGCCTAGAGCCAGCCCAACCAGCGCAATCGTGGCGAACGGAACCCTCAGCGGTTGTCCCAAAAGATTATCCCGCTAGCAGGTCCACTAACTCGCCCACCAGGCGCGACTCCGGATGCCCGAGAGCGCTTTCTCCCAGATCCAACCATTGCTTGCGCCGCGTGTTCTGGACGAAGAACACGTTCTCCACGCGGAAGGTCTTGGGAACGGCGCTCTCGGCCCAGCGGGTACGGGCCACGCGAGCCAGCTCATCCACTTCGTCGCCCTTCAGATCTTGCGCCAGCGTGATGTGCGGGTGATAGGGATAGGGTTCTGCGAACTTCAGGCCCTCCACACTCAGCCCCTCATGCATCCGTTCCAATTCCTCACGCCCACGGCCGATGCCGATGTGGATCACATCCGTCACCGGAAACACTTCCAGTTCATTCATTTCAACGTCAAAGGGAGCGAAGCGCGGGGCGAGGGTCCGGACAATTTCCCAAGCGGCCTCGGGTGAGGAGGAAATCGGACGAGGCGGCAAGATCGTCACGTGGGCGCGCAAAAAACAGTTCGGAACTAACTCCTGACGCAGCCGATCCAGAAAACCCGCCAATGGTTCGGGGATATAGCTGACCAACGCGAAGGAGTTGATCCGATCCCACGCGGCGGGATCGTTATACATACTCAGTTAATCCTATGTTACCGCCACTGGGTCCCCCATGGCGTGCGGAGCGGGTTCTGGTACGTACCAGCGCGCTTCTTCAAAGCCTATGTATTTGAGAATGCGGAGTTCGCCACCGGGCAGATCGCCAACCACTTCGATCAAATCCCCTACAGCGATGGCGTTGTCACTCTCACGTAGTTCAAGCCACAGAGCATAGGGGCTGGCAGACTCGATAACGGGGCCGGCCTCGTAGTCCTTGAACTTGACGATGGTGACACCCGGAGTATGCGGCGCCCAGCGAAACTGCTGGCGCTGCGTTTCCTTCAAACGGTGAATTTGGTATGCCAGCATATCAGCATCTATTCTCTCTCAAAACAATTCACAATGGAATGTTTTAATGCGGCGGCCTGCTCCTCCCCCGCCCGGATCCAGGCCTCCGCGTTGGCCCGGGTCCAGTAGATGGATTCGAGCGGCTTCCCGAGTAAGCGAGGCGGACCCAACCGGAACACTTCGATGCCCGCTGGGACTTCCGCGCGAAAAGGCGAAAGCATGCGCATGGCGCCGACGAAGGTTCGGGCGATATTGCCGGGCGGAGCGGGAAGTACATTGATGACTAAGGCCTTGGTAGCGCCCATCTCGGCCGCGGCCCAGAGCGGAACGGCGGAAAACAGTCCGCCATCGGAATAGATGCGGCCGCCCAGGCGCACTTGGTCGAATAAGCCGACGATTGCCGTGCTGGCCACCAAATGCTGCCAGCTCACCTCGTTCCCACGAAGCACGCAAGGGCGCAACTTCATCAGGTCGGTAACCACCATGGCGTAGTGCATGCGCGGCTGGAAGGATTCATAAATGTCGCGGATCGCGCCCTGCAGCGCCGTGGTGTCGAGCACTCCGTGCAGCGGACTGCGGGGGAACTTCCAGCGATAGCGGCCGGCGGCTTCCAGGTGTAACCAGCGATCCACCAGTTCATCTGGATCGCAGCCTCCCGCGATGGCCCAACCTGTGATGGCTCCGATGGAAGCTCCCACCACCAGGTCGGGATGGAAAATGTCAGCCAATGCCCTCCATGCCCCGGCTTGGTATGCGCCGTACATGCCACCGGCAGAGAGAACGAGGGCAGTCACGGGACAAAGCGACGCCGTGGGTCCGTCAACCGATCAGCCTCGCCGCAGCTTTGTCCAGGAACCACATCACGCCCTCGCCATTGTAGGTAGTGATTTGCGCAGGGTATTTCTTAGGATCATAAGGCTCACGTAACACGGATTGAAGTGGCTGGGCCTTGTCGTCCCCCGCGACCAGCATCAGCGTGTGCCGCGCGGCTTCCAGCACCGCCGGCAAAAGGGTGACGCGCCATCGGTGAAATTTTTCAACGTAAACCGGGCCCGCCAGGTTCCTGTGGTCGTCAATGGACGGCTCGCCCGGAAAAAGGCTGGCCGTGTGTGCGTCCGGTCCCATGCCCCGGTGAATGATGTCGAATTGCGGCACGGCGTCGGGAGACAATTTGAAGAACTCCCGGATGTCACCCGCATAGAGTTTCGCTGCTTCTTTTGGTGCAAGCTCACCGTACACGCGGTGGACATTGCCAGACGGGAACTGCGCCGGATCGATGAAGTTTTCCTTGGCCAGCTTATAGTTGCTTTGGGAATCGGTGGGCGGCACCAGGCGTTCGTCCACCCAAAACAGGTGGACATTGCTCCAATTGAATTTGGCTTTGGCTAAGTCGGCGAACATCAGTTTGGGCGTCGTCCCGCCGGAGACGGCTAGTGTGGCGCGAGACTGGCTTGCGAGAGCGCGGCCCAGCAGTTCGATGATCTTACGGGCGCAGGCTTCCGAGGCCGCCTGAGCATTTTCATAGATAAACGACTGGGCAGTCATTCCGCGGTCCCTCATTTCTCGAGACACCCTCGGGTCTTCAGATACCCTCGGGGCGCGCAGGAACGCGCACTTCGTCATGCTAGAATAATTCTGACCTTCCACACAACTTGCAGTTTCCAGTTTGCACGTAACGCATATTCAGAAGGAGCGGGGAGCAATAGCAGGCGTGTAGCATTTTATGCAGAAGCACGGTAAGAAGAAGATCCTTGCGGTAGTGGAAGATCTGCTGTTCACAGTGAAGATTAGCGACGCTGCCAAGCGGGCGGGCCTGGAAGTAGAGTTCGTCAAATCCGAACGAGACGTAATCGACAAGGCGACTCACGAGAAACCGCTGCTCATCATCTTGGATTTAAACTTCAGCGCGGTTCAGCCACTCCAGTTGATCTCGAAGTTGAAAAACGACGGCGAAATGAAGCAGATCAGCGTGATCGGCTATTTATCTCACGTGCAAGGTGAACTCAAACAGCAGGCGCAGGAAGCCGGCGCCAACATCGTGATGGCGCGCTCGGCTTTTTCGCAAAACCTGCCGCAGATCCTGAAGCGCCACTCCGGTGTAGTCTAATTCCCGTCGCTTTCTCACCCTCCGATGGGGGAGAAACGCGCGAAAATCGCGCAAGAAACCTGCGATCAAGAACGCACTTCACAGCTTCGTCCTCAGGTGCGTCCTTGCCTTGCGAACTTTCCATCCTTGCTATGAACTGCAGCCGCCTCTCGTGTTACATTGCGAACCGCTTGCAATCTAGCGTTTGAATAGCAAACTCAACTTACAACTTCAGATTTGTAGGACCGTTGCTCTTGCCGCTGGACGAAGCTTTCAAGTCGCGCCTTGCTCCATAAGCGTTTGGTCCTACGTGTGCATAATGCCGGGCCGTACTCCTAAGGTTAGTAGCACGTGACTATACCCCGAGCGCGGACAAGAAGGTCGCACTCGGTTTAGCGGCGCATCCTTCTGGAAGGCGCTTGCTGGAACGCGCTTGGAGTTTCCTTTTGGAAAGGACCACGCCATGGCTGCCTCTCTGCGAACACAAAGTGCGCCCGCGAATGCCCCCTCGAACGATAAGGACACCACCGATAAAGAGCCCCAGGGTTTGCTCCCCAGCGTTCAGGAAGCAGCTGATAGCAGTGAAGACGACGAACGCAGCAGTTCAGTGGACTGGCCGGAGCTGGTGAAGCGCATCCAAAACGGAGAAGAAAGCGGGATGGAGGATTTGTACCGGCTGTTTGCGCGCGGCATCCGGTTCTACCTATGCCGGCAATTGGGCGTCCAAGAGCTGGATGACAAGGTTCACGATACTTTTTTGATCGTGGTGCAAGCCATCCGGCGCGGGGATTTGCGGGAACCGGACCGGCTGATGGGTTTTGTGCGGACGGTGGTAAGGCGGCAGGTGGCGGCGCATATCGATCAGGTAGTACATAGCCGGCGAGATGAGTTGCATCTAGACGTGGGCGTTCGGGTCATCGACGGACGACGTAACCCGGAGCAGAACATGGCGTTCCAACAAAAAGTAGACTTCATGCTTGAGATACTGAATCAGCTTTCCGAGCGGGATCGGGAGATCCTGACTCGGTTTTATCTGCAGGAAGAGACGCAGGAGGAGATTTGCCAGGGCATGAATCTGACGGAGACGCAGTTCCGGCTGCTCAAGTCGCGCGCGAAGGCTCGCTTTGGTGAACTCGGGAGGCGAAAACTCCAGCAGAAAATGCTGGTCCCATTTTTTTCGAGAATTTCCGCCGGGTAGCCCCACTAGGGCTTCCAAAGGAGTGCAGCCCGCATTCTGGGTTGGGTCGAGCTGTTGGGGCTCAGTTCCGTTCCCCCAAGAAAGGTTCTTGTCATGAACGCTGGCTTTGATCTACATTTTTCCGAAGAGGTATGGGAAGAATTTGCCATAGGCAGGCGATCCGAAGAGGATTGCAGGCCTCTGGAAGAACATCTGCTCATCTGCCCGGCCTGCCAGGATCTCCTGGCGGTCACCGATGAATACATTCGAGTCGCAAAAGCCGCCACGGCACTCGCCGCACACACGGCTAGGCGCTGGTCGAAACCGGTAGCAACGGCGGCAACTATGGTCTAAAAGACCCGGCGGTGAAGGCGCGCGATTGTGAATTTGGCGGTGTCAGCCACCGCCATCACCGCCATCACACCCGCCTGAACGGGATCTGAGACCACCAGGTCGGCGGCGTCGGGAACGCTGCCCGCCATGTTCAAGCTGATCACCAGCAATCCCTGCGCGCGCACTTCACGCACGGCTTTCTCGATATCGCCGCCCATTAGCGCGCCTGCCAGCACCAAAGCCCGGGCACGCGATAACCTGCCCACCGCGCGGACTGCATCCGCCAGCGCCTGCTCGCCAACCAGCGGGATGGTATCCACCGAGATGTGCTCGCCACGGATGTTGTGGCGGTCCGCCTCGGAAATCGCGCCGATCGCCACTTGCCCCACCTGCGCGCCGCCGCCCACGATGATGATCCGCTTGCCGTAGACCTTCTGAAGCGTCTTGACGATATCCACCTTACGGACAATGGGTAGATTGACGAGATCGGCCTGCAGGATCTCCGGCGCTTCCGGAAGATTGATCTCGAAATAGATCCGCGATTCCGGCTGCTCCTCGATGATGGACACCGAAGCGATGTCACCGTTATGATGCGCGATAACGCCGGTCAGCTCGTGAAGCACTCCAGGGCCCGACCGGGCCACCACCACGATTCCAATTGGTTCGCTCATTGATATATTTCAACCCGCCGCAGGCGCTTTTATCTCGTACTTCCGCAGCAACTCATCCCAGTGGCCTTGTGCCTTCAGCAGCAGCTCGCAAACTTCGCGCACCGCGCCTTGGCCGCCCGCAGCCTCGGTGACATACTGAACCGAACGCTTCACTTCGGGACGCGCGTTCGCCGGGGCGATGCTCAGCCCCACTCGATTCATCACCACTACGTCGGTGAGATCGTCGCCGATGTAAGCGACCTGCGATGCGGCAATTCCGGAGCGGGTGAGAATCTCTTCCACGATCGGGATCTTTTCGATGTGCCCCTGATATACATAAGTCATATTGCACTGCTTAGCGCGGGCTTCGGTGGCGGGAGAAATCCGGCCACTAATGACGCCTGTCACCAAACCCTTCCAGGAGAGCCACTGCAGCGCGATGCCGTCCTGCGTGTCGAATCCCTTGGTTTCTACGATGTTGCCCGACGGATCCGGTACGCCAAAGAGCTTTCCATCGGTGAGGACGCCGTCGACGTCCATGAGGAGCATCCGAATGTTAGCTGCCAGGTCGTTCAGCGCGGACATGTTCTTCATGGTAACCCAGGGTCCGTGCGCGGGACCTTCGCAGGTTCCGCCTGCTCATAGGGATTGACGTTCATCTGGCGCAAGCGAAGCCGCGCGGCTGGGATTCCTCTGGTTAACGCCGCGCCGACGACGGCGTACGGTTCCCAATACAGCCCTCCACGCAGAGTTCGAGCGATGGGACTATCGTTCCAATCCCACAGCCGGGCCGGCGCACCATCCACGCTCCGGGGAGTCCCGTCCCAGTGCCCGTTGGGATAAAAGAAAACGCCGACCGCTTGGATGAGGACTGAGTACACAGCCAGAACCGCGAAAGCCCGGCGCGGCCAAACATGATCGATCGCGGAAACCCCGATCGCCATCAGCACGATGAGAGGCGGGATCAGTTCTGTAAGCAGGCGGGGTCCCCAAGAGTAACCACCCCACCAGATAACCGATCGAGACATGACTATAGACTCGAAAATGATAAAGAAGATCGACGCCTCGAGAAGTACCTTGTGCTGCCGTCGCGATATGGAAGCACCGGGCAAGAACGCGCAGAAGGCAAATACGATGACAGGTGTGTAGATCAACAATCCACGCCCTGGACTCAGGAAGAGTCCTGCGAGACCGGGAAAGGCAGAGCCATAGAGGACCGCCACGGCATAGCCTCCCGACAGGCGCTGAAACACGTACAGGTTGTAGCCCGCCAGGAGCGCGCCGCCAACCAGGGGCACAGCCAGTAGACGAACATATTCGGCGAGAGTGGTCTTTGCCAGTAAAAGAGCCACCACCAGAGCCGGCAACAGGACCAGGTTGGTGGGGCGAATGACGAACGCCGCGGCGGCGCATGCGCCGCACAACCAAGACCAACTGTGCCTCTCGCGGTCCTCCGACCAACGCTCCAAACCATAGAAGCAGCCGATGAGTGCCAATTCACCCGGCCCGTGCTGCCAGAGCGCCTGGCTCGAAATAGACCATGTTTCGGTCGCCAGGGCGTACACCAAGGTCAGGCACCAGGCCCAGCGCGCGGTGGTAATGCGCTTCAAGAGGAGCAGTAGCAAGACGGCCGAGAGAGCCGCGATGGCGGCGGCCGCAAATTTTTGCGCGATTCTCGCGACCAGTACTAGCAATGCCGGATCCCAATCGCGGCGTCCAAGGAAAGCCATCGGCAAGTAAAGCGGAGACACCAGCAGTGGACCGGCAATCGGAAAGCTACTGAAGAAATGTCCATGCGCCTCATGGATCACTGCGGACGTATACCAGACATGGCCGCGCAGCCATGGGGCAAAACGATCGAGAAAGATGGTGTGGTCAAGAATCACCGAGAAGGGAATCAGAGATCCTGGTAACGTATCGCCCGAATCTACAGGCCGCAAATTGGCATGATAGACAACCGTGAGCGCCAGGAACAGAAGGATGTAAGGACGAGCGCGTGCGAGCATGCGAGAGCGAAGCGGCAGGAAATGCCGATCGTATCGAGGCCGGTTTGTCAGGGATTTGACGCGCCCGATCGCGGCACGTGGATCGACATCAGCAGAATTGTTCCGTTAATGGCGCTGAACCAGTGCGGCGTGTTCTCCGGGACGATCACAAAGTCACCCTTGGCGATGGCTTGCGATTTTCCGTCCTCAATTCCCGTGCCCGATAGGTTTTCCGCGTTGGTCCGCTTTTCGTTCGCGAGCTTTCCGCCGGTGACCAGCGTGGCCGAGCCATCGATCACATAAAACATCTCAGCTTCCTTCTCGTGAACCGCCGCCGGGCCAACCGAAGTTCGATATTCCAGATTTGCGTTATACGGCGCGAGGTGCAAAATGTTTTGGACGACGATGGGCTGGCCGTCCTTGTGTTCTGCCTTCGCTTTGTCGCGGAGCGCGGCCACGTCGGCGGCCGAGGAATAGGTCTTGGTGGGCGGGGCCGGCGGCTGGGACCAAGCCACGCTGACGACGATTGTGAAAGCCAGACTGACAACGATTGGACGCATAAGAAACCTCCGGTTTGGGTTCGAACTCCAGATGCTATCACAACCATTTGGGCGAAACAGAGCCGCAGATCTCCGCCTGAGTCAAAATAGCAATGCATGGGCACACTCGCCGATCCGAACGTCCGCGCGGCCTGCCGCGAACGTATCCAACGGCTGGATTCGAACACCAGCGCCAAATGGGGACGCATGACGGCTCGCCAGATGGTGTGCCATCTCAACGACTCGTTCCGGGTTGGTATGGGAGAAAAATACGCCAGCCAGGCGACCAATGTTTTCCAAAGAACGCTGGTGAAATGGATCGCACTGCGCATGCCCGTCCCATGGCCGCACGGAGTGCCCACCCGTCCCGAGATCGAGCAGGGTCGTGGGGGAACACCGCCGGCGGAATGGTCGAGCGATCGCGACCAGCTACTGACTCTGATGGATGCGTTCGCAGAGCGAACAACGTTCGGCGTCCATCCAACGTTTGGAACGATGAGCCAGCGCGATTGGCTCGCCTGGGGCTACCGCCACGTGGATCACCATTTGCGGCAGTTTGGTGTGTGATTACGCCCGCTTGCTCCGCGACTTCCGGCTCTCCGTGACGGCCCCATCGAATCGCGCGCCGAGTGCGGCAAAGCCTTCCGTAGGTCCGTTCCATCGCAATTCGTCAACGCCCGCGAACAGCTGGATGTCGGTCCGGAGTGTGGCGAGCGTGCGGAACAGCAGTGCTTGGTCGCGCTGTTCTGCGAGCGTGTGCGCCAGCGCGCTCGCATTCGCTGCGTTCACGTGCCACTCGTTGCAGTCCGCGGGAATAGACTCGATGTGTCCGAACTTGGCGAGAACCGCTGCGGTCGATTTCGCGCCCCAGCCGGGCAGGCCAGGATAGCCATCGGCCGCGTCGCCGACCAACGCAAGGTAGTCGGGAATCGACGCTGGCGGCACGCCGAATTTCTGGATCACTCCGGCTTCGTCGATCGTGACGCGCGTTCGGCGATTCAACTGAACAACCCGCGTGCCGCGCACGCATTGCGCCAGGTCTTTGTCCGGCGTGCAGATAATCACCTGATCCACCCGCGTGTCGCCGTCCGCTTTGAACGCCGCGGCAGCAAGTGCATCGTCGGCCTCGAACTCAATCATCGGCCAGACCACGACGCCTGCCGACAACAGCGCCTCCTCAAGCAACGGAAACTGCGCGAGCAAGTCGCGTTCGATGCCCTCCGAGGTCTTGTAGCCCGGCCACAGTCCATTGCGGAACGACTCAATAACGTGATCGGTTGCAACGGCGATGTGTGTGGCTCCGCCCTGGATCATGCCCAGCACGGACGCCAGCACGCCTCGCACCGCGGCAACCTCACAACCGTCCTCGTCGCGCGCGGATGGGAGGGCGTAATAGTGGCGGAACAACTCGTATGTGCCGTCAATCAGATAAACGTCCAGAGCCGCGCCTCAGCACAAGCCTACAATAAAATTCATGCGTCTCCTCACGGGGTTGCTTCTCACTGCCGCGTGCCTGGCACAGGCGCAGACCGGTGATGCAACGTTCAAGATTCCGCCGGTTCAGAGTTCGATCAACTTGGATCAACAGCCGATCCAAATCACGCTCTGGGGAACGGTCTCGGCCATGCCCTCTGGCACTTTTGCGTTGGCTCTCACCATCGATCTCGGAGACCTTCAGGAACATCTCACGCCCGTGCTGAGCGCGCAGCTGAATCGGTCGGACCGCTGCGGCGATCGGCTCACCGTCGAGCGGGCTGTAATCGCTCCGGCCGCGCCGTCGAGCATGCTGACCACGAACATCAATTTCGAGCGTTTCGCCTGCGTCAAGGCGTTCGGCAAGCAGATCATCAAGAGGCTGGTGGGCGGCCATGCCGTGATCGAAGTGAACCTGACGCCATCGGTTCAAGAGAACAACATTTTGATCGCCGCCGGTGTCCGCAAGGTGGACGCGGACGGTTCGCTCGGCGACCTGCTGCGTTCCGGCTCCGTCGGAGATTCCATCCGAGACCAGATTTCAGACAGCATCGAATCCGCCATTCAGAAGTCGGCGGATCTAAAATCGGCTCTGCCTGCCGAACTTGAAAAGGCCGTCACCATCCATACCGTCCAATTCGCCGACGGCGGCGCAGGCCGGCTGTGGCTCACCGTCGGCGGTGAGGTTCGGCTCTCGGCGGAGCAACTGCGGGTCTTGGTGAAAGAACTGGGCCACTAGCACGGTGGGAGAATGGAACATGCCCCTAACCACTGACGGGAAAGTCTTAACTCTGGCTCAGGATCTGATCCAGCAGTTCGACACCATCTTCGGTTTGCATCCTGGCTTCCGGCCAGCGCATGCCAAAGGCGTCATGCTCGCAGGAACGTTCCAACCTTCGCCCGCCGCGGCATCGCTCACGCGCGCGCCTCACATGAATCGGGCTTCAACCCCGGTGTCGGTTCGCTTTTCAGACTCGACCGGCGTTCCCCTGATTCCTGACACTGATCCCAATGCTAATCCGAAAGGATGTGCGATTCGTTTCCACCTCGCCGATCGCGTACACACCGATATCATCAGCCATTCGACCGATGGATTCCCCACCAAAACCGGGCAGGAGTTCCTGGAGTTCCTGCGCGCGCTCGCCGCGAGCGATCCGGCCAAGTTATCGGGATCGCCCCTGGAGGCATTCCTCGGCAGCCATCCAGCCGCGCTCGCATTCGTGCAGGCACCGAAGCCCGCTCCGTCCAGCTTCGCCCGGGAATCCTACTTCGGCATCCTGGCGGTCCGTTTCACCAACAAGGACGGTGAATCCCGCTTTGGACGCTATCGCATCCTTCCCGAAGCCGGCAACGATCATCTCACCGCAGCCGCCGCTGCCGCCCAAGGTCCCAATTACCTGTTCGATGAACTTGCCGCGCGACTCGTCAAAGGCCCGATCAAGCTCCGGATTGTCGCTCAATTGGCCAACGCTGGCGACATTGTGGACGACGCCACCATCCATTGGCCCGAAGACCGCACTCAGTTGGATCTCGGCACCGTCGCTCTCACCGCCACGGTTGCAGACAACGCCCAGGAACAGCAGCACATCATCTTTGATCCCATCCCGCGTGTGGATGGAATCGAACCCTCCGATGATGCCCTCTTCGAGTTGCGTGCGGCACTCTATTTAATGAGTGGCCGCCGTCGCCGGGCAGCAGGCGGCAATGCCGCCATTGGACGGAATGCTTGACGGCGTAGCCAACTTCATCGCGCGGCACCGCATGTTTGAACCCGGGCACCGCGTCGGCGTAGCTGTGTCGGGCGGCGCGGATTCCGTGTTCCTGTTGCATGTTCTTCGTGAACTTGCTCCGCGCTGGGATTTGCAACTCAGCGTGATTCACATCGATCACGGAATTCGTGGCGCGGCATCCATCGCGGATGCGGAATTCGTCGCGCAACTGGCTTGCACGTTCAGGCTTCCCTTCTATCTTCACCATGCCGATGTTGCAGCCCTCGATGGCAACCTGGAGGAGTCGGCGCGCAACGTGCGGCAATCTTTCTACACCGAACTGATCGCAGGCAGCACTGTGGATCGGGTGGCCACAGGTCACACCCGATCGGATCAAGCCGAAACGGTGCTCTACCGGATTCTGCGCGGGTCCGGACTCACGGGCTTGTCGGGAATTCTGCCGGTTACGCGCGAGGGCCTGGTCCGGCCACTCCTGGAGATCGATCGGAGTGAAATCGAGGCTTGGTTGCGCCAGCATAACATCGCTTGGCAAGAAGATGCGACGAATCAGGATCGCACCTTCGCGCGCAATCGCCTGCGTCACGAAATCCTCCCGCTGCTGCGCGACGCTTTCAATCCACAACTCGACATCGCTCTATCCAACCTGGCAACTCTCGCTAGTGATGAAGAAGCCTTCTGGGAATCTGAATTGCTCCGTCACCTGCCACCAGCCACCAGTCACCAGCCACTCATCCTCCCCATCGCTCCACTTACCAGAGCCCCGGTTGCCCTGGCTCGCCGGCTGGTGCGCCGAGCTGTGGAAATCGTTAAAGGGGACCTGCGCGGGATCGATTTGGCCCACGTGGAGCGAGTGCTCGAAATGGCGCGCCTCAACGACGGGCACGACAGGTTTCAGATGCCTGGCTTGGATATCTGCCGATCCTTCGACTTCATCCGGATGTCGCCGCCCAGTACCATCCCCCCCGATACCCCCGATTTTTCCTTCGCTCTCGAGGTTCCAGGATCGGTGGAACTCCCAGGCACCGATACCCGTATTACCTTGCAGATACTAGAGAAAGAAGACCCCCCGCAGCCCTGTGCTACAGTGGTGAATGAACTGGACTGGCAGCGTTTCCGCAGGGGCAGAGGCGCGCCCAGCCTTGAGCTGCGTAACTGGAGACCAGGTGACCAGTACCGAAGAGTCGGGGAATCCAAACCGGAAAAGATCAAGTTTTTCTTCCAGGAAGCCCGTATACCCTTGTGGGAACGCGGGAACTGGCCGATTATCACTTATAATGAGACCATCGTTTGGGCCAGACGTTTCGGGGCCGCCGCCGAGTTCGCGACGGGGCCTGATACCCGCTCCATCCTCCAGGTTGCAGAAACAAGGCAGCAACTTTCGAATCGATCCGAGCGCCTGTAGCGTCCAAGTTCATGGGTATCTTGTTGCCCCACGTGTAGGGAGAAGGCATGAATAATTCAAATCTTAAGACCGCCATATTCTGGGTGGTCATCATCGTAGTTGTGGTTCTGTTTTGGACCGTGGTCCATAACACTAAGTCCCGTCCGGACGCCCAACTCTCATACACGCAGTTGATGAACGATGTGAACGCGGGCAAGATCAAGACCGTGAGCATCAGCGGCAACGATCTGCACGGCACGTATAAAGACGACAATCAGGAACTGCACGCCGTCATCCCCAACGTCCACCAGAATCTGGATGACGCCATGCTCGCCAAGGGCGTGGACATCCACTACAACAAGGAAGCGGGCGGCGGCTGGGTTTCTATCCTGATTAATGCCATTCCGTTTGTTCTGTTACTGGCGTTCTGGATATTCATGATGCGGCAGATGCAGAGCGGCGGGAATAAGGCCTTGAGTTTCGGCAAGAGCCGCGCCAGGCTGCATTCGTCGCAACAGAAGAAAGTGACTTTCAAAGACGTGGCCGGCGTGGAAGAGGCCAAAGAAGAGCTGCAGGAGATCATCGAGTTCCTGCGCGAGCCTCAGAAGTTCCAGAAGCTGGGCGGCCGCATTCCCAAAGGCGTATTGCTGATTGGCCCTCCGGGAACCGGCAAGACTTTGCTGGCGCGCGCCATCGCGGGCGAAGCGAACGTTCCGTTCTTTTCCATTTCAGGTTCCGACTTTGTCGAGATGTTTGTGGGCGTCGGCGCGAGCCGCGTGCGCGATCTGTTCGAGCAGGGCAAGAAGAATGCCCCGTGTATCGTCTTTATCGACGAAATCGACGCCGTGGGACGGCATCGCGGCGCAGGTCTCGGCGGCGGGCATGATGAACGCGAGCAGACGCTGAACCAATTACTGGTTGAAATGGACGGATTCGAATCGAACGAAGGCGTGATCCTGGTGGCGGCCACCAATCGCCCCGATGTTTTGGATCCCGCGCTGCTGCGGCCCGGCCGTTTCGACCGGCGCGTGGTGGTAGGCCGTCCCGACGTCAAGGGTCGCGAGATGATCCTCCGCGTCCATACCAAGAAGACGCCGCTCGGCGATGATGTAGATCTCACCGTTGTCGCGCGCGGTACGCCGGGATTCGCCGGCGCCGATCTGGCCAACCTGGTGAACGAAGCCGCGCTGGTGGCGGCGCGCCAGAATCGTAAAGTGATCACGCAGTTCGATTTCGAACTGGCCAAGGACAAGGTCATGATGGGAGTGGAACGCAAATCGCTCATCATCAGTGACGAGGAAAAGCGCAACACGGCGTATCACGAAGCTGGGCACGCGCTGGTGGCCTCCATGCTTCCCGAAGCCGATCCGCTCCACAAGGTCACCATCATCCCGCGTGGCATGGCGCTGGGTCTCACCATGCAGTTGCCGCTCGATGACAAGCACTCCTACAACAAGGGCTATCTCGAGGCGCAGATCACGATCCTAATGGCCGGCCGCATCGCCGAAGAAATCTTCATGCATCACATCACCACCGGCGCGGGCAACGATATCGAACGCGCCACCGACATGGCTCGCAAAATGGTCTGCGAGTGGGGCATGAGCGAACTGGGTCCGATGAGCTTCGGCAAGAAGGAAGAGCAGATCTTCCTGGGCCGCGAGATCGCACAGCATCGCGACTACAGCGAAGCTACCGCTATTCTGATCGATGAGCAGGTTCGCAAGCTGGTGGACCAGGGTTATGACCGTGCGCGCAAGATCATCGAGGAACGCTCGGATGGTTTGGCTCGCGTGGCGGAAGCCTTGCTCGAACGCGAAGTCCTGGACGGGGCCGAAGTCCGGCTGCTGATCGAGGGCGGTGTTCTCACCACGCCAGTTCGTCCCAAGACGATGCCTCCCAGTGACGGCGAGAAGCAGCAGGTGATCCGTCCGGAAGGCGGCAAGCCTCCGGTAACCGGATTGCTCGGCGGCGAACGGCCGCAACCCGCTTAATTTGATTCCCGAATATCCCGTCTACCTCTTCGACGTGGACGGGACGCTGCTCGACTCCGCAGCCGATATTTGCGGCGCCATCCAGGGTGTCCTTGAGACCACTCCGCAGTGCGCTGTCACCGATGAGTTCCTGAGGACGTATATCGGCCGTCATCTGTACGATCTGTTCCAGGATCTTTTTCCGGATCGAACGCACCCGCACATGGATGAGATGATCGCGGACTATCGCACGCGATACCTGGCGCGGCGCCATTCATGCACCAAGCCCTACCCCGGGATCTCGGAAGCGCTGGCTGCCCTACCCGGCAGGAAATCCACCGCCACCACCAAAGGCACGCCCACTACGCGCGCCGTGCTTGAACAATTTGGGTTACTTCCCTATTTCCATCACGTGCAGGGCACCGACGGTTTTCCCGCCAAGCCCGAGCCGAATGTCATCTTGGCGTCGCTGGAAGTTTTCGGCGTGAAGCCGCAAGACTGCTTGTTTATCGGCGATTCGCCCACCGATATGGAAGCCGGACGCCGTGCCGGCGTGAAAACCTGCGCCGTGTTGTGGGGCTACGGGCGTCGTGCTGAGCTCGCCCGCTGGGAGCCCGACTATTGGGTCGAGCAGCCGAGCGAGCTACGCGTTTAAGACGGCAAGTTCGTCCAGATTCAAGCGGCCGGTATAAATAGCCATTCCTAGCGCGGCGTGAATGCCGAGCTTGTGCAGCTCCTGGATTTCCTCCATCGTGGTAATGCCACCCGCCGCCGTCAGCTCGTGGCTGGTTGCCGCGCGCAGCCTTCGGAACCAGCCCAGATCGGTCCCTTGCAGCATGCCTTCTTTGTCCACGTAGGTGCACAGGAAGCCGGAACAGTACGGCTCCAAGTGGTGCAACATTTCCTCGGCCGTAGAGTTGGTCGATTCCTGCCAGCCATGCGTCACCACCTTGCCGCCCTTGGAATCGAGCGCGATCACCAGCCGGTCCGGTCCCACGGCATCGGCGATCTCGGTCAGCTTCTCGCGGTCGAACGCCGCCGTTCCAACGATCACGCGATAAGCTCCTTGTTCAATCAGCGCGCGCGCGCGCTCCGGCGACCGAACACCGCCGCCCACCCGCGCTATCGATCGTCGTGCAACCAGTTCCACCAGAGCGTCATTGGAACCTTTACTCATGGCCGCATCCAGATCGATCACCTGAATCTGCGGAAACGCGCGGAACTTCTCCAGCATCGCAAGCGGGCCTTCGGCTTCCAGAGCCTTCTCGCGGCCTTGCACTAATTGGACAACTTTGCCGCCCATCAAATCGATGCAGGGAATAATCACGGCGCGGGCCTTACCGGTACGTCGTGTAGATGCAGGTAATCTTTGAGGTCTTTCACCGTGTACGTTCCGTAGTGAAAGATCGACGCCGCGAGCGCCGCATCGGCGCAGCCTTCGGTAAGCACGCGCTCAAAATCTTCCGGCTTCCCCGCCCCGCCCGATGCGATCACGGGAATATGAGTCGTCTGGGAAACCGCCCGCGTCAATTCGCAATCGAACCCGGTTTGCACGCCATCGGTGTCCATCGAAGTGAGTAAGATCTCGCCCGCGCCCAACATCTCGCCTTCGAGCGCCCATTCGACAGCGTCCATGCCTTCATCGTCGCGGCCCCCGCGCGTAAAAACGTTCCAGCTGCCGTTTGTATTCCCCCGCGCGGCATTTCTGCGAGCGTCGATCGCCAGCACCACCGCCTGAGCGCCAAATTCTTCACTCAGTTCCGTGATCAATTTCGGACGCCGCACAGCCGCGGTATTCACGCTCACCTTATCAGCCCCGGACAATAGAATTCGGCGCGCATCGGCGATAGATCGAATCCCCCCTCCCACCGTGAGCGGGATGAAAACCTTCCGCGCCGTGCGTGCCACCACGTCCGCCATGATCTCGCGAGCGTCGCTAGACGCAGTGATGTCGAGGAAAACCAGTTCATCGGCGCCCTGCCCGTTGTAGCGCTCGGCCAGTTCCACGGGATCACCGGCATCGCGCAGCCCGACAAAATTCACGCCCTTGACCACGCGTCCGCCGGTGACGTCGAGACAAGGAATAATTCGTTTGGCCAGCATCGTTAAAGTTCGACGAAATTCCGTACAATCCGCAATCCGAGCGGCCCGGACTTCTCCGGATGAAACTGAACGCCGAAGATGTTCTTGGTCTCCAGCACCGCCGTGTAGGCGACGTTGTACTGGCACGTCGCAGCCGTCGCATCGTTCAAAGGCGCGTAGTAGCTGTGCGCGAAATACAGATAAGGATGCGGCGCCACCTTGGCAAGCAGTTTCGTGTCATTGCGCGGCTCAATCTCGTTCCAACCCATATGCGGAACGCGCGCCGTAGCTGGAAAGCGGCGAATCTCGCCAGAAAACATTCCCAGCCCCCGCTCCTCCGGCGCTTCTTCACTCGATTCAAACAGTGCCTGCAGTCCCAGGCAAATTCCCAAAAACGGAACACCCGCGCGGATCCGTTCCAGCAACGCCTCGCGGACGCGCATTTGATCCAGCGCGCGCATTATCTGTCCAAAGTGGCCGACTCCCGGCAGAATGATTTTCATCGCGCGGCTAAGCCCGGCTGCATCGCGAACCAGCTCATACTCTGCCCCAATCTCGCCAAGGGTGTTTTGCACCGACCGAAGATTTCCAGCGCCGTAGTCGAGGATTGAAATCATAGGAGGCCTTTTGTTGAAGGAAGCTGCTCCTTCAACCGCGCGTCTTTCGAACACGCGTAGCGCAGCGCGCGCGCGAAACACTTGAAGATCGCCTCGATCTTGTGATGGTTCGACCTGCCATACAAGACCTTCGCATGCAGGTTCGCGCCGGCATGGTTGACGAAGCCTCCGAAGAAATCCTCTACCAGTTCCGTTTGCAGATCGCCTACCAGCCGAACCTTCACTTTGTCGTCGTAGACCAGCGCTGGCCGGCCTCCCAGATCGAGCGCCACTACGGCAAGCGTCTCATCCATCGTCATCACGAAGTACCCCGCGCGATTGATCCCCTTGCGGTCGCCGAGGGCTTTCGAGACAAGCTGGCCGAGCACGATCCCGACATCTTCCACCGTGTGATGCTGATCGACATCCAGATCGCCCGCCGCCTGCAACTTCAGATCGAACCCACCGTGCTTGGTGAACAACTCCAGCATGTGGTCGAAAAATCGAATACCCGTGGAGATTTCGTAACGGCCTCGGCCCTCGATCTTCAGCGAGCCTTTGATCCGCGTCTCCTTGGTGTCGCGCTGAATGCTAGCCGATCTCATTAATGTCCTCGATCACCTGAATCGCACCTTCCAATCGCAGCAGGTCCACCAACTCGCCGCGGCGCGGGCTGTTTCGCGCGGCGATCCCGATAAAAGGCACATATGCGGCCTTCGCGCAGCGCGCATCGTCCACGGTGTCGCCAATGTAAAGCAGTTTCTTCTCCGGGCGCAGGGCTGCAATCTTCAACAGGCCGTCCGGCGCGGGTTTTTCACACGCTACATCGTTGGCCGATACCAACAAGAACCGGTCGCGAAGGCCCTCGCGCTTCAATGTGATCTCGGCCTCCTCGGTGGTGCGCCCCGTAAAGATCGCGAATTCGAATCGCTCTCCCAACCGATCCAGCAGGCCATCACGTGGGAGCCAGCGCTCGCGATGGATCATGCCCTGATCGAGAAACAGATAGTTGAAGTATTCGACAACCGTCGCGTACGGTAGCTCGACGCCCAGATCGCGGCAGATCTTTTGCGACAGCAGCCAGTCATTATTCCAGCCGCCCTGATTCTTATAATCCTGGATCGAATCGCGTGAAATCGTTTTTCCCGTGAAATGTTCCACCGTCTTCACAATCGTTTCGCGATACGATTCGGTGACATCCACCAGCACACCATCCATGTCGAACACCAACATCTGCTCGGAATGAATCACCAGATTTGCTCCAATTCGGCAAGAAAGCGCCGGATTTGATCGCGCGTACCCACCGTCACGCGGACGCAACCGGGGATTTCATAGCTGCGATCGCGGATCAGCACTCCCCGGCGGCGCAGTTCATCGCGCACGGGAATCGCACGCTTGCCCGCCTCAAACAATACAAAGTTTGCCTTGCTTTCGTAATACGGAATCCCGAGCTTTTCTAAACCGACATACAGCAACTCGCGAGCAGCCAGCACCTCGGTGACGTACTTTTCGATATACGTCTTGTCCTGGATGGCCGCATGGGCAGCCAAGGTTGCCAGCGTGTTCACGCTGTAGGGCGACTGTGCCTTGTGTAGAAACTCGACATTGCCCGATTGCGAAAACAGGCAGCCCAATCGCATCGCCGCCATTCCGTAAACTTTCGAAAACGTCCGGCTGACAAATAGATTGGGATAGTCATTGAGGAGCGGCAAGGCCGTCACGCCGGAGAATTCGTAATATGCCTCATCGATCAAAACGGCCGCTCCCGTGGCCTTTTCCAGAATTCGTTCGATACCCGCGCGCGACGTTCCCGTGCCCGTGGGATTGTTCGGATTTGCAATCAGAATGGCGCGCGTGGATGGCCCAATCGCTTCCAGCAGCTCTTCCAGTGGGAAGCCCAGCTTCTGAGCGCGATAGGGAATCTCTCGGATGCTGGCGCCCGCCACTTCGGAATAGAACCTGTACATCGCGTACGACGGCTGCAGCAGCAGCACCTCGCCGCCATCGTCGATGTAAGTGTTCACCAGGACTTGAATAGCTTCGTCCGTTCCGTTAGTCAGAATGAAATCGTCGGACTCCACGCCGAAGAACCCGGCCAATTCGCGCTTGATCTCGCCGTATTCGGGATAAATCGCCAGCCCCGCTTCGCTCAGATGCTCGCGCAGATACTCGATCACTTTCGGCGACGCGCCCACGGTATTCTCATTGAAATCCAGGCGCAGTTTGCCACTGCGGCCGCCAGTCGGCGGTGAATACGGCGCCATCTTCAGTACTGCGTCGCGCGGCTGCAATACACCCGGCGGCAGGTCAATTCGCTTACTTGCCAAGGCGCACCTCAACTGACCGTGCGTGCGCTTCCAAGCCCTCAGCCCGAGCGAGCGTAGTAATGGCGGGCGCAAGCTGCCGCAGCCCGGAAGACGTCAGCTCTTGCACCGAGATCACCTTCACGAAATCGGCCGACGAAAGCCCGCCGCGAATGCGTGCCGCGCCGGAGGTGGGGAGCACATGATTGGGACCGGTTGCATAGTCGCCCGCAGCCTCAGGACTGCTCGGTCCCACAAATACGCTGCCGGCGTGCTGGATCTTCGGCAGCAGACTGGCGTCATAGATGGCGAGATGCTCGGGCGCAAGCTGGTTGGATGCTTCCACGGCCGCGTCTGTGGACGGGCACAGGATCACGGCGCTGTTGTTACGAATAGCCTCGCAGGCCACCGGTGCGGTCGGCAAGGTTTCAAGCTGGCGTGACACCTCTAATACCACCCGTTCCGCCAAAGATCGTGAAGTAGTCAGCAGAATTGCGGAAGCTTCCACATCGTGCTCCGCCTGCGCCAGCATGTCGGCCGCGATAGACCGCGCATCCGCATCGTCGGCAATGATCACGATCTCGGTGGGTCCGGCGACAAAATCGATCCCCACCTCGCCCGCCAGCAATTTCTTGGCGGCCGCAACATAAATATTTCCCGGGCCCACAATGCGATCCACTTTAGGGATGGTGGCTGTGCCAAATGCCAGCGCCGCGATGGCCTGCGCGCCTCCAATCCGAAAAATATTCTTGACACCCAGAAACTTCGCCGCTGCGACAATCTCCGCGCTCGGATGCGGCGAGGTAACACAAATCGTCCGCACGCCCGCCACTTGCGCGGGGATCACAGTCATTAACAGTGTGGACGGCAGTGGATAACGGCCCGCGGGAATGTACGCCCCCATCGAATCGAGCGGACGCACTATATGGCCCAATCGGCGGCCATCGGGGAACTCTCTCCATGTTTCCCGCGGCAGTTGCAGAGCGGCATATTCGCGGATGTTCTTCGACGCGATCTCGATGGCGGCATAAAACTCGGGCGTTACGCGCGATTCGGCCGCATGCCAGTCCGAAGCCGGAACCGTGAAGTGGTCACCATCCAGGCTGTCGAACTTGCGCGCGTATTCGAGCACTGCTTCGTCGCCGCGTTTACGTACGGCTTCCAGGATCGGCCCAACCACCTGTTCTGCCTCGGCCAGCCGGACTGTCTTGCGCGTGATGAAGCCTTGAGCCTCGTTCAATGGAAGAATGCGGAGCATGATTACATTACGATCTTGTTCAACGGATACTCGACGATGCCCTGCCCGCCGGCTTCTTTCAAACGCGGGATAATGTTACGCACCGTAATCTCTTCAAGGATGGTGTGCACGGCAACCCAATCGTCGTCGCTGAGATTCGAAATCGTCGGCTTCTTCAACGCCGGCAGAATACCCAGCACAGCGGCCAGGCACTCTTTGCGAACGTTCAGCATCAGTCCCACCCGCCCCAGTGCATTGATAGCGCCATCCAGCAACAGGTGAATATCTTCCATCTTGCGGCGCTTGGCAGCATCTTTCCAGGAATCGACATTGGCGATCAGCTGCGTGTTCGATTCCAGCACCGTCTCCACAATTCGCAGCTTGTTGGCGCGCAATGACGATCCAGTCTCCGTCACTTCCACAATCGCGTCGGCCAGCACCGGCGGCTTCACTTCCGTAGCGCCCCAACTAAATTCCACTTTGGCCGTCACGCCGTTCTTCGCCAGGTACCGTCGCGTAGTTGCCACCAACTCCGTCGCGATGATCTTCCCCTCCAGGTCTTTCACGCTCTGGAACGGGGACGCTTCGGGCACCGCCAATACCCAGCGCACTTTCCCGAAGCTCTGCTTGGCGTAAATCAAATCGGCCACCGCATGAACGTTGGCTTCGCTCTCTTCAATCCAGTCGCGTCCGGTGAGCCCCGCGTCCAGCACGCCATCTTCGACGTAGCGGGCCATTTCCTGAGCCCGAATCATCATGCATTCGATTTCGGGATCGTCAATCGCCGGAAAATACGAGCGCGAGCTCGTAGTAATGTTGAACCCCGCGCGCCGAAAAAGATCGATCGTCGCGTTCTCCAGGCTGCCCTTGGGAATCCCCAGCTTCAGTTTCACGATTTGCTCCCGTATACGGCGTCCGGATCGTACGCGCGTGGCTCCGATTCTTTCCATGCGCCGCCCTCGAGCTTGCGAAAAAAGCAGCTCTGATAGCCTTCGTGGCAGACGCCCGGCCCCAGTGCTTCCACTTGGATGAGCAGCGCATCCAGATCGCAGTCGGTTGAAATGTTCTTCACCACCAGCTTGTGCCCCGACGATTCGCCTTTGAGCCAGAGCTTGTTTCGCGAGCGGCTGTAGAACGTGGCGTACCCAGACTCCACCGTTTTGCGAAACGCCTCCTCATTCATAAAGCCGACCATGAGTACGCGGCCCGTCGCGTGATCCTGTATGACGGCCGTGATCAGGCCGTTGAGTTTGCTGAAATCGAGTTTGCTGGAATCAAGGTTCATGTGTCCATACCAATAAAAAAGCCCGCCAAGTTGTCGGCGGGCAGCAAGTTCACTTCAGAAATTCGTTAGATAGCCGCCGATCGCCAGAGGTGTCGATGATGGTGGTGATGGGCGAAGTGCATGAAGAAACAGTATAGCAAGTTATCAGGCCGGGCGAGGAAATGTGTTCTTACTGTTTTTGCTGTTGCCGATCCTGGACGTTGTGCACGAACGTCATCATCGCAGTCCGCTCGGCGTCATCCAGCTGCCCGTCACCGTTCTTATCGAACATTTTGAACACTGCGGTTAATTTTCCGACCGCGTCCGGCGAAAGCATTTCGTAAGGCAAATCCTGGAGGGTATGAACCTGGCTCAGAAACTGATCCACGTATTGCCGGCTCACGTCGCGCTGCAGATCGCGAATGTCATCGCGCGTCGGAACCACTACCGTTAGGAAGACCAGAGCCATTTCGTCCTTGGTTTCTTCGCCCCAATGAATGCGCACCGGAGGATGAACTGGGTTGTGCGGATTATTCTCCGAGTTATCGTATGTGTATTCCAGATCGATCCGCGTTCCCTTCGGCAGATCCAGCGGCGCGCGATAGCGGTAGGCGTTCTGCCAGTTAAAATCCCAATCCTTGATCCAGATCAGCGGCTGAGTGGATCCATCCGGCAGGGTCGCAGTCACTTTCATGTCCTTGCACAGATAATGCGCATGCGGAGTTACGCCCGCCAGTTGCACGTCGCGGGGCAGAGTCAGCGACGCCTTCGCTACGTAGTGCGAATCGCCGGGCGCGATATCCAAGTGATGATCGAACAACAGAATGGACGTGCGGCCTTTGGTTGGCGGGCCGGAGAAGCTCAGCCCCAGCGACGATTGATCCTGTTCCGGCTTTCCCGAAGGATGGTAGTGAATCTGAATCACCACGTCCATGCCTTTACGAATCGGTTGCGAAAGCTCCGGATCGTGCGGTGGCGGCGTCAGCCCGGGAGCCCACCCGCCAATCAATCCAGCCGCCGGAAATCCAGGCCCTCCAAAACAGGGATAGCTTCCATCGGGGCTGGCAGCGGCCATCTCCTTCGCTTTGCCGCTCGCGTCCAGAAACACCAGCGCATGATGCACGATCCGGCGATTCTCAGGTCGGAACTCTGTGCCATCGAGATACACGTCGTGATCCAGGCCGGTGGGAAGCACGAAGCATCGATATTGGTCAGGGCCATCCGCGGGCAGCGAATATTTCACCGGAATGGTCAGCACCTGATCCGGCTGGCCGGCTTGCCATCCGTCGGTGAACTTCGGCGGCGTCGGCTTCGCACTGGCATCGCCTTCCGGGGCGCCCGCTTTGGCCCAATCTTTGATGAGCGCGATTTGCGCATCGGTAAGGCGGCGCTCTCCCGCGAAATCGCCGTATCCCGGCTCGGCTTTCCAGGGCGGCATAAACCGGCCACCCACCGCGCCCGCAATCAAGGACGCTCGTTTGGCGGCGTCTTGATAGGTGAGCAGAGGAAACGGCGCTACTTCGCCCGGGCGATGGCAGGTGGCGCAGTTGGCGTAGAGGATCGGCGCGATGTCCTTATTGAAGGTGGGCGCGGCATTGGAAGCAGGCGCAGCGGAGGCGGCAGCCGCCAGCGTTAACAACAAGATGCCAGGAAATTGTCTCATGATCCTTGGACCTCTATTTTACGAGATTGATCGCGCACCCAAACGCCTTGGTAGTGGCGTGCGGGACAGGTTTGCCGGCCAACACGGCATCCAGCGCTTCGCGCAGATCGAACTTGGTCGGCTCTTGCCGCCGTACGTTGAAATCTTCCACGAGATTGTCGATACGTCCCAGGTAAAGCAGTGTGCCACCGGGCGTCAGCACGGCCACCGAGGGAATCGTCGTTGCCCCGGTCATTTTCGCCAGGATCTGGTGGGGATCGAACAGCACCGGAAAGGAAAACTGATAGTCCTTGGTGTGCTGCAGCACGTCCGCGTCGGGAATCGTGGTGTCGGCTTGCACTGCGTAGAAGGCCACGCCTCGGGCTTCATAGTCTTGCCGAGTCCGGTTCATCTCTGGAACGTCATTGTTACTCAAAGGGCAATCCGTCGTCGTAAAGAATACGACGATCGCCTTCTTACCGTTCCATTCTTCCGGTGAGTGAACTACGTTGCGCGTGTCGCGCAACGCGAATTGCGGCCGCCCGACCGCAAACGCGGCGACGCACAAAATAGCGCCGGCCAGCCAAACTCGGAGCATTATTACTTAAGTTTAGTTGGTTTTCAGCTCTGCGTACAATTGGCGGACAAAGCGCTCGGACGTGGTGGACGAGTTCGGAACCGTTGCATCGTAATCGGAAGTGGGCTTGGCCGCCAATACGTCTTCGACGCTCTTGCCCTGTTGCACCAACGCCGCTACCTTGTCGCGAATGGCGAGAATCATATCGCGATGCGCAATTACCGCCGCCCGATCCACCATAGGGCCATGACCGGGAATGATCTTGGTGTTGGGGCCGGCCAAACCAATCGTGATGCCGAGACCTTCGATCATTCCGTTCAGCGAGCCTCCGTTGGTCCGGTCGATATTCGGAAATTGGATGGAACGGTAGTAGTCGCCGGTCATAAGTACGTCGTTGGCTGGGAAGTAGACCAGCGTATCGCCATCCGTGTGGGCACGGCGAATTGGGATCAGGCGCACGTCTTCTCCATCCATGTGGATGGTCACGGGACCTTCGTAGGTTACGACGGGGAGCGCGATCGCGGGAGCCGGAACGCCGGGCGCGCCGTTGGCTCCGGGCGCTGGGTGGGCCAGGCGGAAGCGCAATTCATCGCGGGCGAAGATGGTCGCGCCCATTTTCGCGAAATTCTCATTGCCTCCGGTGTGATCGCCGTGCACGTGGGTGTTCACCATGAAGCGAATTGGCTTGTCGGAAATCTGGTGGATGGCAGCGGCGATCTTCTGCGAGAGCGGCGCGAATTGCGAGTCCACCATGAAGGTTCCTTCCGGCCCAACAAGTACGCCGATGGTGCCGCCTTGACCTTCGAGCGTGTAAAAGTTGTTACTGATTTTGGTGGTCTTGATCTCCACTTTGCTGAAATCGGGTTGCGGGGCTTGCGCATAGGCTGCCGTGGCGAGCACCGTGAATGCGTACGCAAATAGGGTGGTTTTCATTGGCTAACAGTGTATCAGGGTCAAAAACGGATAAGGTTAGACTTGCATGCCCCACCGCCGGACGGTGCGGTTTTCAATAGTCCGAAAGATCAGGTTTTCAACAATCAACCCAAACAGGATTACGGTGAGCAGCCCTGCGAATACGTTCGGAATCAGGAGCTGGTTCTTCTGTTCAAAAATGTACCAGCCCAGGCCGCCGGATCCGGAGCTGACGCCGAATACCAGTTCGGCCGCGATCAGCGTACGCCACGCAAACGCCCAGCCAACCTTGAGTCCCGTGAGAATGCTGGGGAACGCGCCTGGAATCAGGATGCGAGTGACATATCCCACTTTCGACAGGCCGTAGTTTTGGCCGACCATTCGGAGTGTGGGACTCACCGCGCGAAAACCGGAGTAAGTGTTGAGAGCGACAGCCCACAGCACGGCGTGGATCAAAACGAAGATGATGCTGCCGTCACCCAGACCGAACCAAATCAGCGCCAGCGGCAGCAGCGCGATGGAAGGTAGCGGATTGAACATGGACGTGAGCGTTTCAAGCAGATCCGCTCCGATGCGTGTGGCGCTGGCGAAAGCGGTGAGCAGCGCCGCGATCAGGAGTCCGGCCACGTAGCCTTTGAGCAGCAGCTGGATGGTGTAGGACGCGGCTCTCGGCAATTCGCCCGACGCAATGGCGGAGAAGAACGCCCTCACGGTATCGACGAAAGTCGGAAAGAGGAGCGGGTTATTCAGCCAGCGCGCATAGCCTTCCCAAATGAGCGCAAGAACAATGAGGAGGAATGTTTTTCGTACTGCGCCTATATTCCAGAACCGGGTCCAGGAGCTCAACTGGTCAGGCATCGAAGAGCAACTCCTGAAGGCTGGCTTCATCGAAGCCGCTATCCAATTCCGCTTTCACTTGGCCAGGATGGGCGCTGAGCACAAGGATGCGCGTACCGATACGGATGGCCTCGGAAATCGAATGGGTGACAAACAGCACGGTAAACTTGGTCTCCTGCCAGAGCTGCAGTAGTTCCTCCTGCATCTGCCCGCGCGTGAGAGCATCCAGTGCCGCGAATGGCTCATCCATCAGAAGAATCCGTGGCTCCATCGCCAGTGCGCGAGCGATGGCGGCGCGCTGTTTCATCCCGCCGGACAAAGTATGCGGATAGCTGTTGGCAAATTCGGTCAACTTCACTTTTTGGATGTTGTGCATCGCGCGCTCTTCCGCTTGGCGCCGCGGCGCTTTTCCGCTCGCGGTCAACGCAAAAACAATATTCTCCTTCACTGTTTTCCAAGGAAGAAGCTGATCGAACTCCTGGAAGACGAATACCCGATCGGGAGCGGGAGCTTTCACTGCCACGTTGTCCAGCAGGATGTCCCCTTCCACTGGACGTATATAACCGCCGACGGCCTTAAGAAGGGTCGACTTGCCGCATCCGGAAGGTCCAAGAACTACGAACCGATCCGACTCCTGTACGTTGAAGCTGACGCGATAGGTAGCAGTTACTAAGTGATCCTGCGTTCTATATTGAAGAGTTACGCCCTGGACCTGAAGCATCAGCTTCCGGGCGCTCCCTGAATTTCAGGAAAGAAGAGATCCTTCCACGAAGAGGGCCGGCTCTTGATGGACCCTACTTCATGCATGAACGTAGCGTACTTCATGACGTTTTCGGGCGTGGTTGTGAACTTTAGGTGCGGATCGTTGAGCACTTCCACAATCTCATTTACCGAAAAACCCTTCTCTCCACCGGTGGATGCCAACAGGATCTCGGCGGCGGTCTTCTTATCGGCGACAATCCTGCGATTCGCCTCCTCCAGTGCTTTAAGCACAGCGCCGAAAACCTTCGGATTCCGTTCGCGAAATTTCGTGGTGGTGGAGACCATGGTGAACGTGGTGGACCCACCCATGATGTCGTCAGAGGTCAAGACGGTGTGAATCCGCGGATCCTTGCGCTCGCGCTGGGCAAACGGAGGTGAGGTGAAGTGGGCGTCGATGGCGCCAGAACCAGAGAGCAGCGCGATCACGCCGTCGGGGTGCGTCATGGTCACTGTGTATCTGTCGAACCGATAGATTTGCTCCGGACCGTATTTTTGTCTGGCGTACATTTGCATCACTAGCGCGGGTATGGAAACTTTGATGGCGCTCACGGCTATTCGATCGTGATCCGTGACGTCGTCGAGTTTCTTCATGCTTGGCGAGCGAGTGTTAAGATACATCGGCAGCGACGTCATGGCCGCGACGCCTTTTACTTTGGCCGACGTGAGGGTACGGTCCCACAGCGTGAGAAACGCCGGCGGACCGGCTGCGATGAAATCCGCGGAGCCAGAGAGCAAAGCGTCATTCATCACCGCCGGCCCGCCGATATTGATCCAGCGCACTTTCAGGTTGTTGATTCCTGCGTCTTTCGCATATTTTTCGATCAACCCATACTTTTGCATCACCAACAATGGCAAGAATCCGACGCCGCCGGCGCCGAGCGGGAAGCGGACCTCGCTGACTTCCGCTTGGACGGTTGCGGAAGGCAGTGCCGCGAGGCAAATGATGAGCGTCAGTTTCCGCATGCCTGTTGGATCAATTCGTTGACGTCTGGGAGTTGATCGATCCGCCAGCACAACTCGATAACCCGCTCCACCCGATGAGCCGGTAACGCTAAGACTGCCTGATCGCGGAATTTATCGTCGAGCTGCTGGTTCGTCAATGGCCGACTTATATTGCCGAGCGACTTCTCAACGAACCGGCTCATCTTTTCACCTGATACCAGTTCTACTTCGATGTTCGCCTGATCCTCAGTGAGGGACGCGTCGCCGACGGCTGTCGCGCTCTCGCGGACGCGCTTAATGGCCGGATCATTGACAGCCTCGTCCGTGTACTCGCGAATGCCAGCCTTGCCGCGCACCAGACCAATTGCAGCGCCGTGATAAACGGAAAACTTGCCCTGCAGACCGCGCATGATGTTTTGCTGGTTGCAGAGGTCCATGACAAGCGGCGCGACTCGCAGGCGAACTGCACGAATCGATTCGGGCGCCAGCTTGTGTTGGTCGTGAATCTGGATCGCGCCGTCGATGGTGGGGTGATTCACAATTCCGCAAGGAAATGGTTTATAGGTGTTGGCCCGCAGATCGAAGTCGACACCCAACCCGGCGGTGATCTTGGACAAATCGTACTTCGCCGCCTGCACCGCCGCGAAACCTCGCGGACCTTCGAGACCGTGCACGCCCGAAGTGAAACCAGCCTGGGCGAGCAAGGCCGAACCGTAGCCATTCTGCGCCGCACGGCCTGGATGCAAGGACTTCGCCATGGACCCGAACATTTCGCGCAGACCAGCGGCTTGCGTGGCCGCGAGTCCGATGGCCCAGATCATTTGCTGCTCGGAGAGCCCGATTAATTTGCCGATCGCAACCGCTGAGCCGAACACGCCGGCGGTCCCGGTGATGTGCCAGCCGACGTCGTAATGCGCCGGATACACCGAGTTCCCGATCCGCGACTCGGCTTCGAATCCCAAGATGAACGCGTGTACGAAATCGCGACCGCTCACCTTGTTCGCGCTGGCGTAGGCAAAGAGGGCCGATGCTACGGGCGAACTGGGGTGAATGTAATTCTTCGGCGTAGTGTCATCGTAATCGTAGACGTGCGAGCTGATGCCGTTCATCAGTGAAGCATGCAGCGGATCGACTCGCTCGGCGCGCCCCAGGATTCTCGCCGTGGCCGGACCGAAAAATGGCGCGAACGCTTGCATCGCAAGGTTCACCGCCGGATCGGGACTTCCGCCGAGCGCGCATCCGGTGTAATTCACGATGGCTCGCAGTGCTTCGCGGCGCACGTCTTCAGGAATATCTTCGAGGCGGTTTTTCACCACCCAATTAGCAAGCGCTTTTGTTTCGGACATGAGTTAGGGCAATGCGAATACGTACAGCGATTCGGTGTTACTGGGATTCGGATCGGTGATGGCTCCGCCGCCCGATGCGCTCACCGCGACATACTGCTTGCCGTCCTTACCTTGGTAAGTGATCGGCACCGACAGCGCGCTATAGTCGAGTTTCGTGACCCACAGCTCATTGCCGTTCTTCGAATCGAACGCGCGGAATCGCCGATCGTTGGATGCGCCGATGAAGATCAAGCCGCTCGCCGTCGCGATGGAGCCGCCCAGGTTGACGCGACCGGTGTTCTGCTTATCCCCCGGCAATTGGTCGGTGATGCCAAGCCGCACTTGCCAAGCGATATCGCCAGTGCTGACATTCACCGCGGTCAGCAAACCCCACGGCGGTTTCTGGCAAGGCCAGCTCGATTCGCCCATCAGCTTCCCATCTTTGTTTACCTTGCGATCCCAGAACTTCGAATTGACTGGGCTACCGTAGACGCTACGCTGATCGTACGGGACTTTTGCATCGGCGGGCATCTTCTCGATCCATCCGATGGCGCCGTATTCGGAGGAATTCAAAAACACATAGCCGAGTTTGGGATCGGTGGATAGCCCGCCCCAATCAGTGCCGCCGATCGGCCCAGGGAACATGACACTCGATACAGGCGGCGCGCCGGGCGCTCGATACACCCACGGCGTGAAGGGCCCCGCGTTGTAAAGCTTGCCTCCGCTTTTTTCCACCAGCTCACGGCACGCCTTGGCATGCTCTTCGTTGGTGTCTTCGGCAGTTACTAAGTCGGACGCATCAAAGCTATGTCGTCCGATGGCCGGGGGTTTGAGCGGAATCGGCTGCGTGGGTGACGTGGCCTCGCCCGGAACGGTGCTTTGCGCCACCGGCGTTTCCTTGATGCCGAAGATCGGCTTTCCGGTTTCGCGATTGAGAATGTACAGATATCCGACCTTGCCGGTTTGCACCAGGCCGGAATCTTTTTCCCATTTACCGTTAGATCCACCAACACCGGCGCGGGCGGCAGATCGAAGTCCCAGATGTCGTGATGCACAGCCTGGAAAAACCATTTCACCTTGCCCGTGTTTGCGTCCAGAGCGACCAGCGAATTGCCGTACAGATCGTCGCCCTTGCGATCGAAGCCATAATAATCGCTGGCTGGGCTTCCGAACGTGGTGTAGAGCAGGCCGCGCTCGGCATCCACCGTCATGTAGAAGCCCCAGTTGTTAACGCCAGTGCGATCCTTCCATCCGTCCTCAGGCCAGGTGTTGTGACCGGCCTCGCCCGGCCGAGGGACCGAGTGAAAATCCCAAACAGGCGCGCCCGTACGCGCATCGTAAGCGCGCGTGTCGCCCGGTTTCCCGGTAGCCGGCTGTTCGGGAACATTTGCGCCGACGAAGACGAGGTTCTTGAAAATGGTAGGTGGCGAGTTGTAGGGCACCACCAGGTCGACTTCGCCCTCTTTACCGAAGCCAGGGTCGACCTTGCCGGTCTTGGCGTTGAGCGCGAGCATTCGTTTACCGGCAGTAAAGATGATGCGCGGAGGATTGGTGCGATCGCCCGGCCAATAGGAGACGCCGCGAGCCGATGGACTGCCAGACGTCAGCTCATAGCTCCAGATTTCCTTGCCCGTTTCGGGCTCGAGCGCGACCACACGCTTGCCGCTGGGCAGATACATGACGCCGCTCACTACGATGGGCGTCACTTGAGAGAAGGCGAAGCCGACCAGCGGCTCAGTCATCTCTTTTTCGGATCGGAAGCGATACTTCCAAGCGAGCTTGAGATTCGCGACGTTCGACGGAGTTATCTGCGTGAGTGGCGAATAGCGCGTGCCCGCTGGATCGTGCGAGTACATGGGCCAGTCGCCGTTTTGCGCGAGAAGCGCCGGCAGCACGCAGCCAATCGCTAGAATCAACTTGCCTGTCACGGTGCGGCGACGGGTCCTGGACGCGGGTGGCTGGTCACAGTGGCGGGATCGGTGTTTGGTGGAACAAGTACGCCCACGAAAGGCACCAGCATCTCGTCCCAACTCTGATCGCCCCAGCGGACGGTCTTCGTCGGATCGGGATTCAACGGATTATTGGCCGAGTTGTCCCAATGCGCGATCACGTCGACCGTTGTTCCTTTGGGCACTTCGAGCGGCTGCTGCTCATAGTAAATGGTCTGCCACAGATAGCTGTAGTGTGGCACGTTCAGCATGGTTTGCTTTTCGCCAGTGGGATAGTCGAAACGAATCTCCATGTCCTTGCCGCGCGTGTGCATGTGGGGCTGGAGATAGATGACGGTGACGGGCTCATTGAAAGTGGCGCTGGCGTGGCCTTCGTAATTGGGATCGCCAGGAGGGATCGCGAAATCGGCATTGGCGACGCCGATGGTGAGCAGTCGATACTTGGGCGGCTCTTTGGCGACGACGAATCCGACCTTGGTCTGATCGATGCCTTCCTCTTTTCCGTTGGCCGTGTAGTGCATCTCAAACACGATGTCGGACCCGGTGGGAATCAGCTTCGCGGCTCCGGTTTCAGGCGCGAAATAGCGCTGCGGCTGAATGCCAGGCACATAGCCGACGAACCATTCGTTTTCCATCTTCGCTTGGCGGCTGGCGATTTCAGACGGCGGATGCGTGCCCAGTGGACCGCGGGCGGGCGGAACATAAGCCTCGCCGATGGGGGCGTCCTTTAGCCAAGTGGAACCAGGCGGGCGAATGTATACACTGGCATGATGCACCACGCTGCGGTTTCCGGCGCGAACCTCCGCGTCCGTTACCCAAGTGTCCTTGGTAAGTCCGCTCGGCACGATGAAATAGGTGTATTGGATGGTGCCGGTTTTGGGGACCGTGTAGGGCTTGGGAAGTTGGAACGTGAGGTCGGGCTTGATGTTCCAGCCTTCGGTCCAAACGATGGGCGGCGGCATGTCTTTGGCGTTGCCTTCGGGCGCGCCTGCGTCCACCCACGCGGTGATGGTCTTGATGTCGGCGTCGCTCAGCTTGCGCTCATTGGCGAAATGGCCGTAGCGCGGATCGGCGAACCAGGGCGGCATCTGCTTGGTGAGTACGGCCTGCTTGATGGACTTGGCCCAGGGGCGCGTGCCTTCGTAATTCAGAAAAGCCATGGGGCCGATCTCGCCGGGGCGGTGGCAGGTCTGGCAGTTCTTCTGAAGGATGGGGAGGACGTCCTTATTAAAGGTGACGTTCGACGCGCCGGTGGTGGTGCCGGCTATGGCGGCTCCGGCAAGCAACAGGCCGGTGGTGAGAAAACGCAGCATAGAATCTCCCGGCCCAAGCTTGTGAGAGCGGCGTTTTGGGCCTGGGACTATTGTATGCCGAGTTGCATGCAAGAGGGAGGCGGGTAGTCCGATAAATCTGAATCACATTTAGCGCACTACCGGGAGGCGTAGTGCGCCCGGGTCGCGTCGCAGCGAGTACCGGGCCATCTAGGGACTGTGTTAACTCTATTTCGGGCTGGCGTCGAACTGAAGAAAACTTTGTCCCTCGTTCCCTGTTCAATATCCTGAGAAGCTCCGTAATCTCCACCTTCCTGGACTCGGCCTCCACGACGACAGATTCCAGCCTGGAAAGCTCCGTCTCGTACTTGCCGATGATGTCATCCAAGGCAGAATCGCGGCCCGACTTGTCGACGTTTTTCTTCGCCATAATTGCGGCTCTCCGAACGCTTGGGATAGGCGTCCTCTGACACTCACTTAAACTATACGCGCGCAAATGCAGCATTTGTCAAATATGAAATGCATCGTGCTGTCAAAAGTGGCATGCTTTCGCGCTTTTGAGGTGTAGACTGAGGTGGCCCGCCGGTGGTAGGCGAACGTGATGGCAATTACCTGTTGGAGGTAACACCCATGTTTTCGACACAACAGCTGAAAATGCTCCGAAAAGCATTAGATCTGATCCAGCAGGCCAATCAGATCGTGATCCAGGCCGAACTCCCGGCCCTCGCTTGTGGAGTGCAGGAACTAACCGGCGGCCTTTCAATGGTGCTCGCTGGATTGATGATGATTGTCAGGGAACGCTAAGCAGCATAGCAGGGAGGGGTAGCGTTTGGAAAAGGCTTCAGCTATCCCTCCCATTAAACACCGCTGGGGAACCAGGCACACACATTTAGCACGATACGGCGTGAGGAAGTGCTCAAGACTCTTCGAAGTAGTCAGAGTCGAGCCGCTTGACTTTGTAGGTCACGGAAACATTCACGCCGATGTCGTGATCAATCATCAAGTCGGCAAGTTGCTGGCCGTCGATCAGGACGATTCGTTTCTCAATCTTATGGATGTAATCCAAGGCGTCCTGAGAAAAGTACGATGTCGTAATGAGCACGCCCTTTCTAGCCCGGACGCCCTCCAGACTCCCTGCGAATGCCTGAACAACTGGACGACCCACCGAGTTGCTCCAACGTTTCGCCTGAACGTAGACGACATCCAAGCCGAGCTTGTCTTCCTTGATGATGCCGTCAATTCCACCGTCCCCAGATTTTCCTACGGCTTTGCCCGCGTCCTCCACCGAGCCACCATAACCCATCGCAACCAGAAGGTCGATGACAAGCTCCTCAAAAAACGTGGGGGAAGCTTTCTTTACTGTTTCCAGAACGTCGTTGGCCAGCGAATCGCGGAGGACCTTGTATGCACCAGCGAGCTGTTCCTCTGGAGTTTGGGTCTTCTCGGGTTTCATCCCTTGTTCCTCATCGTCCCCGTCCTGCGTGCCCTTGTAGTACGCGACAAATTCGGGATACTTCGAAAGGTTCTGGATTGTGAGCCGCGGAAGATTCAGTGCCAGAAGTTCCCTTCCTCGCTCCGTGATTTTGACCACGCCACGCTTAATCCGCTCCAACGCGCCGGCTTTATTGAGGTAGGTGGCGCCCCAAGCGGTTCGATTGGCGAACACGGTCTCACCGCTGCGCGGGAACTTCTGCGCAACGTCTTCGGGGGTCAGCTCGAGGTCTGCAGCAATGCGGCCCCGGAGTTCCGCCATAGAATGTTCGTTTCCGTCGGCGGTTGAGCGCAAAACAGGAATGAAGAGCGACTGGAAGTCTGGGACGGGCATGGGGACTGGTAAACGAATTGTATCGGAACTCGCGCTTTATTTCCACGCTCCTGGAAGGTCAATTCCGCGCGTCGAAAATCGACAATTCGCGCCCTTTCGGCAATTCCGGAAGTCTTTGTTCTCACTTCTTGCGCCCGCTGAGATCCGAAGTCAGCTTCGAGGGCCGATACGACTCAGCCGCTGGTTCTGACCCATGCCGCACCACACTGGTGCAACAATGGGATTATGCCCGCCCGCCCACGAACGCCGCGCAGCTCCAAAGCGAAACCCCTACGCCAGAGCGTCACGATCCAGGCACCGCTGGTAGCAGAGGTGCGCCGCATTGCCAGGGAGCGAAAACTGACCATGAGCCGTGCGTTGGTGTCCTTGGCGGAGCGCGGTATCCAGGCGGATCTGGAAGCAAAGAAGACGCTGAAGGCCGCTTACCGACGTTTCATGGACGAACCAGGACCCGACGCGGAGAATGAAGCGGGTAAGGATCTAGTGCGGGCGATCTTTGGAACGGACGCAATTGCCAAGGATACGCTTCGCTGAACTTCCGCGCGGTCTCTGGCGGCACCTCCTAGCAGGCTGCTGAAAAGCTATTCCGAGAAGTATCCAAGAAGCAATTGAGATCGTCTTTTCCTTATGCGCGGAGAAGACCAGACACAGCACGAGCTATTCGGATATGGATCGTTGGAGGAACGAGTGCCGTCCAACCATCCATTGCGGCCGATCCGGACGAT